>Ga0302303_10000473_pt1 | contig 32816 bp, 29 predicted proteins | sample III_Palsa_E2_1_FD_194542 | JGI IMG/M metagenome (GOLD analysis project Ga0302303, IMG submission 194542) | Peat permafrost microbial communities from Stordalen Mire near Abisko, Sweden - III_Palsa_E2_1 | ecosystem: Environmental > Terrestrial > Soil > Palsa > Peat permafrost | place: Sweden...
ATCATCGCGCAGCAAAACAACCAAAATTACGCGCTGGCCATGGCATCAACCGGCACAAAAAAGTACCCTTTATTAAATAGAATTAAAAGACTAAACACCATGCAAACAACTGATTCGTTACCCAAATTTAACCTGCTTATTATTATAGCCATTGCAGGTATAGGCGCTTTACTGGCCTGGGGCATCCCACAATATAGCGCTGCTAAAACAACGCCACATAAAATGCCAAAAACTATTGTACACCTTGTGAATAAGGCGGCATTATCCGCGCCAGTGATAGCCGCCCCCGCAGTTGCCCCGGTTGTTGCCCCGGCAAAAGTTGCTGATAGCAAACCCGCAGGGATTATTTATGCCGATACTGCTACCAGCAAACCACTAAATGATACTACGATCGATCATTCAAAAAGCAAATTTAAAATTGTGCTTGAGGATGATAAAGGCAATAAAAAAGAATACAATTCGGTAGATGAAATGCCGGAACCGGACAGGAAAGAGTTTTTAAAAGAAAACCCTTCATTTAAAGCTTTCAACTTCAAATTCAACGATAGCCTGAGATTTGCCACGATGGAGAAATTTAAAATGAGCCCCGAGTGGAAAAAACAAATGGAAGATATGAAGCTGCAGGGCGAAAAAATGCGCAAGCAATTCAACAGCCCCGAATGGAAAAAACAAATGGCCGACATGCAGAAAAAAATGCATGAGCAGTTTGACAGTCCCGAATGGAAAAAGCAAATGGAAGATATGAAAGCGCAGATGCATGCCCAGTTTGATAGCCCTGAGTGGAAAAAACAAATGGAAGACATGAAGGAAAACATGCATAAAAATTTCGACAACCCCGAGTTTAAAAAGCAGATGGAAGATATGAAAGCGCAAATGCATGCCCAGTTTGATAGCCCTGAGTGGAAAAAACAAATGGAGGACATGAAGGAAAACATGCACAAGCAATTTGACAATCCTGAATTTAAAAAGCAGATGGAGGATATGAAGGCACAAATGCACAAGCAATTTGATAGCCCCGAATGGAAGAAGCAAATGAGGGACATCAGAAAGCAAAGTGAAGACATGCGCAAAAAGATGAATGACCCTAAGTTCAAAAAAGAGAGAGACGAAATGAGGGAAGATATAAAGAAGGAAGCTGAAGAAAACAGGAAAAAAGCAGAGCAGGACAGCACAAAGAGTGTAAACTGAACAAAGCCTTAACAAAGTAATTTGTATTTTAGCGTTCTTATTTTTACAACGCTATGCTCCAAAGGCTATCCATCAGTAATTATGCTTTAATTGACAATCTCGAGATCGGTTTTGATAAGGGATTGAACATACTTACGGGCGAAACGGGCGCAGGTAAATCAATCATACTTGGCGCCCTTTCGCTTATATTAGGCCAGCGGGCCGAGGGGCGATATTTTTTTAACCAGCAAAAAAAATGCGTTATCGAGGGCTCGTTTAAAATAGAAGGCTTTCATTTAAAATCTTTTTTTGAGGATAACGACCTGGATTACGAAGCCGAAACAGTATTGCGGCGCGAAATATCTGCTGATGGCAAATCAAGGGCCTTTGTAAATGATACGCCTGTTACCCTGAACATTCTTAAGGCATTAGGCGAAAAGCTGATAGATATCCACTCGCAGCATGCAACACTGGAGATAAACGACCCTGAGTTTCAATTATTAGTGGTTGATGCCGTTGCAGGGCATGATGAGTTACTGGGCGATTATCGCGCTAAATTCAAATCTTACAAAAGATATATAGCGCATTTACAGCAGTTAATTGCCGATAGCGATAAGGCAAAGGCCGACCTGGATTATTTCCAGTTTCAGTTTGATGAGCTTGAAAAGGCAAACCTTACCGCCGATGAACAGGATCAGTTGGAACAGGAACTATTCGCCCTGAATAACGCCGAAGAAATAAAGCGCAACCTGCTGGGCGCTTATTACCTGATGAACGAGGGTGAAACATCGGCGCTGACACAATTGCGCGAGGCCGGGCACCAGCTATCGTCGCTCGAAAAATTCAATCCTGCTATCACCGAACTTTTTCAGCGCCTTAACAGCGCCATCATCGAGCTAAAGGATGTAGCGGCAGAAATTGAAACCATCGAACAAAAAACCCATACCAACGAGGCCCGCGCCGAAGAAATAAACACCCGGCTTAGCACCATCTACACCCTGCAAAAAAAGCACCGTGTAAATACCAATGCCGAATTGTTGCAGATACAGGATGAACTGTCGGACAAAATACAGCAGGCCATATTTGGCGATGAAGCTATCGAAAAGCTGCAAAAACAATTGGATACCGATAAAAAGGAGTTGGAGCTGCTTGCCACACAATTATCAGCCAACCGCGCAAAAGCTATACCCACTATAGAAAAGCAGGTATTAGATTCACTTGCGGAAATGGGGATGGCAAATTCTTCTCTAAAAATTGATAATTTAGTCGGTAAGTCGGAAAGTCCGGAAGTCGGTAAGTTAACTAGTGAGTCTCTTCTAAACTTTCAAACTTCCGGACTTCCCGACTTCCCGACTTTCCGACTTACCGACTCAGGCATCGACCATATCCGCTTCCTTTTCTCTGCCAATAAAGGCCATGCCCGTGCCGAAATGAGCAAAGTAGCGTCAGGCGGCGAGCTTTCGAGGTTAATGCTGAGCATAAAATCACTCGTGGCGCAAAATACGGCCCTGCCAACCATTATTTTTGATGAGATTGACACAGGAGTATCCGGCGAGGTTGCGAATAAGGTAGGGCAGATCATGGAGAAATTAGCCAATAATTTACAGGTGATCACCATAACACACCTGCCGCAAATTGCCAGCAAAGGCCATAGCCATTATTTTGTTTATAAAGATGACGAAGGCGCAACCACCTACACCCGTATTAAACAATTAGATCAAAAGGAACGCGTATTAGAAATTGCCAAAATGCTAAGTGGCGACAAGCCCGGCGAAAGCGCCCTGCAAAACGCGAGGGAATTGTTGAACAGTTAGCAGTGATCAGTTTGTAGTGGTCGGTTTGCAGTTTGCACGCGGAAAGAAACTTACGAAGTTTGATAATATTGGGCATTCTATTAAGCTCACTTATAACTTACTATGAGGCAACTACTTACTTGTATTTTTATCCTATTAGCGGCGGCAGTACATGCACAGCAAAATAAGGTAGACACCTTTAGTACAGATACAATTAACCTGCGTGGTATAATTTTTACTGCCGATGGCAAACCCGCGCAAAAGATCCTCATTGCCTCCAAACAACGCGACTTACGGTACCGCCATTATTCCATTACCACGATAACCGATACAGGTGGCAATTTTGTAATAAACGGTGCCAAGCCACAGGATACGCTATCCATATGGAATCCTAATTATCCGGCAACCACCTATATGAATAAGGGAAGCCGTTATATGGTTATTTACCTGCCTATTGAAAAAGTATATGATATCAATGAGCAAAACCCGGTAATGGTTACCGCCAAAAGAAGGTATCCTAAAATAATACCTGTGTTTAAATGGGAGGAAGATCATACGATTATAGATGGAGTTGAAGTTTCCCCCCAATTCCCCGGCGGTGATAAAAAGTTGTTTGATTATTTACAACAACGGCTTAACTACCCTCCAAGGGCGATCACTAATAATATAGAGGGCACTGTACAAATTGCTTTTACTGTAGTACGTGATGGATCTTTAACAAATTTCAGGGTAGTAAAGGGGATTGGCTATGGGTGCGATGAGGAGGCGCTCGGGGTTATGAAACAATCGCCCAAATGGCGGCCGGGCATAGTTACGGGCCGGCCTGTCACTGCGAACGAAACAATCTCTATCGAATTTAAACTAACTGATAAATAATACTGCGCTGCTTGCCGTTCAAGCGTCCCTACTTAAAAATTAACCCACGCAAACTGCAAACTAAAAACTGCAAACTTATTTTATAACTTTACCGCACAATAAATCAAACCAAAACATGGCTTACAACTTATTAAAAGGCAAAAAAGGAATCATCTTTGGAGCGCTGGACGAAAATTCCATCGCCTGGAAAACAGCCCAGCATTGTTATGCCGAGGGTGCCGAAATAGTATTAACCAATGCCCCCATCGCTTTGCGCATGGGCACCATCAATAAACTGGCCGAAGAAATTAAGGCCCCGGTTATCCCGGCAGATGTTACCAGCGCCGAAGACATTACCAACCTTTTCATCAAAACCAAAGAACATTTTGGTGGCGGTATCGACTTTATACTCCACTCCATAGGTATGAGCATAAATGTGCGCAAGGGCATCCCTTATCCTGAAAATAATTACGACTTTACACACAAAGGCCTTGATATATCGGCCATAAGCCTGCACAGGGTATTGCAAATAGCCATGAAGGAAAACGCCATTAACGAATGGGGATCTGTTGTTGCATTAACTTATATTGCCGGGCAGCGGGTATTCCCAAGCTATAATGATATGGCCGATGGAAAAGCCATGCTGGAAAGTATAGCCCGTAACTTTGGTTATTTTTATGGTGTTGAAAAAAAGGTGCGTATCAATACGGTATCACAATCGCCAACACGCACCACAGCAGGTTCGGGTGTAAAAGGTTTCGATGGCTTTATCAGCTATGCCGAAAAAATGAGCCCGCTGGGCAACGCCACCGCCGACCAATGTGCCGATTACTGCGTAACCCTGTTCTCTGATCTTACCAAAATGGTTACCATGCAAAACCTGTTCCACGATGGCGGGTTTTCATTTACCGGGGTATCACAGGCTATTATTGAGCAAATGGAGAAGTAGCTGTTAGCGATTTGTGATTAGAGGTAGTGATCAGTAAAAAATCATGCTTCATAAAAAAGGCCACGACAAGATCGTGGCCTTTTTATTTGGCTAAGATGCTAATGTTTAATTAGAACTTACCAATACAATTTTTGCAGTTAATGCCGGCGGGGCAGCAATAACCTGTGCGCCATTAGCCGATTGGGCGTATAAAACAATAGTCCCATTAGTATAAGTATAGCTATAAGCTACATTGTTATAGGTTTCGGGTATCTGCTCATAAGTTTTACCACCATCAAAAGTAAAATAGATCAATATACCGTTTGAACCTGCACCAAAACTACTGCCTGGTTGTGGTGTAATTATACTGGTATAATTTTTACTGGTATCGGTAGTTGTCCAGTCTGTTGTTTTAAGGTCAGCGTAAACAGTTTGATTTGGTTGAACTACATCATACCTTTTTGTACAGGAAGCCACCAGCAACCCTCCGCTAATTAATAATAAGAATAATAATTTTTTCATAATAATTGATGTTATTTCTGTATTGACGAAGAAAGGGTAAAAAGGTTTAAGAAAAGAATTAAAAATATTTTTTTACTATATAATTACCTTACATAGTTAATGTAATATTCTTTATACTTAATAAATCTTTTATCTGTATTAAATAACTTTGAAAACGACCTAAAAATTGTGTAAAAATGATAAAATATTTTTTGCCACTATTTATCCTGATCGCATGTAATTGTTTCGGGCAAAATACCATCACCGGCCATATCATCAGCAAAAATGATAAAAAACCCTTACCATACGCCACTGTATTTTTAAACACTACCGCTATTGAAAGCTCAACTGACAATGCAGGCAGCTTCACGCTAAAAAATGTCCCTCCGGGAGAATACCAGCTTTTGGTAAGTATTATTGGTTACGAGGATTATAAAATACCGGTAACTATAAAAGGCAATACCAATTTACCCGATATAGAAGTTACACCTAAAAACCAGGTTTTAAATGATGTAGCCATTAAAGCAAAGTATAAGTTATCGCCATATTATTATTTATTTAAACAGGAGTTTTTTGGATCATCAATTTTTGCAAGGCAATGCAAAATACTTAACCCCAGGGCAATTATATTTTATGACACAGATACCTTAGGAAATTATAGCGCGAAGTCAAATGATTTTATTCAAATAGAAAATGACGCCTTAGGTTACAAAATAAAATTCCTGTTAAATTATTTTATCAGGAAAGGAACTTCGCTTCGCACCTATTATCGCGGCGAATCATATTTCGAAGAAATGAAAGGCTCGCCAGCACAGGAGCGTGAATGGCAAAAAAACCGTTTAGAATGTTACCAGGGCTCGATAATGCACCTATTGCGATCAATATTAGCTGATAATGTTAAACAAAATGGTTACCGTATAAAAAGGATACATCGTGAAAACAATCCCTACTTCAATCGCAATGGGATAGAAGTTGACCCTTACGATATAGACAACGCTATAGATTTTTTTGGCAACTCGGATAATGTAAGGTACCACGATAAAATTTCGGATACAGTTTTATCGGGTAAAGATATCCTTAGAAAAACCGATAAAGACGGCCTGTTCGCCATGACCAGTAATAACGGGCTTATGATTGAGCATACAGGCAATACGATTGCCACCCTGGCTAAACAAATAAAAAGCATACCCTGGATATGGCATTCAACAACCACCTTTATAATATTTGACCATCCATTTGCCATATTTGATTCAAATGGCATAATAATTAACCCGGCCAGTATATCCACTACCGGCTATTTTTCCGAAGCGCGCATGGCCAACCTGTTGCCTGTAGATTATAACCCGGCATTATAAATAAAAAAGACCCGCCTACGTTCAGACGGATCTTTAAATTTTATCTAAATCAGAACTCGAAAATCCGAGTTCCGAAATTACTTCTGTTCTTCCTCTTCGGGCTTTTTGTTTTCGCCTTTGCGGTCAACAATTTTAATTTCGTTGGCTTCCTTGTCAAAGTCCACTTCCATGGTATCGCCTTCGCTCAGTTCGCCTTTAAGTATTTCTTCGGCAATTGGGTCTTCCAGGTATTTCTGAATAGCGCGTTTTAACGGCCTTGCACCAAATTGCGAGTCGTAACCTTTCTCGGCAATAAATTCTTTAGCGCTAAGGGTAAGCTCAATTTTATAACCCAGGCTGTTAACCCTGGCAAACAAATAAGCCAATTCAATATCAATGATCTTGAATATTTCGTCCTTACCTAATGCGTTAAATACAATCACATCATCAATACGGTTTAAAAACTCGGGGGCAAACGCGCGCCTCAAAGCGTTTTCTATTACACCTCTCGAATGCGAATCGGCCTGGTTGGTTTTGGCGCTTGTGCTAAAGCCTACACCTTGTCCGAAGTCCTTCAACTGGCGTGCGCCAATGTTAGAGGTCATGATGATGATGGTATTCCTGAAATCAACCTTGCGGCCTAATGAATCAGTCAACTGGCCTTCATCCAACACCTGTAACAGTATGTTGAACACGTCGGGATGGGCTTTTTCAATTTCATCAAGCAATACTACCGCATAAGGTTTGCGGCGTACCTTTTCAGTCAGCTGCCCGCCTTCTTCGTAACCCACATAGCCGGGAGGCGCACCCACCAAACGTGATACGGCGAATTTTTCCATGTATTCGCTCATATCAATTTGTATCAACGCATCTTCGGTATCAAACATAAAACGGGCAAGCTCCTTGGCAAGCTCGGTTTTACCAACACCTGTAGGGCCTAAGAAGATAAATGAACCTATCGGTTTTTTAGGGTCTTTCAGCCCGGCGCGGGTACGTTGTATGGCGCGGGTTAATTTTTTGATAGCTTCTTCCTGGCCTATGATCTTGCTTGCAATGGTATCGGCCATATTCAGCAATTTCAAACTGTCGGCCTGCCCAACCTTCTGAACAGGTATACCTGTCATCATGGCTACAACTTCGGCTACATTATCTTCTGAAACGGTATATCTTTTTGATTTTGTTTCAGCTTCCCATATCGCTTTGGCCTGATCAAGTTCTTCCAGCAAATGCTTTTCGGTATCGCGCAGTTTCGCAGCTTCTTCATACTTCTGGCTGCGGACAACCTTATTCTTTTCTATTTTGATCAGCTCTATCTTCTGCTCAATATCTAAAATATTCTGCGGAACATGGATATTGGTTAAATGCACACGTGAGCCTGATTCATCCAGCGCGTCTATAGCCTTATCAGGTAAAAACCTGTCGGTAATATAGCGGGTGGTTAAACTAACGCAGGCGTTAATAGCTTCGGGCGTATAAGTAACACCGTGATGCTCTTCGTATTTTTCTTTTATCCTGTTTAATATCTCGATGGTTTCATCAGGTGTAGCCGGTTCAACCATTACCTTTTGGAAACGACGGTCTAAAGCACCATCTTTTTCGATATACTGGCGGTATTCATCCAAAGTAGTGGCGCCAATGCATTGTATCTCGCCACGGGCCAAAGCCGGTTTAAACATATTCGATGCATCAAGCGAGCCTGAAGCGCCGCCTGCACCAACTATGGTATGGATCTCATCAATGAATAAAATTACATCAGGAGATTTTTCTAGTTCGTTCATTACGGCTTTCATGCGCTCTTCAAACTGGCCACGGTATTTTGTACCCGCAACCAGCGATGCAAGATCAAGTGTAACCACACGTTTGTTAAACAATACGCGCGATACCTTACGCTGAACTATGCGCAATGCCAAACCTTCTGCAATGGCTGATTTACCAACGCCTGGCTCACCAATTAATATCGGGTTATTCTTTTTACGGCGCGATAATATTTGCGATACGCGTTCAATTTCTTTTTCGCGGCCAACTATAGGGTCTAAACGGCCATCTTCGGCAGCTTTGGTCAAATCACGGCCAAAATTGTCTAATACAGGTGTTTTTGATTTTATGTCGGATACTTTTTTAGGCTGACTGAAAGAATCATCTTCCTTAAATTCATCCTCGCCGCCTGTAGGCGAACCGGGCATTTCGTCGGTCACATCGTTTTTATGCGATTCAACCTCACCCTTAAATATCTCGTAGTTTACATTAAACTGCATTAATATCTGCGATGCGATATTATCCTCATCACGTAAAATAGACAGCAACAAATGTTCCGTGCCGATCACATCACTTTTAAATATTTTAGCTTCAAGGTAAGTTATCTTCAATACTTTTTCTGCTTGTTTAGTTAAGGGGATGCTCCCAATATGTACATTAGTGCCTATTGTGCCTTTTACTGCATCTTCCACAGCACGGCGCAATTTGGCGGTATCAACGGTTAACTCTTTAAGTAATTTAATAGCTACACCGTCTCCGTCGCGTATCAATCCGAGTAAAAGGTGCTCTGTACCAATATAATCATGCCCAAGGCGTAAAGCCTCTTCCCTGCTATATTGTATAACATCCTTAACCCTTGGCGAAAATTTAGCTTCCATATATACCTTTCTCTGATTATGTACGTCCCTAATTTATAAAATTGTTTTTATAAATTATGACGACTTCTTTTACACTTATCAACAATATTGTTGCCAACTTTTATAACTCTAATAAAACAGACATTATTATGATGTGCAATCTATTAATTTAGCCAGCATCCAAAGAATTTTTATCTATAAAATCATAAACAGCAACATTTTTTTACACTAATTCAATATGTTATATAATTTCGAGTATAAATACTGTAATTAGTTTAACCTCCATACCCACAAAATGCCCGCTATATGCCAAATGTGGAAGAACTAAGACACCTTAATGACAATACGGCATAAATAACCATATCGTTGGCTGCCCTGCAACTAAATATACGTAAAATTATGATAAGAGATTTGCGATTACTGCGGATTATGTGCGTTGCCACTGATAGAAGCGGCCCAGGCTTTACGCTCATACGCCTACAGGCATTACACACGGGCCGGTATCCGCTTCAATCCCTAACGCAAAACTCCACGCTTTGCTACCTTTGCGCGCTCCGTTTACTCACCCCGACTACGCTGCGCTGGTCGACCCCTCTCTTCCGCAAGCGGGAAAGAGGGTCGGGGAAAGTTTTTCCGGTTATAAATGCTCCTTTATTTTATTTAAAACTGATTGTATATTGTTTAGTATCTGATCGTTTTCAAATCTGATGATCGTTAAATTCAATGTACCCAAAACCTCATCCCTGTTCTTATCATATTCCTTTTTGTATTGATGGATAGGCCCGTCGGCTTCTATTACTAATTTTGCTTTATGGCAATAAAAATCAGGGATATAATATAAGTTCCTGCCAAATGCGGACAACACACATACCGGATATTGCCTTAAAAACTTATGATTAAATAGGTTTCTGTTTCTAAGATGCCCCCATAAAACTTTCTCAGCCTGGGTTTCCCGCTGCCGTAATTCTCTGCTAATCCATTATTGATGGCATAGGGGAAGGTAAATATTTTTTTTTAAATAATTCTTCCCCTCTTTCCCGCTTGCGAAAGAGAGGGTGGTCGAGCGCAGCAAAGACCGGGTGAGTAAACGGAGCGCGATAAGTCACCACTCGCCGCCCTACAACACCCTCCCAATTCCAAATAATGCTTAGAGGATTAGTTTTAGGTAATTAATTTTTTCGCTGCTGCTTTAAATTAAATTTACGGTTAAATAATAATTCGGATAATAATTATTTAATTGTTATTGTCTTATCTTTAAGTAATTATAATCCTTTAACCTAAATTAATATAAGCATGGAAACTAAAATTTTCACAAAATTCTCTGCCGAATTCTTCGGCACATTAGTACTTGTTTTAATGGGGTGCGGCAGCGCGGTAATTGCCGGGGCTAATGGCACAACAGGCGTGGGCCTTTTGGGCATAGCCTTTGCCTTTGGTTTATCAGTTGTGGCAATGGCTTATGCTATCGGGCACATATCCGGCTGCCATATTAACCCTGCTATTACTATAGGTATGGTTGTGGCCGGCCGCATGAAAGCCGGCGAAGCCGCTGTCTATATCGTTGCGCAAATATTAGGCGCTATTGCCGGGGCAGGTATCCTGTTCCTTATTGCATCGGGTAAAGACGGCTACAGTATTTTCATAAATGGTTTAGGGCAAAATGGCTATGGCGCTTCATCGCCGGGAGGGTATAATTTATTGTCGGGCTTTGTTGCCGAAACTGCATTTACATTCATTTTCCTGTTCGTGATTTTTGGGGCTACTTCCTCAAAAAATATATACGGCGGTTTCGCCGGGCTGTCTATAGGTTTAAGCTTAGTACTAATTCATATTGTAGGCATCCCCATCACTGGCGTATCAGTAAACCCGGCCCGCAGCATTGGCCCGGCATTACTAGTTGGCGGTACGGCCCTAAGCCAGTTATGGTTATTTATTTTAGCACCCATACTTGGCAGTGTATTAAGCGCGGTAGTATGGCGCTACCTGTTAGACAGAAACTAACACAAATATTCCTGAAACATCCGCTGTTGTAGCTGCAATGCTATCACAGCGGATCTTTTATTTTATCCCCTCTGCAATTACCAATTTCCTTTAGGTAATCTATCAATTTTCATTCATATTTGCCCTTACTAAAATTCACTAAATCACAAATTCAGTCAATAAATATATACATGGCAGACGAGAAGATCATATTTTCAATGGCCGGGGTCAGCAAAGTCTATCCCCCGCAAAAAACAGTATTAAAAAATATATACCTGTCATTTTTTTATGGCGCCAAAATTGGCGTTATAGGTTTGAATGGTTCGGGTAAGTCATCATTATTAAAAATTATTGCCGGTATTGATAAAACCAATATTGGCGAGGTGGTATTTTCGCCGGGATATACGGTAGGTTATCTTAGCCAGGAACCTGAGCTTGATCCGCAAAAAACAGTGAGAGAAGTTGTTGAGGAAGGTGTAAGCGAGATTACTGCTTTATTAAAGGAATACGAAGATATCAACGAAAAATTCGGTTTGCCCGAGGTTTATGAGGATGCTGATGCGATGGATAAACTGATGGCAAGGCAAGGCGAGTTGCAGGATAAAATTGACGCGGTAAACGCCTGGGAGCTTGATACCAAGCTGGAACGCGCCATGGATGCCCTGCGCTGCCCCGAACCTGACACCAAAATAGCCGTACTATCCGGCGGAGAACGCCGCCGTGTGGCGCTTTGCAGGTTATTGTTAAAAGAACCTGATGTTTTATTACTGGATGAGCCTACCAATCACCTGGATGCTGAATCTATCGACTGGCTGGAGCAACACCTTAAACAATATAAAGGCACCGTAATTGCCGTAACCCACGACCGCTACTTTTTAGATAATGTGGCCGGATGGATCCTGGAGCTTGACCGCGGCGAAGGCATCCCATGGAAAGGCAATTACTCCTCATGGCTCGATCAAAAGGCAAAACGATTAGCACAGGAAGACAAAACCGAAAGCAAACGCCAGAAAGCGCTGGAGCGTGAGTTGGAATGGGTGCGCATGGGCGCAAAAGGCCGCCATACCAAATCAAAAGCGCGCTTATCAAACTATGATAAATTAGCTTCCGAAGAAACTAAGGACAGGGAAGAAAAACTGGAATTGTTCATCCCGCCGGGGCCGCGTTTGGGTAATATAGTTATCGAGGCCAACGGAGTGAGCAAATCTTATGGCGATAAGCTATTGTTTGATAACCTGAGCTTTTCTTTACCGCCTGCAGGCATAGTAGGCATCATCGGCCCTAACGGCGCGGGTAAAACTACGCTGTTCCGCCTGATCACCGGGCAGGATAAACCCGATGCGGGAACATTCCGCGTTGGCGATACGGTAAAGTTAGGTTATGTAGATCAGTTGCATGACGACCTCGACCCTAACAAATCTGTTTGGGAGAACATTACCGATGGCAATGAAACCATATTGGTGGGCAACCGACCCATCAACTCAAGGGCCTATGTATCACGCTTTAACTTTAATGGCGCCGATCAGCAGAAAAAAGTGGGTGTAATATCCGGTGGTGAGCGTAACCGCGTGCATTTATCCATCACCCTAAAAAAAGGCTCGAATGTTTTATTGCTGGATGAGCCCACCAATGATATTGATGTAAACACCCTGCGCGCGCTGGAAGAAGCATTGGAAAACTTTGGCGGCTGCGCCGTGGTTATCAGCCACGACAGGTGGTTTTTAGACAGGATTTGCACACATATATTAGCCTTTGAAGGCAATTCGCAGGTATATTTCTTTGAAGGGAATTATTCGGATTATGAAGAGAACCGCAAGAAACGCTTAGGAGATATAGCGCCGAAGAGGATAAAGTATAAAAAGCTGACGGTATAAGGTTGTTGCCGAAATAATTTCATTATGTATATGTATTGCCCCTATGGTGCTCTAATAAATTTATCCCGGCCAATGCCGCCATAAGGATTAAATGTTGGCAACAAAATAAACTACAATTTCTTCGTGCAGTAGGTACGAAATTAGCCGCGTAGCACTCCGTTATTTTCAGATTCATAATTGTATATTACCAAACCTGAACACTTTACATCATGGCAAATACTTATACTCAAATACATATACAATGCGTAATGGCCGTAAAATTTCGCGATTCGTTAATTCAATCGACATGGAAAACTCAATTACATAAATACATTACAGGCATTGTACAAAATCATGGTCATAAAATGCTGGCTATTAATAGCATGCCTGATCATTTGCATATGTTCTTTGGGTTTAGGCCAAATCAATCACTTGCTGATTTGATGCGAGTTGTAAAAGGCGAATCATCTGAATGGATAAATTTACAGCAATTTAGTCCAACAAGTTTCAGATGGCAGGAGGGTTATGGCGCATTTTCTTATTCGCGTTCGCAAGTACAAACTGTTACCGATTATGTAATGAACCAAGAGGAGCATCATCGAAAAAGAACATTCTTACAAGAATACGAGGAATTTCTTAAACAATTTGAGATTGAATATAACAAACTGTACATTTTTAAACCGCTTGAATAATTGCTTTACGGCTAAGTTTTGCCCCTACAGGGCAAAAAATATAAATCCTTTCTGCTACCAACATTTAGCTCCTAATGGAGCTATTACAATACGCCTTTGCGGAAAATCTCCTATGGATTAAATGTTGTTAACCTAAATACCAATCTTTTGTGACACCACATTTAACTCCTAATGGAGCTATTACAATACACGCCTTTGCGGGAAATATCCTATGGATTAAATGTTGTTAGCATAAATACCAATCTTTTGTGACATCACATTTAGCTCCTAATGGAGCTATTACAATACGCCTTTGCGGGAAATCTCCTATGGATTAAATATTGTTAACCTAAATACCAATCTTTTGTGACATCACATTTAGCTCCTAATGGAGCTATTACAATACGCCTTTGCGGGAAATCTCCTATGGATTAAATATTGTTAACCTAAATACCAATCTTTTGTGACATCACATTTAGCTCCTAATGGAGCTATTACAATACGCCTTTGCGGGAAATCCCCTAGGGATTAAACGTTGTTAGCATAAAACCATTTTTTGTGACATCACATTTAGCTCCTAATGGAGCTATTACAATACGCCTTTGCGGGAAATCCCGTAGGGATTAAATATTGGTAGCCTAAATGAACAACAAAATATTTTCGTGCCGTAGGTACGAAACACCGCTTGTAGGTTATCTCACTTCCAAACATCCTTAATCACATCAGCAGTTTCATTATCGCTAACGGGTAAACCGTACATGGCTTCCAAAGTATGCAGTACGTTGTAATGATTAATATGTTCGCTGTATTTGCCGGTATTGATGTGCGCGCCGTAAAAAATAGTGGGTATCTGGTTTACAGCCGTGCGCGAATCATCTTCATCAAAAGTTATAATTAAAAGGCTGTTGTGGCTTTTTGCCCATTTGGCATAGCTCTCTAAATTTTCCTTTAACCATTTATCCCCTCTTTGTATGGCCGCGGCATCGCCGGGCGCGCCAATGTTGTGCATATCGTGATCCATATCGGGGATCACAAAGGCTACGGTAGGTAACTGACTATAATCGGTTGGAAAATCCGTCATTGGCAAGCTAACCGACGCCGGTATATTGTTGGCTTTATCTCCCTGCCAGTTCACCCAGGGCGCATGTTTACGCGCGTATAAACTTAACCCGGTTACAGTGCTGGTTTTATAGTAACAAGGCAGGTAACCTGCTGATGGCATGGTTTGCGCATAGCCTTTAAAGGTTAAGCCTTTGCCTATTAATGCAGCACCCAGATTAGGGGTGGTATAAGGTGTTTCGCTTGCCAGGCATTTATCATCAGCTACGCCCTGCGTGCTGCCCGAAAATATGGCCAGGTAATTGGGCTGACTTGGATGTGTTACCCCATGCGAATCGGTGAATAAAGCCCCGTTTTGTGATAGCCAGGTAATATAAGGTGAATTTACCGAGCCTATAAGCGCATTGTAATCGTGGTTTTCTTCCATAACTATAATAATGTGTTTATATTTTGGCATAGCCGGGGCAGGCTTACGGTTAACAAACGACAAGCATGCAATAGCAGCACAAAGAGGTATTGATAAAAAGTATTTCATTAGTTATTTATTATTTAACGTACAATATGCTTAAAACTTACGAAGTTTTTAAAACTTCGTAAGTTTAATAGGAATTGAATTAGGGGTGGCTTACCAAACGTTTACCCTGGCACTATCCGGACGGTACATTTTATTACCGGGTTTAACATTAAAGGCCTTATAAAAGCCCGGCATGTTTGACATAGGCCCATTAGTCCTGTACATAGGTGGCGAATGTGGGTTTGTACTAATAGATTTTCTTGTTGCCTCGTCACTTATTTTCATCCGCCATACCTGTGCCAGCGACAGGAAAAACCGCTGATCGGGTGTAAAGCCATCTATTTTTTTATCGCTTTTGCCTTCGGGGGTATTTTTAAAGGCCTCGTAGGCAATGTCCATCCCACCGTTATCTGCCAGGTTTTCGCCTTGTGTAAGGCTGCCGTTAATATGCAGGTTATTTAATACAGTGTAGCCATTGTATTGGTTTATCAATACCTGTACACGCTGTTTAAACTTGGCAGCATCTTCGGGTGTCCACCAATCTTTCAGGTTACCATCTTTATCATACTGGCGGCCCTGATCATCAAAGCTATGGGTCATTTCGTGGCCTATTACAACACCTATGGCGCCATAGTTAATAGCATCATCGGCGTCCTTATCAAAAAACGGGAACTGCAATATCCCGGCAGGGAAAACTATCTCATTATTGAAGGGATTATTATAAGCGTCAACGGTTGAGGGTGTCATTTGCCACTCCGTTTTGTCAACCGGCTTATTTATCTTTTTTAACTCATCATTATAATTATACTTCGCGATGGATTGCATATTTTGGAAGTAAGTATCCTTATTGATCACCACATCATCATAGGTTTTCCACTTATCAGGATAGCCTATTTTTTTGCTGAAGGCGGCCAGTTTTTCAAGCGCCTTTTTCTTGGTGGCAGGGCTCATCCAATCCAACCTTTCAATACGCGATCTGTAAACCGATTGCAGATTATTAACCAGTTCCAACATCCTCTTTTTAGCCTCTGGCGGAAAATATTTTGCCACATACAGTTGCCCCAATAACTCGCCCAGGCCATTATCAATTACTTCAACCATATCTTTCCAGCGTTCTTTTTGTATTCTCTGGCCATTTAAAACCTTATCGTGAAACTCAAAATTCGCATCCCTGAAATCTTTGCTTAATGATCCCGAAGCGCCATCCAAAGCCATAAAATCAAGTTCATCCTTCCACACGCCAATAGGCTGGGTCTTTAATAAATTATCCAGCGCGATATAGTATTTTGGCTGCCCAACCAATATGGTATCGGTGTGGATATTCATCAGGCTAAGCACATGCCTAAAATCGATATCAGGTATTTGTTTTTGAAAATCGCTTACGGCAAATTTGTGGTAGTTTTTTACCGGGTCTCGCAGCTCGGTAGGTGTCAGGTGTGATTGTGCTACGGCTGTTTCCAGTTTCAATACATCAGCAGCCTTTTTATCAGCCGTTGCGGCATCAATACCTGTTAACGTAAATAGTTTAGCTATGTATTTAACATAGGCTGCACGTATTTTTATCGTTGCCGTATCTGTATTAAAATAATAATCTCTATTGGGCAGGCCTAAACCTGTCTGGTCAAAGTGGGCAACATTCATTTTGCTGTTTTTGTCATCGGGTTGGGTATAAAACCCAAACAAATAACCATCGCCATCATTAAAGCTGCTTGCCGATAGGTCTATCAATTGCTTATAATCTTTAACCGCGTCTATCTTTGCCAGCAATGGTTTTACAGGTTCGTATCCCAATTTATCCATAGCCGTTGTATCCATTCCGCTCAGGTACAGGTCGCCTACCTTTTGCTCTTTACTGCCCTTAGGGTTATCCTGTTTTGAAACATCTTCTAAAATCTGGTGCAATTCATTCCTGTTTTCTACGCCCAGGCTGTACATGCCACCCCAACCGGTTTCTGATGGTGGTATCTTAGTGTTTTTGAGCCAGGTACCGTTGGCGTATAAAAAAAGGTTATCGGCGGGGTTTACCGTAGTATCCATGCCTGTTTTATCAAAAAATACCGTGCGTTTTGCCGAGTCGGCAGATGAATTTTTAGAGTTGCTATTACAGGCAGCTATTATCAGTGCCGGCACAGCTATAAATAACCATTTTGATGATCTCATATTTAAAGGTCGTTAAATTGAAAAAGCAAAATACATAATAGCTTGTTGATATTCATTTAAATGTTAACAAATAAATCACACCTGTTTAACGTTAATATGGAACCTTATCGCTTATTTTTATAAACCTGAAAATCAGGTTGTAATAAATTAACTTAAATCAATTTTTATGACCTGGAGAAAATTTAGCGGCGAGATCATCCAATCGCCAATTCTCGAAGAAGTTGAAAAGGCCATTGAAAGGGAAGCCTTACTTGGTAATAAGCTTAAAGTTTGTATCGGTACCGATTCGCAGGTGAAGGGCAATGTTACCGATTTTGCCACCGTTATTGTGTTTTTGCGCGAGGCGCGAGGCGGCTTTATGTTCATTCACCAGGAACGCACCTCTCAAAAAATGAGCATTAAGGAGCGTATGCTTTGCGAAGTTCAAAAATCTATCGACATAGCTTACAAACTTTGCGACCTTTTGGATCTATACGATGTTGACCTGGAAGTACATGCCGATATCAATACCAACCCGATGTTTAAATCGAACCAGGCGCTGCATGAGGCCATGGGCTATATTTTAAGCATGGGCTTTGTATTTAAGGCCAAGCCCGAAGCTTTTGCCAGCTCGTACTGCGCCAATAAAATTGTACAATAAGGTAATTTAGTTTTGACTGATGTTTTTTATCTTGCAAAAAAACATCGCTATGAAAAAAATATTCCCGCTGCTGCTGGTTTTTCTTGTCCCGCTTTTTAGCAGGGCCCAGATTGACAGCACTGCCACCCGCACAAAAGTAGGTGACCCAGCCCCCACCTTTGCCTTCAGCCTTGATAAAAATAAAACAGCCAACCTTGCCGATTATAAAGGCAAAATAGTGGTGATAGATTTTTGGGCCACCTGGTGCCCGCCATGCCGGCAGGAGTTGCCCCGTGTACAAAAAGAGATATGGGAAAAGTATAAGGACAACCCCAAATTCGCGCTTTTTGCTTTCGACCGCGAAGAAGGATGGGACAAAACATTGCCGTTTAAGGAGCAAAACCACTACACATTCCCTATGATACCCGACCTGGGCCGTAAAATATATGGCCTATATGCAACCCAATACATCCCGCGTACTATTGTTGTGGATGGGGATGGTAAGATCATCTACCAATCCGTAGGGTATAGTGAAAAGGATTTTAGCGAACTGCTTGCTTTGCTGGCCGATAAGTTAAAATAACCTCAACTGAACCATGGATCAGATCATCATCCGGACAGCTACCTTAGCCGACCTCGACATACTTTTTAGTTTTGAGCAGGGTATCATAAGCACCGAACGCCCTTTTGACCCGACACTTCGCGAAGGTAAGATCCATTATTATGACCTGGCGCAGATGATAAAGGCACCAAGTGTAGAAGTTATGGTGGCAGAGTCAGATGGTAAAATAATTGGCTCGGGATATGCACGTATCGAGGAATCAAAAAACTATCTAAAGCATTCGAAACACGCTTATTTAGGTTTTATGTATGTTCACCACGCATACCGGGGCAAAGGCGTTAATCAGCTTATCATTAACGGCCTCAAACAATGGGGTATTGCACAAAATGTTACCGAAATGAGGCTTGAGGTTTATCATGATAACCTGCTGCTGTTAAGGCTTATGAAAAGGTTGGATTTAGTAAATTACTCATCACCATGCGGATGGGAATTGATGAATAATTTTTTATAAAAACGCAAACAATTTAGCGTTCCATAGCTTCTATAAATGTGAAGACATACCATCTGAAATTTGAGCAGTACCTTCCTATTCCGTTAGCCGAAGCATGGCATTTTTTTTCTTCGCCTTTCAATTTACCAAAGATCACCCCGCCACAAATGAAGTTTGTGGTAACCTCTGATTACGACGAGCATACCAAGATGTATCCCGGCATGATCATTACCTATAAGGTTACCCCATTATTCGGTATAAAAATGAACTGGATGACCGAGATCACCCATGTAAAAGAACGGGAATATTTTGTTGATGAGCAGCGCTCGGGCCCTTATGCCCTGTGGCACCACCAGCATCATTTTAAGGAGGTTAAAGGCGGCGTATTGATGACTGATATGGTAAACTATGCCATCCCGTATGGGATCCTCGGGCGTGCTGCCAACGCCTTAATTATTGAAAAAGAGATCCATAAAATATTCGCTTTCCGCACCCAGGAGGTTAATAAGCTTTTCGGCGTATTTAAGAAACCAGTTTAGTGATTAGAGGTTAGTGATCAGTGATTAGTAAAAATCCTTACTCATCTAATATTTAATAGTAGCTCCATTTTTCAACTAATCACTAACCTCTAATCACTAATCACTTATTTAGGATGATACTTCGAGTCATTCAATATTTTCTGGTCGTCATTATCCGCCATTAGCTGCTGTAGGGTAACCTCGGGATGCTTATCCATGTATTTTCTTACGATCTGCCAGCCTGTCCAGATGCCTAATTTTGGTGCCGAGTCATTTTTGTCGCCCAAACCGGGGGTGAATGGCGCAACGGTTAAATATTTTTGAATTTTAGGGTAATCGGTTTCATACAATAAGTTTTCATCCAAAAAATAGCCCCATATATTCGATTCAAAGCTGTTGCACCACTTCAATTGAGCATCCGTATAGCCTATTTTTGTTGAGTCGGGCACATCGGGCAACACCTGATCCATAAAATACATGATTTTGCCATTGTATATCATTTTGGCCAGCAGCGATTTATTATCATCATTCTCGGGGAACATATTCTCGCGTACCACGCCTTCAACAACCCTCGGCGTGATATTATCGGGCGTAAAATTACGCGACAGGTAATGCGGGTATGCCTTGGTCAACGCCGGGTAAAACCTGGAGTTAGCCCCTAAAAAAAGATCGAGCCCTATAGCATAGTAGCCATCGCCAATAGATGTTTGCGCCTCAAACCCCGAAAAATAGCTGTAAACCCTTGGCAATTTTTGCTGCGGATAATAGTATTTAATACGGCGGAAAGCATCTGTCAGTTCGGCATTTTGCTTGTCCATATCAGGGTAAATGGAGTCAACATCGTGTTTTAGATCATGATAGGCCTGGCCTTTAAACATATCGCGTAGCACCTGGTAGTACGCGGTATCATTAATACTACCGGCCTGTAATATCTGTTCAATAAAATCCTTATAAAAAATGCCGTATTTATTTTTAAGAAAAGCGGCTTGCACAGGCATCGGTTTTGTACGCATGGCGTCAAAATCCTTATCGAAACGCTCAACTGTTACATCAATATGTATATTGCTTACATCAATTTTTTTATGGCGGTTACAGGCTGTAAGTAGCGCAGCGGTCAAAAAAAATAAATAAATTTGCTTTGTTTTGTTAAGGGTAGCTATCATTTTTATACTTTGAACAAAATTATGTTTTTTCTTTATCTATCCATACAATGAAAATTGCATTAGCGCAGCTTAACTATCATATCGGCAATTTTGAATCAAATACAGCCAAAATTATCGACCATATTCATAAGGCCCGGCAAAACGGCGCCGACCTGGTAGTTTTTGCCGAATTATGTGTTTGCGGCTATCCCTCGCGTGATTTTTTGGAGTTTGATGAGTTTATTGGCCTTTGTGATGATGCTGCAAAAAAAATAGCGGCGGCATGTACCGGTATCGCATGTATTATTGGCCTGCCAACACCTAACCATAAACCCGAGGGTAAGGATCTGTGGAACTCGGCTTATTTTATTGAAAATGGCAAGATCAAAGCAATAGTGAATAAAGCGTTGCTGCCCAATTATGATATTTTTGATGAGTACCGCTATTTTGAACCTTCAACCGAATTTAGCTGCATTGAATTTAAGGGACACCGCATAGCGCTTACCATTTGCGAAGATTTGTGGAACAACATTGAGAACCCGCTTTATGTTACCCGGCCAATGGATATATTGATACAGCAAAAGCCCGATGTGATGATCAACATCGCAGCCTCGCCATTTGCGGTAAAGCACGATGATGAACGTATAGATATTTTAAGGGATAATGCCAGCAGATATAACCTACCGTTGTTTTACGTAAACCAGGTTGGCGCGCAAACCGAACTTATTTTCGACGGCGGATCATTAGTATTTGATAATTCGGGCAGGTTAGTTGATGAATTGCTTTATTTTGAAGAAAGCCTCACCTATTATGTTTTGGGTGATGATTCCTCTATCACCTTGCAGCAGCCTGATACCCTTAAAGCTGAAAGGCCTGGCGATATTGAGCAAATACACCAGGCGGTTATATTGGGTATAAGGGATTATTTTCATAAATCAGGGTTCAGCCGCGCTATATTGGGCCTATCCGGCGGGATCGATTCTGCCGTGGTATGCGCGTTGGCTGCCGAGGCCCTTGGGTCCGAAAATGTAATGGCCGTATTATTACCATCACGTTTTTCATCTGATCATTCATTAAAGGATGCCGAGGATTTGGTAGCGAACCTGGGCTGTAAGAGCGAAACCATTGCTATAAGAGACATTACCGAGGCATTTGAAAGCTCGTTATCGCCGCAATTTAAAAACCTGCCTTTTAATATAGCTGAGGAAAATATACAGTCGCGCAGCAGGGCTATTTTGCTAATGGCCATGTGCAATAAGTTTGGTTATATATTGCTTAATACCTCCAACAAAAGCGAGGCTGCTGTTGGTTATGGCACTTTGTATGGCGATATGTGCGGCGGTATATCAGTTATTGGCGATGTGTATAAAACACAGGTATTTCAATTGGCGCGGTATATTAACCGTGAGCGTGAGATCATACCGGAAAATTCTATTATAAAACCGCCGTCGGCAGAGTTAAGACCGGATCAGAAAGACAGCGACTCCTTACCTGAATATGATATCCTTGATAAAATAATAGCTGAATATGTGGAGAACCGGCGCTCATCGGGTGAGATCATCAGTATGGGTTACGATGAAGCAACCGTTAGGCGCACGCTAAAGCTCATTAACTTTGCCGAGCATAAAAGGTATCAAACCCCGCCAATTTTACGGGTATCGGCCAAAGCATTTGGCATGGGCCGAAGGATGCCGATTGTAGGGAAATATTTGTCGTAATCAGCCCCACCCAACCCTCCCCGGAAGGGAGGGCTTTAAAAATTAATTATGGATAACAGCAAAAGTCTCCCCTACCGGGGGAGATTATTCACTTTGTTATTTATTTTTTAAAGGTGTTCATGAAGGCTATGCCGTTTAGAGGGGGCTTACTGCTGATAAACAAACTTATACCCAATTCCCCTAACGGTTTGCAAATACTGCGGCGAATCGGCATTGGTTTCAATTTTTTTACGCAGGCGTACAATGTGCATATCAAGGGTGCGGGTGTTTACATCGGCATTATAGCCCCAAACTTCCATCATTAACTCCTCACGGTTGATTACTTTGTTCTGATTTTTCAGGAAGTAGAGTAATATCCGGTTCTCCAATATGGTAAGCTCAATCTTTTTGCCATCTTTTATCAGCAAATGCGTATTTGGCAAATGCTCCATATTAGCAAAGCGGTACGACTCTGATTTTTCGTTATTTAACGAAAACTTGATCTTATTATCGATCATCGCCACCAAAACATCCATATTAAAAGGCTTGGTGATATAGTCAGACACGCCAAAATTATAGGCCTCTATCTTATCAACATCCTGCCCTTTGGCGGTCATCATAATAATCAGCTTATCAAAGCCTTTAGCACGCACGGTAGTGCATACTTCAGATCCCTGCTTGCCCGGCATCATCCAATCCAATAAAACTATATCGGGCTGCTCATTTAATATAATGTTTTCGGCTTCATCGCCATTACTGGCTTCCAAAACTTTATACCCTTCTGATTGCAAACGCTCGCAAACCAAAAAACGCAGGTTTTCATCATCTTCGGCCAGCGCAATTCTTATTTCTTTGTTCATAATTTAGTTATCGTTTGGTAATGTAACTATAAATTCAGATCCTTCATCAACCTTACTGCTTACAGTTATCTCCCCGTTCATAAAATTAACCAACTCTTTACAAAATGCCAAACCAAGCCCAACACTCCCGTTTTGGTTATATTGGTTTTCTATCCTGTAAAATTTATTAAATATATTATTTAATTCGCTTTTTGGTATACCTATTCCTTTATCAGCAAATGAAAATATAATGTCCTTTTTATCGCGCTTAATGGTTACGTGAAGTTCTTTTTTTTGTGGGTGCGAGTATTTGTACGCGTTCTCCATAAGGTTCTGAAACACACTCCCTAATAATACCGGGTCGGCGTAAATTGTTTCAACCCCGGTAATTTTAACATCCAGCTTAAAATCGTCATATTTCATCCTGAAACTTTCCATATATCTTTTAGCAAAGTCTTTTATATTAATTTCCTCTTTTTTTATGTCGATAGATTTATTTTCCAGTTGTGTGAACGACAAAAGCTTGTTCATCAGCTCGTTCAGCTTATCGGCTTCTTCATCTAAAATTTTCCCGTAATGTTTTAACTGCCTTTCCGAAAGCTCGCCACCGCCCCTTAAGTTTGACCCGGCTATTTTTATTACGCTTACCGGCGTTTTAAATTCATGCGTAAAATTATTTATGAAATCGTATTGCAGTTTAAACAACTGCAGGTTTATTTTCAGGTTACGATAGATGAGGTACCCGATAAGCAACAGGAAACAATAAATCAGCATTACTATACCACCAATAGGCATAAACCTGCGGTTAACTTCGGCAGTTAAATACCCTTTGTCCGATCTGAAGTATAACTTATAATTGGAAAAAGCGCCCGGAAACGCCGCCTCGGTGGTCATGTTTCCAATATCGTTATCCAGCGGGTCGAGCGGGTAATAGGTAACGGGTTTTATGGTGATGCTTTGATACAGCTCCTTGTGAAGATTTTTTATTTTCAACAAATACGGGTCGAGCAAAAAGGTGAGCATATTTTGTTTGTAGGCAACACCGGGCCGTATTTCTTGCTGCAGGTCGCGGTATATTTTCACATCCTCGCGCCGCAAAATATTCAGATAGCTTATTTTGTTGGGCTTAACATCATAAAATGTCCTGATGATCTCATCAGGGGTCGGCCCGCGCGTAGTATCTGAATTGGCAATATAATCGTTCAGTTTGGTTGCCATTTCTCTAAAATCGTCCTCATTGGCAGCGCTCTTTTTCTGAACCCCGGTAATTATCCCTTTCCTAAGCTGGTACTGATAGCCCGACTTAATAGCTACGGCTAAATTATTGCCATCGGCCCTGGTTTTACTGCCGATGGAGATCTCATAAAAATCCACTTTTTTCACAAAGGGATAATCCTGAAAAACCGAATTGGAATAATTTGCAGCCGATGAAAAGGTGAGGTAACCATTGTATAATGTTATCTGCGGTATCCTGTACAGAAAAAAATCGTTGTAAGGCTTAATGGTTTCTTCCAGCACATCAATCTTTTTCGAGGCAAACTCATTCTCTACATATTTTGAAGTAAGGTTATAGGATATCACCAGGCCTATCACCAACGAAATAGATATCAATACAAAAAAAGCAACGATGAGTGAAAAGTTCTTCCGGTAGACGCTTTTTTGTGGCTTCATGGATCAGGGTTTAACCCGCATATTATTATTCAGGAATTTTTCTATTTCGCTGTACATCTGCATCCTGTTATGCTCACTCCTGAAAACCGCACGTTCATTATCCTTTAAAAAGTAGTATACCGGCACATTTTGTTTACGCAGTTCAATAACAAACTGGTTTAACTCGCTAATGTTTGCCCTCGGATCTTTAGCGCCCTGAAAAATAAGCAACGGAACCTTTATTTTATCGGTATGGAAAACCGGGGATATCGCCCTCAACTGGTCGGCATCGGTTTCGGGGTTGCCTACCATTTCATACATCATTTGCAACGATGGTTTAAAATATGGCGGGGCATCCTTAATATAAGTAAAAAAGTTAATAAGGCCATATTGCACAATTGCGCAATTGTATAAACCCGGATGAAACGACACCCCATACAAGGCCGAGAAGCCGCCAAAACCACCGCCAAATATGGCTATCTTTTTAGGGTTTGCTGTTTTATTGTTAATCAGCCAATGCACCCCATCGGTTATATCCTGCTGTATTTTACCACCTACCTGTTTAAAGCCTGCATTGTGAAAAGCCTTGCCATACCCGGTTGAGCCCCTGAAATTAACCTGGAAAACCGCATACCCGCGATTAGCCAAAAATTGCACCTCGGGGTTCCAACCCCAGGAGTTTCGGCTCATAGGCCCGAATGGCCAATCGTGCGGCATTACTACAACAGGTAAGTTTGTATTGCCTTTGCCCTTTGGTAAAGTAAGGTAACCATTTATAATTGTACCATCGCTTGCCTTGTATGATATGGGCTGCATGGGGCAAAGTTCCTGGGGTTTTATACATGAATTTATGTCGCCAAGCTTCGTAAGCTTGCCGCTGCCTTTTTCGTATAAATAAAACGAACCGGGGTTACAGTCAGTATAAGTACTTATGATGAATTTATTTTCGGCGCTGTCCCGGTCAATAATTCTTATTTGATTGCCTTTTAACTTGGTTAGTAAATTATTGTAAATGCCTTCTATATCCTTATTTAAAAAATGTTCCTGCGGCAAAGCCTCTTCCCACGAGGCGGCCTCTAAGCGATGCTTATTTTTTGAATATTCTACAGCCAGTATATCTGCCTTATCGTTAGCATAAACAACTTTTTCCTCGTTGCCATTCTCCGCATTAATTTCAACAAGGGCGGTTTTGTCGCGGTTAACGTTCGATAGGGCATAAAAGTAATTCTTCTCGCCCGTAAAGGCTATTGGCTCAACCCGGTTTTTAAAGTTGTTTACTATAATACGTTTAAAAGGGGTGTTATCATTGGGGCGGTAAAGTATGGTTTCATCAACACCGTCTGATGCTTTGGCAAGCCTTATCTCACCGTCAGCATCGGGGAACCATTCAGTAATATTACCGGGGTTTACTAAATAAGGGCTTAGTTCGCCAGTTTTAATATTTAGTTTGTAAACATCAAAATTTTCCGGGTCGCGCTTGTTCATCGCTATGGTAATAACATCCGGCTCCAGCCTATTACGGTTAAGTATGCGTAACCTTACTTTTGCTTCTGAAAGGATGTTGCGTATTTTTAAAGTAGAAACATCTAAAGCAAAAACCTTAAACTGGTCGAGCGAAATAATATCCTGAGTAAAAACTATCTCGTTATTATACGTCCAGTAATAATCCCGGACGGAGTAGTCATCAAAACTTGTCGCCATACGTTCCTTACCATCCGCCAGCGACTGGATAAAGAGGTTTTGCCTGTCTTTATAAGGTTTTAAATAGGAAATGTATTTGCCATCGGGCGATATTTTAAAAAAGCTTTTTTCAGGTGTTTTGAAAAAATCGCTGATAGGTATTACAGCCGCATTATCGCCCCCGCATGACCAGTGGCCAAGCGCAATAAAAATAAAAAGTAATATTCTAAAACGCTTCAACATTGTTTAAATCAGGCTCGACGCTATTAATCAGGTTAAATTATGCAAATTAACGTAGTTAATATATATGTCACTACAATTTTACCCACAAATACCTGTTTAAATATTATTTACGTTTAAAAAATATTAGTTATATATTAAGTAATTTTGGTAAGATGAAGTGGTTTTGCGTACTTATTTTGCTTATTTTTTTTAGTGGTTATACCCGGCTTTTTGCCCAGGTTGACGAAGTACAGTTAGCAGCCCAATATTCCGCCAACGGCGAGCCGGAAAAAGCCCTTGATATATACCAAAAGCTATATAAAAGCGATAATGAAACCTATTATCCTTATTATATTAAATGCTTGCTTAGCCTCAAAAAGTTTGATGATGCCGAAACCATCACCAAAAAAATGCTGCGCAAGTATCCCGATAACAGTGAGTATGTTTTAAACTTAGGCACCATTTACATACAAAATGGCAATGCTGCTAAAGCCAGCCAACTGTATGACGAGCTGCTGGCGAAATTACCCGCCGATGCAAATATTATTACGGGCCTTGCCGGGCAATTTTACCAGGATTCAAATATCGATTACGCTATAAAAACATTGGAGCAGGGGCGAAAATTGCTAAATAATGATCATTTATTTTCGTTTGAGCTGATAACACTTTACCGCTTTAAAGGTGATAAGCCAGCTTTAATTAGGGAATATCTGAATTTTTTACCCGCAAACCCTGCATACCTTTCGCAGGCGGAGAATACCTTATCGGGCATACTTGAGGGTGAGGCCGATTATACTATGCTAAAAACGGCTTTATTTGACAGTATACAAAAAGACCCGCAGCAAACCATATATGTTAACCTGCTAATATGGCAATTTTTGCAGCAAAAGGATTTTGACCAGGCGCTAAACCAGGCGCTGGCCCTAAACCGCCGGGACAATGACGATGGCAACAGTATTTTTGACCTATGCCGCACACTCGTAGGCAACAGCGCCTATGACGCGGCTATCAGGGGGTATCAATACCTGATTGATAAGGGCAACACCAGCCAGCTTTACATCCCCGCGAAAATCGAACTTATTAATGCAAAAAACCGGAAGGTAACATCAGGCAAATACGTACAAAGCGACCTGCTCGACCTTGAAAAAAATTATAACGACCTGCTAACCGAGTTTGGCAAAAACAGCAATACCGCTTTTGCCATGCAAAAGCTGGCCAGTTTAGAGGCTTTTAAGCTGCACAAACCTGTTGATGCCCAAAAACTGCTGGAAGATGCCATAACCATACCCAACATAAGGCCCGAACTGCTGGCATCGTGCAAACTTGACCTGGGGGATACTTACCTTATAAACGGTAACCAGTGGGACGCTGAATTGCTGTACGGGCAGGTTGAAAAGGATTTTCCAAATACGGATATTGGCCAGGATGCCAAGTTCAGAAATGCCAAATTAGCTTATTATACCGGCGATTTTAACTGGGCCAAAAGGCAACTGGATGTATTAAAGGCCGCTACTTCGGAGTTGATCGCTAATGACGCGCTTAACCTGTCGCTGCTGATATCTGATAACCTGGCTGCTGATAGCAGCGGCGCAGCATTAAAAATATATGCCCGTGCCGACCTGCTTATCTTCGCCGAAGAACCCGCAAAGGCGGTACAAACATTGGATAGCATTGATAAAAAATTTCCCGGCAATGCGCTTACTAATGATATTTTAATGGCCAAAGCCCGCATACTTATTCAGCAAAAAAATTATGCCGATGCCGTACCGCTACTAAAGAAAATATTTGAGGTAAGCCCTACCAACCTTTGGGCCGATGATGCTGTTTTTATGCTGGGCGATATTTATGATAATCAACTATCTGATAAAGCCCAGGCCAAAATCTACTACCAAAAAATAATAACCGATTACCCCGGCAGCTTGTGGATAAATGAGGCAAGGAAGCGGTTCAGAACGTTGAGGGGAGATCAGCCGACGAGTTAGCAGCCCAACCCTCCCCGGTAGGGAGGGCTTTAAAAAAATCAATAAAAGTCTCCCCTACAGGGGGAGATTATTCACCTATTATTTATTTTTTATATGTGTAAATGATTGCTTCGCAGTTTAGAGGGGCTTTTATACCTTTGCCCTCATGATCGTATATAACGAAACCTTAATTGTTGAAGCGGCTATTTATGAAGAATGGCTTACGTATATGAAACAGGTGCATATCCCGGCAATGATGGCTACCGGCCATTTTAAATCCTACCGCATATTAAATGTAATCGACTCACCTAATGAGGGTATTACCGCTTGCATTCAGTATAATACCGATAGCGAAGAAAAATTCGCGGAATTTTATAATAAGCATTTACACGCTTTGCATGCTACCCACCAGCAGCTTTACGAAAACAAATTTGTTTTGTATAACACGCTGATGGAGGTGATTGATGAGGGATAGCTTTGAGTTGAAAGTTTAAAGTAGAAAGTTAAAAGTTATTAATACAACTCTTTTCACTTTCAACTTAAAAAAGCTTTTTACTTTTAACTTTCCACTTTTAACTTAAAAAAATCAGTTTACCCTCAAATCTTTAGGCATACGGCCGTATAATAAAAATTTCGCGGCGCTTTCATTACCATTTTTTCTGGCTGCTTCGGCGGCGGCATTCCAATCGTAGTCACAATTTACCTGGTCGATACTGATATGATCACCACCGGCAGTAATGATGGCGTATTTGGCATGTGGTGTCATTGATTCCATCGCGAAACGATATTTACCATTGCCGAGATAAGCGGGCAAGCCCACACTGCCGGGATTAAGGATGATCTTACCATTTGATAAATACACAACCCTGTTCACGTGCGAGTGGCCACAAAGGATGATGCGCTGTTTGATGTGCTTTGTTTTTTCTACCAGTTCTTCGTCGTTATAAACAAAAACACCATGTTCGGTTACTTTTTCCAGCAAGTATTCGTTATCGCTTTCGTGTGTGCCGTGGCACGCAAATATTAGGTCATCAACAATAGTAGTATTTGGCAATGTTTTAAGCCATGCGATGCTTTTGGCAGATAGATCGGCTTTTACACGTTTCATGCCCTCTTTGTTGGTGTTTTCGAGTATTTCCCTGTCGGTATTGCCGCTGATGCAGGTCATGGGGTTTTTACGTAATAATTCAGCAACCGCCTCCGGCTCCAGCGCGCCAAAAAAATGATCGCCAAGGTTGATGATAGGTTTTATGCCACGCGCTTTTATATCTTTCAGCACTGCGGTTAGTGCGCGGGAGTTTCCGTGGATGTCGGATATGATGGCGTACTTTTTCATGGAATAAATTATTGAAAACTACCTGTCATTTCGAGCGATAGCGAGAAATCTTAAACGCTTTGCACAGCCGTGCGATTGATCGCATGTACAAGATTTCTCGCTATCGCTCGAAATGACATATGTTGTTATAACAAAAAAGCCTCCAATGTGATTGGAGGCTTTCAATTATTTCGAAATCAAATTATAAAGCTCATCCAGTTTTGGCCGGATCATTAGGCTGGTACTGGCTTTTGCCGGTTGCGGTTAGGCGTTGCGGATCAACTTTTTCGGTTTCGGTTAAGTAGCGCACTACTGATGTGGCACGCAATACGCTCAGATCCCAGTTATCTTTTATCTGGCCCAGGTTAATTATTTTTTTATCATCGGTATGCCCTTCAACCGCAATAGTAATTTCAGGTTGTTTGTTCAACACGGCTGCCAATTGCTGTAAAGCCTGTTTGCCTTTATCATTAATGGTAATACTGCCCGATGGGAACAGCAGTTTATCAGCCAGGGAAACATATACCTTTCCGTTCCGGATATCAACCGTTAAACCACTTTGCTGGAAGCCCAGTAAGGCCTGCTGCAATTTATCTTTTAAAGCGTTCGAAGCTTCGTTTTGTTTATGCAGGATATCTTCTACTTGTTTTAAACGCGCTTCACGGGCTTGCAGATCGCTTGATAGCTGACTTACTTTTGATGAACTGGCAGTATAATTACCATTCAGCGTGTTATAACTATCGTTCAGCGTGGCATAATTTCTTTTCAGCTCAGCTATTTCATGGTGTAAACGCGCGGTATCAGCTTGCAGGCTCGATACTTCGGCTTCCAGGTTAACGGTGCGGTTCTGCAGCGAATCGCGGTCGGCAACTAAAGCTTTATACTTTTTGGGGGATAACACTACGCATGAATGCAATGTAGTTAACAGGATGGCAGCAAATAAATAATACTTTATTTTCATGATATGGGGTTTTTATATATTAAGCAATGGCATTTCTTAAAAAAACAGTCAGCGGTTGCAATTTACTGCAAAGCGATGCGATATTTTCAACAGCACCAGCCTTAGTAAGTTCATTATCCTTTAGATAGTGCAATACGATGAAACTTTTGAGCTTTAGCAGCTCTATGTTTGCATTATCAGCATCATATCCTTTGGGAACGGTCTTTAATTTTTCCTGCTGCCTAAAATCCCCGAAAAGCTTTACAAAACCGGGCTCGTCAATTATCTTTTTCAGGTCGCTGCCGTTATAATCAATTTCCTGGCGAATGGCTTTCAGGTGGTCGGCTTCGGGCATCCAGTAACCACCGGCAATAAATGATGCACCGGGTGTAATGTGCATATAGTATTCAACACCGCCATTACGCAGGCCCGATGTGGGGATGCTTACACCAAAGTTATTTTTATATGGGGTTTTATTTTTACTGAACCTGATATCGCGGTAAATGCGCATAACGCAGCGCTTAGGGTCGAGGGCTTCATCAACGCCGGGGTCGGTTTTATGCATCAAGCCTATCAGCTTACCGGTAAAATCTATCATATTTTCGCGTGCCTGGTCATAACGCTCTTTATGCACCTGGAACCATTCGCGGTTATTATTCTGGATCAGCTCCTTTAAAAAATCAAGCGTGGCCGGGTTTATCATTGGTATCTAATTGTGGCTGGTAATGTACTTTGGGCGATAACCAATACAAAAGTATCACCCGCGAATACCTGAAATTTAATGGCGAAAGTATAAAACATCCACCTAAAATAACACTTAAATATAACCAGGGCGAAGTGGTATTTTGCGTGATAACACGAGTGGCTATGGTAATGCCTACCGCTTCGGCTATATTAAGCGCATAGCTTACGTACATGGCCGCATAAAAATAACCCGGCTCAATCTCGAAGTACATATTGCAATGCGGGCAATTTAAATTGATCTTGCTTAATCTGAAATTGTATATACCACCGCTAAACATATCGCCACGACGGCAACGGGGGCATTTGGCGTGGAGCATTGCCCATGCCTTGGGTGTTTGGGCCATAATTTAAACTATAAGAATATATCAGGTTGAAATTAATTCAAATGCAAACGCTCATCGCGCATGTTGATATCCACATTTTTGCGGCGGTATTTTTTATACCACAAAATGCCAAGAAAACCAACTGCCAGATAAGGGGCAAAAAGCAAATACACAATACCATGGTTTAATCCATTGGCTGTTTTACCGCCATTAGATTTATTTGTGGCAATATTTGCCGAGCATAACGAACATTGTGCCTTAACAGGCTCGCGACTTATCATCAGAAAGCCAAAGGCAATAACAAAAAGTAATATTTTCAAGGCCTTATTCATGCTGCAAATTTAGCTATTTATTAGTTAGAAATGGTAGTATGGCGATATCATTAAATAAACTATAACACCGGTAATAGTTACATACAGCCATATTGGAAACGCCCACCGTACGAGTTTTTTATGCTTTTCAACCTGCATTTGCAAGCCACGGTAAAAACTCAATAATATTAACGGTAAAACTATAGCCGCAAGTATAATGTGGGTGATGAGCAATACATAATAAAAATACCTGATGCTGCCCGCTGCCGCTGCTTCTGCCGGTGATATTATGCCATCGCCATTAATATCCCCAAACTTAGTTTCGGGCGCCAGCCAATGGAACAGGATGTACGATACCAGGAAAAGCGATGAGAGT
>Ga0302303_10000480_pt1 | contig 32459 bp, 28 predicted proteins | sample III_Palsa_E2_1_FD_194542 | JGI IMG/M metagenome (GOLD analysis project Ga0302303, IMG submission 194542) | Peat permafrost microbial communities from Stordalen Mire near Abisko, Sweden - III_Palsa_E2_1 | ecosystem: Environmental > Terrestrial > Soil > Palsa > Peat permafrost | place: Sweden...
ACGCATGTTGGTTTTATATCAGATTGGTTACTTAAAATATCTCCAATTATGTGTAAGGCTTCGTATGAACCACATGATATTAAATTGCTGAATAATGCAATATATGTGTCAGATATGTGGTAATATCCAATACCGCCGAAACCGCCATATCTGATATGGTATTCTGATAATAAATTCTTTTTGTACATATCCCATTTTGTTCCATCTACCGAAACGTGTTCACCTGTTCCCCAAAATCTAGGCAATTGGTACCGATTGTAGCAGTTAACAACTTCGGTAATACAGCGCTTAAGACTATCCTCTGTGACATAATAGCTGTTTATTCTAGCAAGTTGCTTTCTATTGATGTCAGGCAAAGATCTGGATGCTTCATTCACCCCTACGTTACATCCATAGCAAAATATAGTTGACGCCAGTAATGCATTGATATCTTCTTGCCTAGAATCATTGCCTGATATCGGGCGTAAATATTTTTTAAGCTGAAGCGATTCAGTAACAGAGGCGATTACATCTAATATGCCAACACTTGGCATTTTCGAAGTTATAACCTGATCTAGCTCATCAAAATTACTTGGCTTTGGTGATGCTGTAACTTTTTTCAAAATCAATTTACCATTTTCTATTTTTGCTCCAATGTCATCGCTAGCAAAGGCATTATCAGCAATTTTTGTTTTTTCCTCCAACTTATTTTCTATAAAATTAACAAATTCTTGTTCACATCTAGGTATGCCGACAAGCTTGCAATAGTTGTCTGAAACATACTCAAATCTTTGCGTCGATATTAAATTTTGTTTATGTGTATCGTATTCCAGACTATTCAACACGTATAGATCTTTGGATCGTATTTCGTCAACCATCTTGGCAACAAGGCATAACTCATAAGCGTTTCTATTTAAAAATCCATTTTTTGGCTTAACAAATTTTTTAGCTTTATCTGGGATCCAATCTAAAGATAATTCTTTCCATGGCTCAGATTTCGACAATTGAATTGTCTCTCCGCTGTTCTCAAAGTTTTCACAAATAAACTTTATTGCATTCTGTATGGCCTTATCTCTGGAGCAAGACAAAATTTTAACACTGCTTAATGTATTCCAAAACACAGTTCTTTTGACTTTATACATATCTAAAAGTATTGGATATGGATCATCAATTTTATAGGCATTATATTCGCTGCATTTGGCACGCAAGTCTTCATGTTGCTCCGCAACTATATTGTCAATTGCATCAATCCTTTTGGCTTTAGTGTAATTGTAGCTATAGCATTCTAGTACACTCTCAAAGTTGGAAACAAGCTCGTCAACAATACCCAATTTACCTGTTTTATAGGCAATTAGTTTATTTCGTGCGGATGATTTCATGGAAGCATATGTTTTCATGACCATGCCGATTAAGTTATCAACTGCTAACTGAGTGGCTTTTTGCAAAACAACTACAATCAAAGAATATCGTTTGTTTCTAGGTAATCTATTAATCATATATAAATTATGCGACATGCCTTCAGCATAAAACTGCTTTGCTTTTTCCATTGGGATATGATCCAAAGTAACTTTCTTGGCGGATAAAGACTGCAACCACCGAACATGTTTAGTATATGCCTTAAGGTTATTTACTGACACTGCTGGCGGATCAGACTTTATTTCTTTCCAATTACTTTGTTTGTTGTAATTATCAGAGTTAACCAGTAATACTTGATCAATAAGATCTCTTTGATCTGTGGTGAGGCAGTTGTAAATAGCCTTGTGAAAATAATTATTCGCCTTGGTCATCGCTTTGTCGACGATGATTTTTAACGTACCAAATGCTGGAAATTCCATATTTATAAATATCATCTCTTCAACGGTACAATTGAAAGCAGATTCAATATTTTCTCTAGTTTTTGAAAATTCACAGGCTATTTTAAGTACTTTATTCTCGTTATATTCCTTAACATTTAAATGTCGGCGAATTAGTTCGGCATGCCTTATTCGTTGCCTGCTGCGATCATATTCTAAAATTCGAATGCCAGATTTTATTTCTTGAAAATTTATTATATTAGCAACGTGCACAATGACATTGAATGGCAAATCTAAAAATTGTATAAATCTCCTATACTTTTGGTATGATTTTAATAATACTAATAAAAGCAGCTGGTATTTTTTATTGCTAGTGTTATTATATGCGAATAATATTTCATCTTCGCTTGGGGTAAATATTTTTTTGATCTGTTCAGCGTCTATGTTAGAATTAACAGCTGGATAGATTGTATTTGATTCGATAAGCATGATGGTGTAACACCCCATAGAAAAGGATGGGAGTATACCATAATTAACAGCTAGAAAGACAACTTAAAGTCACTTTTACGCACGATTGTGTGCCCGGGGTCACAATGGCAGCTATGGCACCTTTAATGCCTATCGCAGGGAAGTAGAACGTTTGTTACATTGGACCTGGATAATAGAAAAAAAATCGATTAAAGATCTGAAGCGAGATGATATAGAAAATTTCATCAATTTTTGTCAAAAACCGCCTAGAGAATGGATTGGTTTAAATCGCGTATTGCGTTTTATTGAAAAAGAAGGAGCGCGTATTCCTAATCCAGAATGGCGCCCTTTTGTTGCACACATTTCTAAAATGAAATATAGAGAGGGTGAAACATCATCAGTTGATAAATATTCTTTATCTAGCGTTAGTGTAAAAGAAATTTTTTCAGTTTTAGGAAGCTTCTATAATTTTTTATTGCAAGAAGAGTATGCAACTATTAATCCTGTTGCCTTAATTCGACAAAAAAGTAAATTTGTAAAAAAAAATCAAGGAAAAGTAAAAATAAGAAGATTATCTGACCTGCAATGGCAATATCTCATCGAAACAGTAACACAAATGGCAGATGCGGAACCAGAGATCTACGAGCGAAGTTTGTTTATTATTTCATCACTTTACTCAATGTACTTAAGAATATCCGAATTAGCAGCAAGCGATAGGTGGGCACCACTTATGAAGAATTTTTATAAGGATAATAACAATCATTGGTGGTTCCTTGTTGTAGGCAAGGGCAATAAAGAAAGAGATATCGCGGTTAGTAACTCTATGTTAGCGGCACTAAAAAGATGGCGTAAATATTTGGGCTTATCTCCATTGCCTTCCCCCTCTGATAATTCTCCAATTCTTCCCAGAACTAAAGGAATTGGCCCATTAGCTGGCACAGCATATATTAGAAAAATTGTACAACATTGTTTTGATAAAACTATTGATAGGCTTAATCAAGATGGTTTTAAAGAAGATGCAGAGTCACTTACAGGAGCAACGGTTCATTGGCTACGGCATACTGGAATCTCGGATGATGTAAAACGGCGCCCTAGAGAGCATGTGCGAGATGATGCTGGTCATAGCTCTAGTGCTACAACGGATAAATATATCGATATTCAGGTTCAAGAACGGCATAAATCTGCCAGAGATAAGCCCATTTCTCAATGATTGATGCTCTATATTGGTGATTTAGCTAACAACTAATCCCGTTTTCACCCGCTTTTGCAGTTGGAGCCAAGTAAAATAAAATTTGAAACAGGCTCTATGGCAACTAAACAAGGTTTAGGATGAAAAGTTTCATCTTGAGCAATGGTGATTTGTTTGGGCGACATCTTTTTACTTAAATTGGCTTTTTGTTCCTCTTCATATTGAATGATTTCTTGTTCCATTTTAACAATACTTTTTTGCAGGCTGCCATAAGAACTTGCTATAAAACTGTCTAACTTGCTTAATTTTAAAAATAGAGAAATTAATCGAATACCACAATTACCAACTTGATTCATTACAAATTCAGCCGCCACTAAAATACAATGCAGAAAGCTTTGGCCTTCTTCACTTGCAAAAAATTGTTCAGCTTTAAAAGAAAAGCCTGATTTACCTTGCTTTGATAACCAATATTTTGCTGTACTTCTGGGTATATCTAAAGCCTCCAAAACTAGCCTTTCACTTAAATGTGTAGATCTTATTTTATTAAACTCACAAACTTTATTATTTACCATCAATCTATCATACCGTGAGCTTCTGCTTGCTTTTTTAATGTTTTCCGTTGATACTTGTTCCATTGGCCTAATCCTTTCGCTGTTGTACTCTGATAAGTTAACAATGATCGCAGATTGGGCCATTTTTTTAAATAGGGTATATTCATATTATTTATGCATCCAAGCATAATAATTAATTAAAGTGGCAAGATCATTGGATTCCCATCCTTCTTTTTTAATCCGTTCTTTTAATAGTTTTTTTAAATCCATATTTGAGGTGGGAATAGCTATTTCATTACTAATATTTACTAACTCTTCAGGAAGCCCCATTGTTGAGAAGAAATTATATATTTTTTTTATAATGTTCTTTTCTCCTTTAGAAAGTATGTCTAAATATTTCGACTTGGTCATGATATCAAATTTTAACCATTGCCCAAAACCATCCCATCCTTCATATAATTTTTTACGCACCTTATCGGGCTGTAAAAATTTCATGCATTTATATAAAGAATAAAATACATTAATCTTATTTTGATCTTCGATTATTAATATAGGCAAAACAACACCATTTGCTTTCTTATTAGGGGCTTTAACTTTGAATAGAATAGCAACCAAGTCACTTAATTTTTGTTTTTCTGAAACACTAACGTTATGATTTTCTTGTAAATCATATTCAATTAAAGCTCTTAATTTTTTAGCATGGGTGGGTTGTTCTTCAGTTGAAATTATTTTAACGAATCGATTATTAACATTAGGAGATGATGGAGAAAGATTTCCCTTTTCATCAATAGTTTGTATTTCCAATAATCGACCTTCAGCATCATATGCCTGATAGGGAGGGTTCCCCCATGTAACATCTATGGATTCCATTGTAGCTGCAGCATGCTCTGGCTTAAAATAACATGATAAATATGAAGAGCCGTCAAAAATAATTACCGGTGAAATTAGTCGCATTAAAATCTATCCTTCCAGCTTTTATCAGCAGCATGGTTCTCCCATGGCCTGTGTCTTTTAGGGGCTTGCCCAGGAGCTGATTGTCCATTTTTTAAGATAGGCCCTTGTCGATGGTAGTGTGGTAATTCCCTCGCAACTTTATTTAGATGAGCAGTATCAGGATGTTTTGCAGTCCTATTACCAAAAGGTGCCACACGTTCAATGCCTCCCAAACGATCAATTGTTTGCTGAGAAAACCCTAAATCACTTCGTAAATTAATTTCTGGGCCTTCTCTATAAACAGCACGAGTGCCTTGGGCTACAGCAGAACCTAAAATGGCAGTAGTTGCTAATTCCGATACCATTTCAATTCGGGTAGCACTATCCCCAGTTGTAAATCGATCAATTTGATTATTTACAGCACCTCCTCGAATAGCATTTCTTTCTCTGGCTCCTTGAGTAGAAACACCAAACATTGCATCACCTATTGCGTTATAACCATCAAATGCAGTTCTTGCTGTATCTTTAATTGTTTCAATAGGGTGTAAAACTCCATCAGTAACAATATCTCTTCCTTTTTCAATACCACGACCCATTGCATATAAATTATTTAAGGTTGGATTTGATTCATGCTCTGGGAATACCGAAGGTAAACTGAATCTTTGCCGTGGCTGTTGTTGATCTGTATGAGAAGATTGAGAACCCGTAGATGCTTCAGCAACAGGTACAGCTGCATTTAAGCTCCCATTGCTAAATTTTTAGCGGCATCCCCAAATCTGGAGGCTAATGAGGGGGCTGAATTATTATTAGAATTGCAATTATTTTGGGTTGCTTGACTTACATTTGGGCTTGACTGGTCCAAAGTGTGACCGAGGCCACCATTACCTACAGCTTGTAATGCTAATTGTTTTATCGTACTCCTTAACACTATGCTTAAGCCACGCTCTATGGCTTGAGCTGCGTCATTACGGTTTTTATTATCTTCATGGGCTGCAGTTCCTAAACTAATTAAGCTTTCTTCTATGTCTGCTGCATTACCTTTAAAGACGCTGTGTTTTTCTATGCTGGCTTTAATAGTACCCTCGGGTACATTTAGATTATTTTCTTGTAAGTATTGTGCTGCAGCTTTAGCTAAGGCTTCTTTTTGTGCCGTGATGGCTTGTTCGGTTAATTTTGTTTGCCTGTTTTTTTGCTCTGCGTGTTGAACTGGTATTTGTTTAGCTATTTCGCCACCATAGTGTTTAGCAAGGCCAGTCACTGCGGCCTGTACACCTTGACTGGTACCGGCAACTACACTTTGGCTAATACTTTGACCCGATAAGAGGGCACGGCTGGTACCCGTTACAAAACCATGGCTTAAGTTGTGGCCCGCTATTTCTGTATGCGTGGCTACTTTTTTATCAGCTGCACTTCCTACTAGGGCTTCCCCTAGCCCATTAGCCGCTATGGTAGTTACCATATTCTCTATGAGCTTACCTCCATGGAGGGCAGTATCTAAACCACTGGTTGCTATAGATTTTAAAACGCCTTTTAAGTTGGCTGACTCTTTAAGAGTATCTATATTATTTAATCCTAAATCTAACAGTTCAGAAAAACCTGCAGTTAAAGCACCGGTGAGTACTCCTATGGTTTGTTTATTCACTAAATTTGATGAATCCAAGTCACTTCTTTAGTCTTTGTATCAACTAATACTCGCACATCAGGAGGATCTATTACAATATCCGGATCTAAAACTTCTATTTTCAAAAAAATTACTTCGAACTTATTACCTTCACATTTTCCCAATGTACCTGGATAAACATATTTTGACTTTCTGTTTGTCATATATTTTTCAGCTAAAGCTAATATTTCATTTTCAGTCATGGTGTACATTTGGTCCTCCTGCTTTTTGTAGAATACCGTCAACGTATTTAACAGAAAATTCTTTTTCCAGTTGATTTAGATCATCCCAGATTCTATTTTTCTGTAATCTTTCTAAAACCAAACTTTCCCGTTGGTGCCTGCTTAATTTTGAATATTCCTCAAAACCTAATTTTTTATAATCTAACCAATGTGATAATTCATGTTTTACTTCTAGTACTGTTGGATGCTCAGATAAATACATATGATTCACCCCTTCCCTTCTGGCAATAAAACATGGGTCATCAATAACTCCATAAACGTGAACATTCCTTTTTTCTAAATATTTTATTAGAGATGATAATTTCTCTTTGGGATATAAGTCGCCACCTAAAAAAGTTGAGTTAGCAGAGAATGATTCAATTTGTTCAAATGCTGGAGTAAATGATTTTTGATTTAATTTATTCGAATTGTTAAAGTTATTACGTGCATGATCCTTAGGATTATTTGTATTTGGAATTTTATTCGATATATTCCTTTTCGGAACTATTGGATTTTGTGGTTTAATTAGATCAATTGGTATTCCACTATTTAAACGCCCAGGTTCATACTTATATGTAATCGGGCTTCTAAATTCGTTATCAGCTATAAATTTTGTAGTGTTTTTAGCTAAATTATTTGCTGCTTGAGTAGCGCTTTGTACGCCTTTTGTTACTAAATTAGCTGCTCCCAGTACGGCAGTCCCACCTTGAACAACATCAACCCCTAAACTTCCTAATTGCTTTCCTACTGTAAAATTATTACCAGCTGCGATGTTTTCAGATGCCTGATGTAGTCCTGCTTCTACATGTTGCTTAAATAAAGTTGGAGCATTAGGTATGTTCTTAAAAGCATTTAATATTGCAGTACCCCGCTCTTGATTCCGTATGTGGGCTTCTTGCCGCATTTGTGGAGAAATTACATTCATGTAGTCTTTCTCTAAAAGACCATCTAATAAAAGACCGCCACCCATTTTCGTAAGCTCTACGGTATTACTTGCTAATTTTTCAGCACCTCCCACTAAAGTACCCACAAATTGGGTAGCTAAACAGGATTCTTCCTGGTAATGGGACCCATGTATACTTTGATTTATTGCACGTCTTTGTGCCATTAAATCATCTGCAGAATGTCTAGGGGGGGTATCAAGATTATGCTGGGCTACTCTTGGTCCATTTGAAGTATTGGTTGCTATAGCATTTTTTAAGTCTTCATTTACCTTTTCAGCAGGACTTAAATATATGCTTGGCTTTCCAAAAGGTAATAATACGGTATTTACAGGAAGTTCGGTTTTAGGCTCACTGTTTCTTGGGCCTAATTTGGCTTTGTTTTCTGTAGTGGTTTTATTAGGGGTGATTAACGGGCCCTGTTCTGGTTTTTGTGTTTGGGTTTGCCTATTACTTTGATATGCATTAGTACTTGTACTACTGGCTACAGTTTGTGAGACTAATTGTTTTATCGTACTCCTTAACACTATGCTTAAGCCACGCTCTATGGCTTGAGCTGCGTCATTACGGTTTTTATTATCTTCATGGGCTGCGCATCCTAAACTAATTAAGCTCTCTTCTATGTCTGCTGCATTACCTTTAAAGACGCTGTGTTTTTCTATGCTGGCTTTAATAGTACCCTCGGGTACATTTAGATTATTTTCTTGTAAGTATTGTGCTGCAGCTTTAGCTAAGGCTTCTTTTTGTGCCGTGATGGCTTGTTCGGTTAATTTTGTTTGCCTGTTTTTTTGCTCTGCGTGTTGAACTGGTATTTGTTTAGCTATTTCGCCACCATAGTGTTTAGCAAGGCCAGTCACTGCGGCCTGTACACCTTGACTGGTACCGGCAACTACACTTTGGCTAATACTTTGACCCGATAAGAGGGCACGGCTGGTACCCGTTACAAAACCATGGCTTAAGTTGTGGCCCGCTATTTCTGTATGCGTGGCTACTTTTTTATCAGCTGCACTTCCTACTAGGGCTTCCCCTAGCCCATTAGCCGCTATGGTAGTTACCATATTCTCTATGAGCTTACCTCCATGGAGGGCAGTATCTAAACCACTGGTTGCTATAGATTTTAAAACGCCTTTTAAGTTGGCTGACTCTTTAAGAGTATCTATATTATTTAATCCTAAATCTAACAGTTCAGAAAAACCTGCAGTTAAAGCACCGGTGAGTACTCCTATGGTTTGTTTATTCACTAAATTTGATGAATCCAAGTCACTTCTTTAGTCTTTGTATCAACTAATACTCGCACATCAGGAGGATCTATTACAATATCCGGATCTAAAACTTCTATTTTCAAAAAAATTACTTCGAACTTATTACCTTCACATTTTCCCAATGTACCTGGATAAACATATTTTGACTTTCTGTTTGTCATATATTTTTCAGCTAAAGCTAATATTTCATTTTCAGTCATGGTGTACATTTGGTCCTCCTGCTTTTTGTAGAATACCGTCAACGTATTTAACAGAAAATTCTTTTTCCAGTTGATTTAGATCATCCCAGATTCTATTTTTCTGTAATCTTTCTAAAACCAAACTTTCCCGTTGGTGCCTGCTTAATTTTGAATATTCCTCAAAACCTAATTTTTTATAATCTAACCAATGTGATAATTCATGTTTTACTTCTAGTACTGTTGGATGCTCAGATAAATACATATGATTCACCCCTTCCCTTCTGGCAATAAAACATGGGTCATCAATAACTCCATAAACGTGAACATTCCTTTTTTCTAAATATTTTATTAGAGATGATAATTTCTCTTTGGGATATAAGTCGCCACCTAAAAAAGTTGAGTTAGCAGAGAATGATTCAATTTGTTCAAATGCTGGAGTAAATGATTTTTGATTTAATTTATTCGAATTGTTAAAGTTATTACGTGCATGATCCTTAGGATTATTTGTATTTGGAATTTTATTCGATATATTCCTTTTCGGAACTATTGGATTTTGTGGTTTAATTAGATCAATTGGTATTCCACTATTTAAACGCCCAGGTTCATACTTATATGTAATCGGGCTTCTAAATTCGTTATCAGCTATAAATTTTGTAGTGTTTTTAGCTAAATTATTTGCTGCTTGAGTAGCGCTTTGTACGCCTTTTGTTACTAAATTAGCTGCTCCCAGTACGGCAGTCCCACCTTGAACAACATCAACCCCTAAACTTCCTAATTGCTTTCCTACTGTAAAATTATTACCAGCTGCGATGTTTTCAGATGCCTGATGTAGTCCTGCTTCTACATGTTGCTTAAATAAAGTTGGAGCATTAGGTATGTTCTTAAAAGCATTTAATATTGCAGTACCCCGCTCTTGATTCCGTATGTGGGCTTCTTGCCGCATTTGTGGAGAAATTACATTCATGTAGTCTTTCTCTAAAAGACCATCTAATAAAAGACCGCCACCCATTTTCGTAAGCTCTACGGTATTACTTGCTAATTTTTCAGCACCTCCCACTAAAGTACCCACAAATTGGGTAGCTAAACAGGATTCTTCCTGGTAATGGGACCCATGTATACTTTGATTTATTGCACGTCTTTGTGCCATTAAATCATCTGCAGAATTTCTAGGTGGGGTATCAAGATTATGCTGGGGAATATGCACGTAATAACTTTAACATTTCAAATGCCCACCCCAATTGGCGCAATTGTGTAATTTAATTGCCCCAATACCCCATGCCTTGTTATATTAAGTTTATCTAAAGTCTCTTTTGCAATCTTAATCCCTATTTTATAAATCTTTTTAATAATATGTACTACAACATTTAAACCAGTTTTAGTTTCAGCTTTTTCAATTAATTTTTTAGCACCTTCAACTGATTCTAATTTCACACCTTCCATAGCTCGACTGATATGAGGGAAAACTCGATGTTCTATAGGATTCCATTTAGAAGTATGCGGTGGATAATGACAAATGCGTAAAGGTAAATTCAGGGCTGTTGCTAAATTCTGTAAGGCAACCTTAAATACATTATGCCTATAGGAATTAGCACCTCCAGCATCACAAAAAATTAATATTTCATTAGCCTGAGGATAATGTTTTTTGCCCATTTTATCCCACCATTTTTTTATTGAATCACATATAAATTCAGCTGTTTCATTTTCAAGACCAATACTGATAAACGCCTCATTGCGTTTCATATCATAAATCCCATGAGGTACTATAGTGCCTTTAGCTAAATGAGGGTAATCATGATCGTAAGACTCAATTGTTTTTGTACAATAGACTTGACCTGCACGATGCAAATTGCCTAATTTTTCTTTCTTCTTAGTATCGATACTTAAAATAGGGTTGTCTGATTGAATAAATTTAATTTTAATTTTTTTAATATTTTTAAATTGCTCGTCTCTATACTGATATATCCCGGTTGATTGCTTTTTAAGCATCTTTCTTTTAACAAAACCATGCTTTTTTAGTAGTCTTCTAACAATATTTCTACTAATATATATTTCTTTTTTCTTCATAGCTAAACTAATTTAAGCCCTTGTTAATTTTACCCATTTAATTTTTTCATTCATGGGATCGCCTGCGATATGCTCTGAAATCACTGATAAAAATATTTCATCAATATTTTCAAATTGAGTTTCAGCATTTATTCGCCCACCACCTTTTCGTCGGATTCGATCTGAGGGGACGATGTCATTTTTTTTAATTCTTCTAAGCCCGTAGGTATTGTTTGCCTACAACAATAAAATAATTCAGAAATGTAGCTTATGCCACCATGGCCAAGTTTAGCCGCTTCAACAGCAGCATAAAGTCTTTTATCTTTTTCTGAAAGCCCAACGTAATGCTTATACATTAGATATTCAATATCAGCGATATATTCCTGCATCTTGTTTCCAAAAAATGACAATTTATTAAATGGCATTATAACATGGTAACACGAAAATAGTTTTTTGAATAAAAGTTTAAGTTCATTCAAACCTCTACTCTGAAATATAGGATTTTTTATTTTTTTCTTGATAAATTTTAATCAATTGATTTAATTCTAAATCCTCAGCTTGATAGCCCTTTGCAGATAAATCTTCTTTTAAAATTTCTCTTAATTTTTCTTCATCTTTAAGGCCTGTCGGAATTGGTTTGATTGACCTGTCAAGAGAAACTACACCAATTTCTCCAATAAAAGGAATTTTAATTTTATTCTCAGTGGGCCCTTCAATTGCTCCCGTTTCATCATTAATAGTAACTAATTTAATTATTTGTCCGGTAGAATCATAAGCCCTATAAATTCCATTTGCAACATCAATAGGCTCCATTCCACAAAATATCAGTTCATCCGGATGAGAAACAAAAATAATCTCACCATCATCAACAACTACAAATATCGGGTTTTTTATAATATTCATTAAAATCTATCCCAAAAACTTTTGTCTGTTTCTTTGTGGTCCCATGGCCTATGCCTTTTATCTGATTGTCCTGGAAGAGTTTTGCCATTTTCCTGCACTCTTCGGTGATAATGAGGATATTTTCCAGTGGGATGTCCTGTTCTGTTACCAAACAGAGCCAAACGGAAATATTTACTACCCAATTCAATTTCGCGTCCCGCCAGTGCAAATGAAATGGTTTTACCGTATGCGGTATAAGGCGTGGCTATACCAGCTAAAAGTGATGCATTATATGTATTGCTGTTTTTATCTACGACATTATCAATACCCGTTTTTTCTCGTAACCATTGAGTTAAACCAAAGGATACTCCATCGCCATAACCCGCAGCTACATCAACAACGCCTTGGGGCAATAATGGAAGCTTAGAAGCTATAGAAAATATAGGGATTTTTTTATCTTTATAGGATTCTGCATTGTTCAAATGATTTAAAGATGATGCTTCAGCAGGAGGTATAACTGCATTCAAAGCTCCAATAGTCAAATTTTTTGCAGCATTACCAAATCGTTCACCTAATGAAAAATTATTATTTTGATTTAAATGAGGGTCGTTTAGAGATGAATTATTCGAATCAATGGATGGCGAAATGTTAAAATTATTTCGTGCACGATCCTAAGAAGTAGCGAATTCAATTATATTAGCCTTGAAACTAGTTTAAGTGATGCAGGCATTATCTCCCAAATCCCCATAAATTCAATCTTTATTATGTCATCTGGTCGTAGCAATACAATTAAGTGTGGCAAATACGGAACCATCGAGTTTATTCACACACAACAAAAACCACAAGATATCATGGAAGATCTTTCCTATGATCAGGATTGCAGATTATGGAGAGCAAATGCTCGATTAGCAATAAAAGATATGAAAAGAACCAGGCGAAATTGTGATTTAATTGATTGGGACATTGCCAGTGAATGTATTATTTGAAAATTTTTCAAAACAAATAAATTAAGTATTTAATTTTTACAATCCTTTTTTATTCCATCAGATCCAATAACTGCGCCCCTACCACATTTTTATATTCTTGAGGCTCCCCTGCTTTATTAGAATAATGCAACAACTCTAAAGCTATACTTTCTTTTGATTGCTCGTAATTTTTACGCAGTATTTTATTACCATTCACAGTTAATTTCCCTATAACAACTTCTTCTAATAGGCATTCGTAAAAAATTTTCAATTGCTCCATGCGCATGATTGAAATTTTAGCTTGATTTAAACTAAATTTATTAATAATTAGATTTTGCAAATTTATAAAATGTATACTTGAATGCGATACCCTATACTCATTAATTCTTGAATTATTGAAATCTATATTTCCAATTTTTGAGTTCATAAAGAAAATATCATTATAGTCTTTGATATTTTGTAAATTTACATGCTGAATTTCAGCGCCTATAAAAAAAATACGTTCGGATTTTTGAGCATCTAGCATTACATGCTCCAGCATGCCAGAAGAATGAAATGTCAAGTTTTTACATTGAATACTAATTTTTTTTGAAATTGTATCAATTATCGCCTCTACATTTTCTACATTAATTATTTTTAGAAACTCCAATTCACCATTTGAAACTTCAATATTTGCATGAGTGCCATTTTCTATTATCACTTCAGAATTTTTTTTCGGATGTAAACTGCCTAATTTTTTTATATTGCAGTTGGTAAATTTTGCATTGATTTGTACATTCGCAATACCCATATCATCTACGATTGAATTAATAAAATTAAATTTAGCTTCTTGCAAATTCCACATTTTCACATTTTGTAATGCACAGCCAATAAATAAAATATTTTTAAAAGAGCTTTTATTAAATTCTATATCATAAAAATAAACATTTATAAACGTTACGTTATCAAAACTTGCATCTTCTATAAAGCTTTTAAAAATAATTCCATGTTTAAAGGTGACATTTTTAAATGTACTAGCAGGAATATTAACTTTATTCCACTCAAAATCTTCGATTTCGGCATCAACAATATTCATTGCAGAATTACGCGCAATAGAAAAATTTTCTAAAATTTTATTATTTAATTTTCCATTTCTCATAAAGTCTGCAAAAACCATATTGTCTTCAAGTAGCAATTTTTCTTCTATAGTGACGTTAGTTTTTGTTATCATTATTATTTCCCATAATGCATAATTTTTCGTGCATAGTCCATGATTGTTCTAATTTTTCATGCATACTCCATGAAGGAATTTCCCCATATTTACTATGCCTCTCTAAAACCCATGCCAATTCATGTTGGTTTACTAAATCATCAATATTGTACGATATATATTTCCTATATAGCCCTAATCTAATGATCCAAGGATGCACAACATTGTAGGTTTTTAAAAAACTTTCTTTTATCTTTTCAGAGAAATTTAAACACATATAAACACTTTTGCGATCCCCGATAAAGATTTTTTTAAAATCTATAATTTTTATAGATAAAGTCAAATGGTATCTTCCCTTTTTATTAGTTGATTTCATCTTTGTGGTTATACCTTGAAGTGGTTTATTTATACTTTCTTCATAGTAAAATTTTATTTCTTCAATCATATTTAAATCACGTAGACCTTCATCCAAAATAAACTCTATTGTATTGTCATGCACTTTAATTAATTTAAAAACCCCATTGCCTGACACCCCTTTATTTATTAAATCATAATTATCTAAAGCGGCGGCAAGCCTAGGTTTTGCATTTTGGTGTTTGGCATGGAAAATTTTAATGTAATCCTTGCCATTTTTGAAAATCAGGCCTGTGCCTTGTGGAACATCTAAACCTGCTCCATTTAATTCACCAGCCACATTTTGAATGGGTATAGGGCCACCCGAGCCTGTAACAATCATTCGAGTTCGTTTATTACATTCCACTTTATATTCTGAAGATTTTTTATATAAACTATTACCTTGAATCAATGTTTCGACATCAACAAAGGATGCTTTATTTTGCAAATGAATTCCTCTAGTTAAAAGATTATAGGCTAATTCAAATTGTAGCTCATCACTTTGTGCAGAGTTTTCTCCCTCTCTAACACTTTTAGTTACTTGTTCACAAAGATATAAACCAGTGCGATGCGTATGTCCTGAAAAAGTATGGGTTAATTCTCCAGTTACCACTTTTTCGTAAATTTTATCTCTATTTCTATTAAAAGAACCAACATCATAATTACTTTCATAATTAAAATGTGTGTCATTATTTTTATGGACACATAAAACTTTTTTTAAAGCCGCTTTTTCGTTAGAGGATAACAAAGGTATTTTAGTATTGTAATTAATTAAGGTAGCATGACTAAAAAGAATATTAGAGCCTTCTTTAAATTTTGCACGTTTACAAGCATCATCTAGAATTTTTATTTGATTCTCTGAAAATGCCAGATTGGCTCTAGGTAAAGTTATGCCATCTATTACATTTACATTAAGTAATAAGGGTTTAAAGACTCTTTCATCATCCCCCCATTCTAAACCTGTAAAGGTTTGTGTTTTATAAGTAAATGAAAAATCGGTTAGGGGAGAAAATAAAGCATAAAATATATTGGCGTGTTCTTTATAAAAGTTTAGATTTTTATTTACTTCGCTAGTTACATCCATAGCCCCTGGCCCGAACACCAAAATTGCTTCGTATATTGTTAAATTATGATCCATAGGGATCCCTGCATTCAATCTAGCCCCCCTCCAGGATAGCTCTTCTTCTTCGATTGTTTTTTTAATTATTGGCACACTAGGACTTTCCGGTTGAGCTTTTGATTTTTTGTAGGCGTCTATATGCTTTTCTACTACATCCCCTACATTAAAACCATATGGTAAATTATAGGATGCTTTGATTATTTCCTTGCCTGCTTCAACAAAAGCATTCATTACCTTTTTTATAAATTTTTCTTGTTTATGGGCTGCATTTCTGAATCGTGGAGAAATGCCAAATGGCGTGCCATAAGCATCGTGATTACCGGAAGTCATAAAAACAGGCTTTTGGTAGGTATCATAAAAATAACGAATTAAGCTGTATACAATAATATCATCTATACCTGGTGTGTGGGTTGCTTCTAATTCACTTTGAGGTTGAATGGTATTACAATTTTTATTACTATTAGGAGAACGACTTTCATGTTTTTTTCTTAATCTCAACAGCTCCCAAATTTCTTGATTATTGATTGAGTTAAAATTCTCTATAAGTGAAGGGTCAAGATTTAAATTATAATCTATTAAATCGCCTGTTATAAATAACATATCTATATCGCTATCACCCCCCATTTGATCTAATAAATCTTTCAAAGCATCAAAACAGGATAAGAGCGTGTCGCCAAGGTATGGTGAAACTTCCTGGGGAGCTCCGGGGATTACTTGAATTTTTGATTTTTTTAATAATTCTTGTCTCGCGCAGATATGCACATCGGTTAGATGGCCAATGCCGAGATAAGGTTTATCAATGATATAGACAGGATGATAAATTTGTATAGGATCATTTTGTTGGACCGTAAAGTCAAAAGAGCCAGATTGAGGAATTTTATAGCCATATTTTAATTTAGTACGATAATTTTTTAAAGCTTCTTCTAATATAGTTTCTTCTACATCTTTACTCATTTTATCTTTGCTAGAGCAGCTTTTTAAGGCTTCGGTATCTTTTACCGTTGCAAAAGAAATATTATACATACCCTTTTTTAAGTTATGCTCAAAAATGGTTACCCGAATTAAATAGGGATAGCCTGCTTGAATATAATGTTGTAGTTGGGAGGAGCGAACGCGGCCTAAACAATCGTTATGCGTATTATATAGCAATAACTCTTTTTCATGAGTAATATCTTTAGGTTTAGTGCAATAAATATTTTTTAAAATATCGGATTTTTCTTTAAAAAACATATTATCTATAGTTTCTTGTATTTTAAAATCTTGTAACTGCGTACTTCTATTAGCCCAATTGTTTTTTTCAAGTAACAGATTTATTTGCATTTTCATGCTATCAATGGATTGCATAGCAAGGGCTTCGTTAGCTAATAAAAATAAGGTAAGTGCTTTACCAGGCTCAGTGATTAAGGGGCAACAAAAAGAAGGATAAAGAATAATAGCTGAGCAAGGTTTTTCAATCAGAATATGCTGTAGTTTATCAGCGTGAAAAGTAGCTTTTTCTGTATGTAAATTTCCTTTACCCTCTATTAATTCACTATATTTTCCATTTTTTATTTTATGTAAAATCTCATCTAATGTTTCACCCATAGAGAATAGAACACTCCATTATAATAATGTACTTCAAATATTATTAAAAAGACTTAAAACTCTAAGCAGGTACTACTTCTTTAGCCAATTCTATTTGAGCAACCCCACTTTCTATGGCTGCTTTTGCAACTGCTGCAGTAACTAACGATAATAATCGTGGGTCAACAGGTTTTGGTAAAATATATTGAGCGCCAAATTTAAGATTTTCTATACCTGGGTATGATTCTATTACTTTTTTATGTATAGGTTCATGCGCTAATGCTCTAATAGCTTCTACCGCTGCTAATAACATTTCTTCGTTAATATGTTTTGCTCTAACGTCTAAAGCACCCCTAAACAGGTAGGGGAAACACAATACATTATTTACTTGATTTGGATAATCGCTGCGGCCTGTTGCTATTAATACGTCTTTTCTTGCATTAAGCGCTAATTCAACCGAAATTTCTGGATCAGGATTAGATAAAGCAAATACAATAGGCCTTAAAGCCATAGACTGTAACAGCACAGGCGACAATAAATTAGCTCCTGCCACCCCTATAAATACATCTGCTTTCTCTACAGCATCAGCTAAAGTACGTTTTTTGGTCTTGATGGCAAGTCGTTTTTTATACTCATTTAAATCTATACGCTCATCGTGCAGCACACCCATACTATCGACCATTAGAATATTTTCAGGCGGTACGTGTAAGGCATGTAATAAGTTTACCGTCGCAATACCCGCAGCCCCAGCGCCTAAGCAGACAATTTTTACTTCGTTCAATTTTTTTTGTTGTATTTCAAGGGCATTTAATAATGCTGCTGCAATGACGACAGCCGTACCGTGTTGATCATCATGAAATACTGGAATATCTAACCTTGCTTTTAATGCTTCTTCAATAATAAAGCACTCAGGCCCTTTGATATCTTCTAAATTAATGCCACCAAAGGTAGGGGCGATACGTACTACGGTTTCTATAAAGGCTTCTGGGTTTTGTTCATCGACTTCAATATCAAATACATCTATATTTGCAAATTTTTTAAATAAAACTGCTTTACCTTCCATAACGGGCTTTGCGGCTAAAGCTCCAAGATTCCCTAAACCTAAAATCGCAGTCCCATTACTAATAATACCAACCAAATTACCTTTAGCAGTATATTTATAAGCCGCTTCTTGATTTTGTGCAATTGCTTTTACCGGTTCTGCCACCCCAGGCGAATAGGCTAGTGATAAATCTTCTTGAGTTTCAGTAGACTTAGTAATTTGAATACTCAATTTACCGGCGGGTTTAGAAGAATGATAATCTAGGGCCTTTTGTTTTTCAGTAACAACTTTTAGCGTCATGGCAAAATCTCATTGAAAAAAAGTGATGGGTGGCGCAAAAAAGGCGCATTGTTACCCAAGGCGCCTTTATAATACAATTAGGTTTGAAGCATTAACAGCTAGTTTTTATCTGAAACATCTTCATCTGAAGCATCTTGTGAAGCATCATTTGAAACTTTTGAGCTTAAGCTGCTAAACTTTCCAAATTTTTGCTTGAACTTATCGACCATTCCGGCTGTATCAATAATTTTTTGTTTACCAGTATAAAAAGGATGGCAATTATTACATACTTCAATACTTAAACTTTTGCATAAAGTAGAACCAGTGGTGAATTGATGCCCGCAACTACACTTTACGTTAATCTCTTGATATTCTGGATGAATTCCTGCCTGCATGACTGTACCCTCACGGTTTTATAACTTTGTAAATCTACACTTCGATAGGGTTAGAAGTTACCTAATTTACACTGTCATGTCAAATAAATTAGGGTAGAGTGCATAAAGTTAAGAAGCCCAATGTTTAGGCTCGCCCTCTTCCCAGTCTTGCAAACCCTGAGGTGCTTTTACACGCAATTGGGCGTCCCAATTTAAAAAGCCAGTAGTTTGCTCTGCTACTGCTTTAGAGGCATTTTCTGGGCTATCAAATAGCCATAATGCCTCATCATCCACCCCTAAAAAATATTTACCTTTATATTCTAATGCTGGCGCTATCCAAAAAGTACCCAATTTAGTTTTTAAGTATCGCATACAAATTCCCCTGGCAACCTAATTAATAATATTAATAACTCATAATAATATGAGCAAAATACATACCAAGTTGTAAAATGCTATAGGGGGGCGAAAAAGTACCTGTTTCTATTAAGTTTATACTAAAATGTTACCCTTTTTGGGGAGTTTTGCACTCAAGTTATCACATAAAAGTTAGTTAATCCAATTAATCTCCTTGGCCGTATTTGCACCTACAATACAAGAACTTAAACTAAGGGGTAATATGCTTTCTGTTTCCCCTAGTGGAATACGTCCAGCCATTATTTCGGCTTGCAATTGCGGATAAAGAGGAGTTTGTTCAGGATTTGCTAAGCCTTGTGGTATTAAAGGCTGGCCATTAGAATCATATTTTATGCTGGCTCCTAACACCTCGAGTATCAAATGGGTTAAAAATACATTATTTTGATCGGTTTTTTTATTATCTGCAGTTAAATAACTAACCCTCATTAATCCTTGAAGCTTAGGCATATTATCTATTACTGGCCAATTTATGGGATTTTTTGAATAATGAGCAAGTATTCTTATAGTATTGGAAGCAAAAGGTGTATCAAAATTGTTTTCTGCCCATCGTCTTAGTTGGATTGACCATACTACACGCCCTACAAAGTTATCCCACGGCAGCCATTTTTGCGGGAGACTAATATCTTTAAGTGATACCACCTCCAGTATAAATTTAGGAAGGTTAGGGGTATTGTATTCTTGAGCTTGAGTCTCAAGATACTGTTTAATATCATCAAACTTTCTTAACCATAATTTTGTTATGTAACTTTCTGTATCCTCTTGCTTATCCCCATTTATCGCATAAATCGTTATATGCACCGGTTTATGCCAAGAACGCAAAGTCTTACTTTGGTAGTAAGGATAAGCATAAAAATATGCAAAAACGCCTAATATAACAATAAGTTTCCATTTTTTAAGCATAAGTACTTTATTAAACTCCCTTAACTGGTGAATTGTAGACAACGCATTAATTTCTGCATAGTGTACCTTATTTACAGTATATGGTATTTCTTTTTTTTTTTTGTTAGATTACAATCTGTCTTTCTTTCAAAACATTTTTTGCCTATGAAACACCCAATAACTGCTCCTATAGGCATTTTTGATAGTGGCAGTGGTGGTTTAACTGTCACCAAAAGTATCGCTCATGCTTTTCCAGAAGAAAATATTCTTTATTTTGGTGACACTGCCCATGCACCATGGGGAGATAAATCGATTGCCGCGATTCAAGGCTTTGCCTTAAAAATTTGCGATGTGTTATTAAAACATCACTGTAAAATCATTTTAATTGCCTGCCATACCGCTTCTGCTATAGCTTTTGATCTGGTAAAAGAATATGTCGCAGGACGAGCCCTAGTATTAAATGTTGTAGATCCGGTAATTCATCATCTCTGCACCCATTATCCTAATAAAAAAGTCGGATTGATTGGCACTAAGCAAACGGTGCGCTCTAATATTTACACTAAGAAATTAGACAGCTGCAATGCTAACATTGAGCTTACGGCACTGCCTACTCCCTTACTCGTACCTTTAATAGAAGAAGGCTTTGCAAATACTGAGATTGCTAAGATGGTAGTACACACTTATTTATCTAATAGCAAACTAGAAGGTATTTCCTCTATTATTTTAGGTTGTACTCATTATCCTTTTATAAAACAACATATTGAAAACTTTTATAATGGCACAGTGGATATTATAGATGCATCTACTATTATTACGCAGTTATTAAAAGAAACTTTAGAAAAAAATAATTTATTAAATAGCAATAAATTAACAAACGCTAAAAGAATATTTTTTGTTTCCGATTACAATGAATTTTTTGCTCAAACAGCTACTATGTTTTTTTCTGATGACATTCAACTAGAGCCATACCCTTTGTGGGAATAAAAATAAATGGTGGGCCCAGGTGGACTTGAACCACCGACCAAAGGATTATGAGTCCTCTGCTCTAACCAACTGAGCTATGGGCCCTAACATGGTAAATTGCCATATTAGCACTATCAATTGAATGCGCCTATATTCTAGCAAAACTTTTATCTAAATGCTATTCATCCTCTTCATCTTCTAAGAAGCTTTTAAGTTGTTCAGCTCTGCTTGGTTGTCGTAGTTTTCGTAATGCTTTTGCTTCTATCTGCCGAATACGTTCGCGGGTAACATCAAACTGCTTACCTACTTCTTCTAAGGTGTGATCGGTATTCATATCAATACCAAAGCGCATACGTAATACCTTGGCTTCTCTTGCAGTGAGCCCAGATAAAATACGGCGGGTAGCTTCCCTTAAGCCTTCGGTGGTTGCAGATTCTATGGGAGACATTAACATGGTATCTTCAATAAAATCTCCTAAATGTGAATCTTCATCATCACCAATAGGGGTTTCCATTGAAATAGGCTCTTTAGCAATTTTTAATACTTTCCGAATTTTATCTTCTGGCAAGCCCATACGCTTACCTAATTCTTCTGGAGTCGCCTCCCGTCCCATTTCTTGCAACATTTGGCGGGCTATGCGATTTAATTTATTAATAGTTTCAATCATATGCACAGGAATACGGATAGTCCTTGCCTGATCAGCTATAGAGCGAGTAATAGCCTGACGAATCCACCACGTTGCATACGTTGAAAATTTATACCCTCTACGGTATTCAAATTTATCTACTGCTTTCATTAATCCAATATTTCCTTCTTGAATTAAATCCAAAAATTGTAACCCTCGATTGGTATATTTTTTGGCAATAGAAATCACTAAACGCAAGTTAGCCTCTACCATTTCTTTTTTAGCTCGCCGTGCCTTTGCTTCTCCTAAGCTAAGTCCTCTATTTAAATCTTTTATTTCTTGTACCGTAAGTCCTAATTCTTGCGCATATGCAGCAATTTTTTGTTGCAATGCAATAATAGCATCCTGATTCGTACTGAGTTTTTTGGCATAAGCTTCATTACTTTTTAAATGGGTTTTTATCCATTTTTCATTCGTTTCTTGATTAGGAAAAGAGGTAATAAAAATTTGACGTGGCATACCAGATTTATAAACACATAAATCCATAATTGCTCGTTCCCGGTTGCGTACTTTTTCTTGCATGGTACGCATACCTTGCGTTAGGGCTTCAAAAATGCGCGGTACTAATTTAAAAGTTGCCAAACTTTCTGCTAATGCTTCTACAATTTTAACAGTTTCTGGGTGCTTACGACCATGTACTTTTTCACTGGCCAGTACCGCTTCTATTAAATTATCTAATTCTTGTACCCGTCGTTTTGCTTCATCTAAATCAGGCTCTGCATCAAAAGTACTACTTGCTTCAGTATCTTCTTCTGATTCAATAATTTCTTCTAAAACGGGTGCCTCTTCTGAGATAGTAGTAGTTTCATCCGCTGGCACTGCAGCCGTTTGTCCGCTATCTATAAATCCATTAAATACATCATTTACTTTTATATCGCCAGCTACTACTTTAGCAAATTCATTGACTATTAACTTAAGTAAGATGGGATATTGTGCTAAAGCGCCTAATACTTCACGTACGCCTTCTTCAATACGCTTAGCTATAATAATTTCACCCTGTCTCGTTAACAACTCAACCGTTCCCATTTCACGCATATACATACGAACTGGGTCGGTAGTCTTACCTAGCTCTGTATCCATATTATTACTAAAAGAAGAGGAAGCTTCTTCGGCGACAGATTCAGGATTAATAGTTTCGCTTGACTCCCCGTCCGAGAGCATCATCGTGCCCATATCGGTCGTCATTTCATATACCGTAATACCTAACTCATCTATCTTTTGAATAATATCTTCAATATGATCAAGATCAGTTATTTCATCACCTAAATGCTCAGTGACTTCGGCGTAAGTTAAAAAACCTTTTTCTTTGCCCAAGGCAACTAAGCTTTCGATTTGTGCGGCCTGCAACTCTTTATCTACATCACTACTCATGATTACCATCTACCTGTTAACTGAAGGGGTACCAAAAAATTAAGCTACTGCACTTTGCATAGTTTGCAATTTTTGCAACAGCGCTTTGAGTTCAATTTTTTCACTAGGGGATAAATTTTCTTCTTGAGCTTTTTTTAATAAATTATCGGTTAATAATTCTGAAGCTCGACGAAATAATAAATTGAGATTACCAATAAATTCTTGTTCCATACCTTCCTCTGGTATTAGTTTGATAGTCGCTTGCATTTTATCAATTTCCATTGCTTCTATGGCTTTAGCTTTCAATTGTTCCACAATAGCTTCTTGGCTAATATGCAAATTTTGTTGTAAGATATTAACAATTTCACAAAATAAATTAATACCGGGGATATCAATTCCTTGAATTTCTTTACTATCATGAACCAAATGAACTAAACTTCTTCTATGCAATAATAACGCGGTTGCTTTGTAGGCAGGCGAGACTAAAGCCCGTGTTGCGGGAACTTGCTTTTTATTATAAGAAAAGTTCGATTTTCTTTTATCAATAAGCTGCTCAGGAGCTATTCCGGTTATACTTGCTAATTTTTCCAGCAACATTTGGCGAAACATATTGCCCGGTATTTTCATTAACAAAGGTTTTAAAACGGTAGCTAATTTTACTCTATCTTCAGCATGATGTAGTTGTAAAGGCTCCATAGCAATTTTAAAGATGTATTCACCAAGCGGTATAGATTCATCTATTTTTTTTAAAAAACGTTGCGTACCTATCTTACGTATTAAAGAATCCGGATCTTCCGTATTAGCTAAGCACATAAAACGAACCCGCCTGCCATCTAGTATTTTTTCTAGGCTTAAATGCAATGCTCTTTTTAAAGCCTCTTGTCCCGCTTTATCCCCATCAAAGCAAAATACAATATCGGAGGTTACTTTAAACAAGGTATCTACATGAGCTTCTGTTAAAGCAGTTCCTAGCGTGGCTACTACATTATGGATACCAAATTGACTTAAAGTGATAACATCTAAATAACCTTCCACTACAATTAAGGTTTCGTAGGTTTTATTAAAAGCTCGAACTTGGTATAGCCCGTAGAGTTCTTGCCCTTTATTAAATATCATCGATTCTGCAGAGTTCAAGTATTTGGGTTCTTCTTGAGTAAATACTCGACCACCAAATCCCAAAATCCTGCCCCGCTTATCATAGATAGGGAACATAATTCGATTACGAAATTTATCATAACAGTGATTACCACTCTGATCGGGAATAATTAAGCTTAAAGTTTTTAAATCTTCTATTTGTTCATCTGTAAAATTTTCATTTTTGCTTAAACTATGCCAGCCCGGAGGCGCAAAACCCAAACCATAGGTTTTTGCAATTTTGCCGCTAATGCCTCTAGCTTTTAAATAAGTAATAGCATGCTGGGCTGCACTATGCTCTCTTAATTGTTGTTGATAAAAGCTAGCTACTAATTTAGTAAGCTGTAAAAGCCTAGATTCTTTTTCTACCTCTGTTCTTTGATTGGCATCTAGTGGAATAGGAATACCTAATTCTGCACTTAAAGTCTCTACTGCCTCTATAAAACTTAAGCCCTGAAATTCAATTAAAAATTGAATGCCATCCCCATGAGCATGACAACCAAAGCAATAATAAAATTGCTTTTGGGCGTTTACCGCAAATGAGGGCGTTTTTTCTGAATGAAAGGGGCAACAAGCAACATAATTAGCGCCCGATTTACGTAAAGGAACCTGCCGCCCAACAATATCAACAATATCTAAGCGGGTAAGAAGATCTTCAATAAAACTGTCAGGTACTCGGTAAACCATTTTGCAATCTTCTCTTAAAGATTAGGATGCACCTTAAGGCAAAGATATACCCCTATATGCAATAATTAAGACGCTAGAATACCTTTTATCATAGCACTAACCGCCCCCATATCAGCCCGGCCTTGTAATTTTGGCTTTAAAAATGACATCACTTTGGCCATATCACTGATTGATTTAGCTTGCAGTTGCGCTATGGCATCTTGCACTAAATGGGTAATTTCTTCTTGGCTTAAAGCAACCGGCAGAAATTCTTGTATGACAGATACTTCAAATTGCTCTTTGTCTACTAAATCTTGCCGTCCTGCTAAGCCAAATTGGTTAATCGAATCTCGCCTTTGGCTAAGCATTTTATCTAAAATGGCTAGAATATCGGTATCGGTTAATTCAACTCTTTCATCTACTTCTTTTTGTTTTAAGGCAGCCATAATTAAGCGGATAACCCCTAGACGAGATTTCTCTTGTGCTCGCATAGCTGCCTTAACGGCATCTTGTAACTTATCTTTTAAAGAATTTGTGGTCATCGTAATTTAGTGACGTCTTTCACGTGATACACCAGGCATCTGAGAAGTCTCTCTCAATAATTTTTTGAGATGACGCTTACGAGCAGCAGCAGCTTTTCGTTTACGAATTGCAGAACCTTTTTGGTAAAATTCACGGCGTCTTAATTCTTTTGGTACGCCTGCTTTTTCAACAGCACGTTTAAATCGACGTAATGCAGAATCAACAGATTCGCCTTCTCTTACACGAACGCTGGGCATCGAAGAGTATACTCCTAAGTTAGTAAATTAAATTTAATTTGATTTAATAAAATTCATAAATAAGCATGATATTCTAGTCTAAATTTTACTATTTGAAAAGTTTTTATAGTAGAGTATCTCCAATATTAAATTGGTAAGCACTATTTATTTTGTAAATGGCCTTTAATGCGATGATTTAGCAAGTAGTTAAATAGTTAACTAATAGGTGTCCATATGCTAATTTTGGGTTTAGAAACCTCTTGTGATGAAACTGGGGTCGCACTGTATGACAGTCACCACGGCCTTATGGCTCATGCTTTACATAGTCAAATTCAATTACATACGATTTATGGCGGGGTAGTGCCAGAACTTGCCTCGCGCGATCATATAAAACGAATTATTCCTTTAACAGAAATAGTATTGCAACAAGCAAAGAGGGAGTTAAGTGACTTAAATGCGATCGCCTACACCAGTGGTCCAGGTTTAGCAGGGGCTTTATTAGTGGGGGCTACCTTTGCAAAATCTTTAAGTTTTGCACTTAATATTCCAAGCCTTGCCGTGCATCATATGGAAGGTCATTTATTGGCCGCATTATTAGAAGAACCAAGGCCTACTTATCCGTTTTTAGCCTTGCTGGTCTCGGGTGGACATACCTTAATTGCGGCGGTACGAGACTTACAAAAATATGAAATTTTAGGTGAATCTCTGGATGACGCAGCAGGTGAAGCGTTTGATAAAACGGCAAAATTACTAGGCCTACCCTACCCCGGGGGGCCCCATTTAGCAAAACTGGCTGAAAGTGGTTCTGATAAACGCTTTATATTCCCTCGCCCCATGATAAAGAAAGCTAACTTACATTTTAGTTTTAGTGGTTTAAAAACTCATGCTATCAATACTTTTAATAAAACCACCCAATCATTTCAAGATAAAGCAGATATCGCTTGTGCTTTTCAGACCGCAGTTATTGATACTTTATTCATAAAATGCCAACGGGCCTTACAACAAACTGATTTTAAACAGTTGGTGATTGCAGGCGGGGTAAGTGCCAATCAATGCTTACGGCAAACTTTTATAAAACTTGAAAAAAATTCTGGCATCAAATTATTTTATCCAAAAGTAGAATTTTGCACCGATAATGGCGCTATGATTGCTTTTGCAGGGCATGAGTATTTTAAAAAAAATATAAGCGATGCAGATTTAGCTATAGCTATTCGACCAAGATGGCCGCTTGATTCACTTTAAGGACTCTACTATGGGCTTAAAATATTACGTCTAATCAATGTAAACAAAGATATAATTATTCTGTTTTTTAAATTTAAAAACAATTGTAAGGATAAAACATGGATAACCCGTTTATTTCAAACAGCACACAGCATACCAATTATTTACAGGCGGCCAATGAACCACCTTTTGAATTCGTAGTAACTAATGTAGACATCAAGTGTAAAGTTTTAAATTTTCATTCTGAAAATCATAAAATTAATGAAGATTATTGTTTTACAATTACCGTAATTTGTGACAGTACAATAAATCATTTATTAAAACCCTATCATGCAGCGACTTTAACTATCTGGAATAACAATGCAAAACATTATATCCATGGCATTATAACGCGATATACTTGTGAAGAAGCCTATGCAATGCATGCTTTATATTATACGTTTTATCTACATTCTCCCATGCACCCTTTAAAAATCAATAGTTCACCACGGGTATTTGTCAACAAAACACTTACCATGATAATAAACAGTGTCTTTCAAGACAATGGCCTAAGTAATTTGCATTATAAATTACTCCATCTTGAACACTTACCTATTATTCCTTTACTACTACAATATCAAGAAAATGATTTTGATTTTATAGTACGACAACTAAAACGGTTACATTTATGTTTTTTATTTATACAACATGAAAATCAAGCGCAATTAATTATTTACGATAGTACTAAACTCCAAGACTTACATTTACCTACACGCACTCTTACTTATTTGGAAGCAAGGGGCATGCATTATAAAAAAAATGCCTTTCAAGAAATTACCGCAGCCTGGGAACTTGGCCCTTCTCAATTACAATTTGCCGATCACAATACTCCAGAAAGCCCTGATACTTATTCTTTACACAGCTCTCTTCAGGGAAAGTCCTTAGATTCCAGTGTATTACAACGTTATGGACAAACACAAAGTGCAATAACCAATTCCAAAATGATTTTTACAGCCCAACAGCTAGCCCTACAGGCTAAACAAGCAAGAGTAAAGATTACCACCAATGCAAGAGGCTTAATGCCAGGGCAAGTTATTGAGCTGAAAGAATATTATCTTGCTGACTTAAATAAAGAATATATTATTGTAGAGATAACCCATGCTGGAAATCAAAGTGCAGGCTTTGCTCCATTTATATCTAGTGAAGATACTCCCGTTGATTATGAAGTAAATTTACAATTAATTCCAAAACATCTTAGCTTCACAGAGCCCTATGTAAATAATCCTTGTGCTTATGGAATTTATACCGCCATTATAGAAAGTATTGGCGGAGAATATGCCTACTTAGACAAAGTAGGTTCGTACCATTTGCGGTTTCCTTTTGACTTAGAAAGTAAGCCAAAAGGCCAAGCTTCTATTCCCTTGAGATTAGCCCAATCTTTTGTAGGACATAATTTTGGACAGCATTTATCTATTCGTCATGGTACTGAAGTTGCCTTATATTTTCAAAATGGGGATTTTAATTTGCCAATTATATTAGGGGTTTTGCCTAATCCTGAAACATGGAGCCCTGTAAATGCAAGCGAACCTTACCTGCATCGTTTAAGAACTTATGGCGATAATACTATTCAAATGAGTGATTTAAAAGATAACGAACGTATTGATATCATGACTCATCATGCACAAAATGTATTTAGCTTGTATGCTCACCGTTCTAAACATCAGATTTTAATTGAATCAACTGTAGGCAAAATAAATTTGTCAGCCCATAAAAGCTGCTTTATCACCGTAGGAGCAGATACCATTAATGAAGTAGCGCGCAATCAAGAAATTAACATTCAGGATAAAAGATTATTACAAGTTTTAGATAATAGTTTTTTTGCCCATGCCAATAGTTTTTGTTTTTCAGCCCAAGATAATTTTTATATTAAAACTAAACATAACACTCGCATGAAAATAAATAAAAATTTTTACTGGCAAGCGCAAAATTTTCTATGTTGTACTATTCAAGCAGGTGCCACCATTAAAGCTCACAAAAAAAATATAGCAATTAAAGCTCATAAAAATTTAAAAATGCAAGCTATGGGAAATAGTAATGTATTATTAAAAAGCAAAGACACAAAATGGGTAATAAGCTCACTGGGACATGTAAGCATTAAAATAAAAACTCTAAAAATTACTGCGCCTTTTATTAACCTACATTTACCACAAGACTCTAGTCAGACATAATATTATTTATTATTTTTCTATACCGGTAATTAAACGATACATATTGGCTTTATGACGATATAGTAAGGCGCCACTTATAAAGATAGTCGCAAACCATAAAATAGGGGGCAAGCAAAAGTAGCCATAAAGCGGTATAAGTACACTTGTTATTAATGCACTTAGCGATGAAATTCTAAACGTATAAAATATAATCAACCAAGTGCATAAAGTTAATAAACCTAAAGGCCAATATAAAGCTAATAAACAACCTAAAGCAGTTGCTACCCCTTTTCCACCTTTAAATTGAAAAAACACCGGAAATAAATGCCCTAAAAAAACAGCTAGCATACAACACGCCACTATTTTTTCATTTGCTCCTACAGAGTGAGCTAACAAAATAGGAATGGCGCCTTTTACAGCATCACCAAGCAAAGTTATAGCTCCTAATTTTTTACCAGCAATACGCACTACGTTAGTCGCACCAGGATTATGAGAACCAACCTTTCGTGGATCAGGCAGGCCGGCTAGCTTGCAGACTATTACCGCCATCGCTACAGAGCCTAGCAAATAAGAACCTATGCCCCACATTAAATATTCAAACATTTTATTCCTGAAGTGTATGAGAGAAATTAATATAACTAGCTTATATTTAGTATAATATAATATTTATGCTTATGATAGCATATAATAATTCATTTATAGTTATGGTTTATTAAGATGTCTACCCAAAATATTTTTTTCATACAAGAATTAAAAATTGAAGCATTAATTGGTCATAAAGTATGGGAAAAAAAACTAAAGCAACAATTATTCATAGACGTAGAATTTTATTTTACAAATATTCCTGCGCACTTTACCTATCAACATTTTATTAATTCTATTCAAGAGTTTTTTAATGATGAGCATTTTGAAAATGTTGAAACAATAGCACAATTATTGAGCAAACATTTACATCATAAATTCTTAATACAAAACATAAAGCTTACGTTAACACGCCCTAAACTTATAGCACAATTAAAAGCATATGGATTAATTTTTATAAAGGATTTTGCATGAATGCTTTCCCAACACCCACTATTGACGCAGAGCAACATAGTAATGCTTTATTAGATTCCATAAAAAATCAAATAGCTACATCAAACGGCAAAATTAGCTTTCGTGATTATATGGATTTAGCGTTATATGCCCCTGGATTAGGCTATTACAGTGCGGGGGCTAAAAAATTTGGGCCTGAAGGTGATTTTATAACAGCCCCTGAAATCAGTTCATTATTCGCAGTAACTTTACTCCCTACTTGGTTGCATGTACGCCAAGAATTACCTACTGCCGCTATACTTGAGCTTGGGGCGGGTTCTGGGAAGCTATGTGTCGATTTACTACAAGCTCTAGATAAACAAAATTGTTTGCCAGAAAAATATTATATTCTCGAAGTAAGTGCTGATTTGAAACATCGCCAAGCAGAATATATTAAAGCCAATATTCCTCATCTTGCAAACAAGATTGAATGGCTCAATTCTATAGAGAATTTTACATTTTCAGGCTTAGTAATTGGGAATGAAATATTAGATGCTATGCCAGTACATAAGTTTCGTATACATAAAGGTATACTAGAAGAATATTTTGTCACCATGGCAAATGATCAACTAGTTGAATGTTTGGACTCACCCACTGCCATTGTCAATGACCATCTAGATAAAGAGCAGTTTTTTGAAAATAACGATTACACCTCTGAAATTAATACCGAAATGAACCCTTTCTTTAAAAGCTTATTTCAATGTATTGAGAAAGGTTTATTATTGTTCTTTGATTATGGCTTTCCCGCAAACGAGTATTATCACCCTTCTCGCTCTATGGGAACATTGATGTGCCATTATCGTCACTTAAGCCATGGTGATTTTTTCTTATATCCAGGCTTACAAGATATTACAGCCCATGTTAACTTTAGCTTGGTAGCAAAAGCCGCAGATATGGCTGGATTTGATATTCTAGGATATACCACCCAAGCCGCTTTTTTATTACATAATAATATTTTGGAATATGTACAAACTATAAAAGACAAACAAGCAATACAATTACTTACTTCCCCTGCAGAAATGGGGGAGTTATGTAAAGTCATCACTTTAGGAAAGAATTGTAATTATAATGACACTATTCCTTACAATATGCTGTACAAATTGTAACAATATATTATGTGTGTTCGCTGTCATGACGAGGAGTATAGGTGGGGTTAGAACCACTTTGAGGATAAGTAATACTAGAACCAAATTTATATTGTGCTAATAGCTCTTTCACGATATCATTCCCTTCCGTACTCTTTTGCAATGACTCTATGGTAGTGGCAGACAAGGTTACGGATTTTTTATTATCTGGATTAACTGTATTCCATTTTTTATATTGCTCAAGTAACACTACTATATCTTTAGCACTGCCGCCATTAAGTGCACAGGTGGGCTGAGCAACTTTCACCATTAATTCAAGTTGTTCATCGGTAGCTGTTCTACCTAAGGATAAAGTTTCACTGGTGCCCGATTTAACAGTACCATCCATACCCATCACTATAAAAGGTTTATCAGATTTACCCTTTTTAAAAATACCAACAGCTTGATTTTTAAAGCTTGCAAAAGCTAGAGTACTGCGCGCTACAGGGGATGATGCAATACTAGGATTAATATACTTAGGCTCATATTCACCTTGTAATTTATTACTCTCTAATAATTTTTTCACATGGGTCAATAATTTTTGATTAGTCTCAAAAGGCTGGCTAAAAGTTGGTTGTAATGCAGTAGGCAAAGCATTATCTGAACTAAAAGTTGTATTCACCGGCGTCGATACACTGGTGCTTCGAGTTTTCTTAAAAAAAGTAATAGCAGAGGCTGCTGCAACAGGCGTAGCAGTTGTTGGAAGCAATGACTGTTCGAGCTTAGATGGCAATCTATTAAGTGTTTTTCTTTTTTTGGCCGAGTGAAGAGTAATAGCTTGTAAATTAATTTTGGGTGCACGCAATTTTTTTAAGTCTATATACCAATTTTCTATTTGAATTTTATCACTAATGACTCCATTATTTATTGCAGCTTGAAATTGCTGATAATCCCAAGCATTAGCTACTTTAACGTCTTTAGCATTTTTTTCACAGTTTACTAACATATGTTGTCCATTATTATTTTGAACTTTAAAGTA
>Ga0302303_10000482_pt1 | contig 32355 bp, 32 predicted proteins | sample III_Palsa_E2_1_FD_194542 | JGI IMG/M metagenome (GOLD analysis project Ga0302303, IMG submission 194542) | Peat permafrost microbial communities from Stordalen Mire near Abisko, Sweden - III_Palsa_E2_1 | ecosystem: Environmental > Terrestrial > Soil > Palsa > Peat permafrost | place: Sweden...
GTAGAAAACCGACAAGATAAAAGCAAACAGTGCCGCTGCCTTTTTATTTTTCAGCAACGAGGCCGTGAAAACCGCGATCAGGGTGATGGTGGAGACCGACGCCAGGAAGTATGCCCAGTTAAACCCGATCTGCTCGGCAAACGACAAAAGGAGCGTATAATACACCACCATAGCAGCGCCGATCAGCGCGTAATTGAACAGGTGGATCGGCTGTTTCCTGATCATCTCGGTAAGGAATAGCGAAACGAAGGTGAGGAAGATGATCAGCACCGCATATTTGGCCGTGCGAAGCACCTTTCGGTATTGGTCAACGGGCAATTGTAGTCTTACCCCAAAGGCATTCTCCTTTCTTACTTTCTCCGTCGTTAACACCGAATCGTCATCAATCCATTGCTGCGGGAATGGACGGTTAAAATACAGGCTGTGCCATTTTGCCGTAAAGCCCTTTCCGTCACTCACCCGGTTATCCGGCAATATGCGGCCGTTAAATTCCGGGTGAATCCAGTCGCTGCCGACGCTAACATCGGTGGTTTTACCGGTGGGCAAAAAGTTAAGGTCGTTACTGCCTTTCAGGTCCAGGGTATAATCGAATCTAAAGCCCTTACCCGCTTGCGGGTGAAAATTTATCTTCAAGCCCTGGGTAACCACATTGTCATCCGGTGCAGGTTCAGCGGTATATTGTGCGCCATCAACTGTCACTACCGGGTTGTTTTTCAAACCCTTCATGTCCGAAATGCCAAACACGATGCGGGCTTTATCAAAGTCCACATCGGCAGGATCTATTGCGGCTTTTTCCAGGTCAGCCTGGTCAAAGCTACCGGTTACATGGACGCGCGCGTCGTATACCACCGCGTCGTAAATGCTTTGCTGAAAAAGCTCTGTTTTGGTGTTGGCTACAACATTTAACGTTTGCGGCAAAACATACAGCCTGTGCGCTTCCTGCCTGCTGGTTTTATTCTTGTATAGATCGGTATCGGTTACATGTTTTTTAAACGGCAATATCAATACCGGGCCCTGTACCAGCTGGCTGTCCGACCATCGCGCCGAAATATTCCCCGCCATTTGCTGGCTATAACCTTCGCGGTCGGTAATGAGTCCCTGTATCCAGGCTGAGGGGATCAGCAGCAACAGGGTGATACCGGTAATCACAGCGAGTTTAATTAAGATGGAGTTCTGGCTCCATGCCGTTGTTTGTTTTTCGTTTGTTTCCATAATTTTATTAAAAAGTACTTTGTATTTCAGAGTAAATAGATAAAAAAATTTACCATCCCTTTTGAAGTTCTGCTTTAAACGAGCGGATCAACAAAAAGCAATTGGTTAACAGTAAGGCCATCAAAGCGACGTATGAGATCTTTTCATAAATTGTACCGTTAAAGTTATCATCAATGGCGTTATAGGTAACCCATAAAATGAACAGCACGTTGCCCGCAATCGCGCCGTACTTGAGGGTGGGAACAAATAATGGTTTCATATTTTTAATTTATTTTAATGTAAAAACGTTTGTTTCTGCTCCCAACTGCCAACCGCCTACTGCTACCGCTACTGCTACTGCTACTGCTACTGCTACTGCTACTGCCACTCGCATTTCAAGTCTCATATATCAGGTCTCACCCTCTAACCTGCTTCACCAATTTTTCCAGCGCATCCAGGTGTTTCCTGAACGCCCCTTTCCCCTTCTCCGTCGCCTCGTAGGTAGTATTCGGTTTGCGACCCAAAAATGCCTTGTGCACCACGATATATTCCTCCTTTTCCAGCCCTTTCAGGTGCGAGGCCAGGTTGCCGTCGGTGGTATCCAGCAGTTCCTTCAGCGAGTTAAAATCATAGCGCGGGTTTACCATCAGCACACTCATGATCTGTAAGCGCAGCCTGTTCTCAAACGCTTTATCTAATTGCTCAAACGGAACTTTCACCTATCGTATTTTAAGTACATCACGCTGCCATATATAATGTGGAGCAGCCCGAAACCAATCGCCCAAAATAACAAACCATAGCCGGGCAGGCAAGCGGCAATGAGGCCTAAAATTATTTCGCTGATTCCCAGGTACCGGACATCTTTAAAAGTAAAGTTACTGGCGCTCACCAAAGCAAGCCCATAAAAGATAAGGCACGAGGGCGAAATAAAGCCATAATAACCCCGGTAAAAATGGATCAGGATAAATATACCCCCCGCAACCAAAGGCACAGCCATATTGAATAACAACGCAGTGCTGGCCTGGCCCCAAATCGGCTGTCCTTTGCGTTTAGCTTTATTGCGACTTAGCACGTAGCCGGTCAACGTTGAAGCAATCAACACTAATAACGCCACACTTAATAAAGAATATTCCTGCAACGAAAACAAGGCGCCTCGTTCGCGATAAGAGCTGCCGCCAAAACCGGTATAGATCAACTGGTAAGCGAATCCCGCCCCAATCAGCGCATAAATCCCCGCCAATATCCCCGACAGCCCGCTCAATGAAATAAATTTGGAGGAGCGCTCCATCATGCTGCGGATGGAGACCAGCTCATCGTGGATTTCTTTTTCTTCCATTATAAAGTACTTTGAGTTACAAAGTAAAATAATAAATTGCTGATGTCCAAATAATTTTGAAATATTCGCCAGATTTTTTCCAAACAGATGAAAAATGGCATACGGATACTGGTCATCATTATTATAGCAAGCCTCATAGGCATCGGCAGCTACTATTATATTAACGGCTGGTATAACGAAATTCCCTGGGCAATCCAGCCTGGTAATCGGCTACCGCAGCGACACCGTGCGGAACAGCATTATCAACGGCGTTATTTTCGGTTATGTTTTATTCCTGGTTTATACCTATGTAGGTTCCGCTGCAAAGATGGACGCCGGCAATTATTTGCGTTTTATCCTGGTGGATGTTCTGCTAAGTTTGATAGGCGCCATCGTCGGTGCTGCCGGCTCATTTGCGGGATTTTGGGTAAAGGGGAATAAGAAAAATTGAGGTGATGAGTTTTCCTGAGGGGAGACGTCTACGAGCATACAAGTCCGAATTTGAAAACGCCGGGCAGTAGGATGAACGTTGCCACTATCAATTTTTTTTGCCTGTTTTCAAAGCTGTATTTTTTACCACTTTGTCAAAATCACTTTCAAGCGATTTGTCCTGCACGAGCCTGAATTTTTCGTACTCATTTTCAGCCAGTGCTATTGCCACCTCACGCGATACTTTCCCCTGGTGTTTTAAGATAGCTTCTTCATTAAATTGCAAAAATGCATCCAGTTTTGTTACCCAGTCTTTCATGTACATCATCGCCCCTTTTCGAGCCTGGCTTTCAGCGTAATCAAGGTACATCGTTACTATCCGGTTCAAATCTTCAAGTTCAGTTTCACCCAGGTAGTTTTTGGCAATGCCGACCTCTGTCTTCCTGATCTTTCCTTTTGGCCCATTTTTCCAGGTTGTCAAACCCATATTTTCTTTTGAACTATCAGCACGGGCGGCAATAAGTTCGGCTGTCGTCTTGCCAGTAGTAGCCCAGTGCAGCTTGTTTTGAACCGTTGCAAAAAAATCTTTGGTAGTTTGTGTATCCGGCTTATAATCGGCGCTGCACTGTATGTATATGTCGGTTATTTTTTGATAAAACCGGCGTTCACTGCTGCGTATGTCCCGTATCCGGGCAAGTTGTTCTTCAAAATAATCTTTGCCAAAAATATTATCGGGATTTTTAAGCCGCTCATCATCCATCGTGAAACCTTTGATGATGTATTCCTTTAACCTTTCGGTGGCCCAGATACGAAAAGCCGTAGCCTTGGTGCTGTTAACACGGTAACCTACCGAAATAATGGCATCAAGATTGTAAAATTGGGTGGGGTGTTTTTTTCCGTCGGCAGCAGTATGTTCCAAAATGGAACTAACTGATTCTTCCTGCAACTCGCCCGACTCAAAAATGTTTTTAAGGTGCTTGGTAACTGCAGGCCGCTGAACCCCAAATAGGTCGGCTATTTTTGGTTGGGTTAGCCACACAGTTTCATTTTGCAGGTATATCTCTACCTTTACACTGCCGTTAGGTGTGTTGTAAAGCAGTATTTCGGTAAAGCTGTTTTCCTGCGAAATGTTCTTTTTCATGCAAGTTTCGCTGTTGGTCTCTTGTCTTATATATAAATTATATTGCAAGTATAACCTATAACCCCGTGTAAATAAAATTTTGCAAAAGGCCTGTTACGATTTCCGCCGATGTTGGTGTTTTCACCATTATCCTTTACAAACCTTGCCTGCTGTATTTTTCAAAGCAGACCGATACACAGGGAAATCGCGTTTAAAACATTCACTTAAAAATAAATTTGGCCGCTGCGCTCACCTATGTTTAACTGGAGATTTAGTGATACACCGGAGATAAAAAAACACCCCTCCCCTATATTTAGGGGAGGGTGGGAGGGGTAAAGGGACAGATGCCTGTGCTCATCCGTTAAATTTCGCACACTTAAGTTTGCGGATGTTTAAAAGCGATTTCCCTGGACCCATACAATATCATTTGCATTTTACCCAATTTTTTACGTAATTTTAATTCATTAAACCTGTTCCTGAACTATTACAAATTTAGCCTGCTGTAATAACACCAAATTATAACCGGACCTTATATGAAACGCAGAGAATTTATATCAAAAACCGCCCTGTTCACCCTGTTGCTGAGCGGGTTAAATCCGCTTAATGTAGTTGCTTCAGGATTTAGCGGCTCAGATGATGGCATGGCTCCCCTTGCCGGGCTTAGCGCGCCACTGGCATTAAAGTTTAAAGAGCTGCTGCAATGGCTGCATGATAATGGATGGATAGCCTATCTTAACAAAACATTATCCTTAAATATTGATGCGGCCGATACCGATGTGTCCCACTACCTGCAAAAGCAGCAGTTTGCCAAAATAGATGGCTTTGATGATTTTGCCGGCCATAGGTTAATTGAACCCGGTTACCCTGCCGGCAGCCTGTTGTACCATGCCCTGGCCAGTCCGCGTGTAAAGCCGCAGGGATTTGGGCCGCAGCAATACCCGCGGATAGCGCAATTGGATATACTGGAGGATATTATTTATGGCCTCAGGGCGATGGATGCCGAAGATTGGAGCAAAATAGTGCTTGCCGTTTTTGCGTACGAATACAGGCCGGCCTACAAAACGCCCCATCATAACCATGCCGATATGGTGTTTTCCAGGACCGGAATTGCCAGGATCGGCGAGTATAAAATGAACTACGACCCGTTTAACCGCTGTTTCCTTAACAAACCCCTTGACGCCGCAAAGACGAAAAACATAGCAGTGGCCCCGGCAAGGTATGGTTTGTTTTTGGCCAGGACGATAACCGGCGAAACAGGGATAAGCCTGATGGGAAAAGCAATAGATGGTAACGACCCGTCGCGCTTTTTCCTGCAGCCCATACGTAAAATTTTTACCGGTGATACCCTCATCAGTTTAAACGGCATCGTTTTTAAAGACTATCATGTCAATGAAAAACTATATAGCCTCGTAAAAAAATCTCCTGATAGTTTTGATAACCCCATCGATAAGTCGGGCAAATTGAAGTTCGATATCGAAAAGCCCCCGTTTAAAGTTGAATCAAATCATTCTGCAAACCTTGTAGAAAGTACAGTTATCGGGTCATCGATCTTAATAACCTCTGTGGCGGCGCCGCTGGTACGGCCGGCTATTCAAAACCACGAACGTATATTTTTAAATGTAACAAAAGATGACGACGCCTATTTTTCGGCCCTTACCACGGCGCAGGTGGGCGATGAAGAAGTGCTTGATATCGATAATCCCCCCGATGATATTCAAAGGGAGGTTAATGATTATAAGGTGCCGCGCAATGCGCCATTATTTGTAAACATCAAATACAGGCAGGATAAAAAGGACCCTGCACGGCTGATTCATCTGCTCACCACCGAAAAGGACATGCATGTGTACGACAATTACAAGGCAGCGCTGTTTGAAGACAGTATTTGTGATGGCTGTGTTACGGTTGACACAACGTTATGGACCAGCAAGATAGTTCCGGCTGATATTTTAAAAAACTGCCTCCCGGCTTTTTCAATTATAACAGCACCTGATTTTTTCCCCCTTGTCGACAACTATGACCTGTCAGCGTTCGACCTGGCGGCTACGCCCAAAGAAACTAATTTTTTTGAAGGCGGCCTTTATAGCTTATGCGCCGAACGGACTATCCCAAATCAGCGCCTCGTCAACCCCCTGACCGGAAAACCGGCATTTGTCCCCGGCCTTAATACACCCAATAAGGTTGAAACCTGTACGGCAGTATTTTGTGAAGAGACCGGTGAAAAAATTAGTACAAACCCTGATTTTAGCATGCCGAGCAAGAGGGACTACCAGGCAACAAGCTTCCTGCCTGATGTATGCTCAGGCATATTTGCCCCGGGCTGGGATATCACTTATGCCAATGATAAACCGGTGGAAAATAGTCACCAGCAGAATGGATACGTTAAGAAAGACAGTTATTTAAGTACCCGTGGTTTAGGTTCGCCCTTTGCCGAGGATATGAAACTTTGCGCGGCCATGGATGGCATGTGGCCCGCCGCCTCGCCGGATGCGGCACGTACCTACCAGGGTTCGCTGGATGTAAGTTATCGCAACCCGGCATCTATTCCTTTAATGGATACCGAAATCGGCTTAAATAAAGGCTCGCCTGCCTGTGTGTCGCTTAAAATAGCCGAAAGTTTTGGATGGGATGGCGAACAGGGGCCATTTTTGAAAAAAAAGGATGGACGCTTCATGGTGAATTTTACGGACCTGGCAAGCGCGGATTATATTGAGAACGCAATGAACGGCAAGATGGATATGTCGTTATTACGGGAGCTCACAAGCGCCGAGCTATGGTCCAGGATGGCCTGCCTAAAACTTTGCATCAAAAAACTTCCCCAAATCGACTTCAGTCAGCATATAGTCGATCCGGAAAATGGCAAAAAAATAGTGGGCTTTACCGGTTTGTGGCTGGTAAGCGCCGAAAAAGTGAACAATTGGGACGCAGGTGCAACCGGGCAGGGAATACCCTCGGATTTAGTTGGCAACAGCATCAAATGGGCCACCGGCGGCAAAGTCAGCGGCCCCGGTTATCTTTATGTTTTTGTAAGTATTACCGATCCCGGAAAATATTGGCCCGACCCGTCTTCCGACAAACGAAAAATTCAACCGTGCTCACACATATATGTATGCCAGGTTACCGAGCAGAAAATGGTTTGGACCGCATTACCACCTACCGGGGAAGCCGACCCGGGAAATTTGATTTGGCATTCGTAACCCTTTATGGAGGAGCAACTTGATGTAATTGTGATAGGCGGCGGCCCGGCAGGTATTGCAGCCGCTATTGCAAGCCTGCAGGGCGGCATCAGGCCCTTGCTCATCACTGAGCGCCCTCGGAAATCGCCCGGCAACGATAAGGGCGAAACCGAACCGCTTCAAAGCCTTCATCCCGGTGCGCAAAGCCTGCTTAACCAACTATGCATCCCAAGCGTTATCGCGCATGCCACAAAAGGTACCTATACCGGCATAAGGGTTGGCGAAACCGTTACCCCCCTCAGCACAGTGCCGGGCGAAATCTGGACAGGGAACCACATTGCGCCTGGTCTGTTTACTTCTTATTCCATTCAATTGGCGCAGCAGATGGGGGCTGAGGTATGGTTTGATGCGAGGGTTAACGATATCATAATGAAAAATACAAAGGTATCCGGCGTAACACTAGCTGATGGGCGGGAAATTAATTGCAGCTATCTGATCGATGCAACAGGCCTTAAACGTTTTGCTGGAAGGTATTTAAACTTTAACGAGCAGTTACATAGCCGGCCCCTGATTTGCCGGACCGGAAATAGCTTTGAAAAAGAAGGCGAACACCCGGATAAACAAACTGCAATTTTTACGCCCGGTAAATTTGGCTGGACCTGGGAGGCTTTCAGCTCATTTGGTTATTATACCTGGACAACGCTATCCCTGAAAGATAGCGAGCCTAAGTTGCACCCCGAACAGCCTTTTCCCCATCAACCAGGCCGGGTAAAAGGCGGCGACATGCAGTGGCGGGTATTCAGACCGGTGGTATGCCCCGGCATGTTAATGGTTGGCGATGCCGCCGGCGTATTGGACCCTGCAGCCGGCCAGGGTATATTAAACGGGCTGTTATCAGGCATAATGGGCGCCCAAACAATTGTAAAATGCATTAAACAACCTTTAATGGCCAATTGGTATTTAGCCCAATACGATAGCTGGTATATGGAGCTTTTTAATAAAAAAGCGGAAATGCTAAAAAGCAAATATGCGGAATTGGGGATATTGATAAATTGAGCGGGTTTTATCCTTGCCCGCACCTGCACCCGCCGATGTTGGTGTTATCACCAACATCCTGCACTCGTACCTGCTTTTACGTCGGAACCCGGTTAGTACCATCCTGAAATTTATCCAAAAAAAAGAAAGTCATCCCGTCCGCTGGCTAGCGGATCGGGACCCCACCAGATATTCACGCCATGCTTTTATGCCAATGCATTTACGCCAGTGCCTGCCGCAATACCAAAAACATTCTCTGATTATCAGATGGTTATAACTACGTCACTATAAGGCTCTCGAACCATGCGCGCAATGGCCTCTTTAGCTGTGTACGAGGGCTAAGTTGGTGCAGGATGCTCTCCGCGCATGCTTAGAGAATCTTAGCGTTCCACCAATATTAGGTCTTCCGAACACCTATGGTGATAGCACCTAAAGGCAAAAAAAGGGACCCGATTTATATTCTAAATACTAATTTTGGCTTTTTCGCCATAAACCAAACGCCATGAAACACAACGACCTATTGTGGAAAGCTGCCTTAGAGGACTTATTCGATGATTTTCTGCGTTTCTTTTACCCGGACGCAGACCAACTATTCGACCTTGAAAGACGTTTCGAATATCTTGATAAAGAATTAGAGCAGCTCTTTCCGCCCGAACAGGATAAATACGCCCCACGCTACGTGGATAAACTGGTTAAGGTATTCACCAAACAAGGAACGGAAGAATGGATATTGATCCATGTAGAAGTCCAAAGTTATAAAGACCATGATTTTGCAAAAAGGATGTTCCAATACTATTACCGGATTCTTGACCAATATGACAAACCCATAACGGCTTTCGCCATTTTTGCCGACACCGATAAAAATTTCCACCCCAGGCATTATGAACGGGAATTTTTAGGCACGAAAGTTTTTTATGCCTACAACACCTATAAAATTATCGACCAGGACAACGCAAACCTCCAAGCCAGTAACAACCCGTTTGCAATGGCAGTTTTATCCGCTAAGCTAATGCTTTCCCGCCCCGCATTTGGAGACCAAGCTTTGTTCGATAACGCCTATGATTTGGCAAAACGCCTGTTGAGCAAAAAAATGTCAAAAGACAAGATCAGCAAAGTGATGACTTTTTTGAGGTACCATATCCATTTTGAAAATCCGGAAATGATGACTAAATTTGGACAAGAGATCAGTATTTTAACAGGAGGGAGCACTACCATGGGCATAGAAGAATTTTTATTGGATAATGCCAAAAAAGAAGGCAAGCTCGAAGGCAAGCTGGAAGGCAAACTGGAAGGCAAGCTCGAAGGCAAGCTGGAAGGCAAACTGGAAGGCGAACATAACAAAGCAATAGCTATCGCTCGCGAACTCAAAAAAGAGGGGTTAGCAATTGAGTTTATTGCTAAAACAACCAAACTTTCTATCGAAGAAATAGAAAAGTTATAACTGCCATGGGCATAGAAGAATTTTTGTTGGATCAGGCCAAAAAGGAGGCTATGAGGAAGGCAAACTGGAAGTAGCAATTGTTGTCGCTATAGAGTTGAAAAAAGAGAACATGCCTTTTTCTCAAATAGCCAAATACACCAAACTTACTGTTGAAGAAATAGAAAAACTATAAAAAGTAAACACGTCAAAAAAAACATACAAAGCCTTGGCAATTCGCCGGGGCTTTGTATGTTCCGGGGTCGATGGGGCGGTGAATGAATTTAAATCACCACTTTGGGTCGAACGTGCAACGAGGGGAATATTATTCCGGTAGCCGGTTAGCGGCACAGGCGGGCTGCCTGTCGGCGAAGCACGAGTGCCCACATCTTATGGCCCAGGCTTCACGCGGTTGAGGAGGAATGTCCACATCCGGGAAGTATTGCAATATTCTAGTATGCCACCTCTTTAACAGAGGCAGGTAACGGTCTTGTTGATGATGATGCCGAAGACGGCAACCCCTAACAAAAAAAACGCGTGGGCAGATGGCAGAATCTATTCAATGTTTTGCACCTTTGGTAGACTAACTTTCAGCTTACTTTGACACTGCCATCGCAATGGAAGAAATTATTCAAACCCTTATCGATTTTAGAAATGCACGGGACTGGGAACAATTCCACAATCCGAAGGATCTGGCTCTGGCGATCAGCGTGGAGGCCGGCGAGCTATTGGAATTGTTTTTATGGAAGAACGCCGAAGAAGCGAACAAAGAAAAAATCAAAGAGGAGTTAGCAGATGTCTTCGCGTTCGCGTTTTTATTGGCGAACAAATTGAATTTTGACGTAAAGGAGATTGTATTAGAAAAGATAAGGAAAAATGGAGAAAAATATCCGGTCGAGAAAGCCAAAGGCACCGCCAAAAAATACAACGAACTATGATTTCAAATCCCTCCTTTGAAATTAGGCGATACGACTTCAATTCGAATCTGTTAGACGATCTCTCGAATATCCATTATGCCAAAGACCTATGGCCAATTGTATACATTCTTAGCGACGGCCAAATTAAATTAGCCTATGTTGGCGAAACAACAGACACCTATGCCAGGCTAACTACCCATTTGGCAAATGACGCCAAAAATCGGCTATCTATAGTTCACTTGATTGCTAGCGAAAAATTCAATAAATCCGCCACGTTGGATATCGAATCCAATTTGATAAAATACATCTCGGGGGATGGCCAATACCGTTTATTGAACGGCAACGTCGGCCTGGCTAACCACAATTATTATCAAAAGAAGGAAGTCTATTGGGATATTTTCAAGGCAATCTGGAACAAATTGAGATATGAAGGGCTGTCTAAACATTCCATCGACTATATTGATAATTCGGATTTGTTTAAATATTCGCCCTACAAAAGTCTGACCGGTGAACAAAGAAGCGGCTTGTTGGTGATAATAAGAGGCCTGCTCAATAACAATTTGAAGACGATTATTGTGGAAGGTGGGGCAGGAACCGGAAAAACCGTCCTGGCAATTTTCTTATTTAAGTTATTGCACTCAAAAATTGAAGAATTTAACTTCAGAGAATTCGAGGACGACGAAGTCGAACTGATGCAGGCAATTGTCGAATTAAAAAGCAAATACCCCAATCCCAAAATGGCGCTTGTGGTGCCAATGGCTTCCTTTAGAAACACGCTTAAAAAAGTATTCAAAAATATAAAGGACTTAACTACTAAAATGGTTATTGGTCCGGCAGAACTGGTAAATGACCATTTCGACATTGTTATGGTTGATGAGTCGCACAGGTTGCGCAGAAGAATTAACCTGGGAACCTATTTTCACGCATTTGATGTTGTTTGCAATAAACTTGGTTTTGACAAAAACAGTTGTAGCGAGTTGGATTGGGTGCAAAAGCAAGCAAAAACGGCCGTCTTGTTTTACGATAAGAATCAATCTATAAAGCCGTCAGACGTTAAGGTTGAAGAATTTGATAAATTAAAGTCCTCAAAACTCACAAGGATCGAGGAGTTAAAGTCTCAATTTCGGGTAAAGGGGGGCAATGGTTACGTCCGTTATGTAAACAGTCTCTTAAGCGGTAAGTTTTTACCTACAGAAAAGCTATTTAAGTCAAAAGAATATGAGTTTCTTCTTTTTGACCATATCGAAGATATGATCAGTGAAATAAAATTACGGGATGGAGAAAACGGTTTGTCCCGATTAATTGCAGGTTATTCCTGGCCCTGGATTTCAAAAAATGATAAAAGCGTTTATGATATAAAAATTGAAGACACCGCATTGCAATGGAACAGTGTGTCGGACGATTTTATCAATTCAGCGAACGCCCTTAATGAGGTTGGATGTATACATACCACCCAGGGATATGACTTAAACTATGCCGGCATTATCTTCGGTAACGAAATTACCTACGATAAGGCGACCGACAAAATAGTAATCTTGAAGGAAAATTATTTTGATAAAGCAGGTAAGCAATCGATAGGCGACACCTCAGAATTACAGAACTTCATCATCAACATTTATAAAACGATAATGTTGAGAGGTATAAAGGGCACCTATGTATATGTTTGCGACCCTGGTTTGAAAGCGTATTTCTCAAGATATATCGAAAAATACCAAACATCTCAACCAGGAAAACTTGAGCCTTTAGTATCCGCAACACAATTCGAAAGTTCCGTTGAGTTTTACGATTTAAAGGCCGCTGCCGGAAATTTCAGTGGACTACAAAATGTAAGTAACTCAGGATGGGTGAGTTTACCACCACGCTATAAGCCGTCGGACGACCTGTTTGCATGTACCGTGGTGGGCGAATCAATGAATAAAGTAATCCCAAGTGGTTCTATCTGTTTATTTAGGAAATACCAGGGCGGGTCCCGAAACGGTAAAATAGTCCTGGCTCAACACTCCAGCGTTCAGGATGCCGATTTCGGCTCGGGATATACCGTTAAAGAATACCGGAGTTACAAAACGGTCGACGAGGAAAGCTGGAGTCATCAGTCAATTGTCCTGAAGCCTTTGTCGTACAATCCCCAGTATGAAGAAATCGTATTGAAGGACGATGAAATTGGCCAATTGATAGTGATCGGGATTTTTGAATGCGTGTTGGGATGAAACGCCCCCGATGTCCGTAATTTCTAACTACGGATTGGTATGCCTGGAGAATCGTCACCACCACAAATTTTCGCGTTCCACCACCAGGCCGCCCGCCCGGCTGTGCCGCCCGTCAACCGGCGTAATATCCCTCCTCCTCAGGCGCGATGTCGGGCAAAGGCCAAAAGCGGCTGCTCATCGTGCCTTGTGAAAGCATCCTATTGATTGCCGCGCGCCGCCCGGCTATCGTTTAGGTTAAACGCATTCATTTTGTCTGCCGCCGCATACCCCAGCAATCGTTTCCCCTCCTCAAGCGCGAATGTGCAGCTACGGCCAACAGAGGTGGGGCACTCGCGCTCCGCTAACAGGTAGCCCGCCATGCCGCGCTAACAGTCAACCGGCATAAAAATCCCAACTCAGGCCGGGTCTGACGCGCCCGCCACAGCGCAAAGGCGACCCGTGACACCGCTGATAGGCAGCAAACTTTGCAATCAAAAATACGTCTGTTTTTTTCACCCTATAAAACCAGCTAAACAGTTCAATATCAATGCCATAAACTTTAGCAACTATACTCCCGGTGTATACTAAGTATACACTACGAGTTAGCTTAGCAATACCCAATTTGTTTTCACCATCAATCCGTCACATCTTTATAGCGGTTTTTTTAAGGCAGACTACGTGGCATCGGCTATCGGGGTTCGACTTAACAGATACCCCTACGATGTCCGCAGATTCCTGGAAATTCAGCGAAATGCAGTAAAATTCGTGGGATTCCCCGAAATACATGGGTTAAAAAATGCTATTTAAATATTTAAACACCAATAAGTTACGCCAAAAAGACTATCCTTGGAAACGCCATTAAGTGAACCAAATAACTTGTGAATATTCACAATAAATTCGGTGAATTCATAAGCAAATCATAATAAAATCACAATAAATACACAATAAAATCATAGCAATTCATAATAAATACACAGCAACTATGCCCTGTTTTCTTCTAAAAAATAGTTGTAGATAGCTGATAATTAGTTCTTTGACATATTGATTATTTGTTCCGCCCGGAAGTTTTTTTGAAATACCGGATCAGGCCGTACAAAAAAGTACCTCAAAAGTACCCCAAAAGTACCCCAAAAGTACACCAAAAGTACTGCAATAATACTCCGTGTATTATCGCAAATCCGCTGTAAGTGTTTGATAATTAGTTTTTTGAAATATTGAATGTTTGCCCCGATTTTGGATGCTTAACGGTTTCCGCATTCACAATTCCGCATTCGAAATTCCGCATTCCGCACTCCGCATTCAAATCGTTATCGCCGCCTTCACCAAATACGGCAAAATCTCCTTCTGAAAAGAAACAAAATTCTTGCGCACATCCGAGTCGCTTACCGAGGTAAAGGCAAAGCTGAATACGATGCTTTTGCTGCATTTGATCAAAAAACGCAGGCGCTGCATGTAGTTTTCCTGTTTGCGGATATCGTTAAGCTGGGAGAAAGCGTTGATCAGCATTTCCTCGAGCTCGTTGGAGAGGTTCTTTAAAAATTCCTGGGAGTTGGTGGATTCGCGGATAAAATCCCAGCCGATAAATTCGTTGCAGACGGTATAGCTGAGGCGGCAGGTTTTCATGATGAGGCTGTTCAGGTGCGCCTCCTCGTCCTCGGTGGTATTGCTATGGACCAGGTCATCCACGCTGGTGCGGATATAATCCATCAGGAGGGAGTGCAATACGTCTTCTTTGCTTTCGAAATACTTATAAATGGTTGCCTTGGCTATCCGGGCTTTTTTTGCGATCTCGTTTACGCTGGTTTTGTGGTACCCGAATTTGCGAAAGAGGTCCTGTGCTGCCCGTTTTATGCTTTCTTTTATTTTCTCGGCTTCCATTTATCAGTTCGTTATGTAGATCTCGCCGTTGCTTACGTCAACTTCATACTGTTTTAGCGAAACAACGGCAGGCGCTTTAACCGGGCTGCCGTCGGCAAGCGACCATTCCCCGCCGCTGCAGGGGTCGGTTACGGTGAAGTCGCCGGAGTTAAGGGTAACGGCACAAAGTTTTGCCGGGTTCACAGTGCTGCAGCGATCATAACAGGCGTAGGTGCCGTCCGCTTCGCGGTAAATGATTAGCCCCGCTACGCCATAGCCGCCGATCAACACCGCCCCGCCGATGACATTTAACGGACTGAGACGCGGATCGGTCAATGCATCAGCGAAATTGAAGCCCACATTGGGGATATCGGAGCCGGATTTAACACATGACACCAGGGTGAAGGCGATAGCTGCCAGGAGTAATACTTTTTTCATATGATCTCTGTTTTAAACTGTTTCAAAAAGCGCACATCATTCTCAGAGAATAAACGCAGATCGCGTATAACATATTTTAAGTTGGCAATTCTTTCTATACCCATCCCAAAGGCAAAACCGGTATATTTTTTATTATCGATGCCGCAGTTTTCCAGCACGTTAGGATCCACCATGCCACAGCCCAATATCTCCACCCAGCCGGTGTATTTGCACATGTTACATCCTGCCCCCTTGCAGATGGTGCAGGAGATATCCATTTCGGCGGAGGGCTCGGTGAACGGGAAGTAGGAGGGACGGAAGCGCACGCGGGTATCGTCGCCGAACAATTCCTGCACAAAGTGGTAAAGGGTTTGCTTGAGGTCGGAAAAAGATACGTTCTCGTCGATATACAAGCCTTCCACCTGGTGAAAAAAGCAATGCGCCCGGGCCGAAATAGCCTCGTTGCGGTAAACCCTGCCGGGCATAATGGCGCGGAAGGGCGGCTTGCCGTTTTCCATCATGCGCACTTGCACGGATGAGGTATGGGTACGCAGGGCGATATCGTCTTTGCCGTTGTTCTTTTTTATGAAAAAGGTGTCCTGCATATCGCGGGCCGGGTGCTCTTCGGGGAAGTTGAGGGCGGAAAAGTTATGCCAGTCGTCCTCAATTTCGGGTCCTTCAGCAACCACGAAGCCGAGGCGTTTGAAAATATCGATGATTTCCAGCCGCACCAGCGATAAGGGATGCCGCGAGCCAAGCTCGAAGCCGTCGCCGGGCAAAGTGAGGTCGATTTCGGAAGTCGGTCCCGGTAGCGATCGGGAATCGATTGCGGAATTGAGATTTTCCTTTAACGAAGCGTATTTTTCTTCGGCTAATTGTTTGAACTGGTTTAAGACTTTGCCGAAGGTCCGCTTTTCTTCGGGGCTTACGTTTTTGAATTGTTCAAACAGATCTTTTATAATGCCTTTGGTGCCCAGGAATTTAATGCGGAATGTTTCCAGCTCATCGGCATTTGCGGGTGAAAAAGCGTTTATTTCGGTAGTATATTGATCTATTTGAGCTTGCATTATAATGTCTTTAAAAATTCTTCCGGGCTTAAAACCGGGATAGTAGCTAATTTATAGTCTTTGATGTTCCGGGTGATGATACCTCCCCGACAAGGCCTCATAACAAGCCGTACTTTTCTTCGAGGTGTTTACCGAATTCCGCTTTATGATCGAAATCGGGTATCGGTTCTTTTGAAGCAGCCAAACCCTTTACCCAGTCCGGCAATTCGTCGATATCCTTCATCCTGAAAGGCTCCCTCTCACGTTCCACTTCCTTTTTAAAAAAGTCTTCAACCATCTTTGAAACGCCGGTATTCCGTTTTTTTGCAATCAGTTTGATCTTTTCGATTAACGCTGAGTCGACGTTGAGCGTGAGTTTCATGGTGAATAACCCTTATTAAAATTTGAGTGTGGAAGGCGTTTGTCCATTCATAAGCAAATGGCGGATAACATCCGAATCGAGAAACAGCGTGTTATAGGCCATATTTGTCCCTTAAGTATTCATACTTAATATCCTTATCATTCAGTTCATCGGGATGCGTGCCTTTCAGAATTCCTGTTAATGCCAATATTTCGTCGGAGATTGGAACATCCTTAAATTTTTTGAGAATGGGGTCCATATTGGCGTCCCCATCCACACCTAATGTTACTTTAGCGGCTCCCATAACTCAAAACAATCAACAAATATAACTGATTTCTCGATGCTATAAAAGCACAGCCAGTGCCTTGCCCACTTTGGTAAACGCTTCGATCGCCTTATCCAAATGCTCCTTTTCGTGCGCGGCTGATATCTGCACCCGGATACGCGCCTTACCCTGGGGAACCACGGGGTAATAAAACCCGATGACATAAATACCTTCTTCCAGCATTTTGGCGGCAAACTCCTGGGCCAGCTTGGCATCGTACAGCATTACCGGCACAATGGGATGTATGCCGGGTTTTATATCGAAGCCTGCTTCGGTGATCTTTTTGCGGAAATACTGTGTGTTTTTTTCGAGCTTATCGCGCAGGTCGGTGGTTTCGCTTAGCATATTCAACACGGCAATCGAGGCGCCGGTAATGGACGGCGCCAGTGTATTGGAAAAGAGGTAGGGCCTTGAGCGCTGCCGCAGCATATCAATGATCTCCTTGCGGCCTGATGTAAACCCACCCGATGCACCGCCCAGGGCTTTACCTAAGGTGCCGGTTATGATATCGATCTTTCCCATTACGTTATGGTACTCATGCGTGCCGCGACCGGTTTTGCCCATAAAGCCTGAACAATGGCTTTCGTCGATCATTACCAGGGCGTTATATTGTTCGGCCAGTGTGCAAATTTTATCCAGCTGCGCGATGGTGCCGTCCATGCTGAATGCGCCATCGGTAACGATGATGCGGTGGCGGCAAGTAACCGTAGCCTTTAACTTTTCTTCCAGGGCGGCCATATCGTCGTGTTTATAACGCTGGCGCTGAGCCTTGCACAGGCGCACACCGTCGATGATGGATGCATGGTTCAGCTCGTCGGATATAATGGCATCCTGCTCGTTAAAAAGCGGCTCGAACACGCCTCCGTTGGCATCAAAAGCGGCGGCATACAGGATGGTGTCCTCGGTGCCTAAAAACTCAGCGATCTTTTGCTCGAGCTGTTTGTGAATATCCTGCGTGCCACAAATAAACCGTACGGAAGAAAGCCCGTATCCATGCGTTTCGAGGGCTTCTTTTGCAGCGGCAATCACCTTAGGATGAGACGACAGCCCGAGATAGTTGTTTGCGCAAAAGTTGATGACATGTTTACCGCCCTGAACGGTAATATCAGCCCCCTGGGGCGAGGTGATGATCCGTTCCCTTTTGTAAAGACCGGCCTTTTCAATTTCTGAAAGTTCCTGCTGTAATACGGGCTTTAGTGTGTTGTACATAACGAGGTAGTTTACCGGGGCAAAATTACGTTTTATTTCGGATTTCGGTCCCGATAGCTATCGGGATTCGATGTCGGATTTGGAATTAACGATTTTAAATCGAGAAATGGAATGATTCGAAAGCCGCCTGGCCGAACTGGATATCCAAACAGTTTACCTCCAAACTCCAAACTCCGCAATCCACAATCGACATTTCGAATTCCGACATCCGCAATCGGGACCGAAATCCGAAATTCTCCCTATATTTGCAGCTCATTTAACACCGTTTGCAGCGGTATCGATGATTTATGAAATATAACACATTACTGTACTACTGTTATTCTACAATAACAAATGCGGAGCAATTTGCGTCCGATCACCTCACTTTCTGTAAAAGCCTTGGTTTAACCGGCCGCATCATCGTAGCCGAAGAAGGGTTGAACGGCACCGTCTCCGGAGCTGCCGAAGCTTGTAGAACGTACATGCACACGCTGCACGCCGACCCGCAGTTTGCCGCTATCGACTTTAAGGTAGACGAGGTGGATACGCCTTCATTCATCAAGATGCACGTGCGCTATAAATCCGAAATTGTGCATTCGGGCCTTCGCGATCCTCATATCATCAACCCTCAAAAGCAAACCGGCAAACATTTGGCGCCCAAAGATTTTTTGGCGATGAAAGACGACGAGGATGTCGTAATACTGGACGTACGCTCGAACTATGAGCACAACTTAGGTAAGTTTAAAAATGCCATCACGCTGGATATGGAGAATTTCAGGGATTTCCCCGAAAAGATCAACGAGCTGGCGAAATACAAAGACAAAAAAATAGTTACTTATTGTACAGGCGGGATAAAATGTGAAAAGGCGTCGGCTTTGCTGCTGCACGAAGGTTTTGAAGAGGTATACCAGCTGCATGGCGGGATTATTAAATATGGCAAAGAAGCCGGCGGGGAGGACTTTGAAGGTAAATGCTATGTTTTTGATAACCGGCTTTCAGTCGAGGTGAATAGCGTAAATCCAACGGTCGTTTCAAGGTGTTGGAATTGCGGAAAGACAACTGCTAAAATGATCAACTGCGCTAACCCGGAATGCAATGAGCATTTTACCCAGTGCGACGAGTGCGGCGAAAAGATGGACGGTTGTTGCAGTGAGGCCTGCCAGGCCCATCCGCGAAAAAGGGTGTACGATGGCACAGGCTATTATGTAAAAGTGCCGCAGCCGGTTGTTAAGGCGAAAGTCCTAAACTCTGAGTCCTAAGTCATATTTTGTTCAATGCGATTTTTTATCTAAATTGCATCAAGATGCTTTTTCTCATAATACTTATCCTATCTTTTGCCAGCGGCTTTTTTTTGCCCTGGTGGGTGGTTGCAATTGCAGCCTTTGTTGGCGCTTTTTTAATCGGCAAAACACCCGGGCAGTCGTTTTGGTCGGGATTTATTGCCGTTTTTGTGGACTGGACCGTGTTAGCGCTGTTTAAAAGCATACCGAACGATCATATACTCGCAAGCCGGGTCGTTCAACTTTTCCCATTGCCTAATAATTGGATCTGGCTGTTGGTGATAACTGCGCTTATTGGCGGGATTGTGGGCGGTATGTCGGCTCTGTCGGGTGTGCTGCTAAAGCGGGCGTTTGAAAAGTGATTTCTTGCATAAATTCCATTAAGTAAAGATAGCCCATCGTGGTTAAACGGTGCGCTTTTTTGACGACAGAAGCTTTTATAATGTAAAGTCAAATGCCTTTAGTTGGAACCTCCAGGCAATTTTTATGATCTTCTGGCTCAAGACTCAAGACTTTCGACTTAAGACTAAAGGTCTATTCTCATGTGATGCAACACTGTTATTGCATCCCCTTCAAAGTTTCCTTAAGCTCTTTCACCGCATCAGTATTGCTTTTACCCATGCTGAAAATGTCCGAAGCGCTAATATCAGAACCGTAATAATCCGCGTTGGCTTTTTTGTCGATGCCGAGGTTAGAACCGTTGATACTGATTCCTGCAAATAACCCGCGGCTGCGCGAGTAAGAATATACTTCGGCCTCAAGCTTGTAGTCGGTATTTGCCGACGAGCTCCGACCCACCGGGCCTGCGGCGGCTGAAACGTCGCCGCCAATCGTGAAGTCGCCGTTCTTAACCTTTGTAAGCTCACCTTTATGACGGAATACGAGCACCAGGTCGACGGATTGAACGCCGATCTGAAGGCCCAGGCTTCCGCCGGTTAAAGTAATAAAAACTGGGTCGCTCCATGTGCCATCGTCGAGTTTCACCAATGCAATTCCTCTTCCACGTTTTCCGCCTGCTACAAAGCCGGCATTGATGAGGTTCGGGACAATAACGATCCCTTTATACTCGGAGATGAGGTCGTGCGGAATGCTTTCCTTCATTTCGGTAAAATCTTTTAAAACATTAACCGCACTGTGTATCTTTTCGGTTTCTCTGCTTCCGTCGGTAGTTGCGGAAGCCAGGACAAATACAATACATAACAAAACTGGCGTAATCAGCCATTTTATAGTTTTCATAGCTTATCTGAATTTAAATACAGGCAAAAATAAAATAACAATATCAAATCAATAACCCCTTAAACGAACAGATGTTTGTAATTATTGGCAGCAGATTCAATTTATGCGCTCAACCTTGCAGATAAAGCAGCATGCTTCGGCATTGCGTACGTGAAGGTAGCTTACCGTCGGCCGGCTGTCAAAAATTTCTCCAATAAGGTCGTCTACGTCTGCGTCGCCTGCTAACCGCGTGAAAACCATTTGTTGTTGGTTATCATAGCCGATGAGGGTCAAGGGAAAACTTTCTTTATTGGCTTTTATTTCGGGCGGGAAGCGATAGATATCTTTATATTCCTCAACTTCATCAGCATTGATAAAAACCGGACCAGGTTGATTGAAAGCATTGTCAATTTCGAACGGGCTGTGGGTGAATAGTAATCGTTTATCAAGCCCCTTTTTAAATGGTTTTAATGAGACCCTGCAAGGACCGGCGCCTGTGGCGATTTGTTCAACCACCCGGTGGCCAAAATTGTCTTTCATCGTGTGACGTATCGATTCCGCATAAGCGGCCGAAATAGGTACGATTTTGAATTTGTTCATGTTATTAAGTTTTGTTTCAAAGTTCCGCGTAGCCATCCCTTGGCACAACCCGATACTTGCGCTGATACGGGCACGTTTGCTGGAATTGATAAGTCGTGCCACCCATCTGTTATTTTTAGTGAAACATTAGCACAGTAAAATTTAAAGCTGATTATCTTTGCCGGAATGGACAAAGCGGAAATATTTTCAATAAGCAACGACCGGCGATTTGTAAAGGCCGCTTTGGAAGTATTCCAATACCAGGCGAAAAATTGCCGCGTTTATCGTGATTTTATCGATGGCCTTCGGATTGATCCGCAGAATGTTTCGACGGTTGAACAGATCCCGTTTTTGCCTGTTGAGGTCTTTAAATCGCATAGGGTAGTGAGTTCGGAGCAAGCCGTGGAAGTGACGTTTACCAGTTCCGGCACCACCGGCGTAGTTACCAGCCGGCATTTTGTAAATGACGTAAGCTGGTATATTCAGAGTTTCAGAAAGGCCTTCAACTTGTTTTATGGTGACATTGGCAGCTACTGCATTTTGGCGCTCCTGCCCTCGTACCTGGAGCGCGAGGGCTCTTCATTAGTGTATATGGTCGACGATCTTATCAGGCAATCCGGTAACCCCGATAGTGGCTTTTTTTTGTATGATCACGACAGACTATACCATCAACTCAAAAAACAGCAGCAGGCCAGCAAGCCTACCTTGCTGATTGGCGTGACGTTTGCCCTGCTGGATTTTATTGAAAATTATACCCTGGATAGTCCCGGATTGATCGTGATGGAAACAGGTGGCATGAAGGGTCGCCGAAAAGAAATGATCCGTGAAGAACTGCATGAAACTTTGTGCAAGGGGTTCGGCGTGGCTGCAATCCATTCCGAATATGGAATGACTGAAATGTTGTCGCAGGCCTATTCAAAAGGAAATGGGATCTTCGTCTGCCCGCCCTGGTTAAGGATCATGGCCCGGGACCCCAACGACCCAATGACCTTGGTCGGCGGCGGAAGAGCGGGGGGAATCAATGTTATCGATCTTGCGAATATTAATTCCTGCTCTTTCATCGCCACACAGGACCTGGGGCGGATCTATACCGATAATTCATTCGAAGTATTAGGACGATTTGACAATTCGGACATCAGGGGCTGCAATTTGCTCATCGCCTAAAACTTAACTTGCAACTAACATAATATTGTTATTTTTGCCCCTACAATCCAAATAAAGCAATGATAGATAAATTTTTGACCGAAGAACAAGATCCGAAAGCTGTTGAAAAAGTTTATTTACGCCTTGGCGATCTGCTCAGCCCCGGCGAAGAGATCATATATATTGCAGTTCAAAAAAAGCCGATTGTTAATTTATTTCCGGATTGCGTTGCATTGACGAATAAGCGCATTTTATTCTTCACGCCGGCTAACCTGGGGCTAACGATAAAATTTGTTGATTTTGTTTGGAAGGACATTATTGATGTTTATACCAAGGAAGAAATCATCGGGGCCATTTTTAGCGTAAGAACCACCAACGGCGCCGAAATGGGTGTTGATTACCTGCCAAAAGTACAGGCCCGCAAGCTATATCAGTATGCCCAGGAGCGTAAAGAATCGGAGCGCGAAGCGCGCAGGCTGCGCGACCTGGAAGAGAAACGTGCTGAATCCGGCGCCATCCAGTTTGACAATGCTGCAAGGGTAGCGGCTCAACCTGTTGCAACACCGGTAACCCCGGCCCCTGAACCAGAGCCAGAACCGGTTGCACCACCAATCGTTCATGAAACGCCAAAACCCGACGAGCTAACCGAGAAACTAAAAAAATTAAGGATGCTTTTCGATAATGGGCTTATTTCGCAGGAAGAGTATAACACGAAAAAGCTCGACTTGTTGAACGATTTGTAAGCTTCGGTTATCTGCCTGGATCAGCAGACAATACCTTTTTTATACACTATTGCTTGATCAGCCTGTCATCAAAATTGAAGGGTTCCCGATTTAGTATCTTAACCTTTGCCATGGCCGGATGCAAAGGATTTACCAGGAAATTAAATTCGGCGGTCACAATGGCCGAAGGCAACTGCAGCGCCAAGTATTTTCGCTCCGCTAAAAACGCATCGCTTATTTTTTTGAGCTGGGCGGGGGCTGAAATGTCTTTCCAGTTTTCGGGCAGGCTTTCAACCGCTACTTTTTGTATGCTTTCTTCGGGTATTTCAACCTCCACCAGGCAATAATTATCCGGTACAAATAAAGGCTGTAGATGTACCAACACTTCCAGTACCGATAATGCCCTTGACGATGCCAGGTACAATCCCGGCTTACCAACACTGCTCCACCTGCCGCCATAACGCTGCGTACCGGCACCGGTTAAACTATCTATATAATCGCAATTGCCGATGCGGAAAAGTATCATCAGGCAAAAATTCCGTGCTCAATACGGCCCAACTCAGTGAAAACCATGTCGAAGCCCGCGGAGGTATCAAGCACCGAAACAGGAGCCTCGCCGTTAAAGATCAGGCTGGGCGCCTTCATCCATAACTTAAACTTATCCCCGGAACCGAATACTTCCTGACCGCGGGTGTACAGGCGGGCAAGCTCAACGGCCTTTTCGGCGTATTCAGTTTTTATAATCATATCGTCATCGTAACGCTGCAGCGTACGCTCAGAGATGTGCAGAATGTTGGTGAGCTCCTGCAGGTTTAAGGATATTTTTTTTGCCAGCGCAAGCAACGCCTTTTTGGAGAAACCCTTCCTGGCGAGCTTTATGATATCCCAATCATTGGAAAAGGCTGTCTTTTGACCATCAAGGAGACTATAAAAAGGGTTTAGCGAACTGCCGGTAATATAAACACCCATCGGCTCGCTAACTATATTTTTGTTTTCCTCTTTTGATTTATACGACATAGCTACAAAAATAAATACCATTTGTCGTATTTGCAAATTATTCGGCAATAATCAAAAAATAATTTTTCTTGCCTTTTTGTGCGATTATATATCTGTCTTTTATCAGGTGTTCAATGTTACAGATCGAATCGGGCGACTGTATTTTTTCTTTGTTGATAGAGGTCCCACCAGCCTGAATCATTTTTTTTGCATCTCCCTTTGACGGAAATACAGCGGTTTGAACGGCGAGCAGATCCGCAACATTTATGCCCTTTTCGAGTTCAGTCCGGCTTATGGAAAAATTGGGTACACCGTCAAACAAGGCGAGCACTTCCGTATCGTTAAGTTCGTTTAAAAATGATATGCCCGTATTACCGAACAGGAACTCAGACGATTTTATGGCCTTTTCATATTCAGAGTCACCGTGTACGCGAATGGTGATATCTTTTGCCAGGGCTTTTTGCAGCGTGCGCAAATGCGGCGCGGTCGCATGTTCAGCTTCAAGATTTTCAATGCTGGCGCGGTCGAACAGTGTGAAAATGCGAATATATATTTTTGCATCTTCATCGCTGGTGTTCAACCAAAACTGGTAAAAATGGTAAGGCGAAGTCTTTTGGGCGTCGAGCCATATATTGCCGCCTTCTGTTTTGCCAAATTTGCTGCCGTCGGCTTTTTTGATTAATTGAGTGGTCAATGCAAACGCCTCACCGGCATCTTTCCGGCGGATCAATTCTGTTCCTGTTACAATATTGCCCCATTGGTCGCTTCCACCCATTTGCAGCGCACAGCTATGGTGTTTCCATAGATAGTAAAAATCGTAGCCCTGTACCAGCTGGTAGCTGAACTCAGTGAACGACATGCCGGTATCCCCGCCGAGGCGGTTCTTTACCGAATCCTTCGCCATCATGTAGTTTACCGTAATGTGTTTGCCCACATCGCGTATAAAATCAAGGAAATTGTATTCCTTAAACCAATCATAATTGTTCACCATTTGAGCGCTGTTTGCGCCGCAATCAAAATCCAGGAATTTTTCAAGCTGGTTTTTTATGCCGTCGAGGTTATGCTGTAAAACATCTTCGGACAATAAATTACGTTCGGCCGATTTGCCCGAGGGGTCGCCAACCATACCGGTGGCGCCGCCAACCAGGGCAAAAGGTTTGTGCCCGGCCCTTTGAAAATGGATAAGGGTCATGATCTGCGCCAGACTGCCTACATGCAGCGAATCAGCGGTCGGGTCGAAACCTATATAGCCCGCAACCATGCCTTTATTCAATAACTCTTCAGTTCCGGGCATTATATCATGCAGGATACCCCGCCAGCGTAATTCTTCAACAAAATTCATTGTGTATACTCTTTCAATCCCGATAGCTGTCGGGATGGCAAAGATAATAATATGATAATACCGATTAGCTGGGGATTTCATCGATTATTTTTTGATTTCACCGATAACTGCACAATTTCGGCGTACATCTAATCTCATAAATTGATTTAAAAAGCTTCACTAAACCAAAATCGGTGGAATCGTTTTCCCAATCGGTGAAATCATCTTTCAAATAATCTTAAATTTTTTTTCTAATTTGGGATAATCAGGGTATTTTGCCTGAGGCCTATGAATTTTTTGTCTCATTTTTATTTCGACCGGGATACCACGGACAGCTACCTCGTGTTAGGCACAGTTATGCCCGATCTTTTAAAAAATGCCGACAAGAACATTATTCTGCATCCTGAAAAACTAAAACACGGTGATGAGCGGTTGAATTCGATCATAACAGGATGGAACAGGCACCTCGAAGTTGACCGTTATTTTCATGGATCTGAATTTTTTCTGCAGCACTCGCACGAGTTGAAGAAATTATTGTTGCCCGCTATAAAGGACTCTCCGGTAAAGCCATTTTTCCTTGGGCATATTGCGCTCGAGCTGATTTTGGATAACCTTTTGCTCACTACAAATAAGATTACCGCTGACGGTTTTTACCAACATCTGGAGCGATGTAATGATAAAGTGGTAAATGAATTCCTAATCTTTGCGGGTTTGGGCGAAACCGCCCTGTTTTTTAAGTTTTACGATGAATTTAAAAAAAGCAAATACTTGCGCGGCTACTCGCATACTAAAGAGATTGCCTACGCGCTCAAAAGAATTTGCATGCGGGTTTGGCGGGACCCTTTTACCTCCGAAAATGAGGCGGAAATGAATGATGTATTGACTACCTACCGTGCGGGGCTTGCCGGTATTTTTATGGATATATTTGTCGAGATCGATAAAAAACTGGTTGCCGCAACATAATACAAACGTTCGTGGAAAAAATCGCTAATAAGATTTGTAATCAAAAAATCACCGTTATTGCTTCAAAATCCCTTAAAAATCACCATTTTCCCCTAAATTAATTTTTTTGAAATAGAATTATATATCTACCTTTGCAGTCCCAATTAACAAATTGGGAAAAGGAGAAAATTTATTTAATGGCAAAAAAACAGGAAGCAGAAAAAGAACTTAAAGCAAAGGAAGCTGAACTCGACGTAGTATCGGCTCCATTGGAGAAAGAAACAATTGAATCTGAAGCTGATTCAATTTCGATCGACGAGATCAAATCAAACGTTACCGCATCGAACGCCGACTTCGATTGGGATGCTGACGAAAAGAAATTCGGCAATTATAGCGACAGCGACCGCGAGAAACTCGAGAAAATGTACGATGGAACATTCAATTCCATTACAAAAGGCGAGATCATCACCGGTACCGTTGTAAACGTTAACAACAAAGACGTAGTATTGAATATCGGCTTTAAGTCTGATGGTTTAGTATCGGTGTCAGAGTTCCGCGACACGCCCGACCTGAAGATCGGCGACAAAGTTGAAGTTTATGTTGAGTCGCAGGAAGATGCCAACGGACAGTTGGTGCTTTCGCGCAAACGTGCTAAAACCCAAAAATCATGGGAACGCATCAATTCTGCATTGGATAATGACGAGATCATCACCGGTTTTGTTAAGAGCAGAACAAAAGGTGGTTTGATAGTAGATATAATGGGTGTCGAAGCCTTTTTACCGGGCTCACAAATCGACATCAAGCCTATACGCGACTATGACGTATATGTAGGCAAGACAATGGAATTTAAGGTTGTGAAGATCAACCACGAGTTTAAAAACGTGGTAGTATCGCACAAAGTGCTCATCGAGGACGACCTTGAAAACCAAAAAACCGAAATTGTTGCCAAACTTGAAAAAGGCCAGGTATTGGAAGGTACCGTTAAAAACATTACCGATTTTGGTGTATTTATCGACCTTGGCGGTGTTGACGGTTTACTGCACATCACCGATATTTCATGGGGACGCATTGAGCATCCGCGCGAAATTTTGGCATTGGATCAGAAGATCAATGTTGTTGTATTGGATTTTGACGACGAGAAGAAACGCATCGCTCTTGGCTTGAAACAATTGACCCCACATCCTTGGCAAAGCCTTTCTGAAGATATCCAGATCGGCACGAGGGTTAAGGGCAAGATCGTTACTGTTGCCGATTATGGCGCATTCCTCGAGATCATCCCGGGTGTTGAAGGTTTGATCCACGTTTCAGAAATGTCGTGGTCGCAAAACTTGCGCAACCCACAGGAATTCTTGAAGGTTGGTGACGAAGTTGAAGCACAGGTATTAACGCTGGATCGCGACGAACGCAAAATGTCCTTGGGCATTAAACAATTAACGCCTGATCCATGGCAACATGCTGCTGAGAAATATGCCATCGGCACACAGCACATCGCTACGGTTAAAAATATGACCAACTTTGGTGTATTTGTTGAGCTGGAAGACGGTATCGACGGTTTGGTACACATCTCGGATCTTTCATGGTCTAAAAAGGTTAACCACCCTAACGAATTCACTAAAGTCGGTGAAAAGTTAGACGTAGTTGTACTGGAACTTGATGTTGACAACCGTAAGCTGAGCCTTGGCCACAAACAGCTGGAAGAAAACCCATGGGATACTTTCGAAACTATCTTCACTATCGATTCGATACATGAAGGTACCGTATTGAAGGTGACCGATAAAGGCGCTATTGTTGCTTTACCTTATGGTGTTGAAGGCTTCTGCCCAACCAAACACCTCGTTAAGGAAGATGGCAAGAGCCTGAAGGCTGAAGAAGCTGCAGAGTTCAAGATCATTGAATTCAACAAGGAAAACAAACGTATCGTTATCTCACATTCACGTATTTGGGAAGAAGCCCGTGCAGAAGCAAGGGTTCAGGAATTTGAAAGCCGTAAAAAGGAAGCAAAGGCCGCTAACAATGCTGTGAAGAAGGTGAAAGATTCGGTTGAAAAATCAACTTTAGGCGACTTGAGCGTACTTGCCCAACTGAAAGAACAGATGGAAGGTGCTGAAAGCAAAGCCCGTAAAGCGGTTAAGAAACCGGCTTCAGAAGGCGAAGCAAAATAAGCTTTAAATAGATTTATCCAATATAGCCCTGCCGGACATCTGGCGGGGCTTTTTTATACAGATAAAATTGAATGTTAAGTTAATTTCGTAAATTTGGTTAATTGCGTGTCAGGCATGGAGACAATAACTATCAAAATAAAGGACCAAAAGGCTTTAAAGCTTATTCATGACCTGGAAGATTTAAACGTATTAGAGGTCGTAAATCCCCCAAAAAAAAGATCAGGACCAACGCTTTCTGAACGGCTTAGCGGCAGCATATCAGTAGAACAAGCAGAAATTATGCACAAGGAATTACAACAAATGCGTAATGAATGGGAACGGGATACCTATTAGACACCAATGTCGTAGTCGATTTCTCCTCTAACAAATTACCGTCAAAACCTCATCTAAAGCTATCGCAGATAATTGATAAGGCACCGAAAATATCAATTATTAGTAAAATAGAATTACTAAGCCTTCCTAAACCATCAAAAGACATCGTTGACTTTACGAGGGAAGCTTTGGTAATTTCTTTACAGGACGATATTATTAACAAAACAATCGATCTAAGAAAAAAATATCGAATAAAGCTCCCTGATGCTGTTATCGCGGCCACAGCTATAGTTTTTAATCTTACGTTGGTTACTCATAACACTGCCGATTTTAAAAATATTAAAGGCTTAAAACTGGTTGATTCTTATCTGTTTAGTTTAACCACAAAAGGAGCCTGACCAGAAGGTTTTTAAAGATGTTTGATTCTTTACAGACAAGCAAATTGATAAGCTATTGGCTTCGTCATAATCCCGGCGATGCGAATCTGCATGCAGACGAGTTTGGTTGGGTGTCGACCGAAGACTTGCTAAAGGCGCTAAATCAAAGAGGCCAGGAGACTGCGATTGGTGATCTTCATACATTAAATCTGTCATTTGACAAAATAAGGTGGGAGTTCAGCGACGATCAATCCGGTATCAGGGCGACGCACGGCCATTCAATACCGGTTATTTTGCCAGAAGGAGCCGTAGAACCCCCAGCAGTTCTTTTTCATGGATCTTCTTCAAAAAGTTTAGAATCGATTATTAAGACAGGTTTACAGCCAATGAGTCGTCGATTTGTTCATTGTTCAGACACTATTGACATGGCAATTGAAGCAGGAAAAAGACATGGTAAGCCAATTGTCGTTGAAATTGATGCTGAAAATCTTTTCAAAAATGGCTTTTTGTTTTATAAAACGAGTGAGAATGTATGGTTGACAAATGCTGTTCCTATTTACGACTTGAGTTTTAAACCGTGGGAGAGCGTCGATAAACAGGAAAAGGATGGTTTTTTAAGACAATTAAGGCAGGAAATTGCAGAGGAACATATTCTATTTAACAAGACAGCGAACCTTGAATTGGTTCTTCGCAGGTACGATTGTGACGATTGTCTGTTCTTCGATCGTTCGGATTGGAAAATATATTTGGTTCACCTAGTATGGCAAGGAAGACAGGCTAATTCAAATTTCCCTATGACCAAAGTTTACACTTCATTTTTAACTTGGGCCGAAAATAAATTGACCACCGATCAGAAGGATTGGTATTTGATTTGACTTTCTTGAATATTTTAATGTCGCCGGATGTGTTTTAGCTGACTCAAAAAATGATGAGATTTAAAAACTTCAAATCGCCGAAGTTTCAAATCAACTAATCTCTAATCACTATTCAACTAATCTCCAATTTTACTACCTTTGCCCAAATCCACCCAAACGATGCAAAACCCGGTACTGCTCGGCGGACAAAAATTTCAGATCACCCTACAGCGTTTATGCCACCAGTTAATTGAAAATCACAATGATTTTTCAGGATCGGTGTTGATCGGTATACAACCCCGGGGCATTTACCTGGCCAGGCGCATCGCCGAAGAATTACGTAAAATACTCCCTGGAAAGAATATCCTGCAGGGGGACCTCGACATCACTTTTTACAGGGACGATTTTCGCCGCCGGGAATCACAGCTGGTGCCGAATCAAACAAAAATTGATTTTATTATAGAAGGGAAGAAGGTGATCATGATGGACGATGTACTGTGGACTGGCCGCACCATTCGTGCAGCCATGGACGCGCTGCAGGCATTTGGCCGGCCGGAAAAAATTGAATTGCTGGCGTTGGTTGATCGACGATACTCCAGGCATATCCCGGTGGCAGCAGATTATGTGGGGATAGAAGTGGATTCGATTGCGTCGCAAAAGGTTGTGGTAAGCTGGAAGGAGACGGATGGGGAAGACAAGATTGTGTTGTTGAGCGACATAAAGTAAAAAAGAAAATAACCCGCGTCATTGCGAGTAGTACGAAGGAATCTCCGCCTGAAAACGGTAAGGAACAGTTCAGAGATTGCTTCGTCGTACCTCCTCGCAACGACGAGGTAAATAAAAAACCGAAATCAACAAAAATGGCGGGATTAAGCACGAGACATCTATTAGGTATCAAGGACCTCAAACCGGACGACATCAACCTGATCTTTGAAACAGCCGACGGTTTTAAAACGGTTTTGAATCGCCCTATTAAAAAAGTGCCTTCCCTTCGGGATGTGACTATTGCCAATATTTTCTTCGAGAACTCAACGCGTACGCGCCTATCATTCGAATTGGCCGAACGCCGATTATCTGCGGATACCATCAATTTTGCCGCATCGTCATCCTCGGTTAGCAAGGGCGAGACACTGATCGATACCGTTAATAACATCCTGGCCATGAAGGTGGATATGGTGGTAATGCGCCATCCCTATGCCGGGGCCGGTATCTTCCTTTCGAAACATGTAAAAGCTCAGATCGTCAACGCGGGCGATGGCGCGCATGAGCATCCGACCCAGGCCCTGCTGGATGCGTTCTCGATACGTGAAAAACTGGGCGACGTGGCCGGAAAAAAAGTGGCTATCGTAGGCGACATCCTGCACTCGAGGGTAGCGCTCTCGAATATCCTGTGCCTTAAACAGCTCGGCGCCGAGGTGATGGTTTGCGGCCCGACTACACTTATTCCCAAATACATTGGTTCCTTAGGCGTAAAGGTGGAACATAATCTCCTCAAGGCGCTGAACTGGTGCGATGTGGCCAATATGCTGCGCATCCAACTGGAGCGGCAGGATATCAAATACTTCCCCTCGCTTCGCGAATACACAATGCTTTATGGCCTGAATAAACAGATCCTCGACTCACTTGATAAGGAAATTATCGTAATGCATCCGGGGCCGATCAATCGCGGCGTGGAAATTACCAGCGACGTGGCCGACAGCAAGCAATCCATCATCCTTGACCAGGTTGAAAATGGCGTCGCTATACGTATGGCTGTCCTGTTTTTGCTGGCGGGGCAAAATCCTGAATAATACAGAAACCAAAATGGCGTTGCCATAACATGAGATTTCTCTTAATTTTCTTTTGCCTGATTATTGTTACCGTGACAGCATCCGCCCAAAGCCGTCAGCAGCAAAAGGTTGACTCCGTGTTTCAGCAGGTTAAAAAATATTTCAATGAAAAGAACGCCGATGCCATTTACAATTTGGCCGGTAACGATTTTCAAAAGGACCTTACCATCGATGCCTTTAATGATGTAGCGAACAAGCAGCTTTTTCCCCTGGGGAAGATGGAAGAGACTTCGCTTGTGAGCTTTGTAAACAATAGCGTGGCCACCTATAAGCTAAAATTTGCCTCGATCACCCTGCAGTTGCTGATGAGCCTGGATAAACGTGATAAGCTGGAGCTTTGTCTTTTCCAGGAATTCGAGGAGCCCGCTGCAAATAAAACCGCCCTTGTGGCCACGTCCAACCCGTTAAAAACGGATTTCGATAAAAAGATCGATACTGCAGCGCGCACCTATATTCAAAAATCAACCACAGTTGGGCTTTGCATTGGGATAATCAAAAACGGAAATGTGGGTACCTATGTTTATGGGGAAACAATTAAACGCAGCGGGAAAATACCCAACGCCGACAATTTCTTTGAACTGGGCTCCATAACCAAAAGCTTCACGGCAATCATTTTGGCCTGGTACATTGAAGCCGGTAAGGTAAA
>Ga0302303_10000483_pt1 | contig 32343 bp, 25 predicted proteins | sample III_Palsa_E2_1_FD_194542 | JGI IMG/M metagenome (GOLD analysis project Ga0302303, IMG submission 194542) | Peat permafrost microbial communities from Stordalen Mire near Abisko, Sweden - III_Palsa_E2_1 | ecosystem: Environmental > Terrestrial > Soil > Palsa > Peat permafrost | place: Sweden...
TGTTACCCGCCTAATTCATGGCGTCAGCATCTACAGGCAAATCAAATATTTGATAACCAACATATTGGAGAACAGGTTCATTTCCCTCCCTCTCCGCAATCCGAGCTAACAAATTCGATCAAAACGCTATAAATTCTTAATTTATAGCGTTTCTTTTTTTCAGGCATTTTCAAATCTTCTCGTTTTCGCTCAATGTTCCAGGGACTTTATCGAGACCTCCACCGGCAAATCATAGAGGTCTCTGGAAACTTCAATCGACAACCGGGTAAGTAAAATGGACGCATCGCCACCGATTAAGGGCAAGGATTCGCCTACTGTTTTACAAAACTAACGGTTGTCCCCCCGACAGTCAAATAATATACGCCTCGGGCAAGGCCACTGACATCCAGGGAAGCAGAGATGCCGCCGGCGGCCGGTTGCATTCGTATTATCCTCACCAGTTGCCCCGAACTCTCATACATTTCCATTACAACCGGTCCTGTCTGCCAGGGCAGCTGAACATGCAGAACATCCGTTGCAGGATTTGGGAAAACGCCCATGCCGGTAATAACGCCCATGCCGGTAATGTTATCAAATGATACCACTACAATATTACTGTAGGTGTAGCCACCATTACGGTGGACGACCTTCAGCCGGTAATAATTTATCGGAACCAATGGATGCTTATCATAAAAAGAGTAATTTCCGGCCAGACCGGCATTGCCGCCAACGTTCGCAATTGCAGCAACGGTACCAATGCTGTCGAATACAGTTCCGTCCGCACTCCTTTCAATGTCAAACAATATTGCTCCAGTGTCATTGCTGACAGTAAAATCCAGCCGGACGTCGTTATTCACTTTGGTCGCTGTCAAAGAAACGAGAGCTACCTGTAAGACAGGCAAACTGGCCACCAACTGGAGAGAGGTGATGGACAACGGCGCCAGGGTCACTTGCAGGCTGGTATCGCTGGATGGCATTATCGTTGAGGCCTGCAATGCGTTATTGGTATGCGAAATGAAGGTTTCCGCACCTGCCGGAAGGTTAGACAAGGTTAGCGCCTGGACTGGCTGGTTAGCCAATGTGAAATGAGCAAGGTTGACCGTAACGGTTTTGGTGAGGGTAAGCGACCTGTTTACCAGCACCACTGTACTCGAATCATTAGCATCACTAGCCGTAGCATAGGCGGATACATCAAGCTCATCGTCGGAAAGTGCATTGATACTGTTCTTTTTATTGTACCGGCTGTACAGGTGGAGTGTTTCCCACATGCCATACTCCCAGCTCCAGGGCGAGAAATATTCCACGCCATGCTTCATAAATTCACCTAACATGGAACCGTACCACACCGCCTGGGCGTTGGGGTTGTTGTTGAGATTGACCGACGTTTCAGAAATGCCAAAGGTTACCCCGTTGCCCGGTCCCATATACTGGTTCAGCCAGTCTTGACACCTGCCGAATATATCTTCAATTTGGATCGAATTGTCCCATCCGCCATTGACTAAATGCACCCCGTTAGCCTCGGGGTATGCATAGGTACTGTCAAAAAATACCCGGTGATACTGCAAAATGTCGCTGGTGATGGAACTACCCGGATAAAAATGGAGGTCGATGACGTCCAGCAGGCGTATACCCGTTCGTTGCTGCTCTTCGGCCAACCGCTTGATAAAGAATTGTAACCAGGGATACTGTACACCATCCGACCCCGTTACCGTCCCGCCCTTCCAGGCATACCATTGCCATTCGTTAGGGCTCACCGGGCCGCTTAGCTTTATACCGGGGTAGAGCGCCCGTGCCTTTTTCGCTACGGCAAAAAAACGCTGCATAAAAGATTCCGCATCCAATTGAACCGGCATGACATCGTCGTGTGTAGCAGACCATATCTCCACTTCGTTATCCATATTCCAGTACCGGATATGGGTAGAGTCCAAACCTTGCCCCCCGCTTCCGAACCAATGGTTCAGGACCCCGGTGGTGGAGTCTTCGTTCCAGCGTTCCAGGTACAGGGAGGTATCGCCGTTTACAAGGGCCTGGCCTCCACCGGCGGGGTTAACGACACCCCCGCCCGCCAGGTTCTGGGCCAAGCCTGACCAGTATTGCGAATGGTTAAAATCCCAGTCGTCAAAGTTATTGTTAAGGTTCGATGCCGCCTGGCCTAACAGCTGGAATCCCCACATGCCCTGTGCGGAAGGAATGTTTTGTTGCAAAGAAGCAGCGGCAAAATCCCAGTCGTGCTTGTACACATTGTTGTACCAGTCGGGATGACTGGCTAGTTTAAGCCGCCAATTATAGGTGGAAAGATTGTTACCCCCGTTTTCACGGTAAAAGTTCAGGCCCGCGTCTTTATACAACTGCCAGGTGGCGGCGATCGTCGGGTTGGAAGGGTCATCTGATATAGAAGCATTCCGACCATAAATAAAGGGGGAAACCGCCTTTCGGTTGGACTGCAGGTCTACGGTTACCTGTACATTCTGGGCTGAAAGCGCCGAATAAATTAAAATGAGCAGTAGGGACACAGCTGTTTTTCTCATAACTGGATATTGAACAGCCCAAAAGTACACTACGCGTTCCAAAGTATCGTAGCCAAACCAGCAAATCAAGGGTCAAAAATGTTAGCGGCAGCGGTATCATTCTGTTATTTCGGGGCAAAAAATGTTCAACTGCCCGGAACCGATTATGCTGCGGCAGGTGCCTCCGGCACGCAAAATCTGGCTATTACGCCCAGCGAGACCCCGACATTCCCGATTAGTTGTGTCGTATTGGCAACAGAGTTCCTGTCTGTGTCAGCCGTTTATCAACATGGAGATTGTATCATCAACTGGCAGGTGGCGAATGAAGAGGCTGTAATGGAATATGATATTGAAAGAAGTTTCGACGGTAGCAATTTTGCCACCGCCGGTGTGGTGGGATATAAACCGGCCTCCGGCAGCATTAATGACTATAGCTATTCAGACCCCGGAACCGGCAGCATTCATCCGCTGGTCTATTACCGGATCAGGCAGGTAAGTATAGGCGGGCGATACGTATTCAGCCGTGTCGTCCTTGTAAAACCGTCCACGCACGCTACATTTATGGTAACACCAAATCCTGTAATGGAATCGGCCATTCTTAACTTTACAAGTGATCACAACGCCAGTGTATCCATCCGCCTGATCGATATCAGCGGTAATTCCGTCTGGCACAAACAATGCCTGGCCGGAACGGGGATGAACACGCTGCCACTTGACCATTTGCCGGAGCTTCCCAATGGAATTTATGTATTGCAGTTGTTTGATGGCGAAAATGATGAAAAGGTAAAAATACTTATCCGTCATTAGCGTGCAGATACCTTTAACAATACACAGCTTCTCAGTGAAGTCCTGAACAGGTTATGATAGTCGTTTCTTTGATGTCTCTCGACGACGTTCCCACCAGCAGCTGGTATTGGCCAGGTTCGACTATCCATTTGCCGGTCTTATCGTCATAATAGGCCAGATCTTTTACCGGGATAGATAGTTCAACAGTAGCCGTTGCGCCCGGAGCGATCATTACTTTTTTAAATGCTTTCAACTCTTTTTCTGCCCGATCAACCGAGGAGCCGGATTTACTTACATACAATTGAACCGTTTCCTTACCGGCATATTTCCCGTTATTTTTTACTTTCACTGTAGCGTTAATGCTTTCGGTAGGCTGATAGCTTGGTTTACTTGTCTTTAAGTCTGAATAGTCGAAAGTGGTATAGGAAAGGCCATAGCCAAAGCAATAAAGCGGTTCAATCTTCTTTGTGTCAAACCATCGATAGCCCACCAGTATGCCTTCCTTATAATCCACCTTCAAATTTTCACCCGGGTAAGCATCCAATGCGTGTGGAGGCGAATCCTTAAGGTCGGCCGGAAAAGTGAATGGCAGCTTACCGGATGGATTGACCCTTCCAACCAATACGTCAGCCAGTGCATTACCATTTTCTGAACCATTGTACCACGACCACACTATAGTAGCATTATTCGATTTGATCTTTCCGATATCATAAGGCGCACCGCCAATGATGACTACGATAGTATTTGAATTGACAGCGGTTACTGCGTCTACCAATTGCTGTTCCCCAAATGGCAGGCTTAAGTCTTTTCGGTCACGCCCCTCGCTTTCATATTCCCGGTTGCCGCCGATGAACAGAATAGCCACATCTGCACCGGCGGCCGTCGCAGCGGCCTGTACAATCAACGCTGAATCCGGTTCGGTTGACGGGCTGGGAGTGAGTGAAGGCTTGTAAACCCCCGAATAACCTTGCGCATAATTGATCGTCACGGATCGACCCAGCCTGTTTTGCAGGCCTGCCAGGGCGGTTACCTCGTACTTTGCTTTTACGCCTGCGCCAAAACCGCCTGAATGAAAACTGCGTGTAGCATTGTCGCCAATAACCGCAATTCTCTTTATCGATCCGACAGACAAAGGCAACAAATGCCGGTCATTTTTTAGCAATACAATCGACTCAGCGGCTATATCATAAACCGTTTTGCTGTGTTCTGGTGTATTTATTTTTCCTTTCGGCGGATTGTCGTACATGGAAGTATGATACATCACCCATAAAATATGTTTCACCTTTTCATCGATTACTTCCATGCTTACTATTCCGGCTTTCACCGAATCCAGCAGCTTGTCGGCAAAATAATAGCTGTTATAGGGCGGCTCCGAGCCCATTTCCAGGTCGAGGCCATGATTGGCGGCGTTCACTGTGCTGTGTGTTCCGCCCCAGTCGCTGATCACAATACCCTTGAATTTCCACTCACCCCTTAATATTTTTTTGAGCAAATATTCATTTTCAGAACAATACTCATCCCGCAATTTGTTATACGCTGACATAATGGTCCAGGCATCGCCTTCGGTTATAGCAGCTTTAAAAGCAGGTAGATAAATCTCCCGCAAGGCGCGTTCATCAACATTCACACTTACGCGACTCCGATCAACTTCCTGGTTATTGACAGCAAAATGCTTTATGCAAGCGGCAATGTGTTGGCTTTGTATCCCTTTTACAGATTGCACGGCGAGCCGGGCATTTAAATAGGGGTCTTCAGAGTAATATTCATACGTTCTGCCGCATAACGGTGTGCGGGCTATATTAAATGCAGGGGCGAGCATGATATATTTTTTTCTGGCCCTGGCTTCTTCACCCAAATCATGCCCGTAACGGTATGCCAATGCAGGGTTCCAGGTAGCCGCCAAGGCCGATCCGTTCGGAAAAAAAGTTGCAGAATCGGTGGTCAGATTGGCGGGACCAAAGCCTTCCTTGACATCCTCACGTACGCCCAAAGGACCGTCGTCGGTCATTAACCCGGGTATACCCAATCGCTCCACTCCCCCGCTGCTGAAAGTACCATTTGCATGTAGCAACGCTATTTTTTCTTCCAACGTAAGCCTTTTTATAATACCCGCTATTTTGGCATCTGTATTTTTATCGTTTTTTGTCTGCGCGTTCAACTCGCCGGTTACCATTATCAGGAGGCTGAATACGAACCAGGATGCAATTTTATTTTTCATAACTGGCTATTTTCCGGTGATTCCATCTTCACCTTGCTTTCAACGTTTAGGAACATAGATTCGCAAAATAAGGTAAATTTTGATTCAATTGTTTCAGACACGCTCATTCGAACGCTTGTATTCTGCGGGGGTAAGGTTTGTCACCTTTTTAAAGATTTTCGAAAAATATGGCAGGTTCGCAAAACCGGTTTCTTCTGCAATTTGGGTATAAGACATATTGGTCGTAGCTATAAGGTATTGCGCGCGTTCGATCCGTTTAACATGTATATAGTTCAACGGTCTTTCCCCGGCGAACTGCATAAATAAGCGTGAAAAATAGTCTTGGTGAAGGTTGGCTCTTTTTGCCAGATCGCAAACGGTAAGCTGGTTCTGCAGGTTTAGCTGGATATAGCTGATCGCCTCGAGGATCTTCGATGGCATGGGAACCGGATTGTTGAGCTTGAAATGCTGCGAACCCAGGAAGCGGGAAATGAATTGCAGGATGATGCCCTGCGTCTCCAGGTAGGCGGAGTCGCTGACGGTGTTATTCAACTGCTGGTAGTCCCTGTAGTAAACGTCCTTTTCATACATTTTCGGGTCGTCGGACCGGTTGATACCCCTACCCCGGTTGATCTCCAGCAATCGTCGAAAGTTCAGGATATCCGTTTCCCGGGCTCGTTCCCTGATTACTTTCCGGTTGTATTCGAAAAGAGAGATGCCTGCTGCCGACTCTTCAAAAAAATGCAGGAAATACTGGCTGAGGCAGTTGTCGCAGCGGAGGTGGCACAAGGTAAAGCTCGGGATGAGGTAAATAAAACTGGGCTCCAGCCGGCATTTATCCCCGGCGCTCAGGACGAATCCAGCTCCTTCGTCGATATAATAAATCCGGAAATAGGGACTGATCACATTGGCATAGTTCCATTTGTCATCCAGCTTAACGTAGTCGATATGCAAAAGGGAGAACGTATGCCCTATGCCCCGCTTGTTCATACATCGAATTTAGGTTAAGGTACAAAAAAGTCGGATTTGTATAATAGAAAGTCTTTTTAATGTATTGGTAAAGGGCGTTTTGATAGTACATTTGAAATAGAGATGCTGACGGAAGACCAGGTTCGTATATATCGAAGTATTGCTTGTCTGCGCTTCATGGCGCCTCTATTTCCCCTTCCTGCGATAATTAAATCACATTGTATGATCAGGAGATTTTCCGGGGTTGCGATCCTTTTGTTTTTTTTCACCGGTTTTTGTCCTGCCCAAACGGCCGCGCCCAAACCTTTTGGCCCAGTACCGAATGGAAATCAGCTGCATTGGCAGGAAATGGAGTTTTATGCGTTCGTCCACTTGTCTGTCAATACGTTTACCGACCAGGAGTGGGGCAATGGCGATGAAGATGCGAAGATCTTCAATCCCGACAAGCTGGATTGCCGCCAGTGGGCGCGCATTGCCAGTGAAGCAGGTATGAAGGGGATCATCCTGACGGTCAAGCATCACTCCGGCTTTTGTCTTTGGCCGTCCAAATACACGGAATATTCGGTGAAGAATTCTCCCTGGCGCGGCGGAAAAGGCGACATAGTTCGCGACCTGGCCAATGCCTGCAAGGAATACGGCTTGAAATTAGGCATCTATTTGTCTCCCTGGGACAGGAACAGTGCGGTTTATGGGCGACCGGAGTATATTACCTATTTCAGGAACCAGCTCAGGGAATTGCTAACCAACTACGGGGATATTTTCGAGGTCTGGTTCGATGGCGCCAATGGCGGCTCGGGTTATTACGGAGGCGCCCGGGAGACCCGCCAAATCGACCGGAGAACTTATTACGACTGGAAGAACACCTACAAGCTGGTCCGCCGGCTGCAGCCCAAGGCCGTCATCTGGAACGATGGCGGAGACAGGGCCGATCTCCGCTGGGTCGGGACGGAAGCGGGTAATGTGGGTGAAACGAACTGGAGCTTATTGAATGCTACAGGCGACGTTCCCTATGACATGCTGCATTTCGGGGTGGAGAACGGGGATTCATGGGTCCCCGCCGAGGTCAATACGTCGATCCGGCCGGGATGGTTTTATCATGAATACGAAGACAGCCGGGTTAAATCGTTGCCACAGCTGCTGGACGTCTATTATAGCTCCGAAGGCCGCAATGGGAGCTTGTTGCTCAATTTTCCCATCGACCGGCATGGTCTGATCCATGAAACTGATGAAAAGGCGGTGCTGGAATTTTCCAAAGCTATAAAGGCAGCTTTTGCGGTGAATCTTGCCGGAAAGGCGAAAGCGACAGCTTCGAACGTTCGGGGCGGAGCCAGGCAGTTTGGAGGGGAGAAGGCGATCGATGGCAACAATGAATCCTATTGGGCTACGGACGATAGTGTAACGACGGCGTCACTGACGCTGGATCTCGGCGCGCCGACGACTTTCAATCGGTTCCTCGCACAGGAATATATCCGTCTGGGGCAGCGGGTGAAAGCTTTTAAGGTGGAGGCACTGACGGGCGGGGAATGGAAGGAGGTGACCAAAGGGACAACAATCGGATATAAACGGATCCTATGTTTTCCGGCGGTTATGGCGACGCAGGTGCGGTTTACGATAACGGACGCGAAGAGTTGCCCGGTGATCTCCAATGTGGGCATTTTCAATGCCCCTCAGGTGCTGACCGCACCGGAAGTCAGGCGGAACAGGTCGGGTGAAATCAGTATCCAGGCAGCCGACCCGGAGTCAGTCATCTATTATACGCTTGACGGCAACTCGCCGGGGGTCGGATCAAAAAAGTATAACGGACCTGTAGCGTCAGACGGAAAAATAGAGATACGGGCAATCGCCTACGATCCCGAGACCCAAAAAAGCAGCCCGGTAAGCCGGGAACAATTCGACATCAGCAGGAAGGATTGGAAGATCATGGGGACAGCCGATGAAAAAGCATATAACCTGCTCGACGGAGACCCGGAAACAGCCTGGCAACAGCCGCGTGCGGGAAAGATGCCGATGGACCTGGTCATCGATCTGGGAAAGGTGCAAGACCTTGCCGGTTTCCGTTACCTGCCGGACCAGGGCTGGCCTGCGGGTATTATCACCAATTACGAGCTCTATGTCAGCATGGATAATTCGGAATGGAAACTGACGGATGGAGGAGAGTTTTCCAATATCCGGAACAACCCGGCCTGGCAGATCAGAAAATTCCCACCCGTACAAGCCCGCTATATTAGGTTTCGTGCTATCCGCAACACGCAGAACAACGATGCGGCCGGTTATGCGGAATTCGACGTCATCACGCAATAAAGATATTTTGATATGAATTTTTACAAGCCTCTTGTTATTTCAGTCGCACTGTCGGTTGCGGTCCTGTCGGCCGGCGCTCAGTCTTTGCCGGTAAACGATGGGCCTTATAAGCCCACCCTGGAGTCGCTCAGGCAATACCGGTACCCGGAATGGTTCAGGGATGCCAAATTCGGCATCTGGGCGCACTGGGGCCCCCAGGCCGTCCCAAGGCGCGGCGACTGGTATGCGAGGAGAATGTACCAGCAGGGTGACGCTGACTACGAGGACCACCTTTCCCGCTACGGCCATCCTTCGCAATTCGGGTACAAGGATATCATCCCATTATGGAAGGCAGAGAAATGGGACCCTGAAAAGTTGATGGCCCTTTACAAAAAAGCCGGCGCGAAATACTTCGTGAGCATGGGCAGCCATCATGACAATTTCTATTTGTGGAACTCCAGGATCCACCGCTGGAATGCGGTACAAATGGGACCGCATAAGGACGTCGTGGGTCTATGGCAAAAAGCAGCCCGGAAATACGGACTTAAATTTGGCGTTTCCGAGCACCTGGCCGCAAGCTACACCTGGTTTCAGGCCGCGCATTCGGCCGACACATCCGGGCCCTACAAGGGCATTCCTTATGACGGCAACGATCCGCAATATGCCGATCTGTACCACACCCGGGCCGCGCCCGGTGACAACGGATGGCTCACAACCGGCACAGAATGGCCCGGGGAATGGTATAAAGTGGTCAAAGAACTGGTGGATAGCTATCATCCTGACCTGCTGTATTCCGACAGTCAACTGCCCTTCGGCGAAGTGGGCCGCAGCATGCTCGCCAATTTCTACAATGGCAACCTCTCTTATCATCATGGTGAAATGACGGCTGTATACAATTGCAAGCAGCCTTCGGACGGCATGTGGGCGCAGGACCTTGAACGCGGCGTGCAGGACACCATCAGCCTCTACCCCTGGCAAACCGATACCTCTATCGGCGACTGGTTCTATTCCACGGGGCAGCAATATAAAAGCGCGACCGACATTTTGCAAATGCTGGTCGATATCGTCAGCAAGAATGGGAACCTGCTGATCAATATTGTACAGACGCCGGAGGGTGATCTGGAGCCCGATATGCTGGAGACCCTGGACGAAATTGGAAAATGGACGGCCGTCAACGGCGAAGGGATCTATGGCTCCAGGCCATGGAAGATCTTCGGCGAACGCCCCGCCGGCGCCGCTGCGGTAAAGGCCGGCAATTTCAACGAGGGCCGCATCAAATACACGGCGGAGGATATTCGTTTCACCACCAGGGGAAACAATCTTTATGCATTCGTGCTGGATACGCCTGCCGGTGACATCAGGATCAAATCACTGGGCAGATCCTCTAAGATAAATGACCGGCGCATAAGATCGGTAATGCTCCTGGGCAGTTCGGCTACAATCCGCTGGGAGCAGAAGGATGATGCGTTGGTCATTGCAAAACCTGCGCTGCTGCCTGATTGGAAAGTGCTGGGTATCAAGGTTGAACTGGGGGACCAGGTTAAATAGGAAATGGGTATACCTGTTACCTCCAGTTATTATAAGTTTTGGATGTTTCTTTTCTTTTGTTAAGCCTTTTTTATCTTGCCCATTGCAGCCAGCACCAAAAAGTAATATTGTGAGAAAAGTAAAAACTTGTGCGTATTTCATAATTTATTAAAGATTCAGGTGTTTACTTTTTTGCCACAATCTCTATATTGAATTCTACAGAATCCGAAATAGTTTTATCAGCTAAATTATCATAGAACTTCCCGGATCTATAACGGACATCCCAATTTGTTCGATCGATGACCAGTCTGCCATTCGCTTTGACCATTTCGCTCTTAACTTCTATTATGGCCGGAAAAGTAACGGGGTGTGTGATACCTTTAATCGTTAGGTTCCCCGTAACTGTTTTGTTCTCAATATTTGTTGATTTAACCCCTGTAATGGCAATCGTAGAAAAAGGAAATTGTTTAACATCAAAAAAATCGGGACTTTTTAAGTGATTAACCATTGCATTGTCACTCCCATGGTTTTTATCTTCAATGGTATTCATGTCAACTTCTACTGTACCACCTATAAGTTGACCTTTTTCAATCATCAATTCACCTTTTGATATATAGACGTACCCTGTACTTTTCCCATGAACAAGTGAACCTGTCCATGCTACAACAGTTTCCTTCGTATCTATGATAAAATATTTTTCATTCCCAACATGTAAGGACAAGGAGCTTGCCGATACATTATTTTTATTTTCCTTTGTTACAAGTCCACTGCAACCGAAGAACAAAGGAGCAATAATTAAAGTTAAGTAAGAGAGCAATATCTTGTTGTTCACAGTACAGAAATGATATTGATTAATAATAATTGACAATAATCTTAAAACCAGCTATACACGTTATTTCTGACCGGCCGCATTTTTAAAGTATGTAAAGGTCTTTCCATCATAACGATACACCCCAGGTGCAGATCCAAACCAAATACTTCCATCGTTAGCTTCCAATATCCCCAAAAAAGCCATTATTCCTCCTGACTTAATTTCCGTTACAATGGGCATTTTATTGTACAAGGACTTTGCATCATAACGTGAAAGTACCCAGACTTGCCAAACTGAAGGACTTACGGGACCAGTAGTCCAGATGTTTCCTTTTTTATCTTGGATTATGGCATAGGCCCCCCTCTGCGACACCTTAGTAACGGTACTGCTGTCATAGCGCCAAAGACCATCATTGTCACCGAACCAAATGCTTCCTTTTTTATCTTCGATTATTGACCAAACGTTTCTAAACCCTTTACCATCTTTGTTTTTTAAGACGGTAAATGTTTTTCCATCATAAAAACAAGGCTCGCCCCTTGTGCCAAACCATAATTTCCCGGTTTTGTCTTCCATGATAGTAGTAAGATCATTATCGGAAAGTCCTTCTTTAGTTGTAAAATTTTGAAAAGATTTTCCATCGTAGCGGGTTAGTCCGACTCCGGTGCCGAACCAAATAATGCCGGCTTTATCTTCGTAATACACGTAACCCCATTACCAGCAAGTCCCTCCCTGGTTGTAAAATGTTGAAAGGTTTTCCCATTGTAATAATAAACGCCTGAATCAAGAGAAGCGAACCAAAGGTTTCCGCGTCGATCTTCCAGAACATCCCAGAATCTGTGCGAACCTATTTTACTTGTGAGATTAGTAAAAGATTTTCCATCGTAGCGAAAAGCACCACTCCCGTTTGCAGCAATCAAGATGTCTCCGTTTCTGGCCTGCTTTATATGCCGAACCTGACTCAAAAGCACCTCGGAGGTAGCCAACTCTTTAAGTTGAGACTGGGAGTGGCCATTGTGTTCTCTACTGAACTTATCTTGTGGTGGGTTTGTTTGCTTTTGTTCACAGGAGGTATGACAAACAAGCATTAGGAACAAAGTATATAAGTGTATGTATTTCATAATTTCTTTTGACTACTTAAGGATTTCACTTAAGCTAAATGCAGGTTGAGCTATTCATTTTTTTGCTACAATTTTCATATGGATTTCTATTTCGTCAGAAACAGCCTGATCAGCCAGATTATCGTAAAACTTTCCTGATCTGTAACGGATACCCCATTGTGTCCGGTCAATGACAACCTTGCCATTCGCCCTGGCAACCCCATCTTTAATTTCTATATTGGCTGGAACAGTAACAGGGTTTGTAATTCCTTTTATGGTTAGGTTCCCCGTAACTTTTATTGTTTTACTTCTCATATTCACAGATTCAATCTTAGTAATGGCAAATGTAGAAATGGGGAATTTTTCGACATCAAAAAAATCAGGTGATTTTAAGTGTTTAACAGGCGTATTTTTATTCGCCGTGTCTTTATATTCAATCGTATTCATGTCGATTTCTGCCGTACCACCGACAAGTTGACCTTTTTCTATCATCAATTCACCTTTTGATATATACACATATCCTATACTCTTCCCCTCAAAACCAAATACCATTGAACCTTCCCATGTTAAAAAACTTTCCTTTGTATCTATAATATATTTTTCACCCGCAACATGTTCCAGGGATACGGAGTTTGACGATGCATTATTTTTATTTTCCTCTTTTACAGGTCCACGGCAACCGAAGAACAAAGGAGCACTAATTAAAATTAAACAACTGATTGATAGCTTGTTGTTCATATTATAGAAATTATGTTGAGTGATGATAGTTGACAAATGATCATAGAACAGCGGCACATTATTGCTGATCGGGTGCATTTTTAAAGTCTGTGACAGTCTTTCCATCATAACGATGCACGCCATCAAAACCGCCAAACCAAATACTTCCATCAAAAGCTATTAGAAACCCGAAAATCATTCCTTTATTTTTTATTTCGCTTACTGTTGGCCTCTCATTAGACAAAGAATTTCCGTCATATCGGGAAAGTGCCCAAGCTTGGATATTACCCGTTTGTGAACCAACCGAAGCCGGGCTCTCAGCGCTTTCTGAACAGGTCCAGATATTGCCCTTTTTATCCTCTATTATATGGCCAACAGACTTTTTCGTAAAATTGGTAAATGTTCTGCTGTCATAACGCCAAAGGCCATCAGATCCTCCGAGCCAAATATTACCCTTTTTATCTTCAATTATCGACCAAACGTTGTTAAAGGCTTTACCGTCTTTGTTTCTGAAAACGGTAAATGTTTTTCCGTCATAAAAACAAGCATTGCCTCTTGTGCCAAACCATAATTTTCCGGTTTTGTCTTCTATGATAGTAGTAATATCATTATTAGACAGTCCATCTTTAGTTGTAAAATTTCGAAAAGATTTCCCATCGTAACGGCTTGCTCCACCTCCGGTGGCGAACCAAATATTACCGGACTTATCTTCATAAATATTCCCAACCCGATTATTAGCAAGTCCATCCCTGGTTGTATAATTTTGAAAGGATTTGCCATCGTAATAGTAAACACCTGATCCAACCGAGCCGAGCCAAAAATTTCCTTTCCTGTCTTCTAAAATGGAAAAGAAGCGAGCCGAAGTCACTTTACTTGTAATATTGAGGAAAGACTTTCCATCGTACCGAAAAATACCATCAAATGCAGCCATCCAAATATTGCCCTGTCTATCTTGTATGACATTTCGGGTGATCCATTTAGGTCCGTAAGGAGTAATTACACCTTTGTTGTCTGAGTTGATTATTATTTCTTGGCCTTTTCTTTGATTTTGCCCACAGGAACTGCAAAAAACACCCATTAAGAGCAAAGTATATACGTGTATGTATTTCATAATTTATGTCATATTGGTAATAGCTGTGCGGTTCCAATAGCGGTCAATGCAGCTTCATCTTTCATTTTCTAGCAAACATTTAGACATTTGTTATATTTTTCATATATATCAAATTGATCCAGTGAAATTACTTTGATATCTTTCAGCGCGGGAGTTTGGATTGTAAATAATAATGTAAACTTTGTAAATAAATCGTAAATGGTATGCTTGATAGCCGAAATCTCCTCTTCGGGAAAAGCAAATACCTGCTAGTTTTCAATTACTATTCATTCTTCCAGCTTTTAAAATACGCACTATCCATTAATCGTTTTCCGGCTTTGCCCTCCCAGTCATAAAGATAACCGACAGTTATCAGGTCATTGACTGCTTTTGTGTTACCGGCCTGCTCCTGGCCATATTCTTCCAATACCAACTGAAGCGTATCTTTTTCTGTATTATTCAGTTTTTCCGTGATAGACAGTTGGTTCCGGGTAAGTGTCCCCCCGGGGCCAGCCGTAGGGATAGATGAAAGACCGTCTTTTCAACTAACTTGTTTAATTTCTCAACGTCCCTAAACTGCTCGGCCAGTTCGTATTTGTTGCCAAAGCATTTATTATACTCCAGATTGAACTTTCAAGGTGGCCCGGTCCAGGGCGTTCAATTCTTCCACTCCGTTCCGCTTTTTGGCGATCTGATTAAGGTTTGCTGCCATGTGATTTAAGGTGCCGGTCAGCTCTAACACCTCTTTGGGCAGGGCCTTTTCCCTCCTGTCAATTTTTCCGGTCAGGGCGATTTCCCGTAGGTATTCGGACGTATTAAGATTGATGCTTTTCGCCCTGGCTTCAATCGCCCGTCTTTCGCAGATTTAAACGAAATGCTTCCTAACGGAGGCATTTTCATTTTGTTATATCAATACTTTCCGCAGAATTAAGCAAACCCGGAACAGAATCCGGAAGAAACGTTGAAAAAATGCAAACGCAACTCTCAACCGAGGACCACTATACGGTTCCTCAAATCTCCACAGCAGCCCAAAGATTTGTTTATTCACTTTAGGTTCACCCATACAGGGAAAGAGTATCCACGCAAGTACAGGAAACTAGCCGCTGGAAAAGGGATTAACCGTATTAAGGATAAGGGGCAAAGGATGACCGCAGCCCTTGAACCCGATGAAGAGTTTGTGGAGCGAGTAAAACTTGAGTCAGATAAACCGGGCATTGGTTCCAGCGGCTTCGAACCCGAGCGCGGCCGGGCGATAAGAATAATCAGGGCCATATATGCGATGGTCAAAACAGCTCCGCCAGCGAACTTCCACCATTTTTTGTTATCCTTCGGCTGATTGAAGAGCGCGGCCAGGCAAGCAATAATAAGAATGAAATGTGCAATGCCTCCGACCGGCACCATCATCGTCTCAAGCCGTTGTACGTGCCCGGTTTGCACAAAAGACCAGAATACAACCGTTCCCGCCTGCATGAGATGGGTCACGAAGAGATTAAGACTATTCCAGGCGACGCCGATCGTAACGCCCGCGCCAAACCCCCATGCACTATTGCGGCGCGCAAGACTAACGATGGCAATGTAAATAACTGACTGGAGGAGGTGAAGAAGCCGAAGCTGCGGAACTACAATCGCCGAAATCACCAGGGCTACAAGAAAAAGAGCAGCTCCAAGGGGAATCCAGACACGAGTTGACAAAGAACCATTTGATCTTTCCATTTTATTCCTTATCACTAACGCCTGGAAGGCCAATAAGCCCATAAAATTGCGGAAAGGCACGTTATTAGTGTAATGCTATATTCCATGCCATTTCTTCCCGCACCAACTACAAACCATCCGCTACTAAAGTGAATCAGCCCTATCCCAACTATTAATATAACGAGGTGACAAATACATGATGGTACTACCAGCCGGCCAAAAATCAGTCCTATGCAACTGCAAAACTGCACTAACTGAATTAACCAGGCCAATGCCACCCCAAACGGAAATCCAAGTGAACTAAGATATCCTCCAAAGCCATTAATGGCTGCAGGATTAACTAAGCCGTGAACCGCATGTACGCCGATTATAAGCCCTATGGCTATCCGAACTATCTTCAGGCCTGTTTCCGGCCTCCTTAAAGGGCTTTTAAACAAATCATTTGTCGCGCTATCCATAAAAATTTAAATTTATAAAGGGTAAATTTAATTTGCATGTTCGGGTCACTTTCTTACTGTGGCTTGTAAAAAATTAATTTCCCAGGCACCGTTTATTTTTCTGAATGTTGCGCTCTCCAAACCATTCCGTAGGATATCTTAAATATGACCTGGTCATCATGGATAATGACAACAGAGCCGCCGGGCCCTTTGGTGTTGACGTCCTGCGCTAGCAAGTAAATTAATCACTAATCAATAGTAATTATTGTGCCAACTGTAAATGGATTGAATTTCAATTATATGTATATTCGGTGAAATGAGCTGTGTACTGAAAGCGGACAGGTATTGTTCGGTTACGAGCAGATAGCTGTACTAAAGTAGTTTTTCATCGTACCCCTTTTCAAGCCATGATGGGATTGATTGCCGCCAAACTTACCCACAAAAAACAGGGGTTCGTTGGAGGCTTACGGATATCCAACAAACCAGCAGATACTCAATTCCTCTTATAAAACCCTGTAAATTTTATATTCGATTTCTTTTTCAGCTGCCAGCCTGCCTTCTGCCACAAATAGATGCTGATTCAGCCAGCCGAATTTTTCATCACCGGTTTCAAACTGAGGGGACATACGCATATATTGCTGGCCGAAATCTGTGGCCAGACCCGTTTGGAGTGCATGCATAAAAACTTCTGAGGCCTTTATAATACCTACGTTATAATGTAAGAGGATCGTAGTACCCTCCGAAGTGCTAAGCGGGACGCGCAAGTCCGGACGTCGGATGCCATCCGGTCCCAGCCGCATCCAGTCGGAACCTGGCATTGCCAACTTTGCTTGAATGCGTGGTCCAATCAATGATGCATCGACGACTTTCCAGCAAATCCGTTCGCCAAGAGGGGATCCTTCCATTGTGTTTAAAGGACCTTCAATTCTTTCCCAATAGGTCATTTCATATTCAAAGCTGATCATGTTCCTGATTTATCTATTAAACTCCTTCATCAACTTTTCCCATAATCCCGTTTCCCGATCCCTAACTTCTCAATGACTTTTGGATGGAAGGACTTGTATTAAGGATAAACAATCGCCCCATCCATGGAAGGTTTCAATTCAGTACAAGTTTCATATTCCTAAATTTATATGTGTTACACAATTAAAGGAATATGTTACGTTATTCACATATTTCAATAATGAAGCTTTTTTAGGATGGGCAACCATCTCGAGACTGGCCGTTCCGTCAGATAGATTACATCTTTGTCCGGTATGGGGAGCATGGGAGTCAAGCGCTTGATGTTGAGCCTTGCGAACGCATCTTCGACAGTCCAATCAACGGGATGCAGCGACCATTTTGGGCTCGTAGCTGATCTTGTTATTCCAGTTGCAGTATGAATTGGACCAGGATGATGTTCCTAATCGGGACGACAGGACGAAATATTTTGCACCAGGTTGACGGCTAGCAGATCCTTATAGGTATAGTAAACGGATACCGTATCCGAATTCATGAAAATACCAGTCAGCGTACGATCGGCTTTATCGCTGGTCTCCAGTTCCATATACCTGGAGTTTGGGATGCATTTGACACTGTGCCGATATTCACCTGGAATTGATTCGACCGATAGACAAAAGCCTTATTTAAAGAACCCGTAAGCATCAAATAACGATACCCCCCCATATTTACCATGTAATAGGTATACTGCCCTGAGGGATCAACGATTACGCTGTCGGACAGATAATGTTCGCTGATACCTACCGTAACGCCTGCCCCATACCCAAACGTATTCTTGCTACGGTAGCTATCGTGTCTGAATTTCTCCGAAAGCTCGTATTTCCTGACAGGGGTTAAAAGAGGATTGCCTGATCTGATCAAATAGAAATTCGAACTATCTACCAGCGGCACCCTTTAATCGGGAGTGGGATAGTCATAAGCTACGTCTACATTCAAATCCAATATTTCATAAAAAACACCATATTGAAAATTTGTATATTCCATAGCTGCCGCCGGGATGAAATGGTGAAAGCTATTGCTGTATTCCTGGAAGCTATGCGAAGAGGGGTTCTTCTCCGTATAAACCTGTGATTGCAGATTCATCTTGACGGAAAGTGTTTTTTGATACCGGTTGGCAAATGTATTCGTGAATGTTCTGCCAATATTCAGATCGGGACTTTCTTTCAGCACCATATATTGATTTACCTAAAGTCAGCCGACGGCTACCCGGTGCTGATCAGCCTATCTGGGTTCACGGATATGGCTTTAGTTAACACGATAGTCCCCAAAACCTGCACGTTTCTGAGTTTCATGTAATATCAGAAATATTTATTCCTATTTTCAATTATATTTTAACCATTAAATAAAATTCAAATGAAAAAAGCGCACTAAAACTAGCTACCGCTGGTTTTATATTTACTTATAAGCTGTCTTAAAACAGATATCTCATTCTAAACTTTTAAACCATTTTATGCAACGTAAGTTATCCTTCACTACTCATTTTCATTGGCCTATATCTGCTGACAATGTAATATTTCAATAAGTACTGCTTAATTTTACCCCTTTCGATTTTACAAATCTATGGCCTATAAATTCACCACCCGCTTGAAGCAGGTTGCCTTTGAATACTTAAACGCGATGAAGGTAAATGTAACAAAATCTCCCCTTCATCAAACCTTGGAAGAACATCCATATTACGCAAGTCTATCCTATACATTTAAGCACGCAACAAATACAGATAAAAGAAAAAAGCTTTGAAAAATGGAACATAATAGAGGAAATACTTATCCTTTGGAACTATGGAGAAACGGGTATTCGATTTTAAGAAAATATGGTAACAAAATCAGTTCAAAATATGCGAAAGAATTCATGACGTCTCATCCGGATTACCCCTCGCTTGTTTCTTTGATTGATTTTTTTCACGCTGGAAATTTGAGATATGAAGCTTTCGAGGCAGACGAATCATATATACATGAGTTTAATTATCCCTTGCTTGCTCATATTAGGCATCCAGGACAAGAGTTTATGTATCAAATCAACCATCCTTCGGAGTGGAATAAAAAAGGGGATTTAACTCAATTTTGGTCTGGCATTGTTGTATTCCCTGAACTCGGTTCAAAATGGCATACTACCGAAAATGATAAATATAGAAAAGATGAAAGAATAAGTAAAAAAGCAGGATATTCTCTTCTTGTTGGAAGTCTTGCGGTATTACTTTCAACCTATTTTCGCTCGCCAGGACCCTTATATTTTTCCTTTGGATTGTTAACATTAGTCGGGCTAACGATAAGCATTCTTGCTCTTGGAACTGAGCTTGGGTTTCAAAACCAACTCGTAAAACAAGTGTGTGGAACAATAAGTTCTGGAGGATGCGAAGACGTTCTTAAAAGTGCATACGCAAAGGAATATCTAGGTGTTACTCCCGCAGATGCTTCATTGGTTTACTTTTCGTCGCAATTTATATATTACTTTCTTTGCTTGTTATATCCGAAATTCTTTACCGGCCAACTAATATTTATTCTAGTATCGTCTGTTATAACAGTTTGGAGTTTGTATACACAAGGCGTGAAAGTGAAAAAATGGTGCGCATTGTGTCTTATGATTGTAACGATACTTTTGCTAGAAAACGCCGTATTTATCAGCATGCCGATTATGAAAATACAATTAGAAGGCTTGGTATTGTTGGCAATAATATTTCTCATTCTTTTGCTGGCTTTACTCCCGATAAAGAGATTATTGAAACAGAATATAAGCAACGAAACAAAACTTGCTCAGCTGAGGAGTTGGAAAATGGACCCAACAATATTTACAAGCCTTTTGGATAAAGAAAGACAAATCGACACACAAATTTGGTCTAATGATTTAATCTTAGGCAATCCAAATGCACCAACTTTGGTAACTATAGCGTGCAATCCCTATTGCCCTCCTTGTTCAACTGCTCACAAGACTATTGATAAATTACTGCACAATAACTATAATAAAATAAAAATACAGTTAAGATTTCTGTTCGACAATACAGACAATTCAGATTCAAGGAAAATTGCTGTAAGAGCTATTCTAAGAAACGCACTTGAAAAAAATACAAATTCCGAAATTGAAGAAATGACTTCAGACTGGTTCAATTGGGTCGACTATGAGAGGTGGAGCACGAAATGGAAACCTAATAATAATTTAAACGTGGATTATTTTCTAGAAAAGCACACAGCTTGGGTCAAGGATAATGAAATTTCTTTCACACCCACTATTTTTATCAATGGGAAAAAGATGCCAGGTCGATATTTAATATCTGATCTAGAGGTACTAATACCCGAATTAACAGAATCTGAAATTCTAGATAGTGCTTTATAAAAAACAAAGATGGGAGTTCCTGTGACTTCTATAGTTACCTTTGATAATACATAAATCGACGAAGTTTGTAACTGCTTCGTAACATTTAAAACTAAGACAAATGTCTAACCAGAAAGTCAAGACAAGCGGCTCTAAAAGAATGCTAAGTCGACAAGAAATGAAGGCAATCACTGGTGGCGCGGCACCTCAAACAACTTGTCCATTAAACTGTGGTACCGGTTGTACGGAAGAGAATGCATGTGCTTGTAAAGGATCACCGAACACATACTGCGTAGCGGCAGGTAGTGGACACGGTCTATAGTCGATGCCTTTAGCAGCGCTGAATCAATTAAGAACGATTCTTTTTTAGGTTAGTGCCTCGGCACTAACCTTTTTAATACTTAAACAGATGCGTAATATTATATTTTCCTTAGGATTAAATCTCATTACCTTATTAAGCTTTAGCCAGGGAGCTCATTACCGATTTAGGCTTTCAGGATTTATAAATACACGCGATACAGGACAAATGGTCTTAATTACAGTTAACAACAACTCATATTACCCTTCCCAAGAATATCCTTTGACATCAAAAGTTCGGAATGGTAGATTTCTTTTTACTGGATATATATCCTATCCAACTGGATACGTTATAGGTTTCAGGATTAACAATTCTTGGGAATATTTATCAGGACTTTTTTTTATTGACTCTGGTGAACAAACAATACGCTGCGAGATGGGTAATAACAGAGTTTCTCCCAATATTATAAATGGACCAATGACCGAATTGCAATCTAATTATAACTTATCTTTTTTGCAGATAAACGAAGCATTTAAACAATACGATAAAGCTAGAGATAGCATTCAGGCAATTTACAAAGGCAAAATTCCTCCTGACATCCATAAAAGCTTTGTAGACAGGAAAGAGGAGTTGCATAAACAATCGGATTCTACACTACTAGTCTATGTAAAGGAGCATCCAAATTCCTATGTTGCGATGTGGAGTTTGATTGATGAATTCTCTTCCGGGTACATCGCAGTATTTGATTCCATATACTCTGTATTCTCTGAAAAATTAAGGAAATCAAATGTGGGAATTATTCTAAAGCAACAATTAGATTCAGCGAGCATTTCGTGCATCGGATGTACGTTTCCAAATGTTAAGCTTGTTAAACGATTTGGAAAATACAAACCTGAATATATCTTTAATGAATCTTGTAAATACATACTAGTTGACATTTGGTTCTCTCATTGTGGTCCTTGCATCGATCAATTTCCGAAATTCAAAGCAATTTATGCCCAGTATAAGCAATCCGGCTTCCAAATAATTGGAATCTCCACTGATTCAAAGGCAGAGGTTCAAAATTGGGAAAAAGTGATTTCGAAAAACAATTTGCCTTGGCCTCAATACATCGACATAGATGGCACCTTTTCAAAGCGGATATCAATAACGGAATGGCCCAGTAATTTCTTGCTTGACAATAGTGGAAAAGTGATTAAAAGAAATATTTCATCCGAAGACCTAAAATACTTCCTTAACCAAAATATCACAGCAAATCTGGATCAATAATTAGAGACTACTGCTCCAAACTAATTTTTACTCTTGAATAAAATACACTTCTACAAACAGTTGAATGCTATGGACTGCGGTCCTACATGCCTAAGGATGTTGACAGAATATTACGGTAAAGTCATTCCCATTAGTACTTTGCGAAGCATTTCAGTTTTCGGCAAACAAGGCATGACATTGCTTGACCTGGCGGATTCTGCGGAACGAATTGGGTTTAGGACACGAGGAGTTCAATTAAGCTTCGAACAAGTCATTGAAGACGCAGAACTACCTTGCATTCTGCATTGGCAACAATATCACTATGTTGTGTTGCTGCCACTATCAAACTATAGAAAAATTCGTTACATAACAATCGCTGATCCGGCAAAAGGTATTATAAAATATACAAAAGAGGAATTTAAGAGACTGTGGCTATCCTCGAGAGACGATGAAGGCATTCCAGTTGGTATTGCACTACTCTTAGACCCAATGCCGAAGTTTTATGAATTCGAGGACCAAAAAGAGAACAAACTGGGTTGGGGAGTTGTCTTACAGTACTTAGGAAAAACCCGGTGGCAAATAACAAATATCTTCATTTCGCTATTAATAGCCTCGTTACTGCAATTAATCTTTCCTTTTCTTACCAAAAGCATAGTAGATACTGGAATCAATACCCGAAATCTACATTACATTACAATAGTACTTATAGCGCAGTTAATGCTAATTCTAAGCAGGTCGATTGTAGATTTTATTAGATCAAGGCTACTTTTACGTGTTTCAACAATTGTAAATTTATCTATACTGTCTGACTTCTGGATTAAACTTACCAGTTTGCCGATTAACTACTTTACGAGCCATCATACTGGAGATACGTTGCAGAGAATAGCTGACAATCGCCAAATACAGAATTTCCTCACTAGTAACGCTCTTAACACATTGCTTTCGTTGGTAACTTTTGCTCTTTATTCTGTATTATTAGCATCATATAACATCGAATTATTCCTGATTTTCACAATTGGGAGTATATTATATTTTTGCTGGATCCTTCTGTTCCTTCGAATTCGAAGAAGGATAAATTACCAGACTTTCAATTTGTCCTCCAAAGAGAATACTTCAACCCTACAGCTGGTCCAAGGAATGCAGGAAATAAAGTTAAACAATGCAGAACAACAAAAGAGGTGGGAGTGGGAAGACATTCAAACTGGCATTTTCAAACTAAATTACAAAACGCTTACATACAGCCAATTCCAAGAAGCGGGTGCTCTATTTATCAACCAGGGAAAGGATGTGGTAATTACGTTTGTCGTTGCTGGACTTGTTATTGACGGAAGACTCACATTTGGAACCATGCTTGCCATTCAATATATCATCGGCCAACTGACAGGACCAATTGAGCAGTTCATTAGTTTTATACAAAGTGCCCAAGACGCTAGAATTAGTATGGAGAGATTAAATGAAATACATCAATTGAAAAATGAAGAATCAGCGCTAGACAACTATATTACTCAACTTCCATATAGCAAAGACATTAAGCTAAATAATGTTTCCTTTTCCTTTCCAGGAACAGGATCAAATCTAGTACTAGAGAATATAAATATTGAAATTCAGGAAGGAAAAGTTACTGCGATTGTTGGTGTAAGTGGAAGCGGAAAGACGACATTATTAAAACTGCTGTTAAAATTCTATGACCATTATATTGGAGAAATAAAGATCGGAGAGGCAAATTTTAAATTTATCAGTCCGTCATTTTGGAGAAAGCAGTGCGGGGCAGTACTTCAGGATGGCTATATATTTAACGACACTGTAGCAAGAAACATTTCGGTAGGAGATGAAACGATCAACTATAGTAGACTTGTTTGGTCATGCAAGACTGCGAATATTCTATCATTTATAGAATCATTGCCTAATGGCTTTAATACACAATTGGGTGCAGAAGGGGTTGGAATAAGTCAAGGGCAAAAGCAGCGCTTATTAATTGCGCGATCAATTTACAAAAGCCCTGAATATTTATTTTTCGATGAAGCTACAAACGCCTTAGATACAAAAAATGAAAAAACAATTGTTGAAAATCTGCAAGGCTTGTTTAATGGAAAAACTGTTGTTATTGTTGCACACCGCTTAAGCACGGTAAAAAACGCTGATAAGATATATGTCTTGCATGAGGGAAAAATTGCAGAAGAAGGTACTCACCAGCAACTTACTGCTTCCAAAGGGCGATATTATGACCTTGTCAAGGATCAGCTAGAGCTTACTGATTCATAATTTGCTATTGTCACTTACTTTTCCAAATAAATAAAATAATTGTGATTTCAGACATAAATAATAACGACTTAGTTACGGCCGAAGAAGATAGAATAGCTATTCGCGATCCGACACGTTCTGATGGATTGCAGAAAATCATTTCCCGGCAGCCAGGTTTTCTTGAGCGCTGGTCTTTAGCTATATTCCTCCTTATTATACTTTCAATATTGCTGTCTACATGGTTCGTTAGATACCCAGATATATTACAAGCAGCGGCTATGCTGACAGCAGCAAATGCACCAAAAGAAATAGTAAACAGGCAAGACGGAAAACTTGTGAAATTATTTGTCAAAAATGATGACGACGTAGCAAATGGACAAGCAATTGGATGGATTGAAAGCACATCAAATCACCCCGAAGCACTTTTATTATCTTCCATTTTAGATAGTGCAATGCAATTTCTTAAAGAAAATGAGACAGAAAAAATATCAGGGTTGTTCGCTGAAGAGTTCCAAAATCTTGGTGATTTGCAAATATTTTATCAACAGTTTGTTCTTTCTCTGGCGCAGTTCAATGATTACTTGGTGAACGGATACAATTACAAAAGAAAACAAGTTCTCTTTGAAGACTTGAATTACTTAAAAAGGATGGCTGGAACAATCGATAGCGAAAAAAATCTTACTCAGCAACAAATATCCTTATTACAGGAATCTTTTGATGCCGATGATTCATTGTTTAAGGAAAAGGTAATTTCAAAGCAAGATCTTAGAGATCAAAAAAGCAGGCTAGTTGACAAAAAATTAATTCTACCACAACTCGAATTATCTTCACTAACAAATGGAAACCAGCAAACTGCTAAACAAAAGGAGATAGACGAGCTAGAGCATGCTATCTCGCAACAAAAGTCTATTTTTCAACAGGCTCTACAGACGTTAAAAAGCTTGGTTGACGAATGGAAAAGGAAATACATCCTTACATCTCCTATTGCTGGACGAATTGTTTTTAGCGGCCCTTTGCAAGAAAATCAATTTATACAGGTAAATAAAATTATTGGATATGTGATTCCTAAGAATCCTCGCTATTATGCGCAAGTTATTTTACAACAAAACAGCTTTGGAAAAGTCTATTTGGGGCAAAAGGTGGAATTACGCTTTGATGCTTACCCATTTCAGGAATTTGGTTCAGTTCAAGGCAAAATAAATTATATTTCAAATATCCCATCAGATAGCGGGTTTCTTGGAACTGTAGAATTACCAAATGGACTTGTCACCAACTACAATAAGAAGATTCAATATCGCAATGGATTAAAATCACAAGCCTTAATTATTACTAGAGATCAGCGATTGCTTCAAAGATTTTATTACGCGGTATCCAACCAGATTGAACGATAAAAATGTTTAAATTTAGACTTCTGACTTTTTCGTAATATTTCCGTACTGAAGAAAATCATTTTTATTAATAAAATGTCAAGAAGGCTTGACTAATTTGGGTCTCAAAATTTCAAAGCTAGGAGTGCAATAACACCTATCGCTACCTTTGAATATATATAAAATCCTCGAAGTTTGTAGCTGCTTCGTAAAATCTAAAATTAAGCATAATGTCAAAACAAGATGGCAAGACAAGCGGGTCTAAAAGAATGTTAAGCCGCCAAGAAATGAAATTAGTCGTTGGTGGAGCTAAGCCTGAGACCAGTTGCCCTTTAAATTGCTCCGACCCCGGTTGTAGCTACGATGCATGCGTATGTACAGGATCACCGAACACATACTGCGCATTGAGAGGTAGTGGACACGGTCTATAGTCGATGCCTTTAGCACCGCTGAATCAATTAAGAATTTTTCTTTTTTAGGTTAGTGCCGAGGCACTAACCTTTTTAACTAAACAGATTCGTAATATTATATTTTCCTTAGGATTAAATCTCATTATCTTATTATGCAGGCGACAGGATAGATGCTAAATCGATAAGCTGTCCGAACTATGTCCGAACAGCTTATAATAGTTGAAAATCAACATAAAATGTCGCGAATAAAGGATTCGATTCGAACTCGTTAACTTAGATAACCCATCCTACTCCATATTAACTTCTCTATAGAGGTTGCAATATCTCCAAGTGAATTGAACTCCGATCTCACAAAAAGGCATTATTTCCAGTAATAATATATTGTTCATCGTGACCATGCCGGAGGCGGCTGAAGGTGGTCTGGTCGTGACGGATGCAGTGGGGCTCAAAAACAGGTGGTAAAATTGATCAGGGAATAGTATCTTGTCGTCATAAATGCCTGACGTATGCGTGCCAAATTTTTTTGCCTTATTTGCTTGCTGTCGGCAAGCGGGATGCTGACAGCCCAGGATGCAGGGCTACGGCCTGCGGAGATCCGCGCCTTAAAGGATAGCCTGCTGGCGCCGGCCACGGACAACAGCCTGTCGAAACTATATGATATGCAGCAGCGACTGGCCGATCAATCGCTGACGGAGGCCCCCCACCCTGTCGACACTATCCGGACCGAAGGGTTGCTGCAGGGAGATCGCCGTAAGACCGCCACCTGGGCTGCGCTGGGCGACATGGATAAAATATATGCTTTGGCATTGGTGTATGAGGTTAGCGGGGACCGGAAGTATCTTAGAGCGCTAACGCTGTATCTGGGGATGTGGGCTGCCACGAACCGGCCGCGGGGAGATCCTATCGACGATACCAACCTGGATCCCGTGATCGAAGCATACGATATGGTGAAGGAGGATCTATCGGTGGCAACGGCGACGTCCGTTCAAAAGTGGCTGAAGGCGACAGCGGAGGTGGAGCTAAGTGCACCCTTCAATCAGCCTACCCGGGCTACGTCTTCCAATAACTGGCATTCTCACCGACTGAAGATCATAGGGGAGATTGCCTTTGCGATCGGGGATACCGCGCTGCAGGGTTATACGATCCGGGGCATTCAGGAGCAGATCGGGAAAAATCTCAATCCTGATGGGTCGTGTAAAGATTTTGTCACCCGGGATGCCCTGCATTATCATGTGTATGATCTGGAACCGCTGCTGACCCTGGCGATTGTGCTGCACCGGGCGACGGGCGTCAATTACTATACCTATGTGTCGCCTGCCGGCACTTCGATCAAAAAATCCGTTGACTGGCTCCTACCCTATCTCAATGGGACCAAGACGCATGCGGAGTTTGTGCACAGTATGGTCGAGTTTGACCGGCAGCGGGGCCAGAATGGGGAAGCGGCGTATAAGACCGGCACGTTGTTCGATCCGAAGAATGGGGTGGAGGCGTTGATGCTGGCCAGTTATTTTGATACCGATCCGGCGTTGATGCCGCTGGCGCGAAAACTGAGCGGGGCGGAGGTGAGGTATCCGGCGTGGCAGGCGGTGGTGAATGGGTTGGAAAAAAGATGAATTACCAGGATTGGCGCAGACGTTGGGTTTGACGTAGTTTTTGGATTTCCTGCCGTTTAAGGTCCTGGATATGATCGTGCTGGTGTGACAGGCGGAGGAGGGTCTGCAGCTTTTCGGCTGGTTCAGGATCGGATTGCTGAAGCAGGGTCCGTTCTTTGGGGGTCAGGGTCAATTCCTGACTGGCTGCCAATCTTTGGATCGTCTGATCCAATCCGGCCCGTTGTAAGATGGCGTCGGCTGTATATTTCTGGCCAAGAACGGTATCGCGAAAAACGACGTTGAATGAAAAATCGACGTAAAAGAAACCATGACCATCATATGCGGCAGGGGTTAAAGACGATGAGGACGATAACTGCTGTCGCTTGCGTTGAGCAGGCACGACTGGCGTGACGACACGTAGCTTTTCCCTTATCAGTTGATTTTCCCATTCACCCAAACTGTCGGGAGTGTTTTTATAAAATGTCCAGTCGATCATGGTGCGCACCCTTTGCAGTTGTTCCTGCTGCAGCGATTGGTTGGCCACAAATCTCTGCTGAAGATAATCGAGTTTCCAATCCTGATCGAAAGCGCTGGCTTTGATGGGAGCACCAATTTTTCTACCATTATCATCCAGCACCCGATAATATAATCCCCTGCTACGATACATGAGACTTTCCTCACGGCCGCGGTCGGCACGGACACGGTATAGGCTCAATATGGCGTTCAACTCATCGAGTGAAGTATAGGCAAATGTATTCAGCACATGATCTAACACCTGGCTAATACTAGTTTTGGTTGGGGACTGGCCATATTGAACCCGCCCGACGATGGACTGTCTTTGCGTTGTGATTTTTCTGAACGCAGGAGTCAGGCGATGCCGATTTTCCAGTTCGGCGCATATTTCCATGAGGTGATGGGGTGAACGCAAGTCGTTTTTGATGCGGCTGCCGTCCGGGCGGATATTGATGGTGACCACGTGCATATGCGGGTGACCGGCATCGAGATGGCGGTAGACCAGGGCGGGTTGGTCGGCGAAGTCGATCTTCGGCATGAACTCCGAGGCGATCTGGCGCATATCTTTGTCGGTGAGTTGATCGTCGGGATGGAAGTTCAGAGAAAGATGAACCGTTTTGGCCTGGCTGCGTTCGTTCAGCACCATTTGTTGCTGCAGCCGGCGGAGCTTATCGTCGAAGGTCAACCGGTCATCGTCCTGCCAGTAATTGAAGGCCCCCAGGAACCGGGCCTGCCCCTGTTCAAGCTTTTGTTCGTTGTACAAGAGTGTCTGACGGACATCTCTTGAGGGTTCACTCATTGCAACCATTTTTCAGCTATTTTCAGGGTGAGTGATTTTATTTCTCTGATCTCAAGAAGGATGGAGACGCCGGACCCGGACCCTTCTGCCCGTTCGGCGAGCTGATCCAGGCGGTTTTTAATCCCGATCATTGTTTGGAGAAGCTCATCCTGGGATTGATTGCGGACCTTGACTGTAACCGGTTTTTTGGTGAGTACCTTTTTGACATATTCGGTGAGGCTGCGGCAGGTGGAGTTTTCACATTGGCGGTAGACCTCTTTGAAATCTTCTTCCGTCAGGCGGATGGAAACGAAGCGTTTGGCTTGTTTTTCAGTGTTCATTTTATAGAATAGGTTTAATGGAAATTATTTATAAAAGTTTACCCTTACCCGGGCTTTTAGATAACCAAAATAGCGAAAGGTTTAATAAAAAAAGGTAACCTAACTGGTAACCTATGCAATTTCTAACCCATTGGGCGATCTGCTTTTCCCATTCGTCATATTTCCGGGCCTATGAATGGGGGGTTCATTAATTTCATCGCCATTTTATCAGCTATCCGGCGGCCTATCGTCGATCGGAGCATAATCTTAAACTAAGCACAGATCCATTATGAGAAATTTTTTTACAGTCCTGATGATGGTTACAGGATTGATGCCGGCAGCGATTGCACAGCAAAAACCCAGTAACCCCACTCCCTCCGGGGGTAACACGGCCGGACCGGCCGGCCAGCGACCTGGTGGCGGAGCGGCGGCTACGAAACAGGAGCCGAAGCCCTACAAAGAGGTCATTACGGAGAAGGCGATCAGCCATCCCGGTTTATTCACGGTACACAAGGTAGAAGACAAGTGGTATTTTGAGATCCCGGATTCTATTTTTGATCGGGATATACTGGTGAGCACACGCTTTGACAAGACGTCGCCGGGCGGCAATTACGGGGGTGAGCAGGTGAGCCAGGAGGCGATCCGTTGGGAAAAAGGGCCGTCGCACACGGTTTTCCTGAATGTACTGACTATTGTGAATGTAGCGGCGGACTCCAGTCAGCCTATCGCCATGGCGGTAAGAAATTCCAATATGAACCCGATAGCCGCCGCCTTCGATGTACGGGCCTATGGCAAGAGCGCCGATAGCAGCAGTGGGACGGTGGTCATCGAAGTGACGGATTTCTTCAAAGGGGACAACCAGTCGGTCAGCCTGACGCCAGGCATTAAAAGGCGTTTTAACCTGGCAGCATTGTCACCCGAGCGGTCCTATATCGAAAGCATCCACACCTACCCCATCAATACGGAAATCCGGACGGTGAAGACGTTTACGGTCAGCCCTGCCCCGGCGCCTAGTCCGGGGGGGAGAGGGCCAGCCGGGCTGCCAGCCGGTGAAGAAACGGGAGCGGTGACGGTGGAACTGAATAATTCGTTCCTGCTGCTACCGAAGACCCCGATGCGCAAAAGAACATTCGACCGCCGGGTTGGTTTCTTTACCAGTGAGTACACGGTTTATGGGGATGACCAGCAGCGGGTCGAAGAGGATGAATTCATCCATCACTGGCGGCTGGAACCTAAAGACGAAGACCTGGAGAAATATAAACGGGGTGAGCTGGTAGAGCCCAAAAAGCCTATCGTCATCTATATCGACCCGGCTACGCCCAAACAGTGGCGCCCCTTCCTGATTGCGGGTATCAATGACTGGCAGGGCGCCTTCGAAAAGGCGGGATTCAAGAATGCTATTATGGGCAAGGAATGGCCGGAGAATGATCCGACGATGAGCCTCGAAGACGCCCGATTCTCAGTGATCCGGTACTTCGCCAGCGATATCGAGAATGCCTATGGCCCGAACGTCGCGGACCCGCGGAGCGGAGAGATCCTGGAAACGCATATCGGGTGGTATCATAATGTGATGAAGCTGGTGCATGACTGGTATATGATCCAGACCGCGGCGGTTGACCCCCGCGCCCGGAGGATGAAGTTCGACGATGCGTTGATGGGAGACCTGATCCGGTTTGTGTCCTCTCATGAGGTCGGGCATACCCTGGGCCTGCGTCATAACATGGGCAGCAGCAGCAGGACGCCGGTGGAAAAACTGCGCGACAAGGCCTGGGTGGAAGCCAATGGCCATACGGCGTCGATCATGGACTATGCGAGGTTCAACTATGTAGCCCAACCGGAAGACAATATCACCTCGAAAGGGTTATATCCCCGGATCGGCGATTATGACAAATGGGCTATTCTCTGGGGCTATAAATATGACCCGGATGCAACGGAAGAAGAAGACAAAAAGATCATGAGCAAGCTGGCTACTGACAGCCTGAAGAACCCCCGGCTGTGGTTTGGCGGTGAGGGGTATAATTTTGATCCCCGGGCGCAAACGGAAGACCTGGGTGATAATGCGATGAAGGCCAGTGACTATGGGATCAGGAACCTGAAGCGGATCCTGCCGAACCTGCCGGAATGGACGAGGGAAGAGGCTGATGAATATGACAACCTGGAGGAAATGTATGACAACCTGATACAACAATTTGCCCGTTATATGGGGCATGTGGCGAAGAATGTCGGCGGGGTGCAGGAGACGTTCAAGAGTGTGGAACAACAAGGGGATGTGTATGAAGCTACGCCAAAGGCGACGCAGAAAGAGGCGGTGGATTTCCTGAACAAGCAATTGTTTGCCACTCCGACATGGCTGTTGAATAAGGATATCCTGAATAAGTTCAGTAATCCCGGGGGTGGAGAATCATTGAGTACGGTACAGGCCAACACGCTGAAAAGCCTGTTGTCCGGCGGCAGGTTGTACAGGCTAACGGTCTGCACAGGGCGCTATGGTCCCGGCACATACAGTGTGGACGATCTGTTGACGGATGTAAAAAAAGGTGTCTGGTCAGAACTGGCGACGGGTGCGCCTATCGATATTTACCGGCGCAACCTGCAAAAGGTATATATCCAATCCCTGGTGGACCTGTTAAACCCTCCGCCGCCCACGGCGCCGCCGGCCGGTCTGCCGAGAGGATACATCATCTTCACGGGTGATCTGAAGGTTACGGATGTCCCTTCCGAAGCGCGGGCGCAGCTGGTGGAGCTGAAGGCCGAGATTGCAGGAGCAATTCTCAAGGAGACGGACAAGATCAGCAAGTATCATTTGCAGGATCTGGAAGAGAGGATTAAAGAGGCGTTGAATCCGACGAAGACAGCGACGCCGTAAGAGTATATATTAAATTATTTGATTCGAAGCCGCTGCGGGGATACTGCAGCGGCTTTTTTAATCGTCGTCCTTTTCGGGACTGACCTTGACGAAGGCGCTGCGGCGGGGTGCGGGAACGGGGCTGTTCTCGCCTTTGACGGCCTTCCAGATGACCTCGTTCAGCAAGGCGTCGGGGACGGCGTCGGCGCGGGTGAGATCGAAGCGGGCGGAAAGCATGGCGGAAGCGGTCGAAGCGGTATTGCGCACATTGATATCAACCCCGGCGGGGACGGCGTTGAAGGGCGTGGTATCGGGCTGCGCGTCGAAGCAGCCGTAC
>Ga0302303_10000484_pt1 | contig 32311 bp, 17 predicted proteins | sample III_Palsa_E2_1_FD_194542 | JGI IMG/M metagenome (GOLD analysis project Ga0302303, IMG submission 194542) | Peat permafrost microbial communities from Stordalen Mire near Abisko, Sweden - III_Palsa_E2_1 | ecosystem: Environmental > Terrestrial > Soil > Palsa > Peat permafrost | place: Sweden...
CAACCGGACCGTCCGGATACAATCAACCGGTGTTTTACCGGTAAGCGATAGCAATTTCTTATAAAGGGATACGCGGCTTAAGGCCATTTGGCTGCTGAGTTCTTCAACGGAGAAATTATGATTGGTAATGTTCTTTTCTATACAGTCAAAAACATTTTTTAAAAACTTTTCGTCTTCAGAAATAATCGTTAAATCCTGAACCTGGATATCCATTTGCTTTTGATACGTTTTTTTGAATGTTTGCTGCATCGATAGTAAGCCGTTGATTTTTGAAAGTAATATCTCAAAATTAAACGGCTTGCCTATATAGTCATTGGCACCATTTGTCAATCCGACTAGCTGGTCTTCCTCTTCGGTTAAAGCTGTTAATAGAATAATGGGGATATGCGTAGTGCGGCTATCGCTTCTGATTTTTTTGCAAAGATCCAAGCCATTCATTTCAGGCATGGTCACATCACTTACAATTAAATTCGGATGTAAAGCGAGTGCTTTCTGCCAGCCTTCTTTTCCATTTACGGCTTCCAGGATGTTAAAAGTATGTTTTAAATTATCCTTTAAGTAAAAACGTAAATCATCATTGTCTTCAATTAGTAAAACCACAGGCCTTTTCTCCGGGTCCTGAACGGGCTTTGCCGGTTTTGAAACCTCATAAGATTGCTCACTCACTGGAGCTGATGCGATCGGTTTATCATCTTCAATCTGTATGGGTAATTGTATGATGAAAGTGCTTCCATTACCGGGTTCGCTTTCCACATATATTTCACCGGAATGCATTTTTACAAATTCATGGCTTATGGCTAATCCTATCCCGCTTCCCTGGTTTAATAAGCCTTCCGGTAAGTTATCCTGGAAAAAGCGGTCAAAAACCTTGTCCTGCTTTTCCTTGGCTATGCCAATTCCCGTGTCTATTACTTTTATTTCCAATAATTGGTTATTGTCATCACCTGAATTGGCACCGATTACCCTTAGTAAAATACTGATATTTCCGCCGGATGGTGTAAATTTAAATGCGTTTGAAATTAAATTAAATAATATACGCTCGATCTTATCGTGATCAAATTTGGTTATTAAAGAATTAATTTCGCTTACAACTGAATAACCGATGCGGTTTTGGTCTGCCAAATCAGTAAAGGAAGAAGATACCTCTTTTATAAATGCGATAATATTGCCTTGTCGTAAATTAAGCTTTAATTCCTTGAACTCCATTTTTCTGAAATCCAGCAATTGATTTACCAGGTTTAGCAAGCGCCTGCCATTTCTTTTGATCATCAAAAGTTGATTTTTCTGATCTGGTTTGTCATTGCTTTTGATCAATGTATCAATCGGGGATATGATTAATGATAATGGCGTTCTGAATTCATGGCTTACATTTGTGAAAAATTTAATCTTCATCAGGTCAAGTTCATGCATACGCTGTGATTCTTCGCGTTCATGCATAATCCTCCGATCGGTTTCCAGTTTATCCTGCCGGGATTGAAATTCCTTTTTCAATTTGCGTATTCCCCTGTGACGGATATAAAATAATAAGCACAGGATAATAACAATATATAATATATAGGCGAACGTTGATTTCCAGAATGGCGGCAGTATTTTAATATTTAGCGTAATTATATTTAAATCGCCCGGTTGATTGGTGTTTTTTGCTTTTACTTTAAAAATATAATCACCGGCGTCCAGGTTGGTATACGTGGCTTTGCGGGAACTGTTTTGTGAGGTTAGCCATCCTTTGTCAAATCCCTCCAGTGTGTACTGATAGGTTATTTTATCAGGATTGAAATAATCAGATTCAGCGAATTCAATACTAAAAACATTTTCATCATGATTTAAAATCAACGAGCGGGTTGCTGTGATGGATTTTGTTAAAACAATCTTTCCGCCAATAGTATCCCCTACATTAACGCTTTTGTTGAACAATTGAAAATCGGTAAATACCAGTTGTGGTTTTATGTTAAATGAGCTTATATTTCCAGGATTGAATATATTAAAACCATGATCACCCCCGAATATCAAATCGCCATTCCTGGTTTTCAATGCCGCGTTTGCGTTAAATTCACTGCCTTGGAGCCCATCAAATACGTTATATTTATGAATTTCATATGGATAACCGCTGCCGCCTTTAATCAGCCGGATACTGGCAAGGCCATTCGCAGTGCTCATCCAAATCCGGCCGTAGTTGTCCTCTAATATATTCCAGATATTATTACTGGGCAATCCTTGTTTCTCTTCAATATTTATGAATTTACCGGTCTGCGCGTTTAAAATGCTTAAGCCCTCCTTAGTGCCGACCCAGAAAAGGCCGGTATGGTCCTGGATAATACTGTTGACATCGTTCGCAACCAGGCTATTCCGATTGCCAGGTTGGTTCACATAATGTTTAACCCTGCCAGTATTCCGGTCGATAACGTCAATTCCTTTATCCCTTCCTATCCAGATATTCTTTTGCTTATCTTCATAGATAACCGAGGTGTAATCGGATAACATAGGATAATGGGGATGATCAAAATCATCTGTTTTTCTGTTATAAATATTTAAACCGCCTGCAAAAGTGCCAACCCATAATTGCTGAGACGCATCTTCGATAATGCTATAAACACGGTCGTCCGACAGACTCCGGGGCACATTGTCTTTATGTCGGTAATGAATGAATTTAGACCCGTCGAAACAATTTAAACCTCCAAAATAGGTTCCTATCCATAATCTATGTTGGTGGTCAATACATAAACTGATAATGATATCATTAGATAAACTATTGGCATTGTCCGGATCATGTTTAAATTGCGTGTACTTTTTTGTTTTCCTATTGAAATATATTACCCCTCCGCCATTTGTACCTATCCATAAATTATCATTGGCATCTTGTACAAAACAATCTACATCTTCATACGGTAAACTCGCATTATCCATAAGATAATGGCGAACCAGTGGAAATTGGATTATACCCTTATGAAAATAGCTAATCCCTTGTTTAAACGTACCTGCCCATATGATGCCCGTATTGTCTTTATATAATACCACACTATTTCCACGTAACGACTTTGGATCATCATCTCTGTTAATCAAGTATTTAACCGCATGATTGGTTTCATCAACCAAATTAATGCCACCGTGATCTGTGCCGATCCAGATGGTATTTCGATCCCCCTGTACTATGTTATTAATGATATTTGAGTTAAGGTTGATCGCCGGGCTGCCCTTAACATAATGCAGTAGGCTGTTCGCATTCGTATCATAACAATATACACCCATTGAAATTCCCGAAATATATATCCACAAATTTTGGGCGCTATCTATCATCGCCGAATAGGATTCAGATTTACCGTTATTCGCTTTGTATAAGTTATTGTTCCTTAATGCTATCTTATTTGTCCGGACATCGATCTTATCAATGACACCATCATTGTAAATTAGCCAAACAAAATCATTATCCCCTTTTGCAATGTCAGCTACATTATTTGAATGGAGCATTATTTTAGATGTCGGGGAAGCATTATAAAAGACGGTAATTTTATCTCCGGGATGATAGCAATAAATACCTTGACCGTTTGTTGTAAACCAAAAATTTCCTTTGTTATCTTTTTTAATTGAGCTTACCTGATTTGCGAAAATATGATAGTGCCGCAGTTCCTGGACAATGTCATTAGAAAAATTTTCAGTGGCGGGGTCATAAATACTAAGTCCATTATGGGTGTACACCCACATCTTCTGATCTGGCCCTTCAAAGATGTGTACAACATAATTATCAAATAATGAATGGGCATCGCTTGCATCGTGTTTAAATATTTTAAACTCATATCCGTCGTACCTGTTTAAACCTGAAGTTGTACCAAACCACATAAAACCTTCAGCATCTTTATAAATACAACTAACCCGGTTATTAGAAAGGCCATTTGCAATATCCAGCTGAGAAAATTGATACTCATTATTCTGCGCATATAAACATGGCGACATTATAATAAATAATGCCATTAATATATAAATTCTAAAACCCATAGCCGGCAATTGGTTTACAGTTTACAACTGATGTACTAAATTATTTATAAATGTAATAAATACACTAATAAATTCAAATAAAGTAGGAATGTAAATTTACACCATTAAACCGGTAAATTCGTATTATGCTCTGGTTAATTTACTATCAGGTAAGGCATGGTAAATATTCAATATCTGGCAAGTATTGCCGGCACTAATAATTGTCGCTTACGTTGCATATCCGAACTTGTTTATTGCTGTTTACAAGTCAAACAGATCATGAATGCCGGGGTGAGAAACCGGTTAATTATCCGGATGATTAAATTTAACATACTATTATTGGGTATGATAGCTTCTTAATTTATTACGTATAAAATTACCGGTTTCTGTAAGGTCAGCTGATGCCCACTTTCCATTTGACGGCGAGCCTGGTTGTAAAATCGAACACAGTTCGCCTGGCTTGTCAGATACTGACCAATTAACCCAGCTGATTCTATTGCTTTCCAAAAAATCAAACCAGGCTTCCCATTGTTTATAATCAATATGGCCACTTCCCGACGCTTCCGTTCCGTTGCTTTCCGTTACAAAAATTGGGATATTTTTACTTATGGCATACGCGCAATCATCCCTTAACCATTGTCCGTGTGTTGCTGCGTAAAAATGAACCGTGTACATAATATTTGAATATCCTGTAATGGGAGCGTCAGCCACATAACGAATTTTTTGGTCCCAATAAGGGCATCCGACAATAATGATATTGCTGGTATCATATTGTCTTATTCCGGCGATTACCGCCTGTGCATAGGATTTAACCTGTGGCCATGATTGCGTATTATTTGGCTCATTCAATATTTCATATAAAACATTCGGGTATTTGCCATATTGCATTGCCATCATTTTAAAAAACGCAACGGCTTCATCCTGGTGGAAAGCTTCGCAATGCCAATCGATAATGACATAGGTTCCTTTTGCAATTGCCGCGTCTACCACAGTTTTAACGTTACTTAATTGCTCGTTTTGGTCATTTAAATAACCTTGAGGCCCTTCAACACCCATTGAAGCCCGTATCACATCTACTTTGAAATCATCAGTTAGCCAGTTTACTACGTTAGCATTCCAATATTTAGGCCAATAAGTGCTCCAGCCAAGGCTTTGACCCCTTAAACTTATGGTCTGGCCGCGCTGGCTTTTAAGATATCTGCCCGAAACATGGAGTTGTCCATATTTATTTACCGGCAATAGCGCGGATGAGTCTTGTTTTGCTAAGCGCCATGACCTGGCATTTGTCGAAACAACGGCTTTAGTCAAACCAGCACTTGCCGTTTCAAATTCTTTAAACGAAGTTAAAACCAATAATAGCAATATTGGCCCTGAAAATAATTTTAATGTGTTCATAAATAATTAAATTCTTTAAAAATTGATAACCAATAACTGGCTGCCTCCACTATTTCCGGGTGTGTTTCCTTTTTTAGGAAAATATTTTTTATTTTCGTAAAGCGCTGAACAATCCGTTGGTAATAATTGTGGTTGTGGTGTCGTTGGCATAGCCTTTAAGGGTACAGGTAAAGCTTCCCTGCATTACCTCATTAGTTATGGATGTAATATTAACATACCCTCCGGTGCCCGACTTGGTAATTTGTGCATTGCCTTTATCATAAGAAAATACGGCAATTATGCCGTTAGGCTGCAAAATATTACCGGTGTTATTAAAATAATACGTGCCTATTTGTGGCACAAAGTAAAAGTGAATTTCAAACAATCGGCAAATTGTATCATTACCCTGGTCTATGCCGCTAATGGTGACAAGGCTTTGACTATCAAGCATGCTTTCATGAAAGGCAGATTCACCCAGCTTATCAATCTTCCAGGGGAGGCCATTTATCACTGCACTCATGTAATATGGGGTAGTACTTGCCGGGCTTATGGTTTTCTTTCCACATCCGGCAAGCAATACCATTAAACTAAGCATAATTGACATTTTTTTCATCTGTATGGGATTTAAACAGTCATAACGGTTACCAATTAAAAGTTATCACCGGGTGTATTTCACCCATAGGTGGTACCATCATACTCACTATATTATCTTGAAACAGGAAGTTGTTAATTACACGATCATTTATTAATATGGAATTAGGTTTTTTAGCGCAGTAGGCTTTAAACAAGCCCCCTTCATAAAGCGTAATCTTTGATTTTTTAATCGTATTATTTTGCGCTATTATAGTTGCCGGCGCGTTGTATTTTTGTGTTAATCCCAAAGGGGCAAAACCATTTTTTATCGGGACTATATAATAAAGCTGATAACCAAGCCTAAGCAGGCTTACCTGATATTGTTGATATTTCCTGGCAATTTTAACCTGCTTTGAAAAATATTCATAAATAACAAAGTCATTGCCGGTAATGCCATCAACATCCGCCGCGCAAAAGCTGCCAGAAACACAATCCGCATCGGCAGCGTTAAAAATACCTAACAACCCGGTATGGCCAACTGATGAAAAAGCCTTAAATATTTTTTTGCCCTGTACCTGGAAAAGACAGTCAGCAGTAGGCAATAAAGGTTTTTCGGAATGTACAATACGGCCGTTATGGTAAACCAACGCATTTAAAATATTGTAATTCTGATCCCCCGGCTTATCAGTAATATATATCGGCCCGCAATTTAAAGCCCTGGCAATAGCATGAAAAACAGCATTCGGGCTGCCTGATTCAAACATATCAAAGTCAGGATAAACCATTTGCGAAAAATATATTGAATTATAAATAGCCTGCAAAACATGAGCCGCAGCATTGCCCTCCTGCATATTATACCCCTCATTTTTTTTATAGGGAAAATAGTCTTCTACCGTGCGTGCAACAGCCGACGTCCCAAAATTCAAATATGCATCTGGGGTCATATCCATGCAGTTTATTAAAGTCCCTTTAAAATATTTATCGGATGCTTTGTATATAGCCTGATGTATATTTGCAGAGAGTGAAAAGACGGGATAATTATTTAGCGCCATTCTTTCGGCGACTAATTGGTTATCAACCTTTGTAAAATCAAATCCCTGTTGTTTAAAGTAGCTATACCAGGTATTATAAAACTTTGACAACGCTTCGGTTTCTGGCTTAATAAAATAATATGTTTTTTTATCGCTGGCGGTATCCGGCCAGGTACCGCCTCCCTGCACCCACGAAAAAAGATCCTTTTTATATTGTTTCCCGATCTCAGATTCCGGGTCAATTCCGTTCCAATAACCATTAAACGCATGCCATATTCCAGTATATTTTATGCCAAAATCCTTTTTCAAACGGGTATTCATCCCGATAAATCCGTTAGGGAATTTCTCGGGATCCGGCAATTGTGATTGCAATTGTCCGTCTTTGCTTTGAAACCAGCCATCATCTATCAAGACCCAGCCTAATGGAAAATGGTGATCAGTAAAAGTTTTAACGCTCCTAATAACCTCTTCTTCACTCAGGTTTTTACCCATTTCTGATGAATTCCATGTACACCAACCTATATATTTAAAGGGTTCAGGAAATTGTTTTCTATCACGCAGATCTTCGGCCCTGCCCATGGCCAGTAAAGCACCATGATATATTTTTGCAAATAATTTATAGGGGTTTTTACCAAATGCCACTGCTACAGCGGGGACTTCACCCGTTATTTCACGTGCATCCAAACTTATCGCTTTGCTCCCCCATTTATTGCCCTGCGAACCCAGCGTAGCCCTGTAGCCATCTCCGCTCAACGGTACTGCTGCGCCATAGGTTCCGTCTTGATATTTCCAATAAAAAAACTGCACGTCGTTGCCAGGCATTGCAAGAGCCGATTTTAAAGCAATTGGCTTAGACCAACTATCCCAGGGTTTATACCGCCATATGGCAATTTCAGCGTTTGTATTCATCAAATCATTAAAATACACGCCAATAGAGTCCTTTGCTTTCACCTGCTGGGTACACAGTAATTGTATGGAATAAATATATATGCCATCAATTACCTTTTTCTTAATAGTAAAACCAGCATTAGGTTTCTTCCCATTGAAAAGTATTATAGGCACACAGAGACTTTTATTATCCTCCGGTTTTGAGGTGATATTATTCTGCGCCGAAACCGTCAATACACCGAAGAACAAGATAAATGCAAGAATAAATGACCGCATTGCTATAGGTTGTGTCATTCATTTACATCGTTTATACTCCGAAAGCTGATGTTGCTTTCTTTAAGTAGTTTTTCAGACTTAAAAGTTACCGTTTTAGTCTCACCCGGGAGCAGGTCAAAATAATTATCAGAAAAAATGATATTGTCATCACCTGCTGAAACTCTTAAATTTTTCAACAGATGCGGGGCCGATAGTTTGAGGACGTAAGTGCCATTCTTGCTCGTCAAAGTAACCTTTACCGGGGTTTTTGTTAAGTTAAGGCCCTTGGGATGCTGGAAGTAAAGGCAATTCTGCGATAATTCTTTATCCTGCTGTAATAAGCGGACGACAAGCACCACATCTTTTCGGTCCACCCTTTTTAAAAGCGCATTTTCCGTTACTTGGTAGAAATTGCCACTACTATTGGCCTTTATTTGAACAGGTATAATCTTCCTATTTAAAACATGACCGTTAAAATCCATTAAACAGATCTGCAGTCGGGCAGCAATAGCCTTCAAACTATCAGAGACTATGAACACATTTACCGTATCGTGTTTAATGACCGGCGAAACCAATATTTTTTCAAAAGACCGCTTAGCCACATACTGCAAAGCTTTCCAATGCCCGTAGTAATCCATGCTCGACCAAGAGGCAACCGGCCAGCAATCGTCTAATTGCCAGTATAGCGATCCCATACAGAAAGGCTTCGCCCTTCTGTGTGCTTCAATAGCCAATTTTATCCCTTCTGCCTGTAAAACCTGGCCTGTGTATAAAAAATCGGCAAAAGCAGGCGGTACCTTGTACCATTTTTTCATGTAATTGAGTATGGCGCCGTTGCCGGTATATGATTTTTGATGGGATTTCATCACATCAGAATAAATGTCATCATCAGCCGGTTGAGCAAATTTTTCTACGGTTTCCATATCAGGGAAGGATTGAAAACCATACTCCGTCATAAAAGGGCCAACATTATCTGTGTAAACCTCCATAGGTTCAGTACCTTCGGCCACATTCCAGTAAAAATGCACATCGCCTGACGTACGGCTATCATGCGAATAAAGAGAATAATTATTGGCCTGCGGTGTGGTTGACCAGTAAAACCTGTCATCATCATAAGCCTTTACGACTGCTGGCAGAATATGATGAAAAACATCTTTATAAGTATTAATAATAATAATAGAATCCTGTTTATCCCTGAAAGCCCCTTTTGCGGTGCCCCAAAAATCTGAACCCATAAAAGCGGCAATCTCATTATTGCCACAATACATCGCTATTGATGGGTGGTTGCGTAAACGTTTTACATTTTCTACCGCCTCTTCATAAATATTCTGTTTAAAGTCTTCAAAAGGCGGCACCATAGCGCAGGCAAACATGAAATCCTGATAGATTAGTATCCCATTTTCATCACACAGGTCATAAAACAGGTTATTTTCATAAATGCCCCCGCCCCATACCCGCAACATATTCATGTTGCTTAATACAGCCGTATTGATCACATGTTCATACCGCGCTTTAGTAACCCTCGGTAAAAAACTATCCTGGGGTATATAATTGGCGCCCTTCATAAAGATCTTTACCCCATTTACCAAAAAGTAAAAAGAATTGCCTTTGCTGCCCGATTCCTGTACAAGCTCAATGGTTCTCATCCCATGCCGTACCTGTTTCTCCGCTATAATTTCCTGTCCATCCTTCAATATGACCCTGAAATTATACAATTTATGTGCGCCATAACCATTAGGCCACCACAGTTGCGGGTGTTTCAAATTAAAACTGCAAACCAAATTGGTTAGGCCGGTATCCAGGTGTACATTTTCGGAATACAAAGGGATTGGACTGTCATCTGCGAAAACTTCCAGGTGTTTTACCCCTGTTTTAAGGCTTTCAACTTCAAGCAGGGCTTCAAGATCGGCTTGCTGGCTATTTAATTGTTTTTGTTTAATAAAAAGATCCTCTATGTCAGTCCCATTCATGGCTTGCAGGTAAACAGGGCGCCATATACCGGAAGTGACCAGTCGGGGGCCCCAATCCCAGCCATAATGATAGCCGGCCTTGCGGGTAAAAACGCTTACTTTGGGCGAAGCCTGGTCATTATCGCTGGCCGGAACCCTGAAAGGCAAGCTATTATACAAAGCCTCACCGGTTTTAATGGGCGAATGAAAATATACCCTCAACGTATTGTCTCCTATTTTAAGCCGGGGTTTTATATCGGTTTTCCATGTTCTGAACATGTTATTAGCTACTAAAACTTTCTCGCCGTTAACATATACGTCGGCATAAGTATCCAGGCCTTCAAAAACAAGGTAAAGCCTGGCACTTTTCAACAAATCAGCACTAACTTCAAACGAGGTTCTATATTCCCAGTCTTGGCGGCCGATCCATTGTAAATCTCTTTCGTTTGTACGATAAAAAGGATCATTGATCTGCTTATCATTCAGCAGATCGGTATGTACGGTACCGGGTACCGTGGCCCTGCTCCAGCTGCTATCGCCAACTTTCCGGAATTCCCAATCTCCGGTTAATTTCAATATTTGTTGTGCTTTACAATTATTGTAAAATATGGAGAAGGCTAGGATTAGCAGCAATAAATTTTTAAATCTGTAAGACATGAAAAATGAAATTATATTGGGTTCTATACTTTAACTGTTAATGCTTTACCCGTATAAGTAATCGTCTTATCCGCCTTATCTGCGGCGCCTACATTTGACCCATGGCCGCCTTTAACCAAAATAATATTAAAGGTGTGCCTTTTTATCATACCGTAAAAGCTTCCTTTGGTATCGGAAATGGTTAACTGGCCCAATTTGTCATTCCAGATGAACCTGAAAGTGGCATATTTACCTTTTTCGTAATTGTAATTATCATTTTCATCCTCATAATATTCAAACTGGCCGTCTGCACCGGGATATACCCGGAGTTCGATGACCTTAGCAGGCTGCTCAGCGGCATACTGCATAACGGGGCCCATTGGAATAATAGAGCCGGCCTTTATATAAAGCGGGATTATATCTATGGGTGCGGCAGCGGCGATAGTCTGACCGCCATTATACAATTTACCGGTATAAAAATCATACCACTGTCCCGATGCCGGTAAATATACGTTCCGGGTTGTTTTGCCTGCCGCTGCATTGCTGCCGGTGTATAATTGCTCGGTTACCGGGTTAACCAAAAATGCCGGTCCGAACATATATTGATCGGGGATATTGTAAACATTTTTATCATCACGGAAATCAAAGGCCAGCGAACGCATGATGGTATAGTTTTCATTCGTTACCCGCCCGGCCAGAGAGTAAATATAAGGTAATAGCCGGTAACGTAATTGATCGTATTTAAGTAGTATTGTTTTAGTGTTATCATCCCAATTGTTAGAGAACAATGCCCTTTCGCCCTTGCCGTGTATGCGCATAATAGGAGAAAAAGTGCCAAACTGGAACCAGCGGGTAAACAGTTCCCGGTATTGCGGGAGCGACCAATCGGGGATACCGTCGGGTGAAACCCTTGACAGGTAACCGCCGATATCCGAAGTCCAGTAAGGTATGCCCGACGCACAGGCGTTGATGCCCTGCGATACCTGGTTCCTTAAAGAATAGAATGTGGTCGTAACATCAGAAGACCATAGCGTAGCGGCATTGCGCTGTTCGCCGGCAAATGATTGCCTTATTAAAAAGAAAGCACGTTTACCCGGAATATCCTTGCGCCATCCCTGGTAAAGCCCTTTTGAATGTTCCAGGGAATAGGTGTTAAAATAATCGATCCCCCGGCCTACAGAAAATACGCTTTGCCTGCGCGCGTCAAGCAGGCTACCGTTATCCGGCTCACACTGGTCTACCCACCAGGCATCCCAGCCATAACGTTTAATCACACTGTCCCTGGCTTGCTGCCAATATAATTCCCTGGCTTTAGGATTATGGGCATCATAATAGGTATCAAACGTATGGGTAACAAAATTGTCCCAGGTAATACTGGTAAGATACCCTTTGCTTTTCAGTGCGTCATAATCATTAGTCCCTTTTCCAAATACCGGCCAAATGGAGATCATGGCATGCATATGTGCTTTATGCAACTCATCTATCATGCCTTTAGGATCGGGGTACCTGTCGTGGTTCATTACATGCGAACCTATAGGAAGCGGAGCCCACCAGTACCAATCCTGCACTATAACATCAACAGGTATGTTGTTTTTTCGATAGTTGTCTTTAACGCTCAATATTTCGGCCTGGCTCTTATACCTGTCCTGCGATTGGAACAAGCCGAACACCCATTTTCCAAACATGGGCGCTTTGCCGGTTGCTGTACGATAAAGGTTGATGATATGATCAAAATCAGGCCCGTAAAAAAAATAGTAATCAACCTGTTTACCGCTTTCTGATACATATTTAAACTTTGTGTTACCGGCTTCGGCACCATAAAAGTTGGATGCCGAATAATTGTCCCACATTAAACCATAACCTTTGGTTGATAATAACACAGGTATTGCCCCGGTCATGTACTTAATAAGCATGTCCTGGTTACGGCCTTTGTAATTGATAGACAATGAATCCTCCGGGTGGCAACCCAGCCCATAGAGGGCTTCATCAGCAGGAGACTCAAATTGGTTGCTGCATCTGTAGGTGTCAATGCCGGCAACAGTTGCCGCCTGCATCGTTTTATTACCATCTTTGGCTTCAGCAGTGATCCTGTGGCCGTTCCCGTCATAATAAGTAATCGCATTGGTAAGCTTATCAATAGCAAGTTTCAACCTTGCAGTGACAATAAAAATATACCCGTTTCCTTCTGTAACCTTAAAACCCGTTTTTGTTGACCATTTGTTATTTACAACAAGTGATTCTTTTTGAGGGAACTCGTTGAATACGGTATATTTTACCTCGATAATATCATCCCTGCATATTTTGATCTTCATCATCCCTTTATCCAAAAAAAAAGTAACCCCATCCGCTTCATTCCTGTAAGATTTAATTGCTGCGTCAACGGGGGTTACACTGATAAGACTGATAAGTATAATTATAACTGAACAAGTTTTCCGCCTAAGCAGCTTTAAGAATTTATTTAACATAGCTTATTAATTGGTAATTAGGATATTTGGGTTGCAGAATTTTAGCGGTAAAACTATTGCTTATCATTTTAACAAAATGATAAAAAAGTTAATGTTTAGTATAATAAATGTTAATGATGAAGCGCTTGAAAGCATTACCACGCTTTAGTGGACTTGTCGTTTATTGTTAAGAGCCGGGTCAATCTCAACAAAAAAATACAGGTACCGAAGTACGACACTTATGTACAATATAAATCTTTGTCTGGGTTTATTCAGCTTGGCGGATTAAGCAATGGCTATTTATAACTACCTGACCGATTCCTTTGAAATTTAAAAAACGCTGGTTCCGTCTGAGCTAACACGTTAACATTAATGCTATAAAAGTAATCAAACCAGTTATCCCGGATAAAATAACTGATTTATCTTTCCATAATTATTAGGGAACATTTCACTGGCCTTGTAACCAGTATAAACGTTTATCTATTTAACTAAATAATTATTATTTTCCTGATGACTACATCCGCTGACCAGGCAAAAATACCACTAGCTGTATATTGCCTTATTTTAGGATATAACCAGTGCACGCTTAAATTATTACTTGTCAAAAGAAGAATGGTAACTCATAAAAATAGATGGTGCGTAATGAATGGTTTTGTTCAAACAGATGAAAGCATCGATCAAGCCTGTAGCCGGATGTTTAAAGAACTCACCGGCCTGGAAACAGTATATCTCGAACAATTACATGTATTTGGCGGTAATTACCGTGATCCAAGCAAACCAACTATCTCCATCGTTTATTTTGCATTGGCAGATATAAATAAATACAAAGAACAGATAAACATTGACTACCAGGCCGAGTGGTTTCCTTTAAAAAAACTTCCAAAATTAATACCCTGTCAGCAGGAAATGGTGGCGATGACCAAAGAAAGGATACGTTATAAAGCCGCAAGGCAACCACTTTTGTTTGAACTTTTACCTACCAGGTTTACCATACCGCAAGTACATGATTTGTATGAAAATATCTATAATGTGCCTATAGATACGCATAATTTCAGCAAAAAACTGCGGGCAACAGGTTTATTGATAAAACTGGACGAGGAGGATAAAACTTCAAAAAAAGACATTCATTATTATCAGCTGCATACACGAAATTATTATATGCAGTTTCAGCAATCTTTAAATTTTATGTCCAGTCCGGATCAATTAGTTTAAAACATTATTTAACTTTCCACATACCTATAAACAAATATTTGATGAAATTGAGAATCCTAATCGCGCTATACCTGACATTTTCACTGTCTGTATCATTTGCTCAAACCGGTAAAACCTATTTGGTGAAATCTCCTGACGGCATCATCAATTTGAAAATTACGATAGGAAAAGATATTCAGTGGTCAGTAAATCATGATAAAACCGAAATAATTATGCCTTCGGAAATTTCCATCACCTTAATTAACGGCGAAGTGCTGGGTAAAGATGTAAAAATAAAAAGCGCTAAAACCCTGGCCGTAGAAAGGGTAATCAAAACACCTATTTATAAAAAAGCGACTGTGCTTGATAATTGTAACCAGTTAACCCTGAGTTTTCAAGGTGATTACGGTTTGATTTTGAGGGCTTATGATGATGGCGTGGCTTACCGGTTTTTCACGCAGAAAAAAGGAGAGATTACCGTAATAAACGAAGAGGCTAATTTTAACTTTAAGGATGATGATCAAGCTTTTTTACCCTTTGTAAATGACTACCGCAATAAAGATAAATACACAACATCGTTTGAAGCACATTATAACCATATTAGCGTCTCCGCCCTAACCAAAGATTCTTTGGCGTTTTTGCCCGTGTTGGTTGATGTCGGGGACCAAATAAAGGCGGTTATATTGGAAGCCGATTTACAGGATTATCCCGGCATGTACCTGACCTCGGGCGGCTCGCAATGCCTGCAAGGGATATTTGCAAAATACCCAACCGCAGAAACAACGGGAGGCTACCATAATATAGACTATGTGGTTAATAAGCGTGCAGATTATATCGCCAAAACCAGCGGCACCCGCAGCTTTCCCTGGCGGGTTGTGGTCATTAGCGACAGTGACAAACAACTGGCGGATAATGATATGATGCAAAAGCTCGCTGCCCCATCGCAGGTGACCGATGATTCGTGGATAAGACCCGGTAAAGTCGCCTGGGACTGGTGGAATGACTGGAACCTGACACATGTGGATTTTAAAGCCGGCATCAATGTACCTACTTACAAATATTACATTGATTTTGCAGCAGCGAATAAGCTGGAATATATAATTATGGATGAAGGCTGGTCGGATGAAAGTGATCTGACCAAATTTAAAATTGATGTACAGCAAATTGTTAATTATGGCAAACAGAAAAATGTAGGTGTTATTCTCTGGTCAAGCTGGTATGCGCTGCATCTGGATGCAGATTCACTGTTCAGTAAATTTGCTAAGATGGGCGTGAAAGGCTTTAAGATAGATTTTATAGACCGCGATGACCAAAAGATGGTCAGTTCTTTATACGCAATAGCAAAAACGGCCGCTGCTAATCACTTATTGGTTGATTTTCATGGCATGTATAAACCAAGTGGGTTTCAGCGCACCTACCCGAATGTGATAAACTTCGAGGGTGTAAAGGGCCTGGAAAACATGAAATGGGGCGTTGATAATCAACCCGGATATGATGTAACTGTTCCTTTTATCCGCATGGTGTCCGGGCCTATGGATTATACGCCGGGAGGCATGCGCAATGCGAGTAAAGAGAGCTACCGGGCAGTAAACTCAAACCCTATGACCCAAGGTACACGTTGCCACCAGATGGCCATGTATACCATATTTGAGGCCCCCCTGCAAATGCTTGCCGATAACCCTTCTATATACCAGAAAGAACAAGAATGTACGGATTATATTGCGGCGGTGCCGACTACCTTTGACCAAACGCAAGCGTTGGACGGAAAAGTAGGCGAATTTATATGCATGGCACGGCGAAAAGGAACCACTTGGTATGCCGGCGCTATGACCAACTGGGATCGGCGCGAAATAACCGTCGATCTGTCGTTTTTAGCTGAAGGAAGCTACCGTGCTATCCTGTTTGAAGACGGCATGAACGCCGATAAAGATGCCACAGACTACAAAACAACCGTAATTAATGTTACCTCGAAAGATCAATTAAAAATCAATATGGCGCAGGGCGGTGGCTGGGCAGCAAGATTTGAGAAATTAAAATAGTGCAGTCCTGATTCGAGTTATAAATTGTTATGATCATATATTATGAAAATTCACCATAAGATTAAATTATATCGGGTAATACTTTTTGTTATTACCTGTTTTATTATGGCATGTACGGCGCGCAGGAGAACTATAGACGGAACAGCAGCTAAGAATTCCGGTTCTGCATCAGTTTTACTGAAAGAAGCAAGGCATTACATGGCAGATAACGAAGCTACAAAAGAGACGGCGGCGCTTTTTTACAACCTCCGGCGGATCTCCAAAACAAAGGTGATGTTTGGCCATATGGAAGATAACATGAACGGGTATGCGGGCTGGACCCACGTAAGCGGCAGAAGTGATGTTTTTGAGGTTACGGGTGCATATCCAGCAGTATATGGTTTCGATTTCGGAGGGATCACTTCGTTTCGTCCTGGCAATCATATTGATGAGCAAATACAGAACGTTCATGACCACGTCCTGGAGGCCTTCAGGCGCAATGGCATAATCACCTTTTCCTGGCATTATAACAACCCGGTATCGAAGGGAAGTTTTTACTGGGTGCAATCCCCCGTCAATGCGGTAAGTGAAATACTACCCGGTGGTAAATATAACCCGGTTTTTAAGGAAAGCCTGCAAAAAATCGCTGATTTTGCCGCCACGGTTAAATATAAGCGCAAATTGGTACCCATCATTTTCAGGCCTTTTCATGAGTTTAACGGTGATTGGTTTTGGTGGGGCAAAGCCCACTGCAGTGCTGAAGAATATAAAGCACTTTACCGTTACACGGTTACCTATTTAAGTGATACTTTGCACGTCAGAAATTTTTTATATGCCTGGTCCCCCGATTGTGGTTTCAGTTCGCAAGCGGAATATACGGAGCGTTATCCGGGCAATGCGTATGTGGATATAGTAGGCCTTGATGATTATTTTGACCTGCAAACCGGTAAATCTCCTGCTATTGCCGCCGGAAAACTCCAAATTATTTCAGATTTTGCCCTTCGGCAGCATAAGGCGGCAGCTTTTACGGAGACTGGGCTCGAAAACCTTCCTCAGGCCGACTGGTACACTACGATGCTGTTAAAAGCGCTCGAGGGTAAAAACTTACAGATTGCGTATGTTATGGTTTGGTCTAACCGTCCCAAGTCCTACTGGACACCTTATAAGGGGCACCCCGCAGCAGCTGATTTTCTGAAATTCAAGAACGATCCCCTTATGATTTTTGGAGATAAATTGGACAACCCTTACAAAATACATTAAGCGGTATGTTTTAAGAAGGTTTGTACGCATTATATGTTATCACTGGCCCTTTTAGCTGCTCGTGATCAGAAATAATTGGATGAAAAATATTAGCTTAAATTATATGAGATCAAAAATATGCCTGTTGTTTGCGGTGCTTACCTGCCTTGTATTTAAATCGCAGGGGCAAACAATTATAAATGTTTCCGCTGGCGATAACACGGCATCGCCAACCATCAGCAAATATATATACAGCCATTTTGCCGAACATTTAGGCAGTGGCATTTATGGCGGCTTTTACGTAGGCGATACCTCCAAAATACCCAACACCAATGGCATCCGTAATGATGTTATCGCGGCATTAAAGAAAATGAAAATACCGGCGTTAAGGTGGCCCGGCGGATGTTTTGCTGATACCTATCATTGGAAAGACGGCATTGGCACCAAAGACAAACGGCCCGCGATAATAAATAAGTGGTGGGGCGGGACTGTGGAAGATAACAGCTTTGGCACCAACGAGTTTTTAAATATGTGCGAACTATTGGGCGCCGAACCTTATATATCGGGCAATGTTGGTAGTGGAACGGTGCAGGAATTATCCGATTGGGTTAACTATGTTAGCTCTGACAGCAAAAACCCAATGTCTGACCTGCGCAAGGCAAATGGCAGGGATAAACCGTGGAATGTTAAATTTTGGGGCATAGGCAACGAGGCCTGGGGCTGTGGGGGGAATATGACGCCGGAGTATTATGCCAATGAATTCAGGAAGTATTCCACCTTCATGACTAGCTGGAACAGCAATAACAAAATATACAGGGTGGCCTCGGGGGCAAATTCTGACGATTACCAATGGACCGAAACCCTGATGAAAAATATCCCGATGAACTTGATTGAAGGAATAGCGCTGCACCATTATGCTATTATCGATTGGAATAATAAAGGATCGGCCACTACATACAACGAGGCCCAGTATTTTAAAACGATGCAAAGCGCGTTGTATATGGATACGCTTATTAAAAGGCATTCGGCAATAATGGATAAATATGATCCGCAAAAACGCGTGGGTTTAGTTGTTGATGAATGGGGAGGATGGTACGATGTTGAACCGGGGACTAACCCGGGCTTTTTGTTCCAGCAAAACAGCATGCGCGATGCCATGATAGCCGGTACAACCTTAAACATATTTAATAACCATTGCGACCGCGTACGTATGGCCAACCTGGCGCAATGCATTAATGTGTTGCAATCGGTTATCCTTACCCAGGGCGATAAAATGATACTTACGCCCACTTATTATGTAATGGAAATGTACAACGTGCACCAGGGTGCAACCCTGGTGCCGTTAAATATTAACAGTGAGAATTATACTTTTGGCAATGAAAAGTTGGCCGCCATTTCGGCATCCGCTTCGCGGGATAAAAACGGGGTAATTCATATCTCAATCGTTAATATCGATCCTGATCATTCGCATAAAGTATTATTAAACCTCGATGGCAAAAAATTTACCGGTGTAAGCGGCCGCATACTTGCATCGGCAAAGGTGCAGGATTTTAATTCCTTCGATAATCCGCTTAATATAAAACCAAAAGTATTTAAAGGCGTAATATTAAAGGGCAACAGCCTGGATGTGGTATTGCCAAATGCATCGGTTATGGTACTTACTTTGGAGTGAGATATTGATTAACTTGCCCTATAGAAATAGCCTGCCGTAGCATTCAATAATCAATGTTGGTTATTTCCAGATGGATTTCAATGGATATAATCTTAAACTTTCGATCTCCGATTGTTTTTCTGACGCGATTGCTAAATAGCTATAAGGGTTCCTTGGAAAAAACAGAGCGGTCATCACGGTCAACCCTTTATCAGCAAATAATTCTACGGATGAATGATCGACAACTAATTCCAGAGTCGAACTTTTAGCGTCTGAAATACGTGGTGCATAAAAAACCGATTTTCCAAATTCAGCATTAAAATCAATTTTTCCCGATTTCGTTCTGTCAATGTAATAGCTGTTTTTAATTTTATCGTAGCCCAGCATCAACTCTTCCCCGGTGCCATTCGATAGTGTAATAGCGTAATTGTGCAGTGTCTTACTGTTGAATTTTAAAATAAATTGTTCCGGAATATTTTGAAATTTATTACGGCTATTTAGCATCGGGGGCGAACTGCTGCCGGATGTCAATGTATTTATCTCTTTTACCGGTTCGCTTGCCAGAAATAATTGTCCCTTAACCCGCCGCAGATTAAGTTCTCTGGGCACCGTCATCGCGTTGCGCCATTTCACTGTAGGTACCTGGCCGGCATATTGCCAATTACTCATCCAACCCAAAAATATTTTGCGATGCCCGGTATTGTTCCAGGTAATGCCTGCGTATTCGTCAGGGCCATAGTCGAGCCACCGGGTTTGATGGTCAATGGGAATAAAAAAATGGCCATTAAATTGCCCTATAAAATATTGCGTGGCAGAACCGCCGTTGGGGCCGCCGGGGTTTAAGTTGCCTATCAAAATCCAATAGGTTTTTCCATCCAGCTTTGTTGAAAACAGGTCGGGACATTCCCAAACCCCGCCATGCGCGCCCAATTGCTTACCAAATTCGCTTTCCTTTACCCAATTTTTCAAATCGCGCGATGAAAAGAAAGTAATATGATCGTGCGTAGCTAATGTCATCACCCACTTATGTTCAGGTGCGTACCACATTACTTTCGGATCACGAAAATCTCTGATACCCGGATTTTTCAACACGGGGTTGCCTTTGTATTTAACCCAGTTATTGCCATCATCTAAACTATAAGCAAGGCTCTCGTTCTGAAAATTATTCTTTCCTTCTTTTTCACCTATCGGGTCATGATGGGTAAAAATAGCTACCAATGGTGTTTTTCCATTCTTACCAAAACCCGAAGTATTGTTGTAATCAACTACAGCGCTGCCCGAAAATATATAGCCTAAGCTATCGGGATATAAAGCTATCGGCAATTGTTTCCAGTGAATCATATCTTTGCTTACCGCATGCCCCCAGTGCATTGGCCCCCAGGTTGTACCATTGGGGTAGTACTGAAAGAACAAATGATAGGTATGCTTATAGTATACCATCCCATTAGGGTCATTCATCCAGTGGGCCGCAGGAGAGAAATGTAGTTGTGGCCGGTATGTTTCATGATAAACAGCAGTGTCTGAATTTTGGCCCCGGGCATAGTTAGCGGCTAAAATTATGCAGCAAATTGATACCCATCTTGTAATACGCATGTTCTATATTTTTAGGTTATAAAATCGTTTAAAAATCTGTCTTATTATGACTGCTTTTTAATTGCCAAACTGAGGCCTTTACCAGTTGCAGGCTACCTCCTTCAGCATATATTTCTACGTGGTTACTGTCTTTCAGTTTTGGAAATAACCTGGTCGTAAAGGCATCCTTATTATTTATAAACCCTTCCACTACCGATCCATCTATAAACAAATGAATATTTAGCTTTGCATTTGTAGCAAGCAGATATTCGCCTGTTCGTATCCTAAGCGGAATATGTTGCCTCAAACTCGATTTGGTTTGATCCACAACCAACTCCTTTTTTTCAAAATCATAGTATATCCTGGTCAATTCAGATCCATCTGGATTTTTCCCAACGATAAATCCAAACTTTTTACAATTGCCAGGTATAAGGTCGGCTGAAATTTCCAGCTGATACTGTCCACTGCTTAATAGCCTGTTTTTTCCGGGGAATATGATTTGTGACGGGAATTGGCGCTCCTTTCCTCTTAATCTTCTAAGCGCCGGGTGAGGCCGCTGGTATATTATCCCGTTTTTCAAAGTCCATACCCTTGGTATACTGTAAAGATGTGTCCAACCGGCTTCAAATGTCGCCTTGGCGGTGGTTTCATCGGGAATAATAGCAATAGCCGTAGTGCGGCCTTCGGCATCATGCGTCACCGATGGCGACAATAGTCGGTTAATGACCTCCAGGCGCCTGGGTATCCGATCATCAGGGACAAATACCTCATTTTTAAAATCGCCGGTCCAGTACAAAGCAACAGCCGGCTTTCCTTTATTTGGTACTTTATTTACCAGTAAAATGTACTTGTTATTCATTTTCCAGAAAACCGGCATTTCCCAAAACACACCCGAATCATCGTTCGCAGGATCGCCTGCAAAAAGCGGGTGTAAAAATTTCCAATTTTTAAGATCGGCAGATTTATAAAGTAACACCGCGCCTTTTTCCACCGAACTGTCTATCAACCCAAAACCGACGATCATATACCATATATTCCCTGCTCTCCATACGTAAGGGTCATGAAAATCCTTTCTTGCATATGCTTCAGGGGATGATTTTATGATCGGGTTCCCCTTAAACTTCACCCAGCTATCAAGTGTATTGCCAGTCGGGTGCGCCATACATATATCAAATGAAGTTTCCCCAGCCGATGAATAAACAATAACCGGCTTTCTGCCATTGTCCAAAAAACAGCAGCCCGACCATATGCCATTTTGGTCGTAACCCGGTTCCGGGGTGAGTACCGGCCGGTGTTCTGTCCAGTGTATAAGGTCGGAACTGGTAAAATGCCCCCAGTTAATTTGGCCCAAAAATAAGTTGGCCCCGTTCTTCTGATTGAAGATATGGTATAGTCCGCGGTAATAAATTAACCCATGTGTTTCATTGGTCCAGTTAGCAGCCGGCAACAGGTGATAAAGCGGCCTGTTAAAATCTCCGGCAAAGCGGCTTAAAGGAATGGCTAAATTAGGCTTTAACCGGAGATATTTATTTAATCCGGATTGCGCTATTTGCTGAGTGGAAAGCTTCCCGGGTGCAAATTCAACCCGGCCGATGATGCCGTTAATAGCCGTTACCGGGAAAATACCCACCGATTTATCCCGGCCATCCCGGCCAATGACAATACTGTCTATCCCAACATTAAAAAGACTGTCGTTTAGTGCAACCGATTTGACTGCAAAACCGTTTACTAACAATTGCGCGCCGGATCTATTGATATTTAAACAAATATTGATCCAGTGAAACTTTGCTATTTTTATATGAGCAGGGTAATAAGTTGTTAGCCCTCCCCGACTTATCCCTATCATTGGCTTGCCGAACCTATCAATGCAGGCGGATACCCATGCCTTATGCTGCGATTGGTATAGCGTGAAAAAACCGGCAGTATCGGTCGGGTACGTCTCCAGTGCAAAATACCCGCTTAAATGGACAGGTATACCCGAGGTCTGGGGCAACTTTGCTGATAACCAGGTCGAATACCCATCTGTTCTTATCCCTTTGCCGGAGATACCGCTAACTAATTCCGGATAATTCATTCTACTGGTCAGTCTTAAATTAACGTGTTTTGAGTTGTCCAGTAAAGGGGCCGGCCCGTCAAAATTCCAAATCACTTGCCCGCTTGATACCTTTGTACTCAAGGTAAGCAGCGTGATTATTATAAAATACCATTTCAGTTTCAACCTTTTGTCTGCCACTAATATTGAATATTAATATTTGCACTACTACCATCAATATATACCTTGTCAGCGGGTACTGAATTAAAAATATTACACCCACCGCTCACGTAAAAGACGCTTGAGCTTTTGGTGTCGGTAATATTAATGTTATCATAGCTATTGCCCGTGCCGCCAATTGAACGAATAGTAACGGGGTTATCGTTGGGGTTAACCCAGGCGCAGGTAATGGAGTTACCACTGACCAGGTTGTTATTACCGGTAAGCCTTAACACGCCATAGGTATTATCATTGCCCCTTAACTGTTTCGATGTATCAGTTGGTATTTCCATATCAAAAACATTACTGCTGATTAAGTTATCATCGCTGCTGTTCAATTCGATCATACCTACGTAATAGCTTTGAAAGTTATTGGAGGAAACATTCACATATTGTGAATTATTGACCTGCAGGTTAACAGATCCATCCGGGTATATTTGATTACCGGTAAAGTTAAAATTTACCTGGTTATTCAATTCCACGGTTATACCGGTTGGCTGGGCACCTAACTGGCAATCAGTGATAGTGTTCTGGACACCATTTGGCATGGAAATACTATTAGTACATTCAGAAACCCAGCAGGAACTGATGACCATATCATCGGCAGCATTGGCATAAATGCCGGTAGTAAGGTTTATTCCTATTACGTTATCGATCAAAACGTGGTCGTTATCCTGCAAAATATCAATGCCTATTCCATGCGTAGTAGTTCCGCCGGAAACCACCAGGTTTGAAATTTCCAAACCGGATATCCTGTTTTTAACCCCGTTAACATCAGGGATAACAGGAACGGTGATAATTGCCGCGGCACTGCCTAAAATTAATTTACTGCCGCCGCCGGGAGGCGTTACGCCGTTAACAGGCACATCAACACCGCTCCTTTCGCCGGGATTGAGTCCGCTGATGGTGATAAAACTCTTGTTTAAATTGATCGTTGTATTTACTAAAAAATCCCCTTCGGGAACAATAATTGTTCCACCAGATGCAGGAAGAATATTAATGATTTTATTAAATACGGCGCCGCAATCGGTTTTGCCGTCTGCGACAGCCCCGTAATCAGTAATAACATATTCTGGGGATTTGTTTCCCACACTGTCAATTACTGTTTTTGTAACTTGTTCAATCTCGGTTTTTTTACAACTGGAAATCCATATAGTAACGAAACTTATAAAGATTATGCTTAAATATTTTTTCATAGCTTATAATATATATGTGTATATATTGAATAAAATCCTAATAAATTCAAGCAGGGGGGAATTATTCCCCCTGCTTGAATTTTAATAAAATTTATTTTGCTTGTAGACTCCCTGGGATTCTTGTATCTCCTGTTGTGGAACCGGTAGATATTCATGTTTTCCTTTTATGAATGTAGAACCGTTTAAGAAAGTTCTTTTAGCCGATTCGGTTTGGTAGTAATTATTCATTACCTGATCAGCTATTCCCCATCTCACCAGATCATAAAACCGATCCCCTTCCAAACAAAGCTCAAGCCTTCTTTCGAACATTAAGGCTTGCATGGCGTAAGTTTGTGTCCAGCCTGCAGCAGGGTATAAGCCAATTTGGTAATTAGCTGCGTTTCCACCTGTCAACTTTTGAACGTAAGGGGCACTCTTGGCACGCTGCCTGATCTGATTGATTAGTGTTCTGGCTTCATCAAGGTTACTGCCTGTCTGAATATCACATTCAGCTTTCCAAAGTAAAACATCGCTGTACTTTATCAACGGAAAATCAAGTGCGCCCAACCCATAAGGCCATTCGTTTCTTTCCGACAAAAATAAGCTCACGTCTAGCAAATTCTTTTTCTTTGAATAAGGCCCGTATACGTCTTCGGTGCGTGCCCAGGCATCTGTATAGACCCCTCCGGTCCAGTCTTTCCATGGAATACCTGGCCGGCCAATGGCCCAATCAAGCCGCGGATCAACAGGTGTAGTTATATCATCGGGTGCGAGGTCTGAGTTGTTAAAGGTTGTCAGAAGCGGCAGGCCATTTGCGTCAACTTTAAATGCATTAACCAGGTTTTGGCTGGGCCTGAAAAATCCGTCACCAGGGCCATACGCAGAATTTGCCGGGCAGCTCAACAAATCGCCAAAATTTAGGTTCTCCACATCCGGTGGGTCGGCCGAAAAAGCGATTGAAAATATAAATTCAGGGCCATGCTCATATTGCGGCTGTGAATATAACTGCTCAAAAGAGGGCATTAGGCCATATTTGCCTGAACTGATAATTTGATCCGCAGTAGCCGCAGCCTTTGCGTAATTGCCCTCAAACATATAAAGCTTGGTTAAAAAGCCAAGAGCCCCATATTTATTTACTCTGCTTATATCAGACTGCCGCTAGTAACTCTGCTTCTACATTGGCATATAGCTGGGTAATTGACAAGTTATTTGGCACCTTAGCTAACTGGGCGGTTGGAACACTCGCATCTATCCATGGTACCGCATAAAAATGTTTGATCATATCCATATAAAAATAAGCGTGCAATACCTGCATTTCGGCAATTCTTACTGCCTTATTGGGATATGTGGTGGTTGATACCGTATTTAGTGCCTGTATTGCTGTATTAATATTACTGATACCGGTAAAATTTGCCTTCCACTTGTCTTCTAACATGGCGTTATCTGCCGCGATATTACAGGTTTCCAACTCGTTATATTCAATAATATCACCTGTACCGCCGCCGCCTTTATAAGCATCGTCTGAACGGACATCACCAAAACTCCAGTTTGATGGCGGATGAAAATAATCTGGCCATTGGTTGGCAAAGTGTGTACTTAATGATTGATACCCGGCATTTACCAGGCCATCAATACCGGCCTGTGTTGTGGTAAGCTGACTTACAGTTAACAAGCCTTGTGGGTTGGCATTCAAAAAACTTTTTTTGCATGAGCTGCCAAATAGCATCATAGCTATTATCACAATGAATAATTTCCTTTTCATGATATGATTTCAATTAAAATGTAACATTTAATCCTACGTTTAACCCTTTTGAATGCGGATAAAATTGAGAGTCAACCCCTTCGCTTAAAACGCCTCCTGCGCTTACTTCCGGATCCAAACCAGTGTATTTCGTGAACGTAAACAGGTTTTGACCCTGAACGTAAATCCTTAACCTGCTTATCCCCAGGTTTGATAATTTGCTCACAGGGAATGAATAGCCAAACTGGATGCTCTTGATTTTTAAATATGACCCGTTTTCAACAAAATAAGAGGAGTTACGCAATTCGTCATTGGCGTTATTTGTATTAACTTCCGGAACGGTTGCGTTCACGTTAGTTGGACTCCATGCATTTAATGTTGCCGCTCCAAAATTGGTGTTCGAATAAGTAAAATCGGTTAATGCTTTAATAGAATTATATATCTTATTTCCATAAACACCGCTCAAGAAAACAGACGCATCGAAACCTTTATAACTGGCATTAAGATTTAAGCCGGAAATAAATTTGGGGTTGGGGTTTCCAATGTTCGTTTGGTCGCTCGCATCAATAACGCCGTCTCCATTTAAATCCTTATATCTTATGCGGCCCAATCCTTTTCCTGGCTGGGTAGCTGAACTGTTAACTTCGGCCTGTGTGGTAAACAGTCCTTCAGCAACATAACCATAAAATTCGCCGACGGGTTGCCCGGGTGTTAACCTATCTGCATCAGCACCCAATATATAAGGCACGCCATTAGTTAAGCTAACCACCGTGTTTTTGTTGAATGCGATGTTGAAGTTTGCGCCGTAATGAAAATCACCCATGCTTTTATCTTTATAATCTAATTCAAATTCGAACCCAGTATTTTTAAATGAACCGGCATTGATATAAGGTGGATTGGCACCGCCATAAACTGCGAGTAATACAGGATTTAGTAATACATTAGTACTTACCTTATCGTAATAATCTGCTGACAAGGTAAACACGTTAAATACTGTGGCATCCAAACCGATATCTGTTTGAGATTGAGATTCCCATTTCAACTGGGCATTACCTAACTGCGTTGCATAAAAACTGGTTTGCGAACTGGTATTTGTTCCGGTAATATCATAGCTGCCAAATTCATGACTCGTTGTAAAGAAGTTCAATGCATTATAATCACCTATCTGCTGGTTGCCGGTTTTACCCCATGACGCCCTAAGCTTTAGATCATTAATTTCTTTAATCTTTTTTAGAAAATCCTCATTACTTATTCTCCATGCACCCGAAAATCCAGGAAAAATGCCATATTGATTATCTTCACCGAAACGCGACGAACCATCTCTTCTTATCGTGGCGGCAAATAAATACCTATCAGCATAATTGTAATTCAACTTAGCAAATTGAGAATATAGTGTATAGCCGCTAGCGCCGCCTGATATTCCATTTTCACTTTCAGCAGTGCTCAGATAGGCATAACTGTAATCGTTCTCCAAAAAGTCTTTACCGGAGCCAGAAAACGCATTATTAGTTGATTTAATAGCTTCGATACCTCCAAAAAGCTCAAAAGAATGTTTTCCTGTTGTATACTTATAATTCAGCGTATTGGTAGCAGTCCAGTCTAAGCCGTCAGTTTCAGACTGCGTAAGGTAATTGTCTGTTATATTGAATGTACCTTCAGTAAATGCCGGTGTAAACGCCCTTAATGTATAGGAATTGTAATCGATACCAAATGAAGAATGAAATGTTAACCCTTTTAGAATAAGTACGTCGGCGAATGCATTTCCAAACACTCTCCAGTTATTTGATTTATTGTCCTTGTTTTGCTCCAGTTCCGCCAGCGGGTTCAAAATGCTGCCCAAACCATCTTCCACGCCTCCAAAGTTTCCGTTAGTTGCATAAACGGGGATCAACGGGTTCTGCAAAATCGCGTCAGATAAAACATTAGCTTTTACTTCTCCAAAATTTGAGACGCTCATATTTTCACCAACAGTAATCCTGTCACTTACCTTAAAAGTTGAATTGAAGCGGGTGGTATATCTGTCATAGCCGGTATATCTTTCAATACCTTGTTCATTATTATATGACATGCCAAAGTAATAGCTCGATTTGTCAAGGGACTGGTTGACACCAAAATTATAGTTTTGATTGTCAGCCCTTCTGGTAATCACATCAAGCCAATCTGTATTTGCAGATGGCAATGTCTTAGCCGCATCTAAATATTGAGGTATTACGGGCGTGGCGCCAGCACCTAATTGTGGATTTGACGGCGATATCCCGGAATTTTTTTGCGACTGCCAGGTAACATCTGCCCACTGTTGAGCATCTAGCATTTTGAAATTATTATCAACAAGGCTATTTTGGCCATAATAGCTGTCGAATGTTACCGTAGCCTTTTTTGATTTCCCCTTTTTTGTAGTAATAACAATAACGCCTTCATTGGCCCTGGAACCATAAATCGATGCGGACGCAGCGTCCTTTAACACCTGGATAGACTCGATATCGTCCGGATTTAATGCGCCGGAATAGGTGGTGGCTAATCCATCAATTACGAACAACGGTCCGTTAGACTGCAATGTTGAAAAACCCCTGATACGGATACTCGTTCCGTCGCCGCCTGGCGTACCATCAGATTCAACTTCAACGCCCGGAACCCTTGATTGCAGATCGGTCAAAATATTGGAATTAGATTCCTGCAGGGCTTGATTCATATTTACAATTGATACCGCCCCCGAGAGATCCTTTTTTCTTTCAGTTTTGTAACCGGTCACCACAACCTCGTTTAGATTATCGCTATCATCAAGTAGCTGGACTTGCAAATTTGCCGATGAAGATAGTTTTATTGTCTGAGTGGTTAAGCCAACATACGAAAACGTTAACGTTTGACCAGGTTGAGCTTCAATCGTGAATTTACCATCTTTGTCGGTAACGGTCGTTTGTTGTGTTTCTATCAAAACAACAGTTACACCTTGCAGCGGGTTAGTGTTTTTGTCAGTAACCTTTCCCGAGAAGACTTTGGATTGTCCATAGCCCCTTGCTGCGATTAACAACAGTAAGGAACAATAAAGTAATAATTTTCTCATTTAATTTAATTTTAATTGGTATTTATATATTGGATTTTAGAACATTTCATTTTTAAATTTTTCGTATTCAGCTAGCTGGTAATCAGGGCAACCTCCTTTCTTTGTTGCTATGAATGCCCCCATGGCGATAGCTTTTTTTAAGACGGTTTCCGGAGGTTCATTTAAATAATGGCCTGCTAAAAAGGCGGCTAAAAAGGAGTCCCCGCTCCCGATAGTGTCCTTTACTTGTACCTCATTGCCCCATAGATGGTAGGCCCTATCTGTTGTATAATAAGAGGCCCCTGATTCTCCCTTGGTAATAATAATTTCTTTAATGCCAAAACGTTCCATGATGAACCTGATTTGACTGGATTCGTTTCCTAACGAGCCCCTGAACAGTATTTGCACCATTTCCAGTTCGGCCTGGTTAAACTTTACAATATCCGCTTTTTCCAGTAATGCCTTTAAAAGGTCCTGGCCAATGAACGGCGGCCTAAGATTAATATCAAACACTTTTATCGCATCAGTTTTCAGTAACTTGAACAAAGTTTCCCTTGTCATCTCATTTCTGGAAGCGAGGCTGCCATAAATAAAGTAGGAAGAGCGGGCCAACAGGGCAACAGGCTCATGACTTTCCTCAATAAAATCCCAGGCAACAGGCGCCAGAATTTCGTAACTAACTTCATTGCCATTATTCATTTTCGCGATTACCTCACCTGTACGGTATTTGTTGTCTAATTGGAGAAATTGCTTGTCGATACCCCAGCCTTCTAAAAGATCTATTAGTTTTTCACCGTACCGGTCATTACCGATTTTACTTAATATGCTGGTTGCCACCCCCATCTTATTTAAATGATAAGCTACATTTAGCGGCGCGCCGCCTGGCTGCGGGCCTTCCGGTAACATATCCCAGAGGATTTCACCAAAACAAATAGCTGGAATTATGGATCTATTTTTCATAAATAATCACTTAATGCATTACTACGCTTGTTTCGATCTGCTCTAATGATTTTCCTTTTGTTTCAGGCATCCAGCGCCAAACAAAGATGAGCTGAAGCACCATCATGGAACTGAAGAAGGAAAAGGTCAAGGCGCCTCCGAGCTTTTCCGCTAACCAGGGAAAGCTAAAGGCGATGATTGCAGCCATCACCCAATGGGTCGAACTCCCTAATGTCTGCCCTTTGGCGCGGACCTGGTTTGGAAAGATCTCGGAAATAAATACCCATATCACCGCGCCTTGAGAAAAGGCAAAAAAAGCGATAAACACCATCATATAGATTGGAATTGCAAAACCTTCAAAATGACCGGCATAAAAAGTAAAGGCAACCATGGACAAAGAGCCGATGAGGCCGACAGATCCGATCAGCATCAAAAGCCGCCTGCCTACCTTATCAATAATATTGATGGCCAGCAGTGTGAAGATAAAATTAATCATGCCTATACCAACTGTCGAAAGCAGGGAGGAATTGGCGCCCAGGCCGGCCATTTCAAATATCCTTGGTGCATAATAAATGATGGCGTTGATACCCGATACCTGATTAAAAAATGCGAACAGCATGGCAAGTACGATGGGGAATTTGTATTGACCTGAGAAAAGGCTTTCACTATTAACGCCGGGCGTGCTTTCGAGTCTGGAATTTTGGATAGCCACCAATTCATCATCGCAATTTAATGGATTGATGACCTTTAATATTTCCAGCGCACGTTTTGTTTCTCCTTTTTTCAATATCAGCCAGCGCGGGCTTTCGGGTATAAACCTGATCAGTACCAGGAAAATCAAAGCCGGAAAGGCCTGCACGCCGAGCATTAGCCGCCAGGAAGTATCCCCTAACTGGCTGATCAGGTAATTGGAAAGATAAGAAACCAAAATACCCAGTACTACATTGAACTGGAACAATCCCACCAGCCGCCCTCTCCGGTCGGCGGGCGACACTTCCGATATATAGATGGGAGCAGTTACCGATGAAGCGCCCACCCCCAAACCGCCTAAGAACCGGAAAACCATAAATACATACCAGTTATCGGCCAGTGCCGTTCCCAGGGATGCCAATAAATAGGCTACAGCTACAAAATAAAGTGTATTTTTCCTTCCGAAACGATCAGATGGCCTGGAACCCAGCAATGACCCGATGACCGTTCCGATCAGGGCGATCGAAATCGTTAGCCCATGCGCTAAAACAGAAAGGTGCCAGAATTGCTGGATTGACTTTTCTGCTCCTGAAATAACAGCGGTATCAAAACCAAACAGGAAGCCGCCAAGGGCTACAACCATGGACCATGCCATGACAGAATTTTTACTCATAAAAAAGAAATTGGTATTAAATGGTTTACTGATCGCAATGTAGGCCCGTTGAGAAGTAAGGCGTGATTAAATTTATTTCAAAATTCTCTAAAATTATTACAATATATAATCATCTGATTTTGAGATATTTATTTTTTTAAAAAAAGTCGTCTGTGTTAAATGTATAAAATTGTTACCTCAAATCTTCAATCCTGTTACATCTCTTTGCATCCTACAGATTAGGCCCGGCAGGCCGAATTTGTATAAGTGCCATTAATATCCATAACTTTAGCGCTAAAGCCAATTAAAACCATTTTTATATTGTTGATATGATATTTTCCGGGATCGCAAAAGGCGGACTAAGGGCATGTAAATACGTATTGTCAGGTATGCTGTTCCTGCCTCTCCTGTTACTATTTACCAGTAGTTGCAATAAGGCGGAAAAGAAATCTACCTATATTATAGGTTTTTCGCAATGTGTAGGCTCTGACCGCTGGCGGAAAACTATGCTTGATGAAATGAAAACAGAGCTTTCGCTTCATCCCGGTGTTAATTTTATCTATGCAGACGCCGAGGGCGACAGTAAGAAACAAATTATACAAGTGTCAAAAATGCTGCAGCAGGGCATTGACCTGCTGATCATTTCACCCAACGAGGCCCAGCCGTTAACACCTATAGTAGAAAGCGTTTATGAAAAAGGAATACCTGTAATCGTTATAGACCGTAAAACCGAATCGCCTTTATATACCGCTTACGTGGGTGCCGATAACTATGCAATCGGAAAAATGGCGGGTCAGTATCTCGGTGCAAACTCAGCAGGCCGGATCAACGTAGCCGAAGTAATGGGTCTTCCCGGTTCGTCCCCGGCAATTGAGCGGGACAGTGGTTTTACTGACGGTATAAAAAAATATCCAAACATTCATCTTACCGTTAAAGTTTACGGAGATTGGCTGAAGAAAAATGCGGAAGAGCAATTATTAAAGGTAAAAACCTCCCTGCCGCTAATCAATGCGGTATTCGCTCACAACGATGT
>Ga0302303_10000488_pt1 | contig 32235 bp, 50 predicted proteins | sample III_Palsa_E2_1_FD_194542 | JGI IMG/M metagenome (GOLD analysis project Ga0302303, IMG submission 194542) | Peat permafrost microbial communities from Stordalen Mire near Abisko, Sweden - III_Palsa_E2_1 | ecosystem: Environmental > Terrestrial > Soil > Palsa > Peat permafrost | place: Sweden...
AAGTTAAATATTTTAAAATGATCAAAAGTTTAACCAATTAAATTTAAAATTTAAAATAAATGTTTTTAAAAATTATTTTAAAATGATCAAAAGTTAAATGATCAAAAGTTTAACCAATTAAATTTAAAATTTTAAATAAATGTTTTTAAAAATTATTTTATTTGATCAAAAAGTTAAATCATTAAAGTTAAATCATTAAAGTTAAATCATTAAAGTTAAATCATTAAGTTAAATCATTAAAGTTAAACTAAAAATTATTAATAATAGTTATTAATAATTGAATTTACCAACTATTTCGTCTTTTTTGTTCTTCTTTTGTCAATATATAAGTATCTGTGAATTTAGAATTAGGACTTTATATGATAGTAGACATGAAAATGCTAATATTATTGCTACTGAAGAAAAAGAATATTTAGAATTTAAATAAATCCAGGAGGACTAACCAGTGTAATAATTGGATTTTCATAAAGAATTCTTGCAATTTCAAGTATATGTGGATTATTTGGAGTATATAAAAATTGACTTTTATTTATAATATTATGATCTGAATGATCAACACTAGACAAAGTATAAGTAAAATTAGTTGTATTATCAGGAAGTTGTGTTAAAATAACATTTACTTGATTTTTATTTAGACCAAATACATTGGCTATTATATCAGATATTTTCGATTCCATTATTTTAGAATAATAGTAAATTTTAATAGTAAAAATTTTTAATTGTCAGTTTTTTATTTTTCAATTATTAAAGAAACTATTGTTTAATTATTATTTCTTTTGCTCAAGTTTATAAATTAAACAATATTTATTCATCTAACAACTTTAATAATCTTTTAGATTCATTTTCTGGTTTAACATTAAAATAAGTTTTTTTAACAATTTTTAATTGTGTTTTATATAATTCAGATGAATGATGTTCGATAAATTCATCAGTTATAATTAATTTATTTCTATATAACCAACCATCAATCATTTCATATAATACTCTGTGAAATAAAATAACTGTATGTTTATTTTCTCCTTTTTCGTTTTGAAGATCATAAAGAACAAAAGACGTATTACACTCAGAAGTTTTTTCATCGTATTTAATTTGATCATCAGTAAATAAAAATATCATTGTTTTACTTAAATCAAAACATATTTTTCCAGTCGTATCAAAATCATCATTGAGTTCATTATAAGCCTTATTGTATTTAACTGAATTTTTTAAATATAATTCAAGAGAAGACATTTCCTGATAGAAAAATATCAATGAAAATGATATAATTATTCTAATAAGAATAATTATAATGGAAATCAGTTTTTTTTAATTAATATTGTTTATCTCTTACATAGTAAGTAATAATAAGTAATTAGGATTTTTTAATTAGATCAACAGTTATAGACAATGGTATGTCTAAATAGTTAGTATTAACTAAAAAATTCATTAATTTTTGTTTAAAATGATTTGTATTATCATTCATAATGTTAGTTAATTTTGGATATAAAAATAATTAGTTAATTTACAACTTATATATTGTTCGTCAGAATCCAAAAGAACTTCAATATCGGTTTCTGAAATTTTTAATGCTTCTGCTATAATTTTTGCAACTTTTATTTTTTTATCTTCAATTGTAAATGGAATTGTTTTAAGTTGAGTATGAAAATTTAATTTGTTAAATGGATCAACAAATCGATCAATAATTTTCATTTTTAAATCATCATATTCTATTATAGTTCCAATTATATCTTTAGATTCATCAATAACATTTTTGACTTCTTTTACTTTTTCTTCATATGTCATATTTATTTCATGATCAAGTTTAGATTCCATTGTTAGTGTTAATTCTATCTTTAACATTTTATTTGCCAATTCTTCTAATTTTTCATCAATTTCTTTATATTCCAAATTATTCTCTAAACAATTATTTAATAAATCTAAAGGAATTCGTCTATGAGTAATACCAACATCTTTACGATCAATAAGAACAATTCCATTTTCAAAGTCTACAATTTTGGCAGAAATAATTTTATTGTAATAATTTTTATAATTATAATCTGTTTCTTTCAATTCATTTGCCGATTTAGCAATATAATATGTAAGCCGAGAATTCAACTTAGATAACATTCTCAATAAAATATAATTAGTAATAAGAGTAATTACTAATTAATTAATTAAGTTTGATAAATCAGTTTTTTATTATCGCATATGATGATTTTAGATAATGATTTTTGTTATTTAAAATTCAATATCTTCCATTTTTGGATTTATTTCAACTGTTAGATTTTTTAATTGTTCATCGATATTATAATGAGTGATAATTTCTTCTTTCCATTTATTAATATCGTTAGTTAAATATTCGATCGGATAACCATTTGGATATTTAGTTGGATCACTGATCATAACATCATTATCATTCATAATGATATAAATTGGTTTTGAAATATCAAGAAATGTATTATCAAAAACAGTAAAGATATATTTATCAAAGTAAAATTTTACATCTGAATATAAATCATTTACTTGATATACATCTAAAGCCTCATTAATACATTTTCTAATTATAATTGTTTTAGCATCAATTAATGATGTAAATAAATATGATTGTTCAAATTCACGTGTGACTAAAACCAATTTATTTTTCTTTTCATCTTCTTGTTTTACTGGAAGAGACTTAATAAACTTATTTTCAATATCAATTATTAATTGTTTGAACATTTCAATAAAAGTAATTATTGTAATTACTTTTACATTAAAAAATTTTGATAAATCAGTTTTTTATAACAGAGTCATTTCAGAAATGATAAAAGTTCAAGTGAACTTTTAATAAAAATTATTCGATGATTTCCAATACAAATTTATCATCTTCTGTGTATACATCGAAATCTTCGGATGGTAAATTGTAAATAATTTTCAGTTTTAATCTAAGTTTATTTAATTGTGTTTTTGCTTGTTTATCTGATAAAATACCAATAACATTTTTCAATCCAATACTTTTATATTTACCCTTATTATTTTTTTTATCAGTGAAATCAGTATATGAAATTTTAATTTCACCTTCTTTCATTTTATTAAATCTCAAATAATGATTAGAACGATCATCGTTATAAACAATAAAATAACCATTATCATATAAGAATTTAAGTTCGTCAATAAAATCTTGTTTAGAAAAAATAATTACTTCTGTTTCTTTCTTCTTCTCTTTAACTGTTTCTTTCTTCTTCTCTTTAACTGTTTCTTTCTTCTCTTTAACTGTTTCTTTCTTCTCTTTAACTGTTTTTAATTTATTTACAATTTTATTTTCTTGTAAATTATATTCACAACTTTCATAATAATTTACATTATCAGCATTATTAATATAAATATTAATACTTGATGGATAAATAAATTCAAATCCTAATGTTTCACTCTGATAATCGTCATCTTCTATTTCATCAGATTCATGTTCTGTTAACAATACTTTAAATTCAAAATTTTTATTCCAATTAATATTTTTTAAAAATCGTTTAATTTTTTTATTGTTATTTTTATATTGTTTAACATTAAATGATTTACACTTTGATTTGAACTTTTCTAAACCCAATTCTTTTAATCGTTCAAAAATAAAATCTCTATTTTCAGATACTAAAGAAACATAACTAGATGAATCTGATAAATATACACCATTTAAATTCAATGTTGTTAAAGTATAAATTTTTTTATCATTATTTTCTTTTTCTGAATCACTTTCTTCTTCATCATCTTCACTTTCATTATCTTCACTTTCTTCTTTATCATCTTCACTTTCATTATTTTCTTCTTTATCTTTTTTTGAATCAATATAATTTAGTCGTTGTTCTAAATTAAATAATTTTTTAATAATTTTTACATTCTCTTCTTGTAATGCTTTAATTTCATCAACTTTTTCATCATATTGTTTCTGATCGGAAAAAGACATTGAAAAGTAATTAGTAATTAGTAATTACTAATTAAATAAATTGATAAAATCAGTTTTTTTTTCATTTTTAGCAATAAATAAACACTTGTTACAAATATCTGTATAACTCATTAATTCCTCATCATCACCACATTCGCAACATTTTCTAGGTTTAACAATTTTCACAATATTCTTATTAACTTTTGGTGGCATTAATTGAAAATAATTAAAAAATTCAAAATTTAATTGTATTCATTATCCGTTTTTACTGCTAATGTTTTAATATCTGTTTTCTTGTAAACAGATGTTTGTTTCCAAGAATTGAATTGACTGAAAATTGGATCCATTTAGATTGAGTAAAATGAATTGTAATTATAATACAAATATAATTACAATTATCAGTTTTTTGGTAATGATTTTGGTATTTACTCTTTATTCTCTTCTTTATTCTCTTCATCGCAATCACTTTCTCCCATAGCGCCTAATTTATCACCCATCCGACCAACACGATCTTGTAATCTTTCAACAGTGTCTTGTAATTTCTTATTTTCAGTCTTTAACTTTTTGTGTTTGAGTTTGAGTTTTGAATATTTTTCACGCAACTCAATGAGTTCTTCATTTTCATCTTCAACTCCTTCTTTTGATTCTCTCTTATTTTCTTTCTTTGGACTTTCTTTTTTTTCAGATTCAACGTTAATTTCCGCTCCAATTTTCTTCGCAAATTTCAATCCATCTTTGTGTTTGTCTGGAAAAAATAACCATCCACCTAACCCAGAATTCCACTTTGCCCCAAGTTCTTTCACTTTCTCTTTGTTAGAGTCATCCTTAGTAATACCTTTAAGAAGGTAAGACTTCTTATGAAGAGTAAGTGAATAAGACATTCAAGTGAATTAGAGTAAGTTGTAATTATAATACAATTATAATTACAAAATCAGTTTTTTTTGGAGTTTTATTTTGAGTTAATCTCTTTCTTTTTCTTCTTCCTTTGCATAAAGGAACAAACAATTAATTTGAGATGGAGTCAAAATAGATATGATTTGTTTGATTTTTTCTTTGGTGAGAGCATTTTCATCAACCATCAGAGGACTCCATACTTCACCAGAAGTGTTGTAAAGTAGAGTAGGGAAGTTTTGTTTGAGAATGAATTCGATTTTCTGTTCAGATGCCATTTTGAGGGTGTGTTATAGAAATGAATAAAATAAATGATTATTTAATCAAAAATATCAGTTTTATTTAACATCAATTTCAGACTCATCATAACCAGCCGGACGAGGAATTTGAACACAAGGAGGGTGCCAAAACGAAAAGAGTGTATAACCGTGTGAAATACACTCTGGACAAATACCCCAATTTTCACATGAATTACACACTTCCTCATAATTTCCGATTCGTTCACAAGCAACACACCAATGAGACATTTGAGTGTAGTTAAGAGTTAATTGTAATTTACAATATAAATTACAATTAAATATCAGTTTTTATTTTTTTTAGATTTTTTTCACTACACCAAACCAATTAATTAACGTTTCTTTTTCTTTCCTTTACTCAATTCCTTTTCAAGAGACTTCTTTTTCTTTTCCAATTCACGTTCTTTTCGAACTTTTTCCAATTTTTCTTGTTTCATTTTTTCCAAATACTCCTCGTGTTGTTTTTGTTGTCTTTCCTTTTTTTGACTGATATCCTCTTCTGGAACGAATTGAGTTGTTCGTTTTACATATTTAACTTCATCAGTCTTTTTATCAGGTTCGTAGTCAACTGGTAAACAGAAAGATTTTTTCAACTCTCGTTTGTATTTTTCCAGAATGTGAGGATAATTGTAATCATCACTGTTTAAACGATCAATGAATTGTTGAGTCGTTTCTGCCTGTTTTGTGAGTTTGTAATAAGCACCAATAACTCGTTTTTTTTGTTCACGAACTCTACCATTGAGTTCGCGTTCATATCGACAAGACTGAAATCCACCTTCATCATTGATTCCAGACTTATCGACTTCCAACATCATTTTCAGATGAGGAAGATATTTTGTTTCATAAACTCGTTCATTTCTCTCTTTGATTGATGAAAGAAGTTCAGCTTCTAATTTCTTTCGAGAGTATGAAAGAAATTTATTTCTCGCACGAAGAGGAATATGAAGGTAATCGATGAGAAGATTACGGTCAGAAAACAAATACTCACGATAACAAAAGTTGAGATTGAAAAATGCAGGGAGAGCTGAGTTCATGTGACCATATTGAGTCTTGAAATAAGACAATAAATGACCACGAAGAGGATCCTCAATAATATGTTTTGCTTTTTGAGTGAAACGCGCACCATTGACAAAGAGTGTCATAATACCCTTAAACAGACACTCCATATCTTTCAAATCGAGAAATTTGAGTAAGTGTCCAGTCACATCGTTTGGAAGACGAATGTGAAGAAAGCATTTGATGGCGTGAACATCATTGTCGTTTTTGGTTTTCAGAACAAGAGTCTTTTCATCTTGTTTGCGTTTAACTTCTTGTTCATTCTTCATGAATTGATACTCATGAATTGACATTGAGTGTGTCATTCCACTAGTCATATACTCATTGAAAAGAGTCATGAAATTGGCAGCAACTATTTCATAAACTTTTGACATTGTAAGTGTATTGGAAATAGTATTGTATTGTTGTGATTTACAATACTATTTAAATTAAAATATCAGTTTTTTGTTTAAAGCCTTAAGAGTCGATGGTTTTATTTAAGACTTAATAGAAGAGTCAATATTTTTTATATAAATGGGGGAGATAAAAAGTAATATCAATTTTTTGAGTTTGAACTTCATTTTTTATAAGTTGAAGTCTTTTATTGATTAAAGAGGGATACTCAATAAAGAGAGTTGGTTTAATTGGTAATTGAATACCGATATGTGTTGGATATTTAATCAAAACTTTCTTTGTTGGAAAAGATTGAAATGACGAAAAAGAAGAGAGTGATGGAAGTTTTCTGTCTTGTGATGACATTTATTGATTGATTGGATTTGAAAATAAATTGTAATATACAATATATTACAATTCAAAAAGTCAGTTTTCCATTTTAGTTTTTATTTTGTATTATCATCATTCAATTCGTCAAGATACTCATTTGAGTTTTCAATTTTTACTCCATTATGATACAAAGCACTGATACAATAATCATTATCATCATCATTAAAAAATTTTATACCCCAACGAATTCCTCTCAAAATATCAGAATTTTGAAACCGTAAATGGGTTGTTCCACCATTATCATAATTGAGAAATAAATCATATCCATTTTCACTCAACACTGCTTCACGATTAAGAGTGAGTTGTAAATTAATTTTTTCTTCATCAAATTCTTCTTCAACTAGAGGATATTCACAATCATCTAATTCTTCAGGACCTAAAGTTTGAATATTTTCAATTTCTTCATTTTCAACTGAACGAAATACTTTAATAGTGTCTTCAATTGGTGATGGAAGAATTAAAGGTCCAACTAACATTATTCCACCCAAAAATTCATCACTACAAACAAGTTTTGTTTCAGTCACAAAATTTTCATCAAAATCATAAACTTCATCATCTTCTGAATTAAACCACGATTGAATAGTATACTCAGTCATTTCAGTAAAGGAGAGTGTAATTGTAATATACAATATATTACAATTAAAAATATCAGTTTTTTATTTTAGTTTTAATTAAGAGTCGAAATAATTTTCTGAATAATGATGAATAGTGATTACAATTTTAACTTTACACTCTGGAAATTCTGCTTTTATCCATTTCTGAACTGTTTCCACATTTTCATCATCATCTCTAGACTCTGGTGTTGTAAAATACAATTTGTTTTTCTTGGATTTTATTGCGCCACTATAACCAAAGTCCAATTTGTATTTTTCTTCTTCAACTTTTTCATCATCAGAGTCTTCTTCATCAGAGTCTTCTTGACATATCTCATTAAGTCGAGATTCTACTTTTTCTCTAGTCAAAATACTAGGACATGTGATAACAACTTTAAAGTTTGACATTTAGGAGATTGAATTGAGAGTGTAATTGTAATATACAATATATTACAATTAAAAATATCAGTTTTTTATTTTAGTTTATTGAGTTCGTTCTTGCCAATCTTGATAGAGTTCATCAGAAGATGGAAGAGTATCACCTTCGTGATAAAACTTACAAGAGTCATTTTCACAATTTTCAGTTTGACAACACACAGGTCTCAATTCTTGTTTTGTGTGAGCAAAATCACATCTTTCACCTCGTTTACACTTCAATCCATTTCGACACATATTTGTTCGATAATACAAAGGGAATTGAGTTCTTGTTTGTTTTTGTGTTTTTAATGGAGTCTTTTGTTTATTTTGAGTTTGTTTTTGAGGAGAAGGTTTGAAAGTAACAACTGTTGTTTTAACATCAGAGTTTTCTGACATATTAACAAGAGTAGACCACTTTTTAGGTGTTTTTTCTTTCAACATTTCTTGTTCTCTCTCCATATCCTCTTCGTCTGTAATATCAGACCAAGATTTCTTTTCTGGTTTCTTTTCAATGACTGAAATCATTTCAAGTGTTGGATTCCGAGATAAAGTATTCCAAACTTCACTTGAAGTTTGGGTAATGACAGAAGGAGGTGGAGATGGTTCAAATAAACAAGTTTGAAGAACATTTTTAAGGGCTTCATTGTGATATAATCGACTTGATTCCTTTTTTTCTTTCTCATCACTATGGAATAAACAAGTTTGAGTTTCAGAACAAGCACATTTTTCCAAGTCTTCATCATATTTTTTGATTTCATTCATTGTCAAACTTGTAAACTGTTCTGTGAGAGTTTGAACTTCATCATCCTCTTCATCATCAGATTCAACCATAACCTCAAACTTTTCACTTTCTTTTTCTAACTCACGCATTTGATCAAGAACTTGTTCTTCAGTGGTTTCGAGAACAGGAGCAGGACCCATTTCAATCATTTTTTCTTTTTCTTGAGATTTTCTCATCATAGTATATAACAAAACTTTATCAATTACAACACCAGGGTGAGCATAAGCACAATCCACATTTGTGCAATTTCCACCCAAATAACAAGTTCGAACATTCAATTCATCTGGAGTATGAGCAAAAGTACAACCCTTAGTAGCACAGTGAAGTCCACTCCAACACGGTTTCGTCTTTTCCAAATTTTGAACAATTGTTTTCACTTCTCTCGCAACAGTGTTCAATTCCTCAGTAGTGTGAGCAAAATCACATGGAAATCCATTAGTTTTTGCCACATTTCTGAAACGACAAGAGACTCCAAACATACACTGCCGAGTTCGAATGATTTTTCTTGTTGTAAATTTTTCTTCCTTCAATTGTTTCAAAGGAGATAATGAAGGTGTAATTTCCACTCGTTTCACCTTCTTACTTTCAAGTGGAGTCATATCAAGTCCTTTCAAAGACTTGATAGGTGTAGAAACTGGAGTATTGTGAAGTTGTTTCACAGGTTTAGAGGTTTTGGAAGTTCTGACGGGAGTGAGAACAGCGAATGAGTTCATTGATAACATAGTATTAGTAAGTATTAGTGAGTATTGATTGTGTTTGTTGGTGATTATAACCAATAAAATCTTTAAAAAATCAGTTTTTTTTAATTTTTTGAAAATCTAAAGTTAAAAAATATACTCTAATTAGAGTATATTTTGAATATTTTTGTTTATTAATTTGAGTCCTAAATATATCCAGGAGGACTAACCAGAGTAACAATTGGATTTTCATGAATCAGTCTTGCAATTTCAAGTATATGTGGATTATTTGGAGTATATAAAAATTGACTTTTATTTAAAAAAAAAGGATCTGAATGATCAACACCAGACAAAGTATAAGTAAAATTAGTTGAATTATCAGGAAGTTGTGTCAAAATAACATTTACTTGATCTTTATTTAGACCAAATAAAGTAGCTATTATACCAGATATTTTAGCTTCCATTGTTTCAGATTTAAAAGAAGAATGTAAATTTACACTTTAAAAATTTCAAATTATCAGTTTTTACAAAACATTTTTAAGTATATAGTATATTATACACTATATACAATAAGAGGCAACGGAACCAATGAGGCAATACTAACGAGGCAAAGAAACCAATGAGGCAATACTAACATAAAGGCAAAGGAACCAATAATAATTAGAATTAGATTTAGATTTTTCCACTGTTCCAATATTTTTGTTTTTTAGACTCATCCCAATACTGTTTATTACTTTGAATTCGAATACACTCTCCACACTTAAATTTCCAAACAATTGATGTTATTTCTGTTGATTTTGGTGTGGAACTTTCTTTTCCACACAAGACACATTTATCAAACTGTAAAGGTAAGGGTAAAGAACTCATTGTGAAATGAACTCAAATTTGATATTTATTAATTAAAATTTACAAAAATCAGTTTTTCTCAAATACATTAATCAGTAAACGTATCAATATATTTATCAAATCCTTCTTTAGGATATAAATGATTCCAATAATTTACTCTTTCATTTAGAGTTGCCTTCCATGTTGAATATTTCAACATTTCTCTAGGTTCAATCATATATTCAATGATTTGATGAGCAAATGTTGCTTTTTCTTCATAAGTCTTTGCCTCATTAGATAATTTCATCAAATTTGCAACATATTTTGTTTCTATTGAAATCAATTTAGTGTCAATTTGAGTAGTCATCAATTTATATCACAAAAATGTTATTGTGAGTGTTGGTAATTATAATTACCAACATATTTAAAAAATCAGTTTTTAGAGTTATTGGATTTATAGATTTAAAGACTTTTACTATTTGAAAATTGTATTTATTTAAAATACAATTTTTACATTTTTTACATTTTCAATTAATTAGTGATTTATTTACTCATCCTCATCTTCGGCATCAGAGTCATCCTTTTCGACTTTCTTTTTCTTATCTGCCTTTTCTGATTTAGAAGACTTCTTTGGTTTAGAAGGTTTAGAAGATTTCTTCTTTTCACTCTTTTCATTCTCCTTGAACTTTTCCTTTTCTTCTTCAGCCAATTTCACAAACTTCTTATACTCTTTACCGTTTTCAGCCTTGATTTCTTTCCACTTATCACCCAAGAGTTTTGACATTTCTCCAAATACCTTGTTACCCTTTTCATCACCAAAGTTCTCTTCCTGAATCTTTGAACGATTTGCCGCACACCACAAGATATAAGCTGTTTTAGCCTTTGGAGATTTCTTTCCTGCCTTTTTGAATTCTTCCGCAGGCTCATACTCGTCCATTTCTTCCTTATGACGAAGTTTATCCTTTTCAAACAATTTTGTAAACTTCTTAAACACATCACTCTTCTTTTCCTTTTCTTCCTTCCACTTCTCACCCAACTTTGTCATCAACTCAGTTGATTTCAAATCTGGATATTTCTTTTTCATTTTCTCACGATATTCTTGATTGAACAAAATAAATGCATTTCGAACTCCCTTTGGAGCATTAGGGTCTTTCTTCTTCTTTTCAACTTTCTTCACCATCGTTGAAGACAATTTTTTGATGAATTTTTTGAATTCATCTTCACTGTTCTCCAACACAGTCTCAACATCATCTGCATCTTTAACCTTTTGTCCAAATTCACTAAAGAAATCCTTCAACATTTCAAGTGGAGTCTTCTTCTTTTGTTTCTTCTTTTTCTCACTCTTTGGAGACTCCTTTTCTTCTTCCTCTTCACCATCACTATCTTCATCATCACTCTTTTCTACCTTCTTTTTTTCTTTTTTCTTTTCAACCTTTTCCTCTTCATCATCAGAATCATCACTCTTCACCACCTTCTTTTCCTTTTTCTTTTTCTCGTCTTTAGAAGGAGTCTTTTCTTTCTTTGGAGTTTTGACTTCCTTTTCCTCCTTAACAGGAGTCTTTTTCTTTGGAGTTTTGACTTCCTCTTTAACAGGAGTCTTTTTCTTTTTAGATTCACCCTCTTTATCACTTACCTCAACCTTTCCTTGAGAAGACTCTCCTTCTTTTGATTCCTTCACGACTTTACGTTTTCGATCTTTTCCAAGTTTCAAAGACTGAATGGGAACATCATCACTCATTTGAGTGAGCATAGAATCAGTGAGAGAATCGACAGATGACATGATTAATTATTAGTGAGTATAGCAGTTGTTGATATATTTGAATAGTATGAACTTTAAAAAATCAGTTTTTTTTATCAAGAAAAAAAATTCAAAGTCAAAATTTTTATCTAGTTGAGTAAGATAATTCTACTCTAAATTAAAGAGTTAAAATAATTTTTAAAATAAGATAATTCTACTCTAAATTAAAGAGTCAAAATATTTTTATATTGATTACAGTTGAGTAAAGAATATAGTCGAGTATATACTGTATTTTACAGTATATACAAAATTAAAAAAAATAGACTCGAAAAAGTTTATAATTTTCTACATTTTTCAAACCACATACTAGTATTTATTTCTTCTTGAAATCGTAATTTATCTTTCCTTGCTAATTCTTGATACTTACGAAATTCATCTGTATCATATGTTTTTTCTATCTGCCATACTCTACCCAAGAATTGAGCAAATTCTTTACTACTCAATTCTGGATGTTCCTTTTTAAGTTGTACTCTTTTATCATGACAAAATAAAATGAAGGGTGGAACATTCTTTTTTATATCGTATTTACGTTGTAATTCTCTTTCTTTTTTCATTTTATTAATTCTTTCTTTTCGTTTATCACTCACTTCTTCATCACTAACTTCTTCATCTTTGATAATTCTTTCTTTTCGTTTGTCATCACTTATTTCTTCATCTTTATTTTTGTATTCTTTAATATTTTTGTTTTCTTTTTTAAAAAATACAAAATTATTGATTTTTTGTTTTTTTTGTTCGTCTTTTTTGATATTGTCATAATAATAGTCATTAAGAACAATTGGTTCTTTTTTCTCTTTTTGAATAAGTTGTCGTTTTAATGACTCGATTTGTTCTTTTTGAAGAGCAATTAATGCTTCATAATGTTTTTGAGCTTCTGAATCGTGTCTCACAACCTCTTCATATGAGGGTGGTAATTCGTCTTTGATTTCTTCACGAACAATTGACATTAGAATTAATTGATTGTGAATAAGTTGTGATTTATAACTCTATTTAATTAAAAATATTAGTTTTTAAATACAAATCAAATTAGAGTTAAATACAAATCAAAGAAATATACTCTGTATATTACAGAGTATATTTACATTTTTTATTTTTACCTTTTTTGAGTTATTTTGAGTTTAATCAATAACAGTTTCAATTTCCATAGGTTCATTAGTTAATGATAAATACTCAAGATCTCCAGTGTATTCTTCAGAATGTTTTGTAGAGTAAAATGTAGCCATATTCGCATAATACTGAGCCATTTCAAAATCGTCCTTTTCAATTTCTTCTTTTTCAGGAGTTTGACTTCTTTTAGTTTCTTGAGTTGATTGAGGCGATGCCATTATGAATTCAAAGATCCTAGTAGTGATGAGTGGTAATATTTCAAACTCACAAACTTAAAATATTAGTTTTTTAATATTTATAACAATGAGACGCTTAACTTTTGATAACCATGACACTCACACCATTCAGAAATAATTTGATGTCCATTATCACACACTTTATTCATTTTTTCAAATCCACTCTTTTTATCCGAATTTCTCGGAGTCACAGCCTCATTACCAAGATGAGAAAGTAATGAATCAACTTGTTTCTCATCAAGAATAAGAAACATTTTTTTGAGTTGTTCATCTGAAAGTTTGTTTTCACCTTGAAAAAGAACAGATCCCCAAAGATGTGTTGAGTCGAAACTGAAAATAGAGTTTTGTTTCTCTTGTAAAGTAGTCATTTGAGTTGGTAATAAGTAGTTTGATAAATATTCTAATTAAAATAATTAAAATATCAGTTTTTAGTATTTTTTGATTTTTTTTGATTTTTGAGTTATTCATGTTTAGACTGAGGATAAATAATCTCCCACTCCATTTTAATTAACACATTAAACGCTTTAGCAATATCATTCTTCCACTCTGGAACAACTAGATATCGATCTCTTTTATTTGCAAATCCAGAACAAACCAAAATACTTTGTTTGACTTGATATAAACGATTATACTCCTCGTTACCAGGAGCATTATTTTTGTCTGACCCAAGTTTCTTAAATCGTGCCATATGAGAATCACACAAGGTAATTAATTGTTTGTCTTCATCATTATATGATTCAAAAGACATCTTAATTAAAGTAGAAAAATTGTATTTAATACAAATACAATTTATAAAATATCAGTTTTATTAGTCAATCATTTCCAACAACGTTCATAAACATTTAGAACTTCCAATCAAATCACCATCAAATGGATCAAAATTACAATATTCTTCAATTAATTTTTGAATCATTTCTTTGTTTAAAGTTGACAAATCGAATTTTTTAACATCTGATTCATCAAATTCTTTTCCATTAAAAATATGTTCATCTAAAAATGAATCTAAACACATTGTATGTCTATCAAATGGAGTCAAACATTTTTCTGTATTCAAATAATCATATAATTTAACAAACGCTTCCACTTTACATTTACCAATGAAACAAATATTTTCATCACCAATATTTCTTGGTGTATATATTAATACATATTTTTCTTTCCCTTCTATAGAAGACTTAACCATTAAGTCTCTAATTGGATGATTTTTTTGTTTTAAATCATTAAAACATTTCAATTTTGATTCACTCTTAAATAAATAATCGGCGTTTGATCGTTTCATTTTTCAACTAACAAGGAAGAAATTGTATTTAATACAAATACAATTTCTTCCGTTTTTTTTTGACTAATTAAATTAGAATTAAGAATATTTTTATCCTTTCTGAACCGACTCTGTTAATAACATTTTCTCCGATTTTCAAACATTTCTTTAACTGATTTAAATTCATTCATAAATTGACAATATGCTTCAATTGCATTATCAACAAAAATAAGTTTCTTCTCATTTCTAATCTTATCAATATAATCTTCAATTTCTTTTCTTGAATAAATTTTCGTATCATCAGTAACATCATCATAATCATCTCTTTGTTTAACTACATAACCATATTTAGATGTATTGTAAACTCCTGTTGTTAAAATAGTAATTTCACAACCACTCCAAATATAAAGTGTATGAATATTTTCTTTTCCAATACTTTTAACCAATTCGTCAAGTTCGTCAAAATTGTTTTTTCCTTCTTCTGAAATAATTGATTTTGTTATTCGTCCATTTTTTGAATATTTAACAGAGTCGTTTCGGAAGGATAAAAGTTCATCTGAACTTTTATATTTAAATTCTCTTGATTCTTTTAATGAAATTTCAAAATATGGTTCATAGACACCAACACGTTGAAGATTAATTTCACCATCATGATTAATTATTCTAAGAATTTCACCATTTGACAAATTTTGACGCTGTGGTTGAGATGGTTGATACATTATTAGAGATGAAATTGTTGATAAAATTTATATAGTAAAAACTTAAAAAATCAGTTTTTATTAATCAACAAATAATCAAATTTTGATCATTTTAACATTTTGATTTATTCAAAGTTAAACTATTAAAATGATCAAATAGTTAAATAAATAAAAAATGATCAAAGTTAAAATGATCAAAGTTAAAATGATCAAAGTTAAAATGATCAAAGTTAAAATGATCAAATTTAAAAAAAGTTAAACTATTAAGAAAATTAAAATAAAAATGTTAAACTATTAAAAAAATTAAAATAAAAATGATAAACTATTAAAACGATCAAAAATAAAGTTAAACAATAAATAATTAAAATATTTTATTCAAAAATAAAATATTTGGTTTTCAATTCAAAAAAGATTATTTAATCATCATCTCCATTCATAATTTTATTGAATTCTTTTTTTGATTTCACACATTCACAAGTTATCCAATCTTTAACTGTGTTTCCACATTCACCAATATATGGTTTTAATGGACGAATTTCATCTCCATGACATTTTTGACATTCAGGAGTAATATCTTCAATTCGTGTATAAATAGCATCAAGTTTAGATTGGTGATTGTTGGAAAGTAGATTTTCTAATTTAGAAATTTTTGTTTTAGAATTTTTTAATGATTCTTGTAATTGTTTGATTTCATTTTTCATTTCATTAAAAGTATTATGAACATATGCTTCAAATGAAGATTTAGAATCGGGAATAAATTCAACTGCTTTAATATTAAGAGAAGACATTTTAGTAATCGATAAAAATAGTGATATAAAATTATATCATTATTTAGTAAATATTAGTTTTTTTAGTAAGGAAAATAAAGGAAAAAGTTAACGATTTTTAATTAAATTTTGTAATTCATCATTTTCTTTTTGCAATTTATTAAGAGCATTTCGATATATATCACAACATCCACAATCACCACAAGCATCTTTTGGATCATCAGATTCGGTTTTATCATTTTCCTTTTTTTCTTCATTTTCACTTTCTTCTTTGAATTGTTCTAAATAATCGATAATATAATCTGGGACTTTATCTCTAACAACTGTATCTAAACATTCCCAAAGTTGATATGCTGTCTTTCCATGATTTTCTGTGATATGAGACAAAATCATTAAATAATCGTTTCTGTCATTAACATACATTTCACGAATACCTTCACGCTCTTCTTTATCTACTTCTTCTAAATCCAAGAGAGAAAAAGCATATGTTTTATTAATCCATTCTTTGAATTGATATAATTGTTCAGTTGAAAGAGTAGTCATTTTAGGTAATCAATAAAATAGTAATGAATTTACATTACTATTTTTAATAAAAATCAGTTTTTTATAATTTCTTCAATATTAATCTTCATATTCAAGAGGATCACATGAAGAACAATATCCACCTTCACATTCATATTTTCCAACTGGTTCATGACAATCAACACATAATTTATTTCCATAACAAATATTACATTTTCTTGTTTCTTGTATTTCTTTTCCATCAATATTATTTACTAAACATTGAATACTACCGAGACCATTACATTTTTGACATTTTTTATTTTTTTCTTTTTTTACAGTATTTTTTTCCATTAATGGAATTAACTTTGCAAATTCATTAACAGCTTCTTTATGTTCTTCATCATCTTCAAATGGACCATGAAACTTACATGGATCACCATTATCAGCAGAATTTTGAATACAATCAAATGTTTGAAATTCTTCACTACAACCATCATCTTCATCTTCACTTTCACTTTCTTCATTTTCACTTTCTTCTTTGATAAATTTATAGTCAGTTTTCCATTTAATAGTGTTATCGTCTAAATAATCCAATATTTCTTGTTTATTTTGAAAATTGGTATCAAAAAAATATTGATGTGTAATATGTTTAATAATTTCAATAATTTTAGGATCTTTATGAGAAACAAAAATCTTCATACTCCCTTTAAATTGATCTGTATCATAATTTTTACCCAAAAAATAAAAATTAAAATCCGAAATAGTAATTCCCAATTTAACAATTGATTTTATTTTTTCATTATTATAAAATACTGTGAAATTATATTCACCCTTTTCTTTATTATATTCTTCAGTTTTAATTTTAATCTCTTTATTGTCTGCCATTGTAATATTAGTTGTGAAAGTTGATAAAATATTTTATTTAACTTACTATGTAAGAGATAAACAATATAAATAAAATATCAGTTTTTTTTAACGAATAGTTAAATATTTTGAGAAATAAAATTTTTTATCAATACGATAAATTATATACCAAGATCCCATATATAATAACATCATTGGCCATATACCAACTGGTATATCACCACTCCAAAGAAATGGATATGGTAATAATTTTTGAGTAATTAATGAAACACAATACAAATGAGCAAATGATAAAATACAACTGGTAAAAAATTTACAACTGTTTATAAAATCAGTTAATAGAGAAACCATTTTCGATAGTGTAAATTGTGAATAAATATTTTATTAAAAAAAAATAAAATAAAATATCAGTTTTTTAAGTCTTTAAATAAAAGAAAAATTTAACTACAGCAATTACAATCATTGGGTAACATAATATATCCTAATTTACCAGTAGGTTCTAAATTAAAATCTGAAATAAATTTGTCTATTTGTTTATTTATTTTTTCAAGTTTTTTTTCAGATAAAATTTTAAATTTTGATGGTTTACTTTTTAGTTCAAAATAATAAGAACGTAAAATTATCCCAATAAAAATAGGGTTCGATTTGTTTTCGTCTTTTTCTTTTTTGTCGGGTATTTTAGTTTTTATAAAATCTTTTTCAATATCATGTGGAATTTGAATCAACTCAATTTTCGAGTAAAGTTGTTTCACAAAATTATCTATATTAACATAGTCTTTATGATCATAATCACTACTTGAAATTGAATGTTTAAACAAGAAATCATTATATTTTTTAATGATTTCTTTGTTTGTTTCAATAACAATCCCATAGCAATAATAGAATCCAGACACTGTCATTCTCAATTGGTTTTAATAGAAATTGAGAATGACAATTTACAAAAAAATAAAATATTAGTTTTTTGAGTCATTTAAAGAAATAAATTAGTTTTTAAGTCATTTAAAGAAAAACAATTATTGAGTGTTTAATGTCTTGTTTCGTATTTTTTATTTCTTTTATCAAAGACTTTTTTAAATACATCTACTGTTGATATTTCTTTTTCATTTCCAAATATTAAATGGAAAGAAACATTATATTTTTGAGTCATTTTGTCAATAATTTTCATTGATGCTTTCATATTTGTTAATCTTATCAATGATACTTTACCAATTTCCCAAAAATTGATAGCCATATAGTATGGTAATACAAAAATTCCATTTTTGTAGTCTCCACCATCATTGATAATTTTTAATTGACTATAAGTCATTCCTTCAATGGGTATTGATTCGATTGACATTTCTAATTATTAGAAATGAGAAATTGTGAGTAAATATTCTATTTAATTTAAATAGAATATTAGTTTTTTGATATAATTATTTTTGAGTAAGTTATTTTACTCTTCATCAGAATCAGATGACTCTTCACTTTCCTCACTCTCAGAAGAGTCATCACTTTCACTTTCTTCAGTCTTTTTAGTTGATTTCTTTGGGGTTTTTTTGTGAGTCTTTTCAAATTCTTTCTTTGCCTTTGCTGCCTTTTCAAGATAGGGCTCCTTTTTTTCTTCACTCAATTTCTTCCACTTCTCACCCAACTTTTTCATGATTTCTGGGTTTGAACAGTCGGGATTTTTCTTAGTCATTACTGGTCTCGCATCCTTTTGCCAGAATTGATAAGCCGAAGTAGCACGTTTTCTTTCATTTGTCTTCTTCTCAAAACCAGGAGAAGGAGTATAAGACTCTTTTTCTTTCAAATATTTTTCCTTAGCCTCATCAGCCAATTTCTTATATTTGACTGCCTTTTTAGTCTTTTTAATCTCATTCCACATCATCGCCAACTCACTTTGAACTTCCTTTGGTTTCAACTCAGGACTTTTCTTTTTGAGTTTGGGTCGCATTTCTTCACAGAAAAAGAGATAAATATTCTTTCCACGCTTGGGAGCATTTGGATCTTTCTTCTTCTTTTCTTTCTTTTCACCCACCTTCAAAAATTCCTTTTCCAATTTTTTAATCAACTTATCAAATTCATCCTCTGAACGAAAATCAGAGTTAAACTCAGTAATCAATGTCTTGATTTTAGAATACATTTTCGCACCCTTTTTTTGTTTCTTTTTCTTCTCTTCCTTTTTTTCTTTCTTTTCATCTTCTTCAGACTCTTCATCTTCATTATCAGAGTCTTCCTTTTTCTCAAAATTAACGACTTTTCCACCCTTTTTTTCAACAGGTTTTGACTTCTTTTTATCAGATTTTGAAACTTTCACTTCCTTCACTTCAACTTCATCATCTGAGTCATCACGAGATTCAACACGTTTAGAAGACATTATTAGATAATCTTTACGAGTAAAGAGTTCTAGTGTATTATTTCATCCTCAAAAACTTTAAAAAATCAGTTTTTTATTTTGATTTTATTTTTAGAGTCATTTTTTATATTCAAAAATAGAGTCATTTTTTATATTCAAAAAAATGACTCTAAAAAATTTAGATAACTTTAATAAAATATACTCTAATTAGAGTATATTTTTAATTATTTTTTTTTAAGTCAAATTTCTTACAAAGACACCCATAAAACAAGAGTATTAATCATTTTTTTTGTAAATTATTACTCAAAAATGTTAGTTTTAAATCATAAGTAATTCTTTCAACTCATCAAATTCATCCTTACTACACCCAATGTATTGTTGATCAAGATGATCTTCCCACTCTTGATCAATAACTTCAGCCGCTTTCAACTCATCAAATTCATCCTTACTACACCCAATGTATTGTTAATCAAGATGATCTTCCCACTCTTGATCAATAACTTCAGCCGCTTTCAACTTATCCAAGACAAATTCGAATGAACGTTCTTTCTGTTTTGATTTAGTATCCATTTGTGAGTATTAGAATTATTAGAGTCTTTACGAGTAAAGAGATCTAGTGTATTATTTCATCCTCAAAACTTTAAAAAATCAGTTTTTATTTTAATTTTTTTTTAAAGTCATTTTTTATATTCGAAAATGACCTAAAAATTATAAAATATACTCTAATTAGAATATATTTTTTAAGTCAAATTTCTTACAAACATGAATGTTTAGACACCCATAAAACAAGAGTATTAATCATTTTTTTGTAAATTAATCGTTTACTTTGAGTTGAACACAAATTCATTGCTTCAATATTTGTTGATTTTAATGTTTGTATATGATTCCACATTTTTGATGTGGTTGGAATTATTTTTTCATATTCAACTGTTCGACAATAAATTTCCATAAGTTCCCATTCATTATTCTTTGTATGTTGAAGAGAATAAGCCTCAAATGACATTTTGTCAAGTTATTTTTAGTCGGAGAATTGATTGTAAATATAATTGTATTATATTTACAATTATCAGTTTTATCTAATAATCAAAATTTTTAATTATGAATATAAAAAAAAATAAAAACCCCCAAAAGATAATTAATATTTTTCTAATATATTTAAACCATCAATATGACAACTATATCTATTATTGAATCCAAAATTAATTTTAAATTCTAAATAATAAAAATCAGAATCTTTTATTAATTTTAAATGATTAGTTAATTTTTCATTTATCATCATTGATTTAATTTTATTTAAAAAATTGGGATATCTTGTTGAAAAATACAAACCATAATATCCTGTTTTACAACACAAAACCATAATATCTGTCAACCTAATATTTGGATTAATAAATTTCAAATTAGTAGTTTCATTATTAGTTGCTATTTTTATTAAATTATCAATAGAATAATTTAAATAATTATTAACAATAGAACAAATATTCTTATTTAACTTACCACTAATAAACTTATTTACATTTGTTTTATTCATTTTTATTCAAATAATAATTATTTATATTGTTTATTTTTAGAAATTAGTTTTTTCTTATTTATAATTTAAAAGAAATTTTTGTATAAATATCAAAGTTCTTTTTAATTTCAATGTTAAATGAAAATCGTTTACTAAATAAATCAATAGTAATATCTTTATCACTATCATAACTAATATATTTTTTAAGAGAAAAAATATGATAAATACCACTAGTAGATATAGTTAATATTGCTGAAAAAATACATTTATGATCTAATCCATCTTTATTAGTTGTTGATACATAAATTTGATATTTCTTCGTATATTGTTTATCTCTTTGCTTAGCAAAGTCTTTTTTAATATTATTTATCTTTATTTCTTCAGATTTTTTAACTTCTTCGGATTCATTTAGTAATTCATCAACTCTTACACATATATTATCTTTACAAATCATTATAGCAGTTTCAATTGTTGAAAGAAGTAATTTGGCAACTTCATATCCAAAATGATATTTAATATCAATATCACAATTTTCTTTAATCTTTTCGGTTGATTTAATTTCATCCAAACTTGTTAAAATATTTGTTCCATATTCATCCAAATCAAGTCTTCCTATTTGTAAATGAGAAAGAAATTCATTCATCATAGCAGTAGTAAGTTCAATTTGACCACAAATAACATCTTCAATTTCTGAATTAGACATTATTTGAGAATAATTATTCTTATGAGAATAATTATAATATATTTGTTTATAAAAAAATCAGTTTTTTAATGACAATTAAATAATTGGTGGAGGAGATTCGGGAACAGAAAATAATGGTGAAATTGGTCGATAATATATATCAGAACCAAATGTAATATGTAAATAATAAGATCTGGTTTCAGGTTGAAATACTTTGGTAAATTCAAATTTATCTGAAAATAATTTATCAATAGTTTCATCACTATTATAAGTCAAATAACGATAATGATGACGAATAATATTATTATCTTTAATTTTCCAAGTGAAAAATGTAGTATCATATCCACTATGATTAATTAAACCGGTTCCATCTTTATAAAATCTGTAATTTTCATCAGTTCCATTACGATCGTTATAATATTTACCAGACATATATTCACCTGATAAATTATAATAAATTTTAAAGCTAGTTTTTGTCTTCCATAAATTCAAATTTTCTATGATCTTCTGTTCCATATTAAAATAATTATTCTTATTTAGAATAATTATTTTATAGTTGTTTATAAAAAATCAGTTTTTATATTTTCATTTAGAAATTTCCATACATAATCTGGAATATTTTCAATATCTTTTAAATATACTGCCATATGATATGCTCTTTCTATTTCTTCTTTTGATAAAGATTCAATATCTTCCATAATATGAATTAAATCTTTTCTATGTGTATGATCATTATTGTCAATCCAATCTTTAAATTTAGATATGATTTCTTTTAAGTCTGACATAATAATCTTAAATATTATTCTAATAAGAATAATTACAATATAATTGTTTATAAAAAAATCAGTGTTTTATGATATAATACTATTCCAATTTGGAAGTAATTCAATTGACCAAACAAAATTTTCTTTCCAACCATCATCAAATAATAAGTATTCAATAATAATTTTTATTAATGGATCAAATATTTTTTTTGGTAATCTTTGATATAAAATTTCATATCTCAATTCTGATGTATTAGGATATTTTACCATAATATCATAATTTCCAATTGTAATACAAATATTACCAATTAATCCCAATTCATAATTTAAATGAAAATCTTTGTTATGAAATTTTCTACAAACATCGAATGTTTGTGTTAATTTCTGAAATGATCTTACATTATCGTTTGTATAAGAGGGATCGGTTTTAACAGTCCATTGTTTTAATTTTTTTGAATAATTTTGATTAGCAATTAAACTTTTATATCGTTCACTTCGTTTTTTCTCTAAAATATTCATTAGTTTATTATTTTGATTTTTATAACAATAAGCACATATACCTTTACACCACAAATATTTACAATTTACATTTCTGTATTTACCATTTATTTTTATATCTTCATTGGTAAATTCAGAAGTTTCAATATCAATTGCTCTTTGATTGGGCATTTTTTGATAATCAGAAAAGAGAAGTAAATTTTCTAAATATTAAATTTAGAAAATCAGTTTTTTAAAGTATTAAATTAGTTTTATTCAATTGTAATATCTTTAAATAAATCATTTAAAATTTTTTTATAATTTTCATTTACAATTTCATCTTTTAATTTAATTTCATTTGAATATGAAATAAATGTTAAATACATAGCATAATCATAATCATTTATTGGTTGATAATAATAATTAATTTGGTTATTAATATAGAAAGAATGAAAAATTTTATTTAAATCCATATTCCATATTTCATATAAAAAATTATATTGCTTCATAAAATCATTTTTAATAAATGGAATAATAAAATTAATTAAACTAGCTTCTGATTTTTCTTGATTTTTAAAAACTAAATAAATCAGAAATTCAAGTTCTTCATCATTAATATATGATGATATAACCGATATTGTATCGGTTGTTAAATTTGAAAATAAAAAAGAATTAATAGAAATAATTTTTTGTTGTTTATTAACAACATTATCAGGATATGTTATTATACTCATTGTTATTTTCAGAAAAGTAAATTTTTTAATATTAAATTTACAAAATATCAGTTTTATGTAATATTAAAAATATAATTATTAAAAGAATTAATAAACATCCATAAATTAGTTTTGTAACTTCATATTTATTATTTTTATCTTTGATTGAAAGATTTTTTAATTTTAACTTTACACTTTTTATTGTTTCTATTAGTTCAATTTTTTCATCAATATTTAGTGAATCAATTTTTTTAATTTTTTTTACAACATATTTTAATTCATCAAATAATTTTGGATTTTCAATTATATCAAATGTTAAATTATGTTGTTCTTTCTCTGTTAAATATGGGAAATTCATTTATTATTTTATTTACTTAAGAGATAAACAATAATAAAATAATAATATTAGTTTTATTATTGTTTATCTCTTAAGTAAATATAGGAATATTTTCTAATTGTGTTTTACTTAAATTTAATGTTGTTAATATATTTTTAATATACGATTCTAATCTTTTATCTTTAAAATTATCACAAATTTTCTTTAAATCTTCTATTTTTCCACTTATTACATTAACATGATTTTCAGCAATTAATTTCACATTACTATTTTCAATTAATTCATATTTAATTTTACTCCCTCTAGCAACTATTAATACAGGTAATATTAAACTTGGTTTTTTTGTTTCAATATATAACTTTTTTTCTTTATTTTTTTTAATTATATTTTCATTTATACATTCAATATCATCACTATAAATTAATCTATATCCTTTTTTCTCATTATTAAGAGAATCTTTATGTTGATTCCATACAATATTACCACCAACTACTTTACATATATCTTTAATTTTTTTCATATTAGTGTAATTAATATTAATTTTATCATATGAAAATAATTCACCCATTGTATAATCAGTATTTAATATATTTGTTTTTTGAAATATGTATATATTAACATCTTGAGATACGTCTTCAGAAAAGTTTTTTAAATTAGTAATATCTAATATATTACATTTATTTTTTACATATTTTCTAATTTCTGAATATGATGGACTTGTCATCATATTTTGTGGAATAATAAAACATAATAGTCCATTATTATTTAAACTATCTATACATTTTTCAACAAATAAAGCATATATATTATATCTTCCTTTTATTAATTTTGATTCATATTTTTGTTTGGATTGAGATAATTCATAATATGGAGGATTTCCAATAATAAGATCATATTTATTATTTTTTGTATTCACTAGGAAATCTTCATTAAATAAAATTGTAGATGTATTGATTTTATCTTTTATCATTTTTACAATTTTATTATCACTTTCATAAAGATGTATTTGTTTATTAGTAATATTTTTAATAGTATCATAAAATTGAAGACTACCACAAGATGGTTCTAAAATTAATTTATCTTCTAATTTCATATATTTTTGAATTTTTTCAATACATAAATTTGTTAAATAATACGGAGTAAAAAATTGACCATTTTTACTTCTATATTCCCGTGAAAATTCTTTCATTATATTCATTGTAATTTCATTATATTCTTCAAATACTATTTCATATTTTATATTATCTTTTTTATATTTCAATTTATTCATAATTATATATATTTTATATATAATTAAATTTTAATTTAAATACTGCTAAACCAGATTGTTGTTCCATCACTTGTTAATTTTATTTTTGAATATTGTGTTAATAAAGTTATACTTGTTGTTGATCCATTATCTATTGTATCACCAGAATGTGTATTGATTGTAATAATATTAGCTGTTTTATTTACAATTGAATATTCTCTTCCATTATTTACAGATGCTTGAGGTAATGTAATAGTTATTGCTGTTGATGGATTACATAAAACAATATCATATCCGTTATTTAATGTCGTTGAACTTGTAATAGTTGTTGTTTTTCTTAATCTTCCAGTTGTTTGTAAATCGTTATTTACAGTTATAGGATTTGAATTATTTGATGATGTTAATATATCAACTGATATATTTGATGAAACTGTTGGAGAATCTGTTCCGATATATAATAGATCAAAAGAAACTGGATTTGCTGGAGTGCTTCCACCATTAACTAATAAAACAGATAAAGTTCCACTTACATATTGTAAATTAATATCATAATAATCATTTCCTGGCATACATATTAAATCACAAGTTCCTGATGGAAATTCATTATCACTACAATCACAATTAACAAATGAATATACAATGCCAGAATTAGTATCAGAAAATAATAATTCGGCCAAATGTAAAGTTCCAGGATCAATAGAAAATGATAACAAATATTTTCCTCTCGGAATATTAGATAAAATAGTTTGATAACTATTAGAAAGTGTTAAAGTTGTTGTTGTCCGTTGAGAATAAATTGTTGAAGCAGACATTCTTAATTATAAATAATAATATTTATAATTTTCAATATTTTTAGTGAATAATATTTTTAGTGTTATAAAATATATTATAAATTATTTCATTCATTTTTAATTTATTATAATAAATTGTAACATTTTTATTTCCTGATAAAAATGTTACAATCTATTTTATTTTTTTCATTATTTTTTTCGGTTTGTTTCCCGTCGTAGACTTGATTACATAAAGATAAATATTTTTCAAAAGGAATATTAGTATTTAATGCTAAAAGACTCCAATTAATTTTATTATCGCAATGTTTACATAATTTTAAATAATTTTCGAAAAATTGATATGAAATATTTTTATTTCTTGATAAATTATCCCAATTAATTTTATCTTTATATTTTTTATCATTAATGTATTTTTCACGGTCTCTCGACCGCCAGGGAGAAAAAATTGATATGGAATATTTGTATTAGATGATAAAGTACTCCAATCTATTTTGTCTTTGTATTTATCAAAAAATTCAACTGGTATATTTGTATTTGTTGATAAAGCATACCAATCTATTTTATCTTGTTCTCCATGTTGTTTACACAAAGATAAATATCTTTCAAAAAAATCAACTGAAATATTAGTATTTGCTGATAAATAATTCCAATTTATTTTATCTTTATATTCTACATCATTAATATATTTTTCACGGTCTCTCGACCGCCAGGGAGAAAAAATTGAAATGTAATATTTGTATTTCTACATAAATAATTCCAATTCATTTTATCCTTATATCTTTTATCATTAATATATTTATCACGGTCTTCTCGACCGCCAGGGAGAAAAAATTGAAATGGAATATTTGTATTTAAATACAAATAAGACCAATAAATCTTATCCGGAATACCAAGTTGTTCACAAGAAGAAATATGTTTTTCACGGTCTCTCGACCGCCAGGGAGAAAAAATTCAACTGGAATGTTTGAGTTTAAACATAATGAATACCAACATATTTTATATTTATATTTTTTATGATTAATACATTTTTCACGGTCTCTCGACCGCCAGGGAGAAAAAATTGAAATGGAATATTTGTATTTCCACATAAATAATTCCAATTTAATTTATCTTTATAATCATTTTGTTCACACAAATTAATATGACTTTCACGGTCTCTCGACCGCCAGGGAGAAAAAATTGATATGGAATATTTTTATTTGATGACAAGATATCCCAATTTATTTTATCTTGTTTACCTCTCTGTTTACACAACTTAATATATTTTTCAAGATATTCAAATGAAATATTTCTTGATAACCAATACCAATCTATTTTATTTTCATTTTCTTCAGAAAAAAATAATTTAAAAGGAATATCAGGATTCATTGACAATCTGGACCAATCCAATTTATCTAAATTTTGTTCAAAAAATGATATTTTGAAATTAATATTTTTATAAAATCCAACATAATTAGTAATAATATTAATTAAATTCTTATTCAACATTCAAATATACGACAGAAAATATACGACAGAAAAGTAAATTTATTTTTAGTATTTATTCTGAATCACTTTCGTATTCATCATCATCACTACCATCACCAAATTCATTTCCATGATATTCATTATCATCTGGATCGTCTTTATCAATTTCTCCAATAAGAGCAGTTATACGATCAATTATTTTATGATCTTCACTATTTTCCGCAACACCTAAATTACTAATATCTTCTCTTAATCGTAATCTATGTTGTTTTAAACGACGAATAACCAATAAATCAACATGAGGATCAGAATAACCTCCAACACCAATTTTTTCTAAATATTCAATTAAATCAGTAATACTCATATTTAATTGTTCATTAAAAGATTTTGTTTCAGGAATAATTTCATTAATTTTTTTAATATAACTGAACATCTCTTCTCTCCATCCATACATAAATCCAATATAATCTTTATTTAATTCTTTAAATTCAGAAGGAGGTGAAGATACTAAATCGTTTAGTAACGAAAATGAAAGTTCTAAATCGGTATCTTCCCTATTTTCCCATTTAGTTTTTAATTCTTTCCATTTTTTCTCAATAATAGATTTATAAATTCCATTCACTTCCTTAATAATTTCAGATGATTCAGTTGTTTTAATATCTTTATTTTCTAATAACTCATTTGAAATATTTTTATTTTCTAATAACTCATTTGAAATATGTGCCATTTTCTAAAATTAGTAAATAATTGTTATATTTTGATATATAACAATTTTAAAAAATCAGTTTTTTAAAATTGTTTTTTTATGTTCACTGAATATCAAAAAAATATTTAACATCTTCAGACTAATTTTTAATTTTTATCTCTTCTTATTAATTTCTCTTTTTTTCAATAACAATGATAAGAAAAGACATTTATAGTTATAGAATAAAATGTATTTGTTTTACGCAAGGTTTTTTAAAATTAAAGAATGTATTATAAAATTTAACAGAAGGATGTAAAGGGTCTGAATTTTTTTGTTCACGTTTTATATATTCGGACCACTCTTTTAATTTTTCTTTATCTTTACTTTCTACAATAAATAAATTAATAACCCATGACCCTCTTAATTTTTTAATTAATTCTTTAGATTCATAAATAGCGGTTTTTAATTCCAAATGAATAGAATCAACATCAAAATTTCGAGGTTCGGATTCAGAAGTATAAGTTTCAATAACTATTTAATAAAATAGTTATATTGTTTAAATAAAATCAGTTTTTATTTTAATCATCATCTTCATTTTCATCATCTTCATCTTCATGATCACGTTCTTCTTTGATTTCTTTTACTTTCTTCTTAGATTTTACTACTTTTTTATCATTTTTATCATTTTTATCGTCAGAAGATTTTAAATTTTCTTTCTCTTCATTTGCCATTTTTACAAATTTTTTATATTCACTTCCATTTTCTTCTTTTACAGCATTCCATTCCTTTCCCATAATTTTTGAAATAGCACCAAATTTATCTTTCTTTTCTCCTTCCCAATCATCACCAAAATTTTCTTGATCAATTCTTTTTCTATTAGCATTACACCATAAAACATATGCTGATTTAGCATGTGGTGTTTTCTTTTCAGTTTTTTCAAATCCTTCAGGAGGTTTATATCCGACCATTTCACTTTCATATCGTTCTTTTTCTTTTTTGGCTAATTTTTCATATTTTTTATATTCTGGACCAGCTTTTTCTTTTACTTCATTCCACATTTTTCCCAAATGTGTAGTAATTTCTGTGCTTTTCATATCTGGATTTTCTGTTTTAACAATATCACGATTTTCATTACAATATAAAATAAAAATATTGTTATTTTTCTTTGGGGCATTTGGATCTTTTACTTTGGCTACTTTTTTAATTTTTGTTAAATTTTTAATATCTCTTTCAATATCCTTTTCATATTTATCAAAAGCCTCATTAACATTATCCAACCCTTTACTTTCTCTATGAAGTTTATTAGAAAAATCTCTAAATTTTTCTAACAATGTTTTTTTAGTTTCTCGTTTCTTTTTTTCCTTTTTCTTTTCAACTTTCTTCTTTTCTTTTTTTTTACTTTCCTTTTTCTTTTTATCATCCTTTTTACTATCCTTTTTACTATCCTTTTTTGTCCTTACTTCTTTTTTATCTTCTTTAACTTTCTTTTTCGGTGATTCTTTCTTCAACTTTAATGATTTATCAACATTTTCATTAGGTTTTCCATCATAGACCTGATCAAGAAGATTATCAACTAATGCCATTTTTTATGAAATATTATAATAATATACTTATATTATCCATAAATGAACATTTAAAAATCAGTTTTTTCAAAAATTAAATTCAAATTAAATTAATTTTATTAAAAAAAATATTTAAAATAATTTAAAATTATTTTTCTTCTAATGACTTTTAAATTATAAGTATTTTTAATTAATGATCAATAATTTTATTTCTTCTTAATGACTTCGAAATATTTTTATTCTAATGACTTTGAAAGTAAAATAATTTTATTTCTTCTTAATAACTTCGAAATTGTTAACTGGAAAAACAAAACTATAAATGACACAATAAGATTCAATACAAGCACAAACTGGAATTAATATAAATCCAATTATTAAATGATAAAGTCTTTTATATAATGGTAATTTTAAATCTAAATCTTGAACATAAATTCCAATTAAATATATATAAATACAAACTACAAATGAAAATGATGATAAAACATCCAACCAAAAAGGCGTCTTTTGAGGATAGAAATAATTATGAGGAATATGAAATATTGAAACTATAATAGTTATTGGACTTAAAGACCATAAAATAGCCAATATTCTAGAATATAAATGTGGTAATTCCCAAATTCCACAAAACCATCTTCTTCTCTGTTTAACAAAATCTGAAAGTGTTTGTGGTGATATTTCTCTCACAATTCCTGTAATCTGACCACATTTATAACCTAATTGATCACATTTCATTGCCATAGCAAAGTCTTCTATCAAACTTCCCGAATATCGATCATCCCAAGTCACAGTATTTTCAACCTCACCATTAACAAGTAAAAATGATCCGTGAGCACCAAATACTGGTTTATGTAAAATTGAATATTGAAATGTAAATCTTGCTAAATCATCCCCTACTCGTATTGAATCAAGAATTGTTAATAATGTATTTTTAAAGTATTCGAAAGAATTGTATAAAATTACACCTTGTCCCCATAAATATTTTCCTTGTAATATAAAATCAACACAATGATTTAAATCTTCTTTCAATATAATCGATTCTTCATCCAAATGTAAAACCCAATCTTTATTTTCCAATTTAATATATTTTCTAAAATATTCTAACGCTCTCGCCTTATATTTCGCATATTTCGTCTTAAATGTTTTTGGAACAACCACAATATTAATTCCATATTCTTCATAACAAGAATCACATGGTTCATCCAATACTAAATAATGTTTAATATTAATTCCATTAATCACTAAATCATTCTTTTTTAAATATACCATTGTATCTAACGCCCTAAAAACCGAACTCGAATTAGTTCCCTTGGTAACGGTTAAAACATATAAAGTTTTATTTTCTCTATCTTTTTTAATCGGATTATTTGGATTTGTTCTAAATAACGCTAAACCAATAAATGAACTAATAGTATAAGGAAGAGCAAATAACCAACAAATTTTATACCAACAAGAAGTATTCCAATGTTCATCAAAAGAATAATCAGACATGTGATAAAATGTAAAGAATAAAATTCCAATAATATTAATTGTTGAATATTTTCTCAATATATTATAAACAAAATGTGTTTTTAGATCACTTTTCAAATAAGAATCATCATCAAAAATATTTATAATCATTTACTTCTTTATTTTTTGGATTTTTTTCTATAAGAAAATAAAATTAATTAATTTTATTTTAATAAATCAGTTTTTTCTTTACTTTATAAAGGAACTAAAAATATTTAATATATTGTTCATATAATCCTTCAAAATAAGAATCATTTTTAAAAATATTTAAACATTCAATCATTGTATTATTCATATTTAATTTATATACCCAATATTTATATTTTACAAAAAAATCAATATATTCAATTATTTTTGTTCTAATAAAATCATCAGAAGCATCTTCAGGAATAAATGTTATTTCTTTAGTAAATTTATCAAATTTTATTTTCATTTCTTCATCATTTGGATAATACGAATTATCAACACATTTATAATTAGCAATAATTTTAACTAAATTAATATTTAATGATGTATTCTTATATATTCTTGGTAATATAATTTTAATTTCATCTTTTTTCATTTGTTGTAATAATTTTTCACAATTTGACATTTTATATCAAAGTCAATAAATAATAAACGTAAAATTTTTTATTTAACAAAATAAAAAATCAGTTTTTTCTTTACTTATAAAGGAACTAAAAATATTTAATAAACATTTTACAAATTTTCAAAAATTTGTTTAACATTTTTGAT
>Ga0302303_10000489_pt1 | contig 32141 bp, 27 predicted proteins | sample III_Palsa_E2_1_FD_194542 | JGI IMG/M metagenome (GOLD analysis project Ga0302303, IMG submission 194542) | Peat permafrost microbial communities from Stordalen Mire near Abisko, Sweden - III_Palsa_E2_1 | ecosystem: Environmental > Terrestrial > Soil > Palsa > Peat permafrost | place: Sweden...
CCCCACCTTAGTCATAGTCGATAAAAACGGTAAATTAACAAGACGGCCAATCGACCCAAGGGCTGATAAGGGTGACGATTTGGTGTCGATTATTAATCAACAGGATAAATTGGAATAAATGAGTATGAGAAATCAATATATTATAATTTTTTTGATGGCGGCAGTTATATTAACAGCTTCGAAACAATCTGCCTTTGCACAAATACTTCATCCAGTTCATTGGAGCTATGCAGCAAAAAAAACCAATAAGAATGAGGTAGTGATTTTTATCAAAGCTACTATTGATGAGGGCTGGCATATTTATTCCATTAATCAAAAGGATGGCGGACCAGTCAAAACAAGCTTCACATTCCTACCCTCAAAAACATACAGGTTACTTGAAGATGTTAAAGAACCCAATCCTATCTCCAAATATGAAAAGACATTTTCTATGGATGTGAATTATTTTGAAAAGTCGGTTATTTTTCAACAAAAAGTGCAACTTACTTCATCCGATGCAGTCGTCGGCGGGACAGTCAGTTTTATGACCTGCAACGACCAGAAATGTTTGCCGCCCGATGAAGTTAACTTTCATATTTCGGTAAAATAGACACCCAACTTAACCACAACGAATAATTTATATCATTGCCACTTCAGGCAATTTTATTAGACGTATTTTTTTTTATGAAAATAACTTCCCAGCAGGGTATGCAGCGCTTTTGGCTTTTTTTCAAAAGGAACTTAGTACAAGTGACACTAATTTTGATGCCTACTTTTTCATTTGCGCAGTCCGGTGATTGCCACATTAAAATCAGTTTTGAAAACTTTAAGGCAGATGGACGGGAGATAGATCTAACCATCAATGACAGCACACAATCTGCCATCGTTATAAACGGTTCGGCTGAATTTAAGGCCCATCTATCAAAACCAGGCTACGCTTCATTGACACTTAGGCACACCATTCATGGTATGCCTTATTCTCAATTTGAACATAAAGATATTTACGTTCAGTCAGGCAGTATAAATGTAATTTCTAATATTCCCGATTCGCTTATGCTTGCGAAGGTAATCGGTGCGCCTTTAAGTGTGCTATATAATGAGAAATTATTAATTCCAGTTATAAATTATCAAAAAGAAAATGCCAAACTACAGGTAGACCTAAAAAATGCCCGTGCGAATAGAATAGACGATACCGTGCAGCTTAAGGATATGCTCATTGAAAATATCAGGAATTGCTTTGCTGTACCCCAGGTTTTTATAAAGGAAAATCCTGGTTCCTCTTTGCTTATGGTGGCGCTTCAAATGCTTGGTACCGGGGATGAAGAAATTGGGTTTACTGAGAAAGATGTAGAGGCGATATATGATTCTTTTCCATTATCCATCAAAAATAGCCCCGACGGACTTGCCTATGCAAAACAGCTTAAAGATGGAAAAGAAAATCAAAATGGAATGAACGATGGACCCTATGTTTTTTATAAAAACGGTATGGCCACAACAAAAAGTGTTTTAGCTACAGACGCTGATGTTAAGGCGGTTATTGACAGTTTCCCGGCAAGCTTAAAGACAAAAAAATTACTTCATGTGTATGTAAACGGACATTCTGATTGGGGCTTTACAGTCAGATTGAAACCTATTAATATAATAAGCGGCCCGAATTTTACGGCTGCTGATAAAATACTCGTACTATCTGATATAGAGGGGGAATTTGATCCGTTCCGTAATTTATTATTGGCCGCAAAAGTTATCGATGAAAAATATAATTGGACATTCGGCAAAGGTCGATTGGTAGTGGCGGGTGACTTGTTTGATCGAGGTCGGCAGGTGAGCCCTTTCCTATGGCTGTTATATAAGCTGGAAGATGAAGCAACAGCAAAAGGCGGCAGTGTTCATGTTATTCTTGGCAACCATGACATCATGAACCTGAACGGTGATTTTCGGTATGTAGAACCGGTGTATATGGCCAATGCCAAATTATTGAATCAAAGATACGCAGACCTTTACGGCGCAAATACTGAGTTAGGACAATGGCTCCGCAGTAAAAACATAATAGAAAAGATAGGTGATCTATTAATAGCACATGGTGGCATTTCACCCGACGTTCTTGCCAAAAACAGGTCGCTATCCGCAATCAACACTATTAGTCGCCCGTTTTATGCTACGTCACCGCAAAATGTGCCTGATAGCATAAAGGATTACTTTAATGGTAAAGCCTTGTTTTGGTACCGGGGTTATTTTGTAAAACCAATGGCTTCACAAAGCTTAGTGGACAGCACATTGGCCTATTATCATTGCAAAAAAATCATTGTCGGCCATGATATAATCGATCATATCGCGGCCTTTTACCTAAACAAAGTAATCGGCGTGGATGTGAACGAGCATGAAGGCAGGCACGAAGGGCTGCTAATTGAAAAAAATACTTATTACAGAATCGATGATAAAGGGAACAAGACACTGTTGCTAACCAATTAATAATTAATGAATATAATTTTTAAAAAGATCTTTTTGTTCGCTGTCTTTGCCATTGTTTGGAATCGGTTGGATGCACAGCAAAAATCCGCTGTATTACCGCTTGACCTGGCGGTTAGAACCGGCAAACTGACCAATGGCTTTACCTATTATATCCGCCATAACGAAGAACCAAAAAACCGGGTAATTATGTATTTGGTAAATAAGGTAGGCTCCGTGCTGGAAGATGAAGATCAGCGGGGTTTGGCGCATTTTATGGAACACATGAACTTCAATGGTACTAGACATTTTCCGCATAATGAATTGGTAGACTACCTGCAAAAAGCAGGTGTGCGTTTTGGTGCGGACATTAACGCATACACCAGCTTTGATGAAACCGTATATGAATTGCCGATACCCTCTGATAAGCCGGAGCTATTAAAATGCGGTATGGAGATCATGCGGGATTGGGCGGGTGAAGCATTGCTTGACCCAGAGGAGATTGATAAGGAACGTGGTGTAGTACTGGAAGAAAAGCGTTTAGGAAAAGGAGCGAAAGAGCGGATGCAAAGAGTTTACTGGCCGGTGCTCCTGAACAATTCCAGGTATGCCGTGCGTACTCCCATTGGACTTGATACTGTACTGGATAACTTCAAAAGACCGCAAATCTATCGCTTTTATCATGACTGGTACAGACCCGATTTGCAGGCGCTTATTATCGTTGGGGATGTGAGTGCCGATAGCTTGGTAAAAGTTATCAAGGCGAAATTCGCAGACCTCAAAAACCCGGCTCTTGAAAGGTTAAGGCCGAAATATACCGTGCCCCTTACTGGAAAGAACCAGTTTATTGCAGTAACCGATAAGGAAATGACTGCTACGGTAGCGGAAGTGATTATTAAACATCTGCAAAGTCCATTGCGCACGGCGGCCGATTACAGGAAATCCATTATTCAGGAATTGTTCAACCAAATGCTCGACGAGCGTTACACGGAACTTTCACGAAAAGCGGACATACCTTTTGTACAGGGGGGAGCCGGGATCGGTGGCTTTATCGGTGGAATGAATAGCTATACCGTCAGCGTCGTAGCCAAGCCTGGCCAGTTGGAAAGCGGCTTTAGCGCCGTATGGCAGGAAACAGAGCGGGTGAAGCGCTTTGGTTTTACCGCTACCGAACTGAAGCGGGCGAAAACTGCTTACCTGAACAGCATGGAAGTGGCTTTACAGGAGAAAGATAAGACCCCATCGGAAAGCTATGTCAAGGAATACCAAGAATACTTTTTAGAGGATATTGCTTCACCTGGTATCACTACCGAATATGGATTAACCAAAAACGCCCTACCGGGCATTACCTTAAATGACGTAAATGAACTTGCAAAAGCTTACATCACGGATACAGACCGCGATATACTGATTATGGCCTCGGAAAAGGATAAAAACTCTTTACCCGATGAAGCAACCGTAAATGATTGGCTAAAAACGATTGACGATGAAAACCTGCAACCTTACCAGGATGACACTAGTGCTAAGCCTCTATTGGCGGTCCAGCCAGTTGCAGGTAAGATCGTTGCGGAACAACAAGACAAACAACTGCACCTGATTACGATCACGTTAAGCAACGGCGTGAAAGTAATCCTGAAGCCCACCGACTTTAAAAATGACGAGATATTGTTTAATGGCTTTGCAGAGGGTGGCACCTCTTTGTATAGTGATGCGGATTACCAGAGCGCCGCTAATGCGGGCAGCATCATACCGGCAAACGGCGTGGGGAATTATAATGCAGACCAGTTAGATAAGTTTCTTGAAGGAAAAGAATTAAAAGTAAGCCCCTATATTAACGAGCGCTTTGAAGGCATCAGGGGCACTTCGGATAATAAGGATATGGAAACCACTTTACAAATGGTTTATGCCTATTTTACCGAGCCAAGGAAGGATACGGCGATCTTCAACGGCATTATCAGTAACTCAAAAGCCAACCTGATTAACCGTAATAACGACCCTGCCAGCGTATTCAGTGACGCTGTAGGCGCGGTTTTAGGTAATTACAACATCCGTAGAACGGGGCCGACGATAGAAAAGATCAACCAAGTTGATTTAAATAAGGCTTATTCTATCTATAAAGAACGTTTCGCGGATGCATCAGACTTCACCTTCACCTTTATAGGCAGCGTCGATACGAATGCGATTAAACCCTTGCTTGAAAAATACCTGGGTGCTTTACCGAGCACAAATATCCATCAAACCGCAAAAGATTTGAATATCCATGCGCCGGATGGCAGGATCGAAAAAGCAGTTTACAAAGGGACAGAACCCAAAGCGACCGTTATCCTGGATTTTTCAGGAAAGTTTAATTACAATCTTGAAAATAAGATCTGCCTGGATGCGCTCAAGGAATGTCTTGAAATACGTTTGCTGGAACGATTGCGTGAAGATGAAAGCGGTGTTTACAGTCCCGGCGTATTTGCTAACACGGGTAAATTTCCTCAGCAGCGATACAGCTTTATCATTCAATTTGGCTGCGCGCCACAGAACGTGGATAAGCTAATCGCTTCGACATTAGACGAGATCAATAAGCTGAAAACAAACGGCCCGTTGCAGGAGAACCTTGACAAATGGCGCGCCGAAGATAAGTCTTCATGGGAGACCCAACTAAAAACGAACGGCTTTTGGCTGGCTTATCTTACATCGACTTTACAGGATAAAGAAAGCATAGACTTGGTAGATCAATATCCAGCATTAAGGAATAAAATAACAACCGTCCAGGTGAAAGAAACAGCCGGAAAATATTTAAGTGGTGAGAATTACATCCGGCTGGTTTTACTACCAGAAACAGCTGCAAGCAAATAATTATGAACATAAGAAATGCGACTTATCATGACGCCCCGGCGATAAAGTCATTACTGGAGCAATTGGGCTATTCATCGAGGCTCAGTATGTTAATTGATCAGTTAGAACGCCTCTTTAACAAGAATGACCATCAAGTGTTTGTCTATGAACTGAAAAAGGAAGTTGTTGGATTTGCATCGGTACACTGCTTGCCTCAATTGGCGTTTGACGGTGCAATATTAATTATTTCTTATTTTTCTGTGGATTCCTCGCTTAAGGATGCTGGCATTGATCGAGAGCTGGAGCAATACATTACAAGCCTTGCAAGACGATTTAAATGTGAGCGCATACAAGTTCATTGCACGGATTGGCGAACGCCTGCGCACCAATTTTATTTGCAACAAGGATACCAGGAATACCCAAAGTATTTCACGAAAAGACTGGTTTATGGCGAATAGCAGCAATAAATTTTAAAATTTTAAAAATACCCTCCGTTCTTTAAGATCAGTAAAATAGTTAATTACTGTTTCTATAGTTAATTATAAAAGCAGTACTCCTTGAGGAAGAGTGCGCTTTAAAATTAGACTTTGTATAATATAAGTTTAGTTGATTTGATAAGGTGCATCCGGTTTGCCGGTTGCACTTTTTTTGGCATCATAACTCCTATTAACCAATAAGAAAATAGTTAATTTTTAATAAATCCTAAAATGCAAACCATATGAAAGATGAAGTGAAACACACACGAATTATTAAGTTATATTTGCAAAAAAGAAAAAAAGAACCGGATAGATATTTTAAACATATAAGAATTTAGCGTTTCGCTTTCCTCCCTCCAGAAAAACGTCGAACTTTTCAAGGATATTGAGAAATGGGATCAAAGTGCAACGCCCGCCAAAAGTGCGGGCTTGCATTCCTGTTTCTCAAGTATTCGACGTACTTTCTGGGCAGTTATGTATTGTCCCGCGCTTTTGTTTAAAAGCCGGTCAATCTTCAAGCCATCCCCATTCGTTTTTAGCTGCTCCCTTTGCCCGGCATATTCATTTACCGTGTTTAACTATAGGATATGCATACTGAAACCGAAGTCCTGAAATCCATTGCTGAGGATATCGCCTCACGCCAAAACCCCGATAACATCAATGAACCAAAAGCAGATCACCGCTTGTTATATGAGGCCAACAGCCTCGAAAAAGCCATCATCCGGGAACTGAGAACGATTGACAATGATACCCAGCGTGATACCTTTCGCAACGACACCATCAGCAAACTCGTTGACATTTGCGACCTGCTCTATGAAGTTCATCACCGGGTAAGCCCTGATACCAAAGTACTGCTCGACCTGCTGACGGCCATCAAAAAAATACTGCCAACCGAAGTTAGCCCACTGTTGCGCTTACCCAAAGCATTTGTGCAGGTACAGAAGGATGAATTGAAAACTGGCTGGGCTGCCTATGAGAAAGTATTAGCGCAACAAGAGATCGACAATAAGCTCGTTCCGATAGCCGCAATCCCTTTCGCAAGATTTATCGATGCTAAGGAAAAACTATATTGGGGCGACTATACCTGGCTGAAGGGCTATATGGCTAAGCTGGACGCCGTTGATTGGGAAAACGCGGATTGCAACAGTTCAACCGAAGCCCTAATGTCGCTGCTGATTGGCAGAGATTTTAACCATGACCAGTTCTTTGTCTACTGTAAAAAGTACATCAGCGGACGTACTGGTGCATTTACCACCAGATCGCGCAAATTACAGGAATTTGCCATATGCCAAAAGCTTGTGCTGGAAGACACACAGACTGGCTTAGCCGCCTTTGACCGGCATAACAACGCGCTTTCACCCAGGCTGCTAAAATGGATCAAAGAAGAAACCGAAGCGATTAAAACTGCCGCCGCTTTCGAGGATGCGGCGCAAAAGGTCGAATTTAATTGGGATGCTGATACATCAGCCGTATTTTACAAGTACCTGATGGATAAGGGCATCACCAAAAAGGTTGAAACGAAAACCTACGCCAAACAGATTGCCGCTACGATTTCAACAGTTGGTAAAGAAGATGTACAGTGGGAAACGATCCATAAACGCCTTTACAGCAAGGACGAAAAATACCTGACGAAGATTTATGAACCATTAGACAGCATACTGGAAGACATCAAATTCTTCCTGCGAAAGTAGTACACGTACCCTTCGTGGTTCTTCGTGGATACGTTTTTTTGACGTTTTACAGCGCATTTCCTTTGCCGGAAATAAAGCTAGTAAAACCATGAAAAATGATTTTGACAACAACAGTTTCCGGGATTTCGAGTATATTCCCGGTATGGATGCCTGGGCACGGGCACGAATGTTCCAGGCTTACCTCGACGATCAAACCTGGAAGGGCCAATTAAACTATCGTTTGGTTACCACCACCGGCTGCGGCCCCGTGGTAGAAATGAATGGCAGCAAACTCATTAGTTTGGTGTCCAATGATTACCTGGGTTTTACCCAACATCCCGCAGTCAAGCAAGCGGCTATCGACGGGATCAGAAAATATGGCTCAGGTGCCGGTGCCTCGCCTGCCATTGGCGGCCATTATGATTACCACGCGTATTTAGAAAAAAAGATTGCTGGGTTTTTCCGAAAGGAACATGCGATAATTTATACGACCGGCTATAACTCGAATAGTGCATCCTTACAATGCATTTTGACGAAGGACGACCTTGTAATTTTAGATGCAGGGGTGCATACGAGTGTAATGGAAGGCTGCCAAATGTATAACCGAAAGACGGTTAAACATAATGACCTCGATGCCTACGAACATATTTTAAAAATGTCAAAGGGCAAGCATCCGCTCATTTTAGTAATTATTGACGGGGTTTATTCACAGGACGGTGACCTTGCGCCTTTAACTGAGATCATCGCCCTTTGCAAAAAGTACAGCGCACGACTGATGGTGGACGATGCGCATGGCACGGGTGTGGTCGGCAGAACCGGCCGTGGATTGATCGAGGTGTGCAATGCCTGGGACGATGTGGATTTGATCACCGGCACTTTCAGTAAAACTTTTGCACATGTGGGCGGCTATGTGGTGGCCAGCGAAGAAATGGTCAATTATTTAAAATATCAGAGTAAGCAACATCTATTTTCCGCCAGTTCTACTCCTGCAGCCATGTCGATTATCAAAGCTATTGAACTGGTTGATGAGGAACCGTTATGGATGTCCGTGCTGAAAGACAATTGTAAATACTTCAGGCAGGGGCTGTTAAACCTGGGCCTAAACATTGGCGATACCCGGTCGGCCATTTTTCCGGTACGTACCGGTGATAAAATTAAGAATGCCAGGATTTGCTATGTACTCCAGCAAAAGGGCGTTTACGCCAACCAGATCAACTACCCGGCTGTGTCGCTCAAAGATGCCCGCATCAGGATGGGCGTAACTGCATTACATAACAAAGCGCATTTGGATGAGGTGTTGAATGTCTGGTCGGATATAAAAAAGGAATTTCAGCTATGAAAACGGAAATCAAAAAACTATATGATGACATGCTTGAAGAAGTGAGCTTGTACGCAGACATGGGTACGTTGCCCGTCAAGCGCTTTTCGGGGAAATTAACGGTAATCAATAAAGCGCTGACAGCTTTGAAGCAGTTCGTTGTGGATCACCCGTTCACAGACAAACAGGAGGAAATCAATTTCTTTAAATATGAAAAGCCCGCTTTTGTCTGCGAATTGCTATGCGCCCAGCAGATGTTTATTATTGAAGCTCAGCGTAAGCAGTTCAATGAGCAAATATTGATACGAAACTATTACGAGCAGGAATTGAAAGTGATCAGGCATTATTTTATGCAGCACCAGTTTTTGTACCAGTATTATTTGCTGGAAGCAGCGGAACTGGACGCGGTTTTGTTTGTTCGGGGCGCGGATTGTTCGGTTGTGCTATTGCCCGAAATGCCTGATCTTGACCCGGACTATTCGACCAATGGCGACTACTTATTCGCGAAATTGATGGCTTACGAAAAGATACAGGAATACCTGATTAGTGAACTTTACCAGTCATCGGAACGAAAGGGATTTGGCAAAAAATTAAATTGGACCGGCGAAGCGGTCAACCTGGTAGAGTTGGCCTACGGGTTATATTTAACGGGTCAGCTTAATGATGGAAAAGTTACTGTCGTAGATATTATTGAGTGGCTTGAATCACACTTTAATGTTTCCGTAGGTAATGCTTATCGCCGATGGTATGCGATTTCGCGCAGAAAGCGGGTGACGCCAACAAAGTTTATTGAGCAGATGAGGGATGCGATATTGAAGCGGTTGGATGATGATAATGATTTTGGTAAGGGAAAATAGGCTGCCCAACTGGGCGGCATGATGACTACGATTAAAAAGCACAAAAGCCTTCAACGAATGATTTTAACACGCTTATTAATTACTACATTTGTTTTACTTAAGCGTGCTAAACCTGCCACAGGAATGATCAGATTTGTACCACCTACGCTTCGTCGGGATTTCATTTTAGTGGTTCGCCGGGGCGAATCCGAATTTGCTGCGGCGGCTGTTTCTTATCTTTTTCAGCAGGGTTGTTATCTCCCCATCTTCGCCTTTACTGACGTTGACGTACCTGCCGATGCCCCTGTTCTTGAGCCGGATATTTATGCTATTCAACGGCGTCGTGCGGAACATTTCTCGATATTTCTAAATAATGCAATCATTCGGAATGGTGGTTGTGATAACCTGGTGTTGCTTGGGCTCACGGATAAACAGTTAACATATCTTGACTATCTCCCCCATTACAATGTGATACAAATTGAGGCAGCGGATGAACTTGGAGCCTATCTGGGCGGGTTCGCGTTCGACAAACAAGCGCCAATAATGTGTTCGGCGGAACAATGTTTTGAGGGCCTTGCACTGGCGTTACAGCAGAATCGCATATTACAGATTGGCCCGCAAAATGTGGCGCTGGACGTACAGCCTGAAGGCTTGCCTGGGATAGTGGTTGTTGAACGTATGTCTAGTGCGGAGACGGTGATTGCTATAAGTTATGCCGCAAGCATAGGAGCCAAAATAATTATAGTTGAGGAAATGGCCGATCATGAAAATGAACAGGTACTACACTTGCTGGAGGACTGGGATGCCGGGGATCAGAACGCCTTAGACCTTTTGCGGGATAAGATTAACGGTAGGATTGGCGGGATAAATTTCAATGCTTTTGAGTACGCTACCTTTTTTACAGAAGGACTTCCATATTCACTGTTCGCCCACTCAATCCCTGTGTCCTATGTCAACCTGGAACACCGGCCGGATTTCTTTATCCATAATGCTTTTAGATACGAACTCGGTAAAAGATCAGGTTCCGCAGTGGTCTTCTCGCCTGTTTTCTTTAAAGATGAAGAAACTGAAAAACTTATCAGCCTCCTGGAATTTAAAAACTATTACCTGCGTAGGCTGACCGCTGGTGCCGCTACGACTTATAACCTCAAAAACACAATTGAAGGTTATCCTTTTGACTTGCTTCATATTTGCAGCCATGGCGGCGATGTAAGCGGCACACGCTCCGAAGTGAAATTCCACGGCGCAGATGGGGCGAACCATATTGTGGAATTTGACATGGTATTCAGTCTTGCGTTGACCCCGTATCAGGATATGCATGCTGTAGAAACGCTATATTATTTCAAAAAATTGGATGGCTTGGCCTGGCGCAGCGAGGCACTGCATGCTTTGGGCTATCCGCATGAGGTCTATGCAGGCATAACCGGCGCAATCAGTTCGGCATATCACCGGAAAAAGGTGGCCAGAAAACACGAGGTGCCCCGCGTACCGAATGCCAACGCCATTAAATGTATTGACTTTAATTATATGGCTAATTTTGATCAAATGGCCAGTGATCCCCACCCGCCACTCATTTTTAATAACACCTGCTGGTCGTGGGCGAACGTTTCGACGAGCTTTCTTGTAGGGGGCTCTCGCGGATACATCGGCACACTGGCTTCAGTGCCAAATAATAAAGCCGTGCGCTTAGCAGAAACTTTTTATGACCGGGCGTTTGATTCGAATATTATTGACGCGTTCCATGACGCGAGTACTGAAGCCCATCAGGACGGCTCAATGCCTTTATATGTGTTTTGGGGATTGCATTTCTCAACAATCAATAATGTGGACACCGTGCGTACCAATCGCGAATTAGTTCTTAGAGAACTCAGCAAAAGCCTGGCGACATGGCGCCATAAACGGGATGCCGGTGAAGGTGCTAAAGGCTTGCTCGAAGGAAGGGTAACAGATACTCTTTGGACGTTGACGGATGTATTTAAGGGATCGATGGAGGGACATACACCCACCGGAATCCCACCGAAGCGTAAGTAAAATATTTACGATAGTATTATATGGTCTGGATTTCCGTGACGGCTTTTGTCATAAATCAGATAATGTTTTCCGGAGAATACCTCAAACACCAGGATCAATTCGAATTCAGAGTGGTTATTGTAAAGGAAAATCTCGTTATGAAGGTCAAATCCCGAATGGCTGCTGAAACCATCCACAATCAATAGCAGCCAAATTCGGGTAAGCCCACTTTCAGACTGATAGGCACTAAACCTTTTTTCTTTAGCCGCTATGCGTTTTTCCGCTAAACTCCTAAACCCACCGATTGCAAAATAACGTTCACCCAGATTGATACTTACCGGGTGGCCCGGATTTCTTTCAAAACTGGATTGGATAATAAATGGAGGCTTTGAATTATTCTCCATTTTCAAGAGCTTGGTAACGTAATTCGCTATTATTTCTTTCAACTGTTCCCGTTCTTCAGCAGTAAAGCCCCTTGAGTTTAAAGACTTATTTGAAATAGCAGGAGCATTAAAATCAATGAAAATATTTACGATACCGTCAAGGGTTGGATTATTTTGATTAACAATTTTGGCGGCATCCTCTAATAATTTCTGAGTAGTTTTAGTTGCACGTTTCATTTGTTCATCGATGATTCGTGAATGTTCAATGCCAATCCGATCATTATCCATAGCAAATGTAAAGTCAGGATAAACCGGCAGTTGTGATGGTGGACTGAATCGAATGTTCAATCCGGTTTTCAATAAGAACCTACCTACATCCATCAATTCATCATACTTGTCCTTAGTTATTTTAGGGGTGCTGTCCAGCAACGTTTTATAGGGCGCAGTAAAGGCTTGTACCGCCAGGTATTCCGCTTTATTAATTTCTTGCGCTTCTTTGATATTTGCGCGAAGTTTTTCTTCAGAAATATTCAACAGTTTTGCCAGTTCACGAATAGTTTCATCCTCATTTTGAGAGGCATTCAACTTGAAATGCTGACGGTATAAAATACCGGGTGACACACTTTTTGGAACATCGTTATCCTGTTCGGACATATTAATTGCTATCGGATTATAATAAAGGTAAGGTTAAACACCTACTATGCAAATTCCAAGTCTTGGGGCGTAACTTATTAGTAAGATATTAACTGGTGATAGTGAGCGGTTTAACTTGACAGTATGAGATTAATTACCTATCTTTATATAAGCCAAAGGCAAAGCTAAGAACCGTTAACAATACGTTAACAGAAAAAAGAAAGGCAGCTACATCTTACTGTAACTGCCTGATAATCTGGTAGCGGGAGCAGGACTCGAACCTACGACCTTCGGGTTATGAGCCCGACGAGCTACCAACTGCTCCATCCCGCACTGTTTTTGTTATTAACTCTCTGCCCATAACTGCAAAAAGTGTTCCATTTAAACCAAAAATGCAATTTACATCCTGTTTAAATTGGACTGCAAAGATATAATTCGTTTCTTTGCAGTCCAAATATTATTTCATATATTTTTTTATGGCCCACAAAGCAGGTTTTGTAAGCATAATAGGTAAGCCCAACGCAGGTAAATCAACCCTGATGAACGCGCTTGTGGGCGAAAAAATGTCTATCATCACCCCAAAGGCGCAAACCACCCGTCACCGTATTTTAGGTATTGTTAATGAAGATGATTACCAGATAGTTTTTTCTGATACCCCCGGCGTTATAAAACCCCACTATGCCTTGCACGAAAGCATGATGCACCAGGTTGATGGCTCCATAGTTGATGCCGACCTGATTTTGCTGGTGACCGATATATATGAGGAATATGACGAAGCCGATGTACTAAAAAAGCTTGAAGGCTCATTAGCGCCGGTGGCCGTGCTCATCAATAAGGTTGATCAGAGTGATGAGGAAACCGTAAAAAACAAGGTGGAGTTTTGGGAAGAAAAGCTAAAGCCTAAGGCAGTTTTCGCTATATCGGCACTAAAAGATTATAATGTGCTGGCGGTAATGAACTTCGTGATCGAGAACCTGCCCGAACATCCGGCCTATTACGAAAAGGATGCGCTAACCGACAGGAACGACAGGTTTTTCGCATCAGAAATGATACGGGCGCAAATATTTAAACAATATAAAAAAGAAATACCCTATAGTAGTGAGGTAATTATAACCGCCTTTGTTGAGGGAGAAAAGCTGCACCGCATCAGCGCGGAAATTATTGTAGAGCGCGACTCGCAAAAAAATATACTGATAGGCAAGGATGGCGGCATGCTTAAAATAGTAGGCACTTACGCCCGCCGAGATATGGAAGATTTTTTCCAGAAAAAGATCTTCCTGGAGATGTTTGTAAAAGTAATTCCTGACTGGCGCAGCAAAAAGAATTACCTGAAAAAATTCGGGTACGAATAATAGTTGAAAGTTAAAGGCATAAAGTCGAAAGTCGACTTTGAACTTTAAACTTTTCACTTTAGACTAAAAAACAAATGAGCAACATAGTAGCCATAGTGGGCAGGCCCAACGTAGGCAAATCAACTTTATATAACCGACTTACCGAAAGCCGCAAGGCTATTGTTGATGATGTGAGCGGCGTTACGCGCGACAGGCATTACGGCGTTTCTGAATGGACACATCACAGTTTTACCGTTATTGATACCGGCGGTTATGTGGCAAACTCCGAAGATGTATTTGAGGCCGCCATACGCGAGCAGGTAGTTATAGCTATTGAAGAAGCCACCGTAATTTTGTTTGTGGTTGATGTAACCACCGGCATTACCGATTTGGATGATGAGATAGCATCGTTACTGCGCAAAGGCAAAAAACCTGTATTTGTGGTGGTTAATAAAATGGATAACACCTCGCTATTGGCCGATTCAATGGTGTTTTACAGCCTTGGGCTAGGCGAATTGTATAACATCTCATCTATGACAGGCTCGGGCACCGGCGAATTGCTGGACGATGTGGTAAAGCATTTTGACGATGAACCAACAGAAGAAAGCACCTTACCCAAATACGCCATTGTAGGGCGCCCGAATGTGGGTAAATCATCCATCATTAACGCGCTGATAGGTAAGGAACGTAACATAGTTACCCCAATAGCAGGCACCACCCGCGATTCCATCCACATACATTATAACCAGTATGGGCATGATTTTATGCTAATAGATACTGCCGGGCTGCGTAAAAAAACCAAGGTTAAGGAGAACATCGAATTTTACTCGGTAATGCGTACCATAAAGGCACTGGAAGAAGCCGATGTAGTTATCCTGATGATTGATGCCGTTGAAGGTATCGAATCGCAGGATATCAATATATTCCACCTTGCCGAAAAGAATAAAAAAGGCGTTGTCATCGTAGTAAATAAATGGGATCTGATCGAGAAGAATAACAAAACCATTAAAGTTTTCGAGGATATGATACGCCAAAAAATAGCGCCATTTACCGATGTGCCTATCGTATTCACTTCCGTTACCGAAAAGCAACGTGTTTTAAAGGTGATAGAAACAGCTAACGAAGTTTATGCCAACCGTGCTAAGCGCATCCCTACCTCAAAGTTAAACGAGGTGTTGCTACCCATCATCGAGGCTATGCCGCCACCATCCATCAAAGGCAAATACGTAAAGATCAAATACATTACCCAAATAGCCGGTACATCGCCCATGTTCGCGTTCTTTTGCAACTTGCCACAGTATGTAAAGGAGCCTTACTACCGCTTTGTAGAGAATAAATTAAGGGAAAACTTCGATTTCACCGGCGCACCGGTACAGATCTGGTTCAGGCAGAAATAATTTTTTAATTTGAAGATTTGAAAAATGTTTTCTTTCGAAATCAAACCTCATTTTCAAATCTTCAAATTATCTAATTTTCAAATTACCTCACCACCTCCACAGCCTTTCTAAAGGCCAGGTCATTATCATTAACGGTTTGAAAATAGGCATTATCGCCCCATTTAAAACGGGCGGCATAGGCTTTCAGTAAGGTTTTTATGGGTTCTTTTGATACCATTATATCATTGGGGTCAAGCTCTTTTATCGTTTGCGAAGCATACAGGATAAAATCCTGGTACATATCATCGTTAACCGAGTAATGCTTTACAAAATCATCTTCGTTAGCAAATTTATTTATGGCCGGTTGCAGCTTGTCAATAACAAAAGCAGTAAATAGCTGGTCATCATCCAGTTCCTGTATCAAAAAGGTATCATCTGTGGTATCGGCCGGTACAAAAATATCGGGCATTATGCCGCCGCCGCTAAAAACTTTTTTACCGCTTGACGTATGGTAGGTCGAGGTCTTTTTAAAAACACTATCGTCCATATTACTTTGTGCCGAAAACAGTTCGCCTTTTTTCATACGCGAGGCAAGCTCATTGTGGTAATTTTCAATACCCCCGGCGTATGATTTTTGTATCGACCTGCCCGACGGCGTATAATACCTCGCTACGGTTAAATTAACTGCCGATCCATCCTCAAACGGAAATTGCTCCTGCACCAATCCCTTGCCAAAGCTGCGGCGGCCAACAATGGTGGCCCTGTCAAGGTCTTGCAGGGCGCCTGCCAGTATCTCACTTGCCGATGCCGAATATTCATCTATCAGCACCGCCATTTTACCCTGCTTAAACTCGCCCGAATCCGTCGCGAAGTAATCTGTACGTGGTTCGTGGATGCCTTTGGTGTAAACTATCAGCTTGTCTTTAGTTAAAAACTCATCGGCAAGCGCGGTAGCCGTGTTCAGGTAACCGCCGCCATTGCCGCGTATATCAAGCACCAGGCTTTTCATACCCTTTGCTTTAAGCGAATGCAGGGCAGTCCTGAAATCAGCATCGGTAGTCGAAGCAAATTTGCTGATCTTGATATAGCCAACATCATCGGTAGCCATATAAGCTGCATCCAAACTGGTCAGGTCAACATGGCCGCGCTGTATGCGATAAAGCTTTTCGCCCCCATCATTGGCTTGAATGATACTAAAAGCTATTTCGTTATTTTTTTCATCCGTAAACAGCTTATCCACGCGGTCGGTTGTAAGTTTTGTACCCGAAAATTTTTTGTTATTAATGTCAATTACTTTGTCGCCGCTTAATAAACCGGCTTTTGCAGCGGGGCCGCCGGGATAGATCTGGGTAATAAAAAGCGTATCCCGCAGCAACTGGTATTCCAGGCCAAAGCCATTAAAACCACCCTGTAGTTTTTCATTAATGGCCTGTGCCTGCTGAGGTGGCAGGTACATGGAGTGCGGATCGAGGTTCTGCAGCAGGTTATTGGCCGCTACACCCTCAACGCTATCCACATTTACGCTGTCAACATAATTTTGGCGCACCAGTTGCAGCACTTTATCCAGTTTATCGTTCCTGCCTGGTGAAGTGCCAAAGTAGCGGCTTGTGAAATTATTATCGCCTACAAGCAGGCCAATAACTATTCCTACCAAAATCAAAATCACCGATCTGAAAATTATGCCCGCGCCCTTTTTCATACTATAATAGATACACAAAGCTAACCATTTAGGTTATTATTTGATACACTATGCCACTTAACTTTTGTTTAAATAGCAACATTTTTACTGTATCATGCAAAGTGATTTAGTAAGAACAGCAACATGTTGGCCTATTTTGCTGCCTTAGGTGTTAACACATCGAAAAGCCCGTATTGCTGAAAAATAAATGATAAGTGGAAAATCATGGTTAATTTTGCCAGATAATTCAGCATAATGGAATCAACTACCGAGAAAAGCTCGCACTACAACAATCTTGAGCAAATGCCTGTAAAGGAGATCCTTCAGCATATAAATGATGAGGATCAAACCGTACCGCTGGCTGTAGCCAAAGCTTTACCGCAGATAGAGCAATTGGTAAATATAACCGCTACAAGGATGAAAGAGGGCGGCCGCTTATTTTACATAGGCGCGGGTACCAGTGGCCGTTTGGGGGTAGTTGACGCATCGGAATGCCCGCCAACATTTGGTGTTCCTTTTGATCAGGTAGTGGGCATTATAGCGGGCGGCGATAGCGCCATACGCAAAGCGGTTGAGTTTGCCGAAGATGATAACCAACAAGCCTGGAAAGACTTGCAGGCGTATAATATTAACGATAAGGATGTACTGGTGGGTATAGCCGCGTCGGGCACAACGCCTTATGTTATCGGCGGCTTAAAAATGGCCAACCAGCACCATATAGCCACGGGTTGCATAGTTTGTAATAGCGGCAGCCCGGTTGCAGCCGAAGCAAAATACCCTGTTGAAGTAGTAACCGGGCCTGAGTTTTTAACCGGGTCGACCCGGATGAAGGCCGGTACAGCCCAAAAGCTGGTGCTAAACATGCTCAGCACAGCTGTCATGATACAATTAGGGAGGGTAAAAGGAAATAAAATGGTAGATATGCAGCTTACCAATAACAAATTAGTTGACCGCGGTACCCGCATGGTAATGAACGAAACCGGCCTTGATGAACAAACCGCCGCTACTTTACTGAAACAACAGGGTAACGTTAGGAAAGCGGTGGAAAGTTATAAAGCCCCCCAACCCCCTAAAGGGGGAGTTTTTGAATAACATATTAGATTTTAACTGTTAGCCATTTTAAGAATAATCTGCACATTTGTAAATAAAATAAAAAAGTCTCACCCTTTAGGGGGAGATTTAGAGGGGGCTACATGCACGAGATAGAACCATATTACAGCTGGAGGGATGATTACATTGCATCGGAGGACGAGTTTTCGCCCTTTTACGCAACGCAATACAGTGAGTTTGAATTTGATAAACAGGTGTATAATTACCTGCTGCACCCACAGTGGGATTCATTTGGATCAAATACCTTATACCTGAAAGTGCTGTTTACCGATTATGAGCGCGGCTACACCATCATAGAGTTGATAGGTGAGTGGAACGATGCCATCAACAATGATATTATGCTGATGAAACGCGAACTGCTCGACCTGATGGTTGACCAGGGCGTTGATAAATTTATACTGATAGGCGAAAATGTACTTAATTTTCATTCGTCAGATGATTGTTATTACGAGGAGTGGTTCCAGGAGGTGGAGGATGGCTGGATTGCCGGTATAAACTTCCGCGAGCATGTGATCGAAGAGTTTAAAAGCAACAACATCGATTATTATATCAACTTCGGCGGCGCGCTCGATGATCTTAACTGGCGCGCATTAAAACCTCTGCAGGTATTCAAAAAAGTAGAAGAGCAATTGATAAAAAGGTTGAATTGAAGTGGTTAGAGGTTAGTGATTGGTGATTAGTAAAAAGGTTGAAGCTCCTAATCACTAACCTCTGATCACTAATCACTCTAACATAACTGCCAAAAAGGCGGGTTTAACAATACGGTATAGCATTTGAGCTATGACACGAGGCATAAGATTTTACAATTTTCATACTAAAATCCCGTTGCTAATAGTAAATTTGTGTAATTAAAAAAAAGAATAAATCTTTAATAAAAAATGGAAAGTAATAATCCCAACTACGTTTATGATAACGTAATACAACTGGATGATAATGAAACCGCATCCCGTAAATTTATAGCAAACGTTTTTTTATGGATGTTTGTGGCCTTAGGCGTTTCATCAGCATGTGCATATTTTTTTGCCAGTACACCTGCTTTGAGAGATCAATTATTTAATCCGGTAACAGGCCCTACAGGTTTGGCCTATATTGCCATGTTTTCCCCTTTGGCATTTGTGCTACTCATCAGGTTTGGGCTTAACAAAATATCGTACCCCATACTTTCACTATTGTTTATTGCCTATGCGGCTGTAACAGGCATCAGTTTAAGTTTTATATTATTAGTGTATACATCATCTTCTGTTATAGGTGTATTTGTAGGGGCATCGGTAATGTTTGGTATTATGGCAATTGCAGGCTACACCACTAAACAGGATCTTACTAAAATGGGCTCGATATTAATTATGGCTTTAGTAGGTATTATCATTGCATCGGTAGTTAATATGTTCATGCATAGCGATGGCATGAGCCTTATTATCAGCTACATTGGTGTAATAATTTTTGTTGGCCTAACCGCCTATGATGTTCAAAAACTTAAACGCATTGGCGCCGGTTTGGAATATGGCGATGCAAGCGCTAAAAAATATGCCTTAATGGGTGGCTTAACCCTTTATCTTGATTTTATCAACCTTTTCCTGATGCTGCTGCGTATATTCGGCAGAAGAAGGTAATTATTAAACATATTATTTGAAAAGCTGCCTTCAAAAAAGGCGGCTTTTTTTGTTATAAATTATCTTATGGCAAGTAATACATGCCTTAGTGATGATGTATTGCATTTTACAACTTTATTACGCACATTTGTACTGCTTATGGAGAAAGACGGAGGGATTAGACCCTGCGATGTCTTAGCAACCTGTGCTTCACAAGGTGCTACATTCTACTTATCCGCCGCAGGCGGATAGGAAAGATAAGCGAAAGTCAACATACAACCCGACTTTTCGATATAAGCATGTATTCAGTTTGCAGTTTTTAGTTGGCAGTTTGCAGTTTATTGCTGTAATATTTTTGCCTATTCTTTAACTGCTAACTGCAAAACGGCTACTGCCAACTGAACAATGGATATTAGAAAAGAATTAGAAAAACGCATACTCGTAATCGATGGGGCAATGGGCACCATGATACAGCGGTACCAACTCACCGAGGCTGATTTCCGTGGCGAACGTTTTCGTGATCATACTTCCGACCTGCAGGGAAATAACGACCTGCTGAATATTACACGCCCCGATATTATCAAAGCCATCCATGCCGAATATTTGGAGGCCGGGGCGGATATTATTGAAACCAATACCTTCAGCACACAGGTTATCTCGCTTGCCGATTATCATTTAGAGGAACTGGCTTATGAGCTTAGTTTCGAAGGTGCCCGTATAGCTCGCGAGGTTGCCGATGAATACACCAAAAAAGACCCATCCAAACCACGTTTTGTAGCCGGGGCAGTTGGCCCTACTAACCGCACCGCCTCATTATCGCCTGATGTTAACGACCCGGGTTACCGCGCCGTTAATTTTGACGACCTGGCAGAAGCCTATTACACGCAGGTACGCGGTTTGGTTGATGGCGGCTCTGATCTATTATTAGTTGAAACCATATTTGACACATTAAACGCCAAAGCGGCGCTGTTTGCTATCCAGCGATATAAGGATGAGTGTGCGGCTGCTGGTAAAGATTACGCACCTTTTCGGGGTGAAGGGGCTATCATGATCTCGGGCACTATTACCGATGCCTCGGGCCGTACCTTGTCGGGACAAACGGTTGAGGCGTTCTGGAACTCTATCCGTCATGCCAACCTGTTATCTGTCGGCTTAAACTGTGCTTTGGGCGCAAGGGAAATGCGCCCGCATCTGGAGGAACTTTCAGAAAAAGCCAATGTATTTATCTCGGCTTATCCAAATGCAGGCCTGCCAAATGAGTTTGGCCAGTACGACGAAACCGCGCATGAAACCGCCCACCAGGTTGATGATTTTATGAAAGCCGGGCTGGTAAATATCGTCGGCGGTTGTTGCGGCACTACGCCCGAGCATATCAAATGTATTGCTGATAAAGCGGCCAAATATCCCGCCAGGAAAAAACCTGAAATTGAGCCCTACATGCGCTTAAGCGGGCTTGAATCGGTTACACTTACACCCGAAAGTGTTTTTATGAATGTGGGCGAACGTACCAATATTACGGGCTCTCCAAAATTCTCGAAACTGATCTTAGGCGAGGACTATGAAGCAGCCCTAACCGTTGCCCGCCAGCAGGTAGAAGGTGGTGCGCAGGTGATCGATATCAACATGGATGAGGGCATGATCGATTCGGAAGCGGTGATGGTGAAATTCCTGAACCTGGTAGCGTCCGAACCCGATATTGCCAAATTGCCCATCATGGTGGATTCATCAAAATGGACAGTAATTGAGGCTGGTTTAAAATGTTTGCAGGGCAAGGGCATCGTAAACTCCATCTCGTTAAAAGAAGGCGAAGAAAAATTTAAGGAATATGCCCGCAAAATATTAAGCTATGGCGCGGCTACCGTAGTGATGGCCTTTGACGAAACCGGGCAAGCCGATTCGCTGGAACGCCGTAAAGAAATTTGTCAGCGATCATACGATATATTGGTTAACGAAGTAGGCTTCCCACCACAGGATATTATTTTCGACCCAAACATATTAACCGTAGCTACCGGCCTCGAAGAGCACAACAACTACGCGGTTGATTTTATTGAAGCCACCCGCTGGATAAAACAAAACCTGCCTTATGCCAAGGTTAGCGGCGGGGTAAGTAATATTTCCTTCTCGTTCCGCGGCAATAATACTGTGCGCGAGGCTATGCACTCGGCATTTTTGTACCATGCCATAAAGGCCGGGATGGATATGGGTATTGTTAATGCGGGTATGCTTGAGGTGTACCAGGAAATACCAAAGGATCTGCTGGAACTGGTTGAGGATGTTTTGCTTAACCGCCGCCCGGATGCTACCGAGCGTTTGGTTGAATTTGCCGATAACATTAAAAGTAAAGGCAAGGTAATTGTACGTGACGAAGAATGGCGCAAAGACCCGGTTGAAAAACGCCTGTCGCACGCACTGGTGAAGGGAATTATTGAATACCTGGATGACGATGTGGAAGAAGCACGGTTAAAATATGCCAAGCCGCTGGAGGTGATTGAAGGCCCGCTGATGGATGGTATGAACATCGTTGGCGATCTGTTCGGTTCGGGCAAAATGTTTCTGCCACAGGTGGTAAAATCGGCCCGTGTAATGAAAAAAGCGGTGGCCTACCTGTTACCTTTTATCGAACTGGAAAAACAGCGCGTGCTGCTTTCGGGCGAAGATACCGCCGCCGATGCCCGCAGCAATGCAGGCAAAATTTTAATGGCTACCGTTAAGGGCGATGTGCATGATATCGGCAAAAACATTGTAGGTGTGGTTTTGGCCTGTAATAATTTCGAGGTGATCGACCTGGGGGTGATGGTGCCCGCGCAAAGGATCATCGACGAGGCCATCAAACAGGAAGTGGATATTATTGGCCTTAGTGGTTTGATCACCCCATCATTAGACGAAATGGTGCATTTTGCCAAGGAGATGGAGCGACAGGGCTTTACCATTCCGCTGATCATTGGCGGGGCAACCACATCACGCATACATGCGGCGGTAAAGGTTGCGCCAAACTATTCGGGGCCTGCCATTCATGTGCTTGATGCATCACGTAGTGTAACCGTTTGCAGCAACCTGATGAGCGAAACAGGCCGCGACGAGTATATCCAGGGTATAAAAAACGAATACGAAAAAGCCCGCGAGGCGCATCTGAATAAAAAATCCGACAAACGTTTTGTCAGCATTGATAACGCCCGCGATTCAAAATTTCAGATCAACTTAAATGGCATGATGCCGCCTAAACCAACCTTTACAGGCACAAAGGTTTTTGAGGCTTTCCCGCTGGAAGAACTGGTACCGTATATCGACTGGACGCCATTTTTCCATACCTGGGAATTGCGCGGCAGCTATCCCAAAATTTTTGATGATAAGTTTGTCGGTGTTGAGGCCAAAAAGCTTTATGATGACGCGCAGGTACTGTTAAAAAGGATAGTTAAAGAAAAATTATTGCAGGCCAACGCGGTGATAGGTTTTTGGCCTGCCAATAGCGTCGGCGATGATATTGAATTATATACCGATGAATCGCGCCAGCAAAAACTAACCACCATTTACACCCTGCGCCAGCAAGCCGAAAAGGTAAAAGGTGAACCCTATTATGCTTTATCGGATTTTATTGCGCCAAAAGATTGTGGCATTGCCGATTATTGGGGTGGCTTCGCGGTTACCGCGGGGATTGGCTGCGATGAATTAGTGGCTGAATTTGAGCGTGACTATGACGATTACAACAGCATTATGGCCAAAGCCCTTGCCGACCGTTTGGCGGAAGCATTTGCCGAAAAAATGCATGAGCTGGTACGCAAGGATTACTGGGGCTACGCCAAAACCGAGCAGCTGGATACCGATAAACTGATAAAAGAAGAATATCAGGGCATACGCCCGGCACCGGGTTATCCAGCCTGCCCCGATCATACCGAAAAAACAACCCTTTTTGAACTGCTTAAAGCCGAAGACAATGCACACATGCACCTTACCGAAAGCCTGGCCATGACACCGGCCGCATCCGTAAGCGGGTTCTATTTCGCGCACCCGCAGTCGAGGTATTTTGGATTGGGTAAGATAAGCAAAGACCAGGTGGAGGATTATGCTATACGTAAAAATATGGATCTGGAAACAGTAGAACGTTGGCTGGGGCCGAATTTGAATTATTAGGTTCGGGGTTCGGGTGGCGTGGTTCGGGTAAAAATATAGTATTTAGGCTCGTGGTTCGGGTAAAAATTATATTATGATCTATACAGATTTAGATGCTTGGAAAGAAGCAAGGATATTGGTTAAATTAGTTTATAGCACTTTAGGAGGATTTCCAAAGGATGAAATATTTGGGCTTCAATCCCAAATAAAGCGGTCTGTTGTTTCCATCCCATCGAATATTGCTGAGGGCTCCGGCAGAAATCATCGTAAAGATGCGTTACAATTTTTTTACATTGCCCGTGGTTCCGCTTATGAATTGGAAACCCAATTTTATTTATCTTTCGATCTTGATTTTATTAATGATGAATTATTAAATACGTTATTAAGTCAACTGGGGAAAGTCAGAAAATTATTAGCCGGATTAATAAATTACTATAAATCAGAATTAGAAAAATAATTCATATAACATAAAACGGAAGCTACACGAACCACGAACCACGCCACACGAGCCATATGAAAATAACCGAACATATCAATAACGCTAAAGGCAAAACACTATTCTCCTTTGAGCTTTTACCTCCGGTAAAAGGACGAAGCATTCAGGAAATATACAACGCCATTGACCCACTGATGGAGTTCAATCCGCCGTTTATTGATGTAACCTACCATCGCGAGGATTACATTTATAAGCAGCATGAAAATGGTTTGTTAGAAAAGGTATCTTACCGTAAGCGCCCCGGTACAGTGGCCATTTGCGCCGCTATTATTAACCGTTATAAGGTTGATGCTGTACCGCACCTTATTTGCGGTGGTTTTACTAAAGAGGAAACCGAGAACGCCCTTATCGACCTGCAATTTTTAGGTATTGACAATGTGCTGGTGCTGCGTGGCGATGCCCGCCATGCTGATACATCATTTATACCTACGCCCGGCGGCCATGCCTATGCCTGCGATCTGCTGGAGCAGGTAACCAACATGAACAAAGGCAAATATTTATATGAAGATCATGAAGTGGTAAATACCGATTTTTGCATAGGTGTGGCTGGTTACCCCGAAAAACATTTTGAATCGCCCAACCTGAAGACCGATTTCAAATATCTTAAGCAAAAGGTTGACATGGGTGCCACTTTTATAGTTACCCAAATGTTTTATGATAATAATAAATACAAAGAGTTTGTAAAACAGTGCCGCGAAAACGGCATCAACGTGCCTATCATCCCCGGCTTAAAGCCCATCACCTCGTCCAAACAACTAATCAACCTGCCAAAAATATTTCATATCGATATCCCAGAAGACCTGAGCGATGCCGTACATGCCTGCAAATCCGAAAAAGAGGTAAAGGATGTAGGTATCGAATGGATGATAGCCCAATGCAAAGAGCTGATAAATTTCGGCGCGCCTGTGTTGCATTTTTATACCATGAGTAATCCCGGCCCTACAAAGAGGATCGCGGAAGCTATATTTTAGGGCGATACTATAAACCGGGCATTAATTTACGAAGTTCAGGTATTACAGGAGCTAAATTCAAAAGTATTCAACCAATATATATCTGGTTTCATTCTTGTTAACGGTTGGAATGTGCGCAAAGGGCTTAAAGCGTGGCATACCGGTAACAAATTATGAATAAGCTGCACTATTACTATCTAAAGCACAATAGCCTCCGTTTAACTTAAACCCATCTTATTAAAACCTACCGTTTCGCGGTATAGTTGTGGCGAAACTTCGGCATTTATTTTAAAAAAGCGGCTAAAGTAGCTTTCATCATTATAACCTAATTCATAAGCTATTTCCTTTATCGTTTTATTAGTTAAATAAAGTTCCCTTTTTGCCTCGATGACGATCCGTTCGGCAATTAGTTTGGTAATTGTTTTGTTAAAATGCGTTTTACTAATTTTTGACAATGCCTTTGGCGATATGTTAAGCATATCGGCATAATTGCTTACCGCGTGCTTGGTTTTGTAATGCTGTTCCAAATAGTTTTTTAACTTTTGAAGGATAAATGGTTCCTCGCTATCGGCAACGGACAGTTGTGCATCCACTTGTTGGCTTGTTTTTAAACGCGAGGCATTTATCAGGAATATTTTTAAATATGATACCAGTAATTCATACTGTGCCAAAGCCCGGTTCTGCATCTCTACTTTTATATGTTCCAGCATAACGTTAAACGTATTTGCTTTACTTTCATCAACCAATACAAATGGTGGGTTATATACATTATTAAACAACACACCATTACAGGCCACCTCGTGCTGGTGTTTGTGTATGCAAAAAAAGTCGGGATGAAATTGCAGCGCAACTCCCTTCATCTTTTTATCGGCCATAAAAATAAACGGCTGATATGGAGCAAAAGCAAATAATGTATTCGGCAGATAGCTATATTCCGAAAAATCGGCTATTAATTTCCCGCTACCCTCAGTAACCCATATCAGCGAGTAATAATTATTGCGCTGCAAATAATCAAAATAACTGTTATCGCTAAATGTAAACAGCTTAAAAGCCAAATTACCATTTTGCGGGTCAATTAAAGTAAGGGCGGATTGATGGGTCATTATCAATTATGGTTAAAGCTTGCGGTCGGCTTCGGCAATGGGCAGGTCATTTATGCTGGCAAACCTTTTTTGCATCAGGCCATTTTCGTCAAACTCCCAAAGTTCATTACCATAGCTGCGGTACCATTGGCCGGCATGGTCATGCCATTCATATTCAAACCTAACGGCCATGCGGTTTTCTTTAAATCCCCACAGCTCTTTTTTAAGCTTGTAATCCAGTTCCTTTTGCCACTTGCGGGTTAAAAACTGTTTTACTTCTTCGCGCCCGTTAATAAAATCAGTGCGGTTGCGCCATTCAGTATCTATGGTATAAGCTAGGCAAACCTTTTCCGGGTCTTTGGTATTCCAGGCATCTTCTGCAGCTTGTACTTTTTGCAGCGCGGTTTCCATATCGAACGGTGGTACGGGGTATCTGATCTCTTTACTCATTATTTGATAATTAAAATCAAACATACCATTTCATGGCATTTGAAATGGTATGTTTTAAAACTTATAATGCCGGGGCTAACGGAAAATCAACTGGAATATCGGTTAAATTATGCAGGTAATTCATAGCGGTTTTGTCGCTTATCTGTAATATAAGGTCAACCAGGTTTTCATTAGTGTATCCTTTAGTATAAAAATCATCTACAAGGTCGCCTGCAACTCTACCTCGGTTTTTGGTAATGCTGGCCGCTAAGGCCACCAGTGCTTTCAATTTAGTATCGGTACTTGTTCCTTTCCTTATATCAAGCAGTTCCGCGTCAGAAAATCCATTCATCTTACCTAAAACCAAATGGGCACTTTGGCAATAAATACAACCATTAACCTGGCTTACAATTAAATTAACCGCTTCTTTTTCTTTATTGGATAGAGATGTTTTTGCATTTTCATAAGCCAAAAACCGGGCAAGTCCATTATCAGAGTAAGCAATGGTAGCATACAGGTTTGGTACAAAGCCCAAAGCTTTTTGTAAATTATCAAATATGGCCTGGTTGGTAGGCGCTACATCGGCCCTGGCGGGTACTGTGAATTGTATTTTCATTATGTTGAATATTTGTTTGTCGCTATTGACGTCACAAATATCCAAAATACATTTCCATCTTAAAATGGACGAACCACGCAACTATATGGACAATTTTTCAACCTAAAAGCATTGCTAAAGCAACCATTTTAGTCGACCATAGGCAATTTTAAATACCCCAAATGAAAAGCATCCTCACCCAGATCAACTGCCGGGATAATTTCAACCTGGTATTGCTGTTTTTGCGTAGGCGACAACAGATCCTCTATCTGGTAAATATCATCCACATCAATGCCATACCTATCATCGATATGCGATGGCGCGCCCTCAAAATTGTTATGTTCATAAAACAGGGTTGATTTAGCTTCTTTGGTAGCTTCTGCTTTATCACGTTTTACGGTGAGTATAATATAATGCTGCTCTTCAAACCTGTTCTCTAAATATCCGCCCAGATTGATAAAGAAAAGCTGGCCAGGGTTTACCATCTTATCCCCTTTTGATGTGATCTTAATTTGATAATCTTCCACTTTATTCACCTCGCGCCAGGCATCAATATGTACCTTTCCCTCGGGCCAGAAGGCTTTAATTTCAGGGAAAAGATCTTCGATACTGTTTGCAATACCAAAAAAGAAATCGTGCTGCTCCACGCGGCGGCCCGGCGGCGTACAGCCCACCAGTACCATAAAAAGTTTAAGTTGTGCCATAATTAACGCTAAGGTAAATGATTGCAGCTACGGTTGACCCACATTACCCGCGTAAGCATGATTTATTGCCCTATGATAATTCGGCTAATATTTGTTTATTTTTACTCATAAATAGCGTGTTATGCTGCAAAACAGGGTCGATCCGTTTGGTGATATTATAAAAACTGAGGCAAGGGGTTTGTGGATGGGCAACCGAGGACTTTTGCACAACGATAAAAAAGAACTGCTCCGCCCGTTCAAGCTAAAAGCGTGGATCACCTGCAAGCTTGAATTCAGGGGCCGGAAAAGAGTGGTAATGGCGCCCAACAGGTACACCGAGCTTTTTTTTATGGATGAAGCCATTTCGTTTGCCGCAGGCCACAGGCCATGTTTTGAATGCCGCAGAGAAGATTATAACAAATTCAAAACCCTTTGGCTAAAGGGCAATCCTGGGTATCAATTTACCGAAAAAACTTCGATCCAAAAAATAGACGATATCATCCATGAGGAAAGAATAAACCAAAGCAAACAAAAAGTAACCCACGAAGAAGCCCCGGCCCAACTGCCCGATGGCACCTTCATATCATACCAAAATAATGCGTTCCTAATAAAAGATAAATTAATGTACCGGTGGTCGCCCTTTGGTTATGGGCAGGGAATTGCTTTACCGCAAGCGGATCAGGTAATAGTTTTAACCCCTGCATCCCTTGTAAATACCTTTAGGGCTGGTTATATCCCGCAAATGGCTTTATAAACCCGGTAATTAATTTATGGGCGATGTCAACTTGTTCTTATCGCTCATCTTCACCGGCATAATTGTACCGTCGGGCCTGTAAAATATAGGTTCTATGGCGGTTTTTCTTGTCCCGCTGAACGGGCCATTTCCGGTATTTTCCCAGCGGTGATAAACAATAAACCATTGATGTGTTGATGGGTTTTCGACAAAAGAATGGTGCCCCGGGCCTTTATGTGTTGAATCGCTTACTAAAATAGCCCCGCGGTACACCCACGGCCCAACCGGCGATATGGCCGTAGCATAATGCACCGAATAGGAAGCATCGTTCCATCTGCCGTGACTGTATGACAGATAATAGATCCCGTTTCGTTCATGCATAAAAACACCCTCGGTGAACATTGGGGGCTGCGCAATGCTTATTTCGTGGTCAATTTCAGTAAGGTTTGATTTAAGCTGAAAAACCCGGAGTTTAGCCCCCGAGCTGCCGCCCGCGTATAAATAAGCAATGCCCGTTTTAGGGTCTATAAATACCGTTGGATCGATAGCTTCAAAACCGTTTCCACCGGTAAGCAACGGCCGCCCAACATCCTTAAACCCATGCGATGGCGACGAAGATATTGCTACCCCTATGCGGCTGGGCGTTGGGTTTTGCGGGCCGACGGCGTAATAAAGATAGAATTTCCCATTATGCTCCAGCACATCAGGCGCCCATAGCGCGTGCCGCTTCGCGCTGTCATCTTTTATCCATGGTATTTCATCTATCTGGATAAGCTGGCCCCTGTTTTTCCAATTGGTAAGGTCTTTGGATGAGTAGGCATAAAATCTGTCGGTGTTACGATGCGTGCCTGTATCGAGCGAGTTGGTGGGGTATATCCAATATTCTTTCCCCACGGTTATCGCGTCAGGATCGGCACCTGTTAATACGGGGTTGCCCTGCGCGATGGCTATATGTGATACTAAAACAAACGAAATGATAAGCGTAGGTAGAAAAAGGATATTTGATGATAGTTTTTTCATGCGATTGATGTTTAGTGAAGCAGAGGTCAGCCTGCACACATTGTAAATTTGCAAAACCCAAAAGAGCGCTGTCATGTTGAGGCACTCGAAGCATAAGGGCAAAGGCCTTTACGCCCACCCTTCGAGTGCCTCAGGGCGACACCCCACTCACACACTTACTTCAAATCGCCAAGATCCAATACAACTTCATTCCTCTGAGGCTTCAGCCTAAAAACCGACCCATTTCCCGGCTTGGAAAACGTGCCTTTTACCGCCTTTAGCTTATAATTTGTGTTTTCAAACCTGCAGTCGATATGTGTTGCATTAACCTTCTCAAAAGGCAATTTGGCATCCGGCGCGGCGCTCATATCAAAAACCCAGTTGTATGGGGTATGGCTTAGTAAAGTCACCCTCATCTGCTTTTCGCCCAGGTCAATCTCCAGCGAACCTTCCACACTTGTCAGCGGCCACGAAATATGCACGGTGCCATTTGCAAGGTTGGTAAACTTCGGGTCGCCGCCCTTTAGCAGCACCTCATCCCCGGCTATTATTACCTTTAAACGCATTCCGGCAATCAGGTCGGGTTTGCTCCAAATATACCCGTCGATAACCGGCAGGGTAAAGAAGGTACATTCATTAGAAGTAGCTACATGCGACGTATAAACCGACGGAAACTTTTCGTCGAACAAATGCAGGTCGCGGATGCGTAAACCGCCATGCTCCCATAATATATTTACCCGGTAGAACCTGCTGTCGTACCATACGGTTCTCAAATCGCTGCCTTCCAGATCCTTGCTTACCACGAAAGAAGTTGCCGGGGTAACTTTATATTTCTTTTTAAACCATCTGCCCGATTGTTCCATGGTTTCCACCCTTATCTTGTGCTCGTCCCTCAGCCGGGCTATCAGCGGCATTTGCAGCTCCAGCCCCTTTGCCATGGCATCCCAGGTAAAAGAATTTTCCTGCCCCGCCTGCGTATAATTAAACCCAAGCGACTGATCATTGGTAAATGTTTTAAAAAACCAGTTCACCCAGGTAGAATCGCCGCCGCCAAATTTGTAAACCGGCTCAAGGGTAACTACGCCCTGGCGGGTTGTGCCCAGGCCATTATCGTACTGGCGGATAGGGTCGCTGCCCAGCATCCTGAATATGGGGACAGGGATTTGGTTTTGCGCGTGCTGGGCAGGCATATACGAGTTTATTTTGCTCGGGTAATAGGCCTGGTTCCAGTATCCGCCCCATAAAGTATAGCCATCCGTGCCATACTGATCTTTGCAATTGGCCGAAGCCACGATATGGTATTTTTGGTACATATAGTTCAGGCTGTAGGCATCAATAAACCACGATGCTACCGACTTAGGATAATATCCAAAGATCTTTTTGAAACGTTGCATATAAACATCTATCAGCTTCTTCCGCTCGGGCAGTGTATAACCGGTAGAGAAACCGATATTCGCCCGCCAATCCCAGGGATAACGGCCACGCCATTTTAACCCGGCATCCTCCACCAGGGGCTGCGGGATCTCCCACCAGGCTCCGATCTCGAAAGTCCCTTTCGGCAGGCCTGCCAGCAGTTTCTGGTATCTTTTATCAAGCAGGGCATCATACTGCAACAAAAAAGTACCGCCCAAATGGTATTTCTGCATGAGCTGCACTTGTTTTACTACCGTTTGGTACAGCACGTCTTCGGTCACCTTTGGGTCGCGCGGTTCAAGCAGGCGGATAAAATTGACAATATTTACAATTTTGGGTGTGGTATCGCTTTTTGATATCACTATATTTTTTGCACTGAAAGCTGAAAAGGCGCATAAAAAACTAAGGCAAAAAAGACTGCCGGTAATAAATGCTATTTTTCTGGCGGGTTTATTTATTGTTGAAATCATAGGATGGCTAAAATTGTTAAAAATAAGCATTAAATCAAATGCTAAAACACATTAGCATTTGCGCGCTTACCTGCCTGATATACTTGCGTCGGTAAGGAGCTGCCCGAAGAGAGACTCGAACTCTCAAGAGGCAATCCGCAAGTATCACGAGAAGCCTTCGCATTTCTCCCGAGCCGTCAAGTTAACTAAAAAAGGTGGCCTGTTGCCGGGCCACCTTTTTAAATAACTAATTCAATGCTGAAATCATGCCAGGTCAAAGCGGTCAAGGTTCATTACCTTGGCCCAGGCCGCAACAAAGTCATGTACAAACTTCTCATGCGAGTCCTCACAGGCATATACTTCGGCTATGGCCCGAAGCTCGGAGTTAGAACCGAAGATGAGATCGGCACGGGTACCAGTCCACTTAAGTTCACTTGTGCTACGGTCACGGCCCTCAAAAATGTCCTGAGCATCCGAAACCGCACTCCACTTTGTACTAAAATCTATCAGGTTCACAAAAAAATCATTCGTAAGCACACCCGGATGTT
>Ga0302303_10000495_pt1 | contig 31920 bp, 24 predicted proteins | sample III_Palsa_E2_1_FD_194542 | JGI IMG/M metagenome (GOLD analysis project Ga0302303, IMG submission 194542) | Peat permafrost microbial communities from Stordalen Mire near Abisko, Sweden - III_Palsa_E2_1 | ecosystem: Environmental > Terrestrial > Soil > Palsa > Peat permafrost | place: Sweden...
AGCTGCAAAAACCGGATAGGGCTACCTTTGTGGGTTCGGGGCGTTTAGAAGATATTAAAGCCTTTGTTAAAGAAGAAGAAATTGACATTGTAGTTTTTGATGATGAGCTTACACCATCGCAGTTACGAAATATTGAGAATGAATTGCAGGTTAAGATCCTTGATCGCAATAACCTGATACTGGATATTTTCGCGGGCCGCGCACAAACCGCGCAGGCTAAAAGCCAGGTTGAACTGGCACAATTACAATACTTACTGCCGCGCCTTACCCGTTTATGGACTCACTTGGAACGCCAAAAGGGTGGTATAGGTATGCGTGGGCCGGGTGAGTCGCAAATTGAGACCGACAGGCGTTTGATCCTGGAAAAGATATCCTTGCTAAAGGGAAAGTTAAAACTGATAGACCGCCAAAACGAAACACAGCGTAAAAACCGTGTGGCAATGGTGCGTGCGGCCTTGGTAGGTTATACCAACGTGGGTAAATCCACCATCATGAATATGATCTCCAAATCGGAGGTATTTGCGGAGAATAAGTTATTCGCTACGCTGGATACAACGGTTAGGAAAGTGGTTATTGAGAATGTGCCGTTCTTATTGTCAGATACGGTTGGTTTTATCCGCAAACTGCCTCACCATTTGGTGGAGTGCTTTAAATCTACTTTAGATGAGGTGCGCGAGGCTGATATTTTAGTACACGTAGTAGATGTTTCGCACCCTAATTTTGAAGACCAGATAAGAACAGTCAATGAAACCCTAAAAGACTTAGGTGTTAAAGATAAACCGACCATCACCGTTTTCAACAAGATAGATGCCTACCAACCTATTTTAGCCGAAGGCGAGCATGCCGAACCACTAACCCTCGACGATTTTAGACATAGCTGGATGGCGAAAAATAATAGTCCGGCTATATTTATATCGGCTACTAAAAAGGAAAATGTAGAAGAGTTTAGAAAGCTGTTATACGATAAGGTAGTTGAAATACATACAGCGAGGTATCCGTATGATCAGTTGTTGTACTGATAATTACTTTTTTTTAAATAAGCTCAGTCATCCCGGGATCTCACTTGCTGAATAGACTACGTTAAGCAAACTTAGCATGTGGGATGCTGAAATAAATTCAGCATGACGATTTCTATTTTATCCCCTTGTCATTCTGAACAAAGTGAAGAATCTATCGAGAAGCTTATCGCTTTTAGATTAGCGGATAGATACTTCGTTCCTCAGTATGACAAGGAAAACAGAATGACAAAAAGTATGGTAGATATTATATCCCAGTCAAAAACAATTCATCCTTAATTTCCGGAATAACATTTTTCTCAATCGCGGTATCAAAAAGTAGTTTAATTGCTTTTTTACCTTCTTCGCCTAACTCAACAGAATATTGGTTTACGTAAAGGTCGATGTGTTTGTACATTACCTCCTCACTCATTTCCTGCGCATGGGAGCGGATAAACTCCAGGCCCGATTTTGGGTTGGCAAATGCAAACTCTACCGAGCGGCGAATTACGCGATTTATTTTATGCTGAACGTCCAGCGGTAAACTACGGTTGGCAACAATGCCGCCAAGCGGGATAGCCAATCCGGTTTGTTTTTCCCAGTAATCACCCAAATCGAGGATCTTTTTTAAACCTTTATCCTGGTAGGTGAAACGGTTTTCGTGGATGATTAAACCTACATCTACCCTGCCATCTAAAACGGCATCTTCAATATCTGAGAAAACCAGTTCCTCTTTATTCAATGCTTCAGGGAAAGCTAAGCCTAACAAGAAATTAGCGGTAGTATATTTACCGGGAATACCAATCTTCACCTGTGAGTTTGGCTCTGATAATTTCCTGCGCATTTCTTCTTCATCACCCTTGCAAATCAGCATCGGGCCCACGCCAAAACCTAAAGCACTGCCCGAATCCAGCAACACATATTGGTCGGCCACATAAGCAAATGCGTGATAGCTTAGCTTGGTAATATCCAGCTCATCGTGAAAAGCCTTTTGGTTGAGGGTTTCCACATCATCATATGATACCTCGAACTCTAATCCTTCGGTATCAATTTTATGATGGATAAGCGCATCAAAAATAAAAGTATCATTTGGGCATGGCGAAAAGCCGAGAGATAGTGTCATAGTTAATGAATGGTTGATTTGTTGATTGAGTGAGTGGTTGACCGGCCTAAATAAACCATTTAACCAATTAACAACTCACTATTTACCAATTCCCAGGCAAATGTATTCAGATTTTTTATGGCCAACCCTATTTGCCAGGCATCCCGGTTACGTTTTTCTACATAATTTGACACTGCCCTGATTTGCATGCAAGGCACACCCATTTCCCGGCAACAATAAAAGAAAGCAGCGCCTTCCATGCTCTCTATTTGCGAATTAATTCTATTACTTAGTTTTTCAATTGAAGCTTCGTTACCATGCACGGTATTTACGGTTATGGCGCTGGCTTTTCTCAAATTGAAATGAGCAGGCAATGCATAAGTTGATCTAAAAACACTCTCGCCAAAACCTAATTTATCAATAGTGATAAAATTCTCATCATCTTCGGCACCAAGCTCGGCTAATGTGTCTTCGGTTATCTCTATCACATCACCCAAAGCAATGCTGCTGTCAAAACTACCTGCTATGCCTAAGTTGATAGCCAGATCATATTGATTTGTTGCCAGATGCTTACCCAAAACAAAGGAAGTAGCTACCATACCAGCGCCTGTGATCAGGAAGTGGATAATTGATAATTCAGGATTCATAGCCCCACTTTCAACTTTAAACTTTAAACTTTCCACCTCAAACAAGGTGGCGGCTACAATCAGTATTCGCATTGCAATATTTTTTTGACAGCTAAGATAAAACATATGCCTTGTTTTTGTTTTGTATATTTGCACCCACAATTGTTATGATGATACACATTACGCGCAAAGAGCATTTTAACGCTGCACACCGGATGTACCGCGAGGAATGGAGCGCAGAGCAAAACGAAGAAGTGTTTGGCAAATGCGCCAATCCTAACTGGCACGGGCATAATTATAACTTGTTTGTAACCGTAAAAGGCCATGTTACCCATGCCACCGGTTATTTGATAGATCTGAAAGAACTAAAAGTGATCATCAATGATTATGTGATAGAAAAACTCGATCATAAAAACATTAATATGGATGTTGACTTTATGAAGGGTAAAATGGCATCAACCGAATTGCTTTGCATCGAGATCTTTAACCAGCTAAAAGCACCTATTGAAGCTTACGAAGGCGTGTTTTTACACTCCGTTAGATTATTTGAAACCGAAAATAATTCCGCTGAATATTTCGGCGACTAATCTATTATAATGATTAACGAAAATAATATTCCTGATCGTGAAGACGATATTGAAGGATATGTAAAAATTGACAGGTATAACCCTGAACTTATCAGCAGCCTTTCGGCTAATTACCTTGATGTACTAAAACACATTGGCGAAAAGCCCGAGCGCGAAGGTTTAGTAAAAACCCCTGAACGCATGGCTAAAGCGATGCTTTACCTTACCCAGGGCTATGATCTTGATGCCAAAGAAATAATGCAATCGGCTATGTTTAAAGAAGACTATAGCCAGATGGTTATAGTAAAAGATATAGAAGTATATTCGATGTGCGAGCATCACATGCTTCCTTTCTTTGGCAAGGCGCATGTTGCCTATATCCCTAACGGGCATGTAGTTGGCCTAAGTAAAATCCCTCGTGTAGTTGACGTTTTTGCCCGCAGATTGCAAGTACAGGAACGCCTGACCAACGAGATTAGGGATTGCATACAGGAAACCCTAAATCCATTAGGCGTAGGTATCGTAATTGAGTGCCGCCACCTGTGCATGAGCATGCGCGGTGTGCAAAAACAAAATTCGGTTACCACCACATCGGCATTTACCGGTGCTTTTTTAAACGAAAAAACCAGAACAGAATTTTTAAATTTGATATCAGCGAAGCTGAGTTGATTGGTGAATGGTTGATTAAGTGAATGATTTTAACCGTTCAACTCAATCAACCACTTAACTCAATCAACTAATAAAACCAATATAACCAAAATATGAAAGCATATATTTTCCCTGGTCAAGGTGCCCAGTTTGTTGGCATGGGTAAAGACCTTTACGAAAAATCGGCCGAAGCCCGTGAACTGTTTGAAAAAGCTAACGAAATTTTAGGTTTTAGGATAACTGAAATTATGTTTGAAGGTACCGACGAGGGCCTTAAACAAACCAATGTTACCCAGCCTGCCATATTTTTACACTCGGTTATTTTAGCCAAAGTTTTAGGTGATGATTTTAAACCCGAGATGGTTGCCGGTCACTCTTTAGGCGAATTTTCGGCTCTGGTAGCCGCGGGAGCTTTATCATTTGAGGATGGTTTGCGTTTGGTTGCAGCACGTGCCAATGCCATGCAAAAAGCCTGTGAAATACAGCCATCAACCATGGCTGCTATTTTAGGTTTGGATGATTTTACAGTAGAAGATATCTGCCACCGCATCAGCAATGTTGTTGTTCCGGCAAATTACAACTGCCCGGGTCAGTTGGTCATATCAGGAACTATTGCCGGTGTTGATGAGGCTTGCGAGCTGATGACCGCCGCCGGCGCGAAACGTGCTTTAAAACTAAATGTGGGTGGCGCGTTCCATTCACCATTAATGGAAGCTGCAAGGGTTGAGCTGGAGCATGCTATCGTTCATACCGAAATTAAAGCGCCAATATGCCCTATCTACCAAAATATTGATGCCAAGCCCTACACCGACCCTGAAAAAATAAAACACAACCTGATTGCCCAGCTTACCGGCCCGGTTAGATGGACACAAACAGTAGTACATATGTTAGAAGATGGAGCCAGTCATTTTACCGAAGTTGGCCCTGGAAGCGTACTGCAAGGCCTGGTTAAAAAGGTAAACAGGCAAATTCCTACCGAAAGCGCCCAAATACCGCAATAATATTACAAACATCTGTGCCTTACAGGTGTTTGTTAATGTAATTTTACCTTATTGAAATCACAGGCACTTTGAGTACATCCGGGAAAATACGCTTATTGTTAGCTCTACTGTTTGCCAGTTTATTATTTACGGCAACCATTGTACAAAGTACCTATACACCGGTAAACAACCTGGATCAAACTGCCAAGATCCTGGAAGGTAATCTGCAAAAAAAGGAAAAAGAAGTAGCGGTGTTGCTTAACAACCCTGTTGCTTTTAATAATTTAAAAAACCTGCAGAACCGCCCTAAGGATGCACTAAATTTTATTACGGATTACACCACCAATAAAAGTATATGGCTTGTTGCCTACACCAATGATACTTTAAGCTTTTGGAGCGGAGTAAAAGTAGTACCCGACCCGAACAAACGTATAAAGGAAGGGGTATCATTTATAAAGGCAAGCAATGGCTATTACGAGGCAATTAAAAAAAGCGAAGGTAATTTCTCGGCTGTATTTTATATCGGCATTAAGATAAATTACCCTTTCGAAAATCAGTATTTGCAAAACAGGTTTGCAAATAACATGCTGAATGATAACAACATCGAAATAGCCGATTTTACTGATAACGATGTTTACGGCATCCACAGCAGCTTTAATAACCAATATCTCTTCTCGGTTAAACTAACACATAACCAGGTAAACCATCGCTTTTTTTATTTTGAACTGATTGCCTGGCTGCTCACCTTTTTAACGCTGTGCCTATTAATACATGCCGTTTGTAAATATTTTGTAGGCCGCGGGCAGGTATATATCGCATTGGCTGTACTGGCAGTGTTTATTGTAATTGTGCGCTTTGTTTCGCTGCATTACAACTGGCCCGATTTTATTTATGGCCTGGAGATATTTAAATCGTCCATTTATAACCCCGGACATAGGCAGCTTTCACTGGGCGATTTTTGTCTTAATATCTTATTTATCTCGTGGTTTGTTGCCTTTATCTATAATCAGCGCCGATCGTTACTAACCATCTCATTTGGTAAAACAGCAAGCTATGTGATATTTACAGCGCTAACCATCGCCATAATTTTAATATCAACCCTGCTGCTTAATCTTTTTTATGGCTTGATAGCCAATGCCAAAATAAGCTTTGACGTTTATAACGTGTTCAACCTGTCGCGCTTAAGCTTGCTTGGTTTGTTGATGCTATGCTTCTGTTTCCTGATCCTATTTTTAGCAAATGACATCTACCTATACCTTGCTAACCGACTGGTTATACCCGATAAACAAAAGGTCATCATATTTTTATCAGGAATAGTTATAGCTACATTAATCACCACTTTTTTCTATTATGGCTTTAATGTTTTTTATATTTTTTTGGCAATACCGGTATTTATAAGGGCTTATGCTTATAAATTTAATGCCGGCAAGGTTGATTCAACCAGTTTTATCGTTATTGTTTTTGTATTCGCGCTTATCGCCTTTATTAAATATCAGCGGGTAGAAACCAGTAAAGAAGCGAAAACCCGTGTAGCGCTCATCCAAAAATTAGAAGCACCGGATGACATTGTTGCCGATGTTATTTTTAACCGGATAGAAGGCAATATCATTACCGACCCTTTAATAGCTACCTATTTTAACGATAGCACACATTTTGTAAACCTTAAAAACAGGTTTCAAAAATTGTATTTTGATGGCTATCTATCTAAATACAGCTATAACCTGCACGAGTTTAATGAGAATGGCCAACCCATAGCCGGCGATAAAAACTATAACTTAAGTGTGTTTAAGGACCTGGTACTTTACAGCTCGTTTAAGGTATCCCAATATTTCTACCGCGAAAACGAGTCGTTTGGTTTTCAAAATTACTTTGCTATTTTACCGGTTATACAGGATAGCAAGCTAGTTGGTACTATCGTAGTTGAATTAAAATCAAAGCCATTGCAACCTTCAGGTTCGTTTCCTGACCTACTGAAAGATGCCAGCATACAGGATGACAACCGCTTTAACAATTATTCGTTTGCCTTTTATAGCGACAATAAACTGGTTAGTAAAAGCGGCACGTATAGCTACGACCTGGTAAACACCACATTTAAAGGTCAACTAAAAAAATATACGACCACAACCACCCAAAGCAACTACCCGGAGTGGTATAAAACCCTGATTACCTATAGCCATTTAATTTATCAGCCAAGCGAGCGCACGCTTATTGTGGTAAGCCGTGAAGAAAATACGTTCTTTTATAATGTATCGTCGCTTACCTTCTTTTTCATTTTGCTGCTGTTATTTAGCATTGCGGTTATTATAGTAAGGTGGCTTTGGCTGCGGATAAAAATATTAAGTATCAGCGATGATGACCTTAAATGGATCTTTAAAATAAACTTTGAAAAGATCCTCTACAAAACCAGGATCCAGTTTTCTATAATTGCCGCGGTTGTGGTAACGCTGATATTTGTTGGCTTCATCACTTTCTTGTCGTTGAGTACACAGTACGACGAGCAGCAGGAAAACATGATCCGCGATAAAATAACCCATATTACCGCGGCTTTTGAGAGCGGGTTGTTCGATAAATATCTCGGCAGCAATATCAACGACGAAAACCAGGCCGATTTTGATGAATTAGCCAGTACCTATTCAACCGATTTGATTTTATATGATCGTAACGGTGTTCCGCTAATTACAACAGAACCTAAAATTTACGAGCAGGGCCTGCAATTAAGGCGCATGAATTCCCGGGCATTTATTTACCTGAGCAAGTTTAAACGCTCGGAGTTTGTAAATGAGGAAACCATTGGCGAATTGCATTACAATGCGGCCTACGCCCCATTGATCAATTCCAAAAACCAGACTATAGCTTACCTGGAGCTGCCTTACTTTTCTAAACAAGCGGATTACGATGCCCGGATGATATCCCTGCTCAATATTATGATTAATGTTTATGCGCTGATATTTATTGTGGTAGGCCTGTTCGCCGTAATCATTGCGCGGCAAATAACCGCGCCACTTAGCTTTATGCAGCTGAACCTGAGCAAGATTATCTACGGCAAAAAAAATGAACCTATTAAATGGGAACGTGACGATGAAATTGGTGCCTTGGTAAACGAATACAATAAAATGATTGCTGCGCTGGAGAATAGCGCCCAAAAACTAGCCCAATCCGAACGTGAAAGTGCATGGCGCGAGATGGCTAAACAGGTGGCGCATGAGATCAAAAACCCGTTAACGCCATTAAAACTAGGCTTGCAATTGCTCGAAAAATCGTGGCGGGATAAAGACCCTAAGTTTGATGCCAAGTTTGAGCGGTTCAGCAAATCATTTGTGGAGCAGATAGAGAGTTTATCATCCATCGCGTCGGAGTTTTCATCTTTCGCCAAGATGCCGGATACCCGTTTAGAGCGGATTAACGTTTTTGATATGTTAAGCCAGGCGGTTATCATTTTTAACCAGATGGATAACATCAAAATAAACTATGTAGTTCCTGATGATCCTTTTTATATAACCGCCGACCGTGACCAGATTCTCCGTTGCTTTAACAACCTGTTGAAAAATGCTATCGAGGCGTCGCAACAGGATAAGTTGGGTATTATCGATATTAATTACCTGATCAGCGCCAAAAACATATTACTTAGCCTGAAGGATAACGGCAACGGTATCCCCGAAAACATGCGCGAAAAAATATTCGAGCCAAACTTCACCACTAAAAGCTCCGGTACAGGGCTTGGCCTGGCATTTGTTAAAAACTCTATCGAAAACGCGGGTGGCAAGGTATGGTTTGAAACCATACAGGGCGTAGGTACTACCTTCTATTTAAGTTTGCCTGCGGCAGAAGAGCACACTAAAGCATAAACATTTCTAATTCTATGTCATTGCGAGGAACGACGTGGCAATCTCGTCGAATACATAGCTACGCGATTGCTTCGTTCCTCGCAATGACATATCGAATACCAAACAAAAAAGCTCACGAATTTTATTCGTAAGCTTTTTAATATTATAGATCAAATCAAGAAATCCTCTAATCCAATAAATCAAGGTTCAGATTATACCGAAAACGAAGTACCGCAACCGCAAGTGCTGGCAGCATTAGGGTTGTTAAAGGTAAATCCGCGGGCGTTTAATCCGTCCGAAAAATCAATTTGCATACCTGCAAGGTAAAGGCCATGTGCTTTATGCATAAATGTCTTTATATCATTAATATAATAAATATGGTCGCCGTCCTTTTGCTGGTCGAAGCCTAAAACGTAGCTCATACCCGAGCAGCCACCACCTTCAACGCCAATACGCAGACCAAAATCATCGCCTAATTCTTGCTGATCTTTTAATTTTATAAGTTCTTTAACGGCGCCTTCAGTAAAGGTAACCGGTGCGGTTTCAACAACAGTACTCATCTTATTTTTAATTAACTATACAAATATAATGTAAAATGCAGATTTTTGTTGCAGAGCCAATTATTTTATGACCTCTGCATAACATTCAATTATTATGGTAATGTATCCTTATTTATTAGATATCGTAAAATATACCGTTTCGGGCCTGGGCGTGGTATGGATAGCTTTTTATTTGATAAAGCCTTACCTCGATAAATCCGAGCGTATACAAATGCTGGAATTTAAAAAATCATTGGCTAACCACACCTTGCCTTTGCGTTTACAGGCTTACGAACGCATTGTATTATTTATGGAGCGCATTAACCCGCAAAATATGCTGGTGCGATTAAACGCGGCCAGCCATTCGGCTATCGAACTGCATAGTTTAATTATAAGCGAGGTTAGGAACGAGTACCAGCATAATATCACCCAGCAAATATATGTTACCAGCAGGGCCTGGGGCGTTGCCAAACGCGTTAAGGATGACACCTTGAATATTGCAGCCAATGCCCTTAAATCCTTACCCGAAAATGCTACCGGGCTCGATTACGGTAAAGCGATATTAGTATTGCTTAGTCAGCTGGAGAACGACCCTTACGAGATAGGTGCCGAATTGATCCGCAAGGACCTGGAACAATTATTTTAACCTGCCATCTCTCAAAAATCCCAGCGATACTTCTTAGCATTTTTAGCGAAAATCAGAGGCTGTTTAGCTAATTTATTTTTATTTCGCTCATTAGCATCGGATTAAAATTTAATCAGAAATTTTACCAAACCATCGGGCTTTTGAAACGTAGTAAGGGTTGAAAAAGCGCAATGCATTTTACCGGATTTATGGAAACCGTAATTAAAAGCAAAAAAACTTTCGCGAAAAGAATATTGGCTAATATCAGTTACGAAGTATACTCATTTAAGTTGAATTTACAATAAAAATCAGGTTAATTAACGGTGTATTTATTTCATAAAAAAGTTAAAATTTAATTTTTTTATCCGCTTTTTTTTAGAATATTCGATGTTCCGTAGCAGCCGGTAACGATGCTTTACTGGGGGTTGGAAATCAACTTTTTATAAAAATTCATATGGAAAAAACTTGTACTAACGTTTGGAATAGCTGTCTTCAGATCATAAAAGATAACATACCGGCACAAAGCTTCAAAACCTGGTTTGAGCCGATAAAAGCTTTAAGGATGGAAGGTAGTGTATTAACCATACAGGTACCAAGTTTATTCTTTTACGAGTGGCTTGAAGAACATTATGTTGGCCTGCTGCGTAAAACCATAAAAAAACAATTAGGCGACGACGGACGTTTAGAGTATAACATTGTAGTTGAGCAGTCGTCTGCAAGCAAACCATATACAACAAATATGCCTTCAAACGGAAACGGAGCGGACTCTAAAAATCAATCCATGCCGATCCCTATTTCTATAAATAAGGATATTAAGAACCCGTTTGTAATTCCCGGACTTAAAAAGCTAAATGTTGACCCGCAATTAAACCGCAATTATACCTTCGAAAACTTTATTGAAGGCGATTGCAACCGTTTAGCACGTTCGGCAGGTTATGCTGTGGCAGCCAAACCGGGTGGCACTTCATTTAACCCGTTAATGATATACGGTGGCGTTGGTTTAGGTAAAACACACCTGGCACAAGCCATTGGTAACCAAATAAGACAAACATTGCCGGATAAGCTGGTACTTTATGTATCGTGCGAGAAATTTACCCAGCAATTTGTTGATGCCCTTAAACATAATAACATTAATGATTTTGTTAATTTTTACCAGGCGATTGACGTACTCATCATGGATGATGTACACAACTTTGCCGGTAAAGAGAAAACACAGGATTTCTTCTTCCACATATTTAACCACCTGCATCAATCAGGCAAGCAGCTGATCATCACATCAGATAAAGCGCCTAAAGATTTGGCTGGTTTAGAAGAGCGCTTGCTTTCAAGGTTTAAATGGGGCCTTTCTGCCGATTTACAGATCCCTGATTTGGAAACCCGTATGGCGATCCTGAAAAACAAGATCTATCAGGACGGTATCGAACTATCAAACGATGTGGTGGAATACGTTGCCCACAACATTGATAACAACGTACGTGAGCTGGAAGGCGCCATGGTATCATTGCTGGCACAATCAACCTTGAACCGTAAGGAGATAGATTTGAACCTGGCTAAGCAAATGCTGAAAAACTTTGTAAAAAACTCTTCGAAAGAAATTTCGATGGAATACATTCAGAATTTAGTTTGCGAGTATTTTGAAGTGCCTATCGACATGGTAAAATCACAAACCCGCAAACGCGAAATTGTACAGGCAAGGCAGATATCTATGTATTTAGCCAAAGCACACACCAAAAGCTCATTAAAATCAATTGGTCACTTCTTTGGCGGCCGCGATCACTCAACCGTGATCTACGCTTGCCAAACAGTAGAAGATTTAATTGACACCGATAAGAAATTTAAAGGCTACGTAGCTGATATTCAAAAGAAGTTGAAGATGTCGTAATTGGATTACGATTTAAGGATAATAGAGAAGGCGCAAGAAATTGCGCCTTTTTTGTTTTATACAATGTTTTACAAAGAGCGTCATGCTGCGAAGCGTGGCAATCCGCGATTTTACAGAACGGCATTACAAGTTCGCTATGCATATTAGGGATTGCCGCGCCACGCTCGCAATGACGGAGTAGAGAATGTGTTGTTTAATAAACCTCTACAATTCCCCCAACTTCATCAAAGCATAAAACAAACCGGTGCAATGCAGGGCTTGTGATATTTTATTATCGGCAAGGAGTTGCTTTACTTCGGCAATGCTGTATTCTTCAACTATTAGTTCTTCGTGCTCGTCAAGGTTTTGCCCCTGTATCTTTTTGCCGCCTTTAGCTAAATAGCAATAGGTTTGGTTATTGGCTGTTGCCGGGTTAGCATAAACCGTGGTAAGCAATTCTATATCGTCAAAAAGATAGCCGGTTTCTTCCAGTAATTCGCGCTTCATGGCAGCTTCAGGCAATTCATCACCATCAATAACACCGCCGGGAATTTCTAAGGAAACTATATCTGCAGCATGGCGGTATTGTCTTACCATCAGCACTTTATTATCTTCGGTAATGGCAACCGCGTTTACCCAGTTTGGGTATTCCAGCACGTAGTAATCATTTACAATGCGGCCATCTGGCATTTCGCATTTATCGGTACGTAAGGTAGCCCAGGGGCCTTTGTGTATATATTCGGAACTAAGAGTTTTCCAGATTAAATCCATGAAGTTTTATTGAATGATGGAGCGAGTTAGTAAATGAGTGATTTTATTATTGATAAGCGAATTTACTCCTTTTAAAACAATCACTCCATCAAAAATCACTCAGTCACTAAATATAAAATTACCAGCTACCGCTGCTGCCGCCGCCGCCGAAATCGCCGCCGCCGAAACCGCCGAAGCCACCTCCACCACCGGAATCACCTCCGCCGCCGCCCCAGCCACCGCCGCCGCCACGACCTGCGCTGCCTAACATATCGCCCGCCAGAAACCACCAAAATGGACTCGCGCCGCCCCGGCCACCAATAATTTGGCCACCACCACCACCGCGGTTACGGAAGATCAGAATTAGTATGAATACCACTATAATGATAAAAATGACTATCCCACTGCCACCGCCATTATTATCATGGTGCTGCTTTTTATTGGCTTTAAACTCTCCTTTACTGTACTTTATCAGGTCATCTACACCGGCGTTTAGTCCGCCATAATAATCACCTTGTTTAAAGCGTGGGGTAATATCATTTTGGATAATCACGTGGGTAATTACATCCGGAACCGCGCCTTCAAGCCCATAACCAACCTGGATAGTTATCTTATGCTGATCCATAGCTGCTAATATGAGCAAGCCATTATTATTACCTTTTTGGCCTATGCCCCATTTACGGCCAAGCGCAGCGGCATATTGATCAATGTCGTAATCGCCAACTGATTTTATAAGTACAATAGCTATCTGCGTAGATGAAGTATCATCAAAAGCAACCAGTTTATTTTCCAGCAACTGCTGATCTGCAGGGGATAACGTATTGGTATAATCGGTTACTAGCGCGGCAGGCTTTGGCGGGAAATCCTGCGCGAAAGCAGTATAGCCAGCAGTTAATAAAGCGAAGAGAAAAAATATCTTTTTAAACATGATGTTGTTTTTATTCGCCGTCCATAAAGGCAATGTCATCGGATAATTCGTTAGTGTCGCCGGCATGGTGCGGGAAATATTTTTGGAGATGATCGCCCGCGATTTTTAAACCGGTGGTAATGCCTTCAACCAGGTCGCCTAATTTAAAATGCTCCAGCATATCATCTTTGGTGCTGTCCCAAAAATCAGCAGGCACCACTTTGTTAATCCCGGCATCGCCAATAATGGCAAACTTACGGTCGACCGTAGCCAGGTAAACCAATACGCCGTTACGGTGCTTGGTTTTGTGCATATCCAGCTTATGAAAGTATTTCGTCGCGCGATCAAGCACATTCTCGCTGCAAGTTTTCTCGATGCAAACACGAATCTGGCCTGAAGTATGCTTTTCGGCATCTTCAATAGCGGTGCGGATGCGGTGCTGTTCTTCTTCGTTGAATATAGCCATGGATTAGTATTTAGTGAATGAGTGATTTGGTGATGGAGTGATTGGTGATGGAATAATTAATAATCACTCCATCAAAAATCACTCAATCACTCCATAATTTAAAACTGTACAGTAGGCACTTTGCTTGCGCCGGCATCTGCCTGGAAATAACCTTTTTCGGTAAAACCGAACATTTTGGCGGTTAAGTTTGCCGGGAACGAGCGGATCTTGCTGTTGTATTCCTGTACCGCGCTGTTAAAATCTAAACGGGCAATGTTAATGCGGTTCTCGGTACCTTCTAGCTGTGCCTGTAAAGCGGTAAAGTTATCGTTAGCTTTTAACTGCGGATAATTTTCTGATGCTACCAATAACCGGCCCAAAGCGGTGCTTAACTGGCCTTGTGCTGCCTGGTATTTCTGGATAGTTTCTGGCGTAAGCTTGGTTGGGTCAACTTGTATAGATGTTGCGCGGGCACGGGCATTGGTTACATCCACCAAAGTGCTTTTCTCAAAATTGGCTACGCCTTTAACCGTATTTACTAAGTTGGGGATCAAATCTGCACGGCGTTGGTACTGGCTTTCAACCGCGCTCCATTTGGCTTTGCAGGTTTCGTCCATTTGTACCATGCTGTTATAGCTGCATGAGCTTAAACCCATAACGGCCATTACTACTAATATTGCTGAAAATAGCTTTTTCATTTTTTTAGATTGAGTTATTATTGTTTGGTTTTAGAGTACAAAACACATACCGTTGTTACAATTTGGCCGGTAGATGCCATATTGGCAAGGTATTATGCTCGTGCTGATAAATATAGTTAAAAGGATTGAAAGCGATGGCTTAATCCGGGCGCATTCAAATTTCGGGAAATAGTTTGGGAAAGTGCTGACATAAATGTGTCAGCTGATGCGAAAACTAGCTTTTAGAAAGAAAGGTCCGTAAATTTATCAAGTAAAATACCTGCTTCGTCTATTTCATTTTTATTTTGGTCAATAATCATCTTCAAACTAAGAAATAGTTGCTTATGCCTAACCCAAAAGTCGCTTTCAATACTTGCAACGCTTTTTAATAAATCTCCGGGATAAAAATCACCTTCAGCTAAAATGTCTTTTTTCAATTTTTCAATAGCTAACGGGACAAGATAGCGTAAGCCAACATTTTGACTAATCATGATCCGTAAATCTTCTATCGTAAAGTTATTGATTGGTATTTTAGTTAATTGAATACAATGCCTAACCAAAAAAGAAGAATCGGGATCGGGGTTACCGTAATCTTGTTTTTCTAGATCCTGAAGAGATTTATTTATCAGCATTGCTACCTATTACTCCGGCTGATTCACATACGGGTCAAACATATGTTTAAAATACATATATAACACAACCATAATTACCAATCCTACTACAACGGCAATACCAATTTTACCTTTTTGCTTATCCTGGCGTACCAGCCATATTAAAAAAACGATTAAAGGAATTACAAAAATTATCCAGAATATATAGGCTGCTCCGTTCATGATTACCACCCAGCCACCTAAAGGGGGAACCGGAAGCTGCAAAGTTAAAATATTTTTTTAATGTTCCCCCTTTAGGGGGCTAGGGGATTTATAAAGGCATTCTCGCCAGTGGCGCTATATCCTGCCCAACAAATTCGCCTTTCAGGTATTTGTGGTAACCCGCAATGGCTATCATGGCAGCGTTATCGGTACAGTATTCCAGTTTGGGTATAAAGCAGTTCCAACCCATGTCGGCACCCATAGCAATCAAGCCTTCGCGCAGGCCTGTATTGGCTGATACACCACCGGCTAAGGCAATATCTTTAATGCCATACTCAAGCGCGGCTTTTTTAAGCTTGTTGAGGAGGATGGTTGAAATTCGCTTTTCTACCGAAGCGCAAATATCATTCATGTTTTCCTCAATAAAATTTGGGTTCTGCTTTACATTATTTTGAATGAAGTATAGGATAGAGGTCTTTAATCCGCTAAAGCTGAAATCAAACCCGGGTATTTGCGGTTCCGGAAATTTGTAAGCATCGGGGTTACCCAGGCGTGCATTTTTATCGATCAATGGGCCGCCGGGATATGGCAGGCCTAAAATCTTGCTGGTTTTATCCATAGCCTCGCCTGCGGCATCATCGGTGGTTTGGCCGATGACTTGCATATCAAAGTAATCCTTTACCAAAACAATCTGTGTATGCCCGCCCGAAACGGTGAGGCACAAAAACGGGAACGATGGATTGCGGTCGCCTATAAAATGGGCCAAAACGTGCGCCTGCATGTGGTTAACTTCTATCAGCGGCAGGTTTTTAGCCAGCGCGAACGCCTTTGCGAAAGACACACCCACTAAAAGCGAACCTAAAAGTCCGGGGCCACGTGTAAAAGCTACGGCAGTAACGTCATTTTTACTTACTTTTGCGGCAAGTAATGCTTGCTGAACAGCAGGGACGATATTTTGCTGGTGCACGCGCGAAGCGAGCTCGGGCACAACGCCCCCATAAGCCTGGTGAATAGCCTGGCTGGCAATAACATTGCTCAGGATAACACCATCGGCACAAATGGCTGCTGAGGTATCGTCGCAAGATGATTCGATGGCAAGTATTACGGACATTTTATTATTTAGTGATTAACTGAATTTTGATTGAGTGAATATTTAACTAACGTTAAACTATGTTGCGAAAATTGCGTTTAACATTCAACACACATCAACTGTAATTCGGTAATATATTAAGCTACAAAGTTATTAAAAAAGTACTCAAAATAGTGTTAGGGTTGGTGTTGCTCGTTTTTTTGACGCTGAGCATACTCTTGCTGATTTTTCAGTACAAACCCGTGCAAACCTGGGCCGCTAAAAAGGGTGCGGCCTATCTTTCCAAAAAACTGCATACCAAAGTTAGTATCGGCAGCCTTTACCTGGAGCCTTTTACTTCTATCGTGCTGAAGGATTTTTACGTGCTCGATCTGAAGAAAGACACGCTGGTTAGCATGTCGAAATTAACTGTCGATATCAATAGCTTCTCAATTTTCAGCAGTATACCCAAACGCACTATCGACTTAAGTTTGGTTAAGCTGGAGAACAGTTCTGTCTATCTAAAAAAATATAAGGACAGCACCAGCAACGTTAAATTTATTGAAGACTTTTTTAGCTCGCCCGATACCGCAAAAGTTAAAACACCCGGCAAACCGTGGAGCGTGATCTTTGGTAAGGTTGCGGTTAACAACCTGCGTTTTCGCTATAAAAACTATTTGGTTGATAGCCTGGAGAAAGGCGTAAACTTTGATGATGTTGACGTAAAAAACTTTAGCACCACAATTGATAGTATGGATGTTGTGCATCACTTGTTTAAGGGTTATATCCACAACCTTACCCTGCACGAAAAAAGCGGCGCGATCATCAAAAACCTTACTGCCGATGCCACGGTTGATACTAACATGATATTAACCAAACACCTGTTTTTGCAAACGCCAAATTCTATGGTGCGGGATTATTTCAGGATGAAATTTAAATCGTTTGATGACTTTGCAGATATTGAGGACAAGGTGATGATGGATGCCGATTTTAAAACGTCGCGCGTGTCGTCCAAAGATATTTCCTTTTTTACCGATGGCCTGGACCATGTGCATTTTGATTTAGGGGTTGATGGTAAGATCCATGGCAAGGTTAACCACCTCACGGCTAAAAATTTGCTGATCACCGGCGGACAAGCAACTTATATCCGTGGTGATTTTAGTCTAAGGGGATTACCCGATTGGGACAATACCTTCTTGGAGCTGAAATTCGATCAGCTGGCTACTAATCAAAAAGACCTTAACTACCTGTACAGCAATTTTACCGACACCAAAAATGCGAAGGTGCCTGATATTGTAGGCAAATTCGGCAACATCAACTTTACCGGCAGGTTTACGGGGATGCAAAATAACTTTGTAGCATTCGGCACATTTAAAACCAGGCTTGGCCGTTTTGATCCTGATATCAACTTGAAGATCGATAAAAAAGGCATCCCGGCATATAGCGGTAAAATCAGCACAACCAATTTTGATTTGGGCGGATTGCTGGATAACGATGCGATAGGCAGAACTTCACTAACTGCCAATGTAAACGGTAGTGGTGATGCCATGAAGAACCTGAATGAAAAAGTTGATGCGCAAATAGGCTATTTAGGCTATAACGGTTACGAATACCATAACGTAAATGTAAACGGCACCTTTATCAGGAAAATAGCGGATGCCAAAATCAGTATCAATGATAAAAACGTAAAACTGAATATTGGCGGCACGGTTAACCTTAACCCGGCTTTGCCTGTTTATAACATTAAGGCTGATATTAAGGATGCTAATTTGCACACGCTGAAATTACTGGGTGATACCATCACCTTATCTGCCAAAATAAGAACCAATTTTAGTGGCAACAACCTGGAGAACATGCAAGGCAATATTGATTTATCGCCAATAAGGGTAGTTGACCCGAGAAATAATTACGTGGTTGATTCGCTGAGTTTATCTGCAACTGGCAAAGGCACTTCACGCATTCTCGACTTAAAATCAGATGTTGCTGATGCTAACATCAAGGGCACTTTTGACTTGGGTACGCTCCCATCCTATTTTAAGCAGATCGTAAAAAAATATATCCCATCGCTTAAAACAACTTATGTTACGCCCAAGCCGCAGCATTTTGAGTTTAACCTGACGTTGAAAAACATGGGGCCGGTTACCGCGCTTTTTGATCCGGATTTAAAAATACCAGATCAGGGAACTTTTGTGGGCGAGTTTAACTCTGCCGATGAAACGGCTACACTTAACGGTTATGTCAAAACTATTCAGTTAGGTAAAACTGTATTTCATGATCTGATCCTGGACGAAAGCACTTCTAACGGGCAGTTGGGTGTCAACATTTCGTTGAGCAAGATTAATATTACCGATAGCCTGTTTATCAAAAATATTGATATTTCTAACCAGCTGAGAAAGGACAGCCTCAACTTTAACATTAAATTAGCTGATAAAGATGCGACCAATCAGCTGGATCTTTATGGTTTGGTAGAGTTTGGCCGGGATACCACGGCCAAGTTAAAACTACTGCCGTCTGATGTAATTTTGGAGCATCAGGACTGGAAATTACAGGACCAGGTACGGATCAGGTTTTTAGATGGTAAAACCCAGGTAACAGGTTTCCAACTATCAAACGGGGTGCAAAAGGTTAGGATTAATGGATTGATTTCTGCCAATCCCGAAGATCAGCTGAAACTGGAGTTTGAGAAATTCAGCATGGCGACTTTTGACCAGCTGACCAAAGTATCAGGCCTGCGGCTTAAAGGTGCGTTAAACGGCAATGTAGTATTCAGTTCCATAACCGCTACGCCGGGGATAGACGCGCATTTGAATATCGACTCGCTAAATATGAACAAAACCTTGGTGGGTGATGTGAAAATCGAATCGACTTTAGGTAACGACCGCAAGGAAGCTGATGTAAAAATGAGCATCAATAATGGTGGTACAGAAACGGTAAATATTGGCGGCGTATATAAAATAAGCCAGGATACAACAGCCAACGCGCTTGATTTTAAGGTAAAAATGGATCATGCGCAAACAATCATATTTGAGCCGTTCATCCGTAACCTGGTATCCGACCCAAAAGGTACGTTATCCAGCGACCTGTCGCTTACCGGGCCAATCTCCAAACCCCAAATGAACGGTACAGTAACGCTTGATAATACCACTATTACCGTAAATTATCTTAAAACAACTTACACTGTAACTGATAAGCTAACCGTAACCAACAGCGTTATAGATGTTGACGGTATGGTGCTAAAAGACCCGCATGGCGGCACCGGCATGGTTAAGGGCAAGGTGGATTTGAATAATTTGGACAACCCGGATATTGAGGCTACCATTACTGCTAAAAACCTGCAAGCCTTAAACACTAAGTTTAAGGATAATCACCTGTACTATGGCGTGGCCTATGGCACAGGTACGTTTTCGTTCAACGGCCCGGTTAACACCATGAATATTGGTATTACCGCGCATACACAGGCGGGCACGGTATTTAACATCCCGCTGAACACATCCTCAACCGCGGGTGATTATGACTTCATCCGTTTTGTAAGCCATAAAGACAGCGCCAAAGTAATTGTGCCTAAAAATGATTTTGATGGTGTTACCCTTAACCTTAACCTAACGGTTGATGAGAAAACCATTGTAAAAATAACTACCGATTATGGCGTTTTAGAAGGCAGCGGAACCACCAATAACTTAAACCTGAACATTAACAGTTTGGGCGATTTTAATATGTACGGCGACTTCCTGATATCGACAGGTAAGTTTGAGTTTACGGCCAAAAACTTCATCAGTAAAAACTTTACAGTTAACCAGGGCGGTACCATCCGCTGGACAGGCGACCCATCCAACGCCGAAATAAATTTGAACGCGATATACGAGGTGCGTACCGATGTTTCGCCGCTTTACCAGGCAGCAGGTTTACAATCACCAAAAGGTGCGGAAAACGTGCTGGTACAGGCCGAACTGATCATTACCAAATCACTTTTACATCCAACCATCGATTTTGACTTTAACTTCCCTACCGATCCATCCATTAAGGATGATTTGGGAACTTATTTAACGGATTACAATAACCGTAGCCAGCAGGCATTAAGCATCATTGTTCGCCGTCAATTCGCGTCGGGCACGCCAAGCAATTTAACCAACCAGGTTTTGGGTACAGCAGGCGAAGCGGTTAGCGAGTTCGCGTTTAATAAGCTGAATAGCTTTATTTCGCAATCCAATATCAAGAATTTCGACCTGAACTTGCGATCATTTAACGATGCGAGCGCTACTTTGCGATTGTTTAATGACAGGCTATTATTTAATGGTAGTTTATTTACCACTTCCGGCAGTAATGACCTGTTTAACAATGCCGCATCAAGCAGCCTGTTCAACTCTAACTTTAGCAGCTTGACTAAGGATTTTGAGGCACAATACCTGCTGCGTAAAACCGGCGATCTATATGCAAAATACTCCTACAGGGTATTGAATACCACTACGTTAAACACCATTGACCAGTTGAGCGTGCAGTATGTAAATGGCGTGGGCCTAACTTACCAAAGGGATTTTGATACCTTCGGCGAGTTTTTCAGGAACCTGTTCAGGAACAAGGATAAAAATAAGGGTAAAGCCAAAACTCCGGTACCAACCCCTTCAACTACAGATCAACCAACGATAGCCGAGCCAAGTTCAGGCCCGGGCAACAGCGAAAAAGCCGACGGCGACGATAATTAATGATCGCGTAAGATGGTGTGGCTCATCCTGTCGCGTTTAGTTTTCAGGTAAGCTTCGTTGTGTGGATTTGGCGCTATTTCAATGGGTAAGTTCTCAACCACTTCTAATCCGTAGCCAATTAAACCTGCGCGTTTTTTAGGGTTGTTGGATAGTAAGCGCATTTTTGATACACCCAGGCTGCGTAATATTTGCGCCCCGATACCATAATCGCGCTCATCCATTTTAAATCCGAGTTCCAGGTTTGCATCAACGGTATCAAAACCGTTTTCCTGCAAATGATAAGCTTTTAATTTATTGATAAGCCCTATACCGCGGCCTTCCTGGTTCATGTAAACAATAACGCCTTTACCTTCTTTTTGGATGATCTCCATGGCTTTGTGCAGCTGAGGGCCGCAATCGCAGCGGCATGAGCCAAAAATATCGCCTGTAACGCATGAACTATGCACGCGCACCAATATGGGTTCATCAGGCTCCCAGGTGCCTTTAACAAGCGCTAAATGATTTTCGCCGGTATCAATTTGGGTATACGCGATCATATCAAAATCACCCCATTCGGTTGGCATTTTTACAGCAACTTCGCGGGTAACCATTGATTCGGTGGCCAAACGATATTCGATCAGATCTTTTATCGATACGATCTTCATATCGTGCTCTTTGGCAATCACTAAAAGCTCAGGTAAACGAGCCATTTCGCCATCTTCCTTCATAATCTCACAAATCACCCCGGCAGGTTCAAAACCAGCTAAAACAGCCAAATCAATAGCTGCTTCGGTATGGCCGGTACGGCGCAACACACCGCCATCTTTAGCAATCAGCGGAAAAATGTGACCCGGCCTGCCCAAATCTTCGGGTTTAATAGCAGGATCAATTAAAGCCAAAACCGTTTTTGAACGGTCGGAAGCAGAGATACCGGTAGTACAGCCTTCCAGCAAATCAATCGAAACCGTAAAATTGGTTTCGTGCGAAGTGGTGTTGTGGCTAACCATCGGTTCCAGTTCCAACTCACGTGCACGCTGACGGGTAATAGGCGCGCAAACCAAACCACGGCCATATTTTACCATAAAGTTTATAGCCTCGGGCGTGGCATTACGGGCGGCCGTTAAAAAATCGCCCTCGTTTTCCCTATTTTCATCATCAACAACTATTATGGTTTTGCCTGCTTTTATGGCTTCAATTGCTTCAGGTATCGTATTTAACATGGTGGTATAGTTACGTATCGGCAAGCTATAGTGGTTGCCTTTGTATTAATTTTTAACAAAGTTACAGGATAATAAAATCAATAGGGTCGGTGCTTTGTAAAATATGTCAGGCGGTTTTCTGCCGTAAAAAACGCTTGAAAAATTTACGATCGAAAAACTTCTTGTAAGAATCCGCGTCAAATATAGCCGAATCGGTTATGGCTTTGTATGACAGGAACAGCCCGATAGGCGTTAATATAAAGATTGAGATCCACATACCTAAAATTGGTGATGCATCACCATCTTTTACCGATTTTTCGCCTATGGTGGAGATGATATAGTAAATAAGGAAGAACACTACCGAAACTACCACCGGTAAACCTAAACCGCCTTTGCGGATAATAGCACCCAGTGGCGCGCCGATTAAAAACAGCACCAAACACACTGCCGATAGGGTATACTTTTTCTGATACTCTACTGCCGAGTGGCGGATGTTATTGTTGTTATCGTTATTCTTGACGTTATTATCATTAACCAAATTTTGTACAGACCGGGCTTCACTGGCGGCGTTGGTTACGGCAGCAATTTGTTCAACCAGCGAAAGTTTATTTAACTGCGGTGCCGGAAGCGGTTTTTTTATGGCAACCGATGTTTTAGGCATGCCGAAATACCTGATGTAAGGCATTATCATCCTATAATTTGCCTGCTCGGAGCTATCTATCTGGTGTTGAGTTGTTTTTTTATAATCTTGCAACTGCTTAATGTTCATCATCTGGAAAGCTGACTTAAACTCATTTTGATCAGTTCGCGTCAATTTAAATGCCGATAGATCGAGCTTTTGCTCCATATCTTTAAAACGGAAACGCATCATGCGCTGGCGCGAATTATAACCCACGTCACCGGCTGATTCTTCATAACGGATCCCATCGTTCAGTTTTAAAACCAAATACTTATCGCCCGGTGTGCGATACATTCTACCTTCTTTGGCAAATAGCACCGAATTATTATTATCATTTTGACCTTTTGTGTAAATGATAACGCCGTACAAAGCCTGGCCGTCGGCTCCTTTTTTCTCTACCCTAATGGTATAACCCGGAAAACTGTTACTAAAAACCCCCTCAGGCAATAAAGTTGCCGAACGTTGCTGCCTCACATCATACAAAAGTGAAAAATACTTGAGGTTAGCTACCGGCAGCATATAATCAGAGAAAATAAATGCTGATACACTGAGTATGGATACAATGATGATCATGGGGTACATAGCCCGGCTTAACGATATACCAGCCGCTTTAATAGCCACCAGCTCATAGTTTTCGCCGAGGCTGCCGTAAGTCATGATGGTGGAGAGCAGTACTGAGAGCGGTAAGGCCATGGCTACGTTTGTAGCCGAGGCATACATCATCAATTCTAATATTATATACCAGGCAAAGCCCTTACCAATAAGATCATCAATATACTTAAACAAAAAAAGCATCAGCAACACAAACATCACAATGATGAAAGTGCTTAAAAAAGGCCTTATGAATGATTTAAGTATAAGAAGATGAATTTTTTTCATCAGGGTATATCAGCGTATTTAACAATAAAAATTTGTGCCGGAGCAATTAAGCACAGCGCAGATTTAAAAACGTAAAATTAAGGAAAATTGTATTAGCTCAGGCACCTAATACGCTAATGAGATATTCTATCTGGTTGTCCCAAATAAGTTTTCGCTCGGCAATGGCATCCTCAGGAGCAAAATCGGTTATGGAGAGCGCTACATCATTGGTGAGTTCATCCTGCAGAATTTCCATTTCGAAAAAATATTCCGGTTCATCGTCTATCCAGCGGAATTTTACCAGTTTGTTTTCTTTAACCAACAGCAGCTTGGCCTTCTGTTGCTCGTCATCCCATGTAAAAGTGTAAACCTGGTCCCTAACACTTACCTCATCGGCAAACCACTCGCTCAGGCCATTTGATTCGCTTAAAAAGCTATATAATATGCGTGGAGATGACTTAATTTCATACTCCATAATAAATTTTTTCTTTTCAGACATAGAGGTTTATCAATAGAATAAAAGCAATTAGGTGTAAATGTTCACATTTTTTCTAAAGGAAACGAATTTCTGCTATATTTGCAAACCTTTTTCGGCAGGGTTACTAACATTAACTATTTGCTGAAATAAAAATAACCCGGCGGGGTAGCTCAGATGGTTAGAGCGTAGGATTCATAACCCTAAGGTCGGCAGTTCGATCCTGCTCCCCGCTACAAGGCAACACTTAGGTGTTGCCTTTTTGTTTATATAGCTACTGTTCACGGTATACGCCTTATACTCACCTTAATTTTAAATAACCCGGCGGGATAGCTTAGATGGTTAGAGCGAGGGATTCATATCCGTTAGCCAACGGACGGCAATTTGATCCTGCTCCCCTTCTACCATAGCAGGCAAATCGAGTTTTATAATTGGTTTGCTTTTCTTAAATTCAAAATATTGTGTGCGTTTAATATGTTGCTGACGCAAAATGTGATTAAACTGACATTGTGTATAAAAATAGCCGTTATTTTTGTCTGACATTTATGTAAGACAAATAAGTAAGACTAAAATGGCAGTAAGAGATACCGGTACCGAGCAGTTGATAAAAGATACAGCAAAACGAGTTTTTTTTGCAGAGGGTAAATTGCAGGCCACCACGCAGGATATTGCAGATGCGGCAGGGGTTGCAAGAACTGTGATCAATTACTATTTCAGGTCTAAGGATATTCTTTTTGAGCTTGTGTTTAAAGAGGCGATGGCGGATACGCGCAAAAAATTAGACGAAGTTATCACAGCATCCTTACCCTTAAAGGAAAAAGTAACCAGGCTTATTGATGTGTTTTCGGCTGATGTGGAAGAGTTTCCTTATAAGGAATCATTTCTGATCAGCGAAATTAACAGGCATGGTTTTGTTGCGCCCGAGAAGGAGCATTCTATTGTACTTGAGCAATTTTTAAAAGAGATACAGCAAGGCATTGATAGCGGCGAAGTGAAAAAAATGCTTCCCATTAACTTTATGATCAATCTGTTTTCGCTATTGGTTTATCCTTTTATTACACGGCAATTATTTAAACAAATACTCGAAGTAACCGACATAAAATTTGAGCATTTGATGAATGACCGAAAGAAAATGATAATTGATCTTTTATTTGTTTGATTGGCAACAACATAAAAACAACTGTAAACATAAAGCACTGTTTCCTCCTAAATAATGACATTGTATCTAAAACATAATTAACGCACACGATTCATCACAAATTAATATATGAAAGCTACCACAATTAAATATCCTAAAATAATTGCACTTATAGCTATAAGTACGGCTTTGGTTTCCTGCGGGAGCAAGCAGAGCCAGGCCGGTGCCGGGCAGCAAGCACCTGCCAATTACCAGGTTTTTACGATTACACCACAGGATGCTACCCTCCATACAAGCTATCCCGCTACTTTTCAAGGAGAGCAAAATATTGATATAAGGCCCAAAGTTGACGGCTATATTGAAAAAATATATGTTGATGAAGGATCGGTTGTTAAAAAAGGGCAATTGCTTTTTAAACTAAGCGCACCTGAATATGAACAAACCGTACTTAATTCAATCGCGGCAATCAACAGCGCTAAAGCGGATATCAATACCGCGCAAATAGCGGTTAATAAAACCAAACCACTGGTAGATAAGGGAATAATTTCACATTTTGAATTGGAAACAGATCAAAATACGCTTGATACAAAAAAAGCAGCGCTTGCACAGGCGCAAACTACATTAGCTACCGCAAGGGTTAATTTGGGTTATACCATGGTTACCAGCCCGGTTGATGGTGTTGTAGGCTCAATCCCATATCGCCTCGGGAGTTTGATAACCAGCACTACTGCTGATCCGTTAACTACGGTAGCCAGCATTGGTAACGTGATCGCTTATTTTTCATTAAATGAAAAACAAGTGCTTGATTTTTCGAGAACAGTAAAAGGCAGCACTTTAGATGCTAAGCTAAAAAACACACCGCCGGTAAATCTTACACTGGCAGATGGCTCGGCATATTCTGAAAAAGGCCGAATTGAAACCATTAGCGGGGTGTTAAATACTACTACGGGTTCGGCAAGTTTCAGGGCTTCATTCCCTAATCCATTGCATTTATTAAGGAGCGGCGGTACCGGGAATATTGACATTCCTCAAAAATTAACCAACGCTGTGCTGGTGCCTCAAAAATCAGCTTATGAAGAGCAGGGCAAATATTTTGTGTATGTACTTGGCAATAATAACTTGGTTAAAAACCAGGAAATAGCAATAATGGAGCTTACCGCCGGCCAATACTATGTGGTAACCAGCGGGGTAAAGGCAGGTGATAAAATTGTTTACGATGGAACCATCTCTTTAAAAGATTCTACCAAAATAACACCACAGCCCATGACGGCAGATAAGGTTTATCAGGACGTTCAATAACCTGTCAGCAAACACATTCTATTCTACTCATTCAAACATAAATCATATGTTAAAGGTATTTATTAACAGGCCGGTACTTTCTACCGTAATATCGGTGTTACTGGTTATACTCGGGGTAATCGGCTTGATTACTTTACCAATCACGCAATATCCTGATATCGCGCCGCCAACTGTTGTTGTATCGGCATCCTATTCAGGTGCTAATGCGGATGTGGTGCTTACCAGTGTAATTGTTCCGCTTGAGGAGCAGATCAATGGTGTAGAAGGCATGACTTACATGACTTCTACAGCGAGTGATGATGGCACCGCAACGATAACCATTTACTTTGCATTGGGTACCAACCCGGATATTGCCGCCGTAAACGTACAGAACCGTGTGTCTAAAGCAACGCCATTATTGCCTGCCGCGGTTACCCAGGCCGGTGTAACCACGCAAAAGCAGCAGAGCAGTAACATCATGATCTTTTCGTTATCCAGTACGAACAAATCATACGATCAGACTTTTTTACAGAACTACGCGAATATCAACTTGCTGCCGCAAATTAAACGTATCAGCGGTGTAGGTGATGCTACCGCGTTTGGTACTAAAGATTATTCGATGCGTATATGGCTTAAGCCAAGCGTGATGGCTGCCTATCATTTAATTCCAGATGATATCAACACCGCGCTTGCAGAGCAAAACGTAGATGCCGCGCCCGGAAAAGTTGGCGAGAACAGTAACCAATCTTTTCAGTATACGCTTAAATATAAAGGGCGTTTAAAAACGGTTGCCGATTTTGAGAACATCGTTATCAAATCAACCAGTACCGGCCAAACTTTATTGCTTAAAGATGTTGCCCGCCTTGAACTGGGTTCATTAGACTACACTGGTGCTACCACTACAGATAGAAACCCATCCATCGGTATTGCCATATCGCAAGTGGCAGGATCAAATGCCCACTCGCTGATTCAGCAATGCCAGGCCACTATTGATGAAGCCTCGAAGTCGTTCCCTCCGGGCGTAAAATATACCTCATTACTTAACGCGAATGATTTCCTGGATGAATCCATAACAAAAGTGATCCATACGTTGATAGAGGCATTTATCCTGGTATTTATTGTTGTGTTTGTGTTCCTGCAGGATTTCCGCTCAACATTAATCCCGGCTATCGCGGTTCCGGTAGCGATTATCGGTACGTTCTTCTTTTTAAACCTGTTTGGTTTTACCATTAACTTGCTAACGCTGTTCGCGCTGGTATTGGCCATTGGTATTGTGGTGGATGACGCGATCGTCGTTGTAGAAGCTGTGCACGCCAAGCTTGATGAGGGCGTGGCATCTGCAAAAGAAGCCACCATAAGCGCCATGAATGATATCAGCGGTGCTATTGTTTCCATTACTTTGGTTATGGCCGCGGTATTCGTTCCGGTTTCATTTATCTCTGGTTCATCGGGCGTTTTTTATAAGCAGTTTGGTTTAACGCTGGCTATCGCAATTATCATTTCGGCTGTTAACGCGTTAACCTTGAGCCCTGCACTTTGCGCTTTATTCTTAAAACCGCATCCCGAAGGCGAGCATAAAGACTCCGGCTTATTAGCCCGTTTTTATACCGCCTTTAACACCGGGTTCGAATCGGTAACAGGCAAATACAAACGTTCTGTACACTTTTTGATAGGCAAAAGATGGATTGCCGGAGTAATCATTTTAATTTTTGCCACCATCTTTTATTTCCTGATCAAAACTACAGCCACCGGCTTCGTTCCTAATGAAGATCAGGGTGTATTATTTGCCAACATCAGCTTACCGGTAGGTTCATCGCTTGAGCGCAGCACCGTTGTAGCTAAACAAGTGGAGGATGTTATTAAGACCTTGCCTGAGGTTGAATCAACATTAACCATTACGGGGCAAAGTTTTATTGCAGGTGCAGGATCGTCTTACGCCATGGTGGTAATAAAGTTAAAGCCATGGGATAAGCGTACCGGCAAAGGCGAAGATATTAATAGCGTTACCGGTCAGCTTTTTGGGATGACCGCGGGGATTAAAAACGCGCAGGTAATATTCTTTGCGCCACCAACCTTGCAAGGTTTTGGTACCAGCAGCGGTTTTGAATTCCAGTTGCAGGATAAAACAGGTGGCGATATTAATAAGTTTAATGATATCGGTAAAAACTTCCTGGCGGTACTGGCTAAGCGCAAAGAAATTCAATACGCCACCACTTCGTTTAATACCAATTTTCCGCAGTACATGATTAATGTAAACGTGGCAAAATGTAAGCAAGCCGGCGTAACCGTAAATACGGTATTAAGTACGCTCGAAGGTTATTATGGTGGCGTTTACGCATCTAACTTTAATGAGTTTGGTAAACAATACCGTGTAATGATACAGGCAGATGCTATTTATAGAACCAATACGGCTAGTTTAAACGATATATATGTTAGAAGCGACAGCACCAGCGCAATGGCGCCAATTTCTGAATTTGTTACGCTTACAAAAGTATATGGCCCGCAAGCTATAAACAGGTTTAACTTATTTACATCTATCGCTATTCAGGGTTCGCCAAATACAGGTTATAGCTCGGGTGATGCCATTACCGCAATTAAAGAGGTTGCGGCGCAAACTTTACCTGTTGGGTACAGCTACGAATTTTCGGGCCTTACGAGAGAAGAGATAGCAGGCGGAAGCCAAACAATATACATTTTCTTATTGTGTTTGCTATTTGTTTACTTCCTGCTCAGCGCGCAATATGAAAGTTATATTCTGCCGTTTGCTGTACTGTTATCGTTACCTGTTGGTTTGGCGGGTGCTTTCATTTTCGCCCAAACCTTTAATGTAGAAAACAACATCTATTTGCAAATCACTTTGATCATGCTTATCGGTTTGCTGGCTAAGAACGCGATCCTGATCGTAGAGTTCGCGGTTGCCCGCAGGCGGCACGGATTAAGCTTAATGGATTCCGCCATTGAGGGCGCTACAGCTCGTTTAAGGCCAATTTTGATGACCTCATTCGCGTTCATTCTTGGGTTGATGCCGTTAATGCTTGCATCAGGCGCAGGCGCGGTTGGTAACAAATCTATCGGAACAGGCGCTGTTGGCGGGATGTTGTTTGGGACGCTATTCGGTGTATTTGTGATACCGGTACTGTTCATCATCTTCCAGGGGTTGCAGGAAAAAATAAGCGGCCCGCCGCCTGTTGAACCCGTTAATCCGGAAACAAAAGCCATCAATTAACATCAGATCAAAATTTCAAATAATGAAAACAAGATATTATATATTAACGATTGCAGCGTTGCTTATTGCGGCATCCTGCAACGTTTCAAAAAAATACAAAAGGCCCGATGTTACCGCGACTAACTTGTATCGCGACAGCTCAGCAACTGATACAAACACGATGGCGGCGATGCCGTGGCGATCGTTATTTGTTGATACCGTTCTGCAAAATTTGATACAGGAGGGTATTGACCGTAACCTGGATCTTAAAACCGCGGTTCTTAAAATAGCAGAAGCAAACGCGACATTAAAAGAAAGTAAAGCGGCTTATTTCCCATCGTTGGATGCAGGCGCTACTGTAACCAAGGCAAAAGCTTCACAAGCGGCCCAGTCGTTCCCTCCTGATCTGGGTATCGACCTTAATACCACCACTTACCAGGCACAGTTAACCGCCAGTTGGGAAGTGAATGTGTGGGGCCAATTAAGTAGTTTAAAACGCCAGGCAGTAGCTGATTTTTTAGAAAGCGATGCCGCGAAAAGGGCTGTACAAACCCAACTGATAGCTGATATTGCTAACGACTATTATACACTTTTATCTTACGACAAGCAGTTAGCTATCACCATACAAACTGTAAAAAATGATAGTGTTGATGTAGAAACCAACAAAAACTTATTGGAAGGTAACGTAGTAACAGGTGCTGCAGTAGTACAAAGTGAAGCTAATAAATACGCGGCCGCAATCACCATACCCGATTTGGAACAAAGTATACGTGAAACTGAAAACGCGTTATGTATATTATTGGCAAGGGCACCCGGGCCAATTAAACGTAATAAGCTGGAAGACCAGGAACCGATAAGTAATGTTAATGCAGGTATATCAACCCAATTATTACGTAACAGGCCGGATGTACAGGAAGCGGAATATACCTTTATGGCTGCTTTTGAAAATACTAATGTTGCGCATTCATACTTTTATCCAACGTTAACAATTACTGCCGAAGGTGGCTTATCAACCCTGCAATTGAAAGACCTTTTTAACAATTCGATTTTTTATAACCTGGTTGGTGGCTTAACACAACCCATTTTTGACCAGGGGAAAAACAAAGCCCGTTACCGCATTGCAAAAGCGCAACAACTGGAAGCCTTTAACAGTTACCAGCAAGCCATACTTACTGCCGGGCAGGATGTAGCGAATGATTTGTACTCCTACAAACAAGCTGTAAAAAAGCAGGAAATAAGAAAGAAAGAACTAAGCGCTTTAGAAAAATCTGTTGATTATACCAAGGAGCTGTTAACCTACAGTTCTGCTACAAATTATACTGATGTTTTAACCTCGGAACAAAACCTTTTAGCAGCTCAATTAGCAAGTGTAAGCGACCGTTTGCAGCAGTTACAAGCCATCGTAAACTTATATACAGCTTTGGGTGGCGGTTGGAAATAATAAATTAAGGTTTTTTATCAAAAATAAAAGCGTGCAATAGTTTGATTTGCATGCTTTTATTTTTGATAATTAACTTAGTGAATAAGGCAGCCTCAACGGAGGCTCGAACCCCTGTCTGATCCTTCAAATATTTTATAATTATTTTTTTATCGCCGATAGGGAAATAGTCCTCTTTCATTAAAACACCAAGCGCATAAAATCTTTTAGGAAATAGTTCAAAAAGCGCCTGGTATGGGCTGGATTGGCATAAAGCCACCTGTTAGCTAGCCGGACAATAGTTCTGCCCGATAATATTATGTTACATCCATATTAAAGGATGGCGTATAGGTAAATTACGGATAACTTCTTCATTTTGGGGGTTATGATCAAGATTTTTCCAGGCATTAAACCAACTTTCATTTTGGTAAGTATTTGCGCCGAACAACAAAAACGGCTGTGCCACCGGCCAGTTATCCCAATACATCACATCGGGCTTTAATTTCCAGTTGCTTTTATCAGCAATAAAAGGATACAGGTAATCAATCCCTTTTTTAATCGATTTC
>Ga0302303_10000496_pt1 | contig 31918 bp, 25 predicted proteins | sample III_Palsa_E2_1_FD_194542 | JGI IMG/M metagenome (GOLD analysis project Ga0302303, IMG submission 194542) | Peat permafrost microbial communities from Stordalen Mire near Abisko, Sweden - III_Palsa_E2_1 | ecosystem: Environmental > Terrestrial > Soil > Palsa > Peat permafrost | place: Sweden...
TGATGAAGTGAGTAAATGCCCCCATGATGAATTGCTCAAAACAGGCAGCGAACGGTAGTATAAACCAACCCCTATAATAATAATGATAGAAACTGATGCCAGTGTAAACACCAACATCAGTTTCGAAAGAATTTTATCTTTAATTAGTCGTAACTGCATGTTTATTTAGTGAATGAGTGAATTAGCGGTTGAGTGAATATTAGGTGTTCATTATTCTTTTTAATCACTCATTCACTAAATAATTCACTCAACCTTTTTCAGCTCCTCCTGTATTTTTTGTTTGGATAGGGCGATGTAACCGTTTTGATCGATGTATTTCTGGCCATCGGTCAATACATATTTAACAAAGGCTATCAGTTCCTTTTTTTGTGGTTTGCCTTTGAACAGGAAGCCGAGGTTACGTGCCGGAGGGGAAGGATATTTGCCGCTGGCGATAGCGTCAGTCAACTCATCAACCGTTCCGTAAAAGTTCTCATCGGCATCAATCTTACCATTACCGTTTATGTCGATAGGCAAAACATGTACACCAGCCACCTGTTTACGGGTTTTAAGATCATACAAATAGGCAATATTATTAAAGCCGATAGCTGTCGGGTCTTTTTTTACAGCTTCAGCCAAACCGGGGTCGCCATAAACTGCTACGCCCAGCAGATCTTCCTGTTTCTTATCAAAATATTTGGCCCAGGTTTCTGCCGCACCTGCCGCGTCTGAACGGGTATAAATATGTATCGGGGCTGATATGCGGCCTCCAACCTGTTTCCAGTCGGTTATTTTTCCGGTAACAAAAATATCGGCAAACTGGCTCTTTTTAACGCCACGCCCAAGTAAAGCAGGGGCATCGGGATTAGCCGTATTAAACGTTGGTACTACGGCATCCTTGGTTACATAAACGGTGTAAGCGCCTTTTTTAACCTCAGCCGGATAAATATCGCGCGAAGCCAAACCAATATCAACCAGGCCCGATAACGCGTCGGTTATTCCCTTACCCGCACCACCGGCCGAGATGTTGAACTTTACATTTGGGTGCAGTTTTCTGAACTCATCTGCCCATTTAACGGTAATAGGGTACAGGGCAAATGCTCCTGAAATAGTTATGGTTCCCTGCAGGTCATCGGCAGGCGGCGTATCATGCCTTTTTACAAAGGATGATGCCACCAAAAGCGTACTTATAGCTACCGTGGTAACTATAAGTACTTGTTTTTTTAAGGGTATTTTCATAGTATCTGATGTTTTCGGTTAGAAGGTTAGCTGCAATTGTGCTTCCAGCAAATTGTTCTTGATCTGTACAGTTTGTTCGCGCACATCAACATAATCAACCGTAAACTTTGCCCATTTGTTAAAGAAGTAGTTTATACCGCCTGCATAGTTGGTTGTACGGTCAGTAGTAATGGTTTGGGTAGGATCATACGTATCATACCTTGCTGCTAATTGTAAATGTTTAGGGATCACAAAATATGCTGCCTGGCCAAACCAGCCGTTGCGGTTTATGATGTTATCGGTACCTTTATCATACTCTGCGGTTAATGATAAATTGCCCCAAACGTACCTGCCGTCAATTCCCTGGCGGTTTCTTTTATGCGTAGCTGCCGCTGCCGAGCCGACAGCAAAAACATCCTGACCGGCATAAAAATCGGCACCAATGCTAAGGTTGGTTATTGGATGAATAACTAAACGCCCGGCAATATCCTTATGGTTATTGTTATCGGTAGTTACATCATAACCTGCACCGTTAAAAACACCAAAGTAATAATCAAACAGGTAATGGTCGTTCAGTTTGGCAAAGCTGCCGCTTAACTGTGCGCCAATATCACGGCCGTTTTGGTTGCCGATAACATCAGTCGACCTGCCTGCAAGCCCATTAACTACCAGCGAACGGTCAATAAATTCCAGGTCAGCATCGGCTACTAAACTTTCGGCAGAGAAAGGTACTTTAAACTGGCCGGCGGTGAATTTTAAATAGTCGGCAACTTTGTAAGTAGTATAAGCATCCAGCAGCTTTGGGGTTACACCTGCAAATTCGGTATACACCTCGTAGCTCCAATCATCAGTTACACTGCCTTTAACATCAAGCCTGGCCCTGTGCAGTAAAAATGTGTTGGTTTTAGTGCTTTGTTCAAAGCCCTCATATTCGGTTTGAATTAAGCCGCTTATTTGCAGGGCCTTGCTGCCGATGGTTATACCATGCTGGTTTTCTTTGTCCTTATCCTTTTGTTGCTGCTCCTTAACGGCCAGATCGGCACGTAATGAATCAGCTTCAGGTTCGGTTATTACATTTTTTTTGATGAGCAGATTAAGCAGTTCATCATTTTGTTGTGCCTTTGAGGCGACAGCGGAAAATAGTAAAACAATTACGAATAACGATTTGAGTAGGTATGAGTGTTTCATGTCCTTTAATTTAAAGATTTAAGATTTATTGAATAAGAAAATTGTGTAAAATACTGATGTGTATGGCGGGGCGGTTAGCAACAACACATATATGCGCTTGTTATTTTAGAATAACAATAGTTGAAGTACTGAAGATGGTGCTGTGGTGTAGAGATGTTCATTATCTATTATATCTATATAGTCTACCTTTTTAGTAGTGCAAATATATGTTTAATTTTTAAGTGTGCAAGTTTTATTTAAAAATAAAATTGTGTGTGATAAATTATTGGGTATCAGTATGTATAACTAGGCAATATTATAATCTCGTCATTGCGGGGTACGAAGCAACCTCACAAGCCAAGTATCGAACATGCACGCTGGCAACCTTACGTGTGAGGTTGCTTCGTACCTCGCAATGACGCGCGGGAGAGAGGTGTTGCCTTAGTGCCTCAATATCGTATAAGAGGGAGGAGGGTTAATCAGCTACTGCCCTTAACATCAAAGCGCCAACGGTAACATTGGTACGGCTATCAATGATGATGGCGCCACCGTTTGCTTTATTTACATCATACGCATCAAAAGCTAAAGCATCGGCAGTTTTGATGATGATGCGGCCTATATCGTTTAGCTTAAAATCCTCATTATACTCTTTTTCCAGTGTATTGATATTCACTTTATACAGTATTTCCTGTATGCGGCAACGGGTTACTTTGCTGTTATGCTGTATAAAATAAGTATGTGAAGTATCCAGTGCGCGGGTATCCATCCAGCACAGATCGGCTTCAATCAATTGGGAGAGTTGTGGCTGATAATCGCTATTTACCAGTATATCACCGCGACTGATATCGATCTCGTCCTTTAAATGTACGGTTACCGACATGCCGGCAAATGCTTCAACAGGTTCTTTATCAAATAGCTCGATTTTCGAAACGGTTGAGCTGAAACCTGATGGCAACACGGTTACCCTGTCATTAACACGGAATGATCCGCTTGAAACGCGGCCTGCATAGCCACGGTAATCGTGCAAGTCGTCAGTTTGCGGGCGTACCACCCATTGCACCGGGAAACGGGCATGGGCTACGGTATCATCAACAGGTATTTCAACAGTTTCAAGGTAATCGAGCAGGCTTTTGCCTTTGTACCAATTAATGTTTAATGATTTATAAACAATATTATCGCCTTTAAGCGCGCTTACAGGGATATAGGCTACATTTTTGATACCCACCTTTGCGGCAAGTGCCTGATAGTTTTTAACAATATTGTTATACACATCCTCGCTAAAATCAACCATATCCATTTTATTGATGCAAACCACCACCTGCGGCAAGCCCAAAAGCGATACCAGGAAGGAGTGACGAATAGTTTGCTCTATAACACCTTTACGCGCATCTATCAATATAATAGCGAGGTGGGCGTTTGACGCGCCGGTTACCATGTTGCGGGTATATTGGGTATGCCCCGGTGTATCCGCTATAATGAACTTACGTTTTTCTGTCTGGAAGTATTTATAGGCAACATCAATGGTAATGCCCTGCTCACGTTCGGCTTTAAGGCCATCGGTTAATATAGCAAGGTCGATAGTGCCGTCATCATTTTTACGGTTAGAGCTTTGCAGGGCTTCTAACTGATCTAAAAGTATAGACTCGCTATCATACAACAAGCGACCAATTAGGGTGCTTTTTCCATCGTCGACACTGCCTGCTGTTAAAAATTTTAGTATTTCCATATTGTTTCTTTTCTTTACCACAAACCGTCATGCCGAACTTGTTTCGGCACCTCACTTGCTAAGTAAATTATGCAAGGGGTAATTAGTGGGATGCCGAAACAAGTTCGGCATGACATTAGATTTAAAAATATCCGCCTTTTTTGCGGTCTTCCATTGCGGCTTCACTTACTTTATCATCCATGCGTGCGCCACGTTCACTTATCCTGGAAGAACTTATTTCGTCAATAATATCATCAATTTCAAATGCGTATGATTCCACAGCCGCAGTACAGGTCATGTCGCCAACGGTACGGAAACGCACATTTTTACGTACGATCACATCCTCATCGTCCATGTTTAAAAATGGCGATGCTGCCATTAACTGCCCGTTACGGGTAATACAATCGCGCTCATGGGCGAAATAGATGGATGGTAATTCCATTTTTTCCCTGCGGATATAGTTCCAAACGTCAAGCTCAGTCCAGTTGCTTATCGGGAATACCCTCACATTTTCACCTTTGTGTATTTTGCCGTTGTAGATATTCCATAGTTCAGGGCGCTGGCGTTTCGGATCCCATTGGCCAAACTCGTCACGAACGGAAAATATGCGTTCTTTGGCACGGGCTTTTTCTTCGTCCCTGCGGGCACCGCCTATGCAGGCATCAAATTTATTTTCGGCAATGGTATCAAGCAAGGTTATGGTTTGTAACGCATTACGACTGGCATTCTTTCCTTTTTGTTCAACTACTTTCCCCTGATCGATAGAATCCTGCACATTGCCTATGATCAGCTTCTCGCCAATACGTTTGATCATGGAATCGCGGTACTCAATAGTTTCAACAAAATTATGGCCGGTATCGATATGTACCAACGGGAAAGGGAACTTGCCCGGCCTGAAAGCCTTTTCGGCCAAGCGTACCAGTGTAATAGAATCTTTTCCACCCGAAAATAACAGGGCAGGGCGCTCAAACTGGCCCGCCACCTCACGTAAAATATAAATGGCCTCAGCCTCCAGCTCGTCTAAATAATCCAGTTGATGTTTACTCATAGCCCCCTCTAAATCTCCCCCGGCAGGGGAGACTTTTATTTTTAGTGTTATTAATTTAATCTATTTAACTCGTTTCAAAAGCCCTCCCTTCCGGGGAGGGTTGGGTGGGGCTTTCATGCAACCCGCATTCTTTTTTCGTTTGATCTTCCCACCACCACCTGCCGGCGCGGAAATCTTCGCCCTCTCTAACAGCCCTTGTACATGGCGCGCAGCCTATGCTGGGGAAACCTCTGTCGTGCAGGGTATTGTACGGTATATTGTATTGTTTTATATAATTTTTTATCTCGTCTAAAGTCCAGTTATAAACCGGGTGAAATTTAATCAAATCATTTTGATCATCCCACTCCACATTGTCCATAAATTGCCGGTTAAATGATTGTTCAGCACGGATGCCCGTTACCCAGCACTGATTGCCCGCCAAGGCACGCTTTAAAGGCTCAACTTTACGTATACCGCAGCATTCCTTACGGTTATCAACCGACTCATAAAAGCTGTTTGGCCCCTTGGCGTTAACCATTTCTTCAAGCAACTGATTGTTGGGGAAGTAGGCGTGTATGGGCTGACCGTATATTTCCATTGTGCGGTTCCAAACATAATATGTTTCGGGGAATAAACGCCCGGTTTCTAATGTAAAAACCTTGATGGGTAAGCGGTTAGCAAATATCATGTGTGTGATCACCTGGTCTTCCCAGCCAAAACTGGTGGAGAATATGATCTTCCCCGGGAAAGCTTTGGCTAAAAAATCCAGCGCTTCCACAGGCCCAAGGCCGGCTATACTTTGTTTTATATCTGCTGTTAAACCACTCATCTTAAAAAGCTTTAATTAAAAAAGCCGCAATACTTTTAATGCTTATCAATATAACTATTACACCAACCGACACCATAATGGCTTTGGTTGATATCTGGTTTGAAATTTTAGCCGCGATAGGCGATGCCAGTGCGCTGCCGATAACCAAACCTGCCACCGCTTCCCAATGGTTGCCGTTAAGCATGGTAATGAACGTTAATGAACTCATCAGGGCTATAAAAAAGCGGGATAGCTTTACAGTACCCAATGAAAACCGAGGATTACGGCCACCGGCTATCAGGGTAGATAATACGATAGAACCCCAGCCGCCGCCGCCAACCGCATCAATAAAACCACCGCCCAGGCCAAGCAAAGGGATACGTTTAATTTTTTCGGTAGTGCGTTTGCGTTTAAGGTTAAATGCTTTTGAAAGGATAACGCTGCCTAATATTAATGTATATAGCGAAACAAACGGTTTGGTGTATTGGCTGTAATGCTCTAATGACGATAAGAGGTACGCACCCGCAACCGCGCCGATGATACCCGGTATAAGCAACATTTTAAATAATTTCCAGTTGATGTTACCCATGCGGTAATGCATCCATCCCGCAATACCGTTGCTCATGATCTCGGATAAGTGTACACCCATACTTGCCGCGGCAGGAGGGATGCCCATAGTAAGCGAAAAGCTGGTGGTAGTAACACCGTACGACATGCCGATAGCGCCATCTATCAGCGCGAAAAGAAAGCCTGCACCCAGGAAATAATAAAACACAGGGTTAATATCCTGCACATATAATTTAAATGCCGGTTCCCTGTACCAAAGTGTAGCTACGGTAACGCCAATGGCTAAAATAATAGCGCCCCATATAAGCCATATCAGGCTTTTGTTGCTTTCGGTTTTTTTATCAACCAGTACCGATGTTACTTCATTTAGTTTTTTAACCTTGTAGGCAAAATCTCCCGAAAGTGAATTTCTTAGCTCGCTCATTTGCTGCAGCGTAACATCCAGCTCGGCAGGCAGGCCTTCGTTTAAAACTTCTTTCAGTCTTTTTGCTACAGTTGGCGATTTGCCGTTGGTTGATATGGCAATTTTCAGATCGCCTTTTTGTACGATGGAGCCTAAATAGAAATCACATAGCTCGGGTTTATCGGCCACGTTGATCAGCAATTTGCGGTCATGCGCCGATTGCCTGATGTAGTTATTGAGCTTATTATCGTTTGTGGCGGCTATTACGATATCGGCATTATCCAGATCAGTTTCGGCAAAGGCTTTTTGTATGATGGTAAGCCCATCAAATTCAGAGGCTAAAGCATGGATCTCCGGAACAAAGGTTTTGGCAATAACAGTTACCCTTGCAAGCGGACTATTATTGAGCACAGCAGTTAGTTTTTCCAAGCCAACATTGCCTGCACCTATCAGCACCGTATGCAATTCATTCAGCTTTACAAAAACCGGGAATAACTGATTGCCCTTGTTTTTTTCGTCCTGAATTATTTTTAAACTGCTATCCTTCGGCAACAATGTCATAAAACTCTTTAATAGGTTGGAACAGCGGATGTAAAGATACTACCTCGCCAATAACAATAAGCGCGGGCGAGGATATTTTTTGCTCTTCAACTAATTCAACAATCGTATCAATAATCCCAACGGCAATTTTTTCATTTCCGGTTGAGCCACTTTGAATAACCGCTACCGGTAGTTTGTTTTTGCCCTCGTTTTTAAATATCTGTGTAATTGCAGCCAGTTTATGCACGCCCATCAGCACTACAATAGTAGCGTTGGTGCGGGCAGCTTCGTAAAGGTCGTTTGATACCTTGCCATCGGCAGTAGTGCCTGTAACTACCCAAAAGCTTTCGCTTAAACCACGGTGGGTAACCGGTATGTGCTGCAAGCCGGGAACAGAAATTGAACTTGATATGCCCGGTATTACAGTACATGGGATGCTATACGATGCCGCATGATCTAATTCCTCATATCCACGGCCAAATACAAACGGGTCGCCACCTTTTAAGCGCACCACATGGCCGTAATTAAGCGCATAATCAATCATCAGCTTGTTAATGGCATCCTGTGAGTAGGAGTGATCGCCACTGCGTTTGCCTACATATACTTTTACAGCATGTTCGGGGGCAAATTCAAGTAACTCTTCATTTACCAGGGCATCATATAAAACAACATCGGCTGTTTTTAATGCTTTTATGCCTTTTATGGTGATCAGATCGGCATCGCCGGGGCCTGCGCCAACCAATGTAACACGTGGCTCTTTAACTGTGTTTTTTGTTTGTGTTTCTATCATGATCAAACCAATTCCCCTCTTTTTATTTTGCTTGCCCCTAAAAATGCTTCGGCGGCAGCTATATACTTTTTCGCGAACTCTTCTGATGGCTCGTTTTTATTGATCTGCAATACCAGGTCGTTAAATGTACCATCAATAGCAAACTCTCCTTTATCAACATAATTGGCATCAAACTCGCGAATGATACCAGCCTGTGTACTGCTGTTTATAGCTTTATCCAGCAACAAGGCCTTTGCCGAAGTAATGAATACATTATAGGAATGATAAATAGCATCTGACCAGGCGCCACGGCTAAAAGCTTCATTAGCCCAGCCCATTTTTTCATCCGACTCATATAACAACGTAGCCACTAAATCAATTACAACACTGGCACATTCGCCAACGCCTATGGCGGTAGCAAAGGTTTCTTCGTGGCCCCAGTCAACAAACTCATCATCAGTTAAGGTGGCAAGATTTGCGAGTGGTTTTAACAACTGGTAAAAATAATCCTTACCCTGCCTGTCGTAATAATTATGAAATGTTTCTTCGGCAATTGAATTGGTTTTATAATCATCTAAAACCGCCCTTAACACATGCGTGGCCCTTTTCGCGGGTACTTTTACCACTTTATCAGCAGCGCGTCCAATGCCATCGCCTACTGTTCCGCCGCCCAATAAAACCTGTACCGATGGTAATACCCTGGTACCCGCTTTTAACGAGCTGCCGTGGAACCCGATATGCGCCAAACCATGCTGCCCGCAGGAGTTCATACAGCCGCTGATCTTTATCTTAATCTCGCGGTTAAATATAAATTCTTCATATTCATTATAGATCACATCTTCCAGCACCTTTGATAAGGTCATGCTGTTGGATATGCCTAAATTACAGGTATCAGTACCGGGGCAGGTGGTAACATCCGCCGCACTATCAAAACCCGGTGCCGACAGATCTAATTCGGTTAAGGCGTTATACAAGGCAGGCAAGGCTTCCTTACGGACGAATTTTAACAGCAGGCCCTGGTTTTGGGTGATGCGTATTTCATCAGCCACCAATGGTGTTAAAGCTTTAACTAAATTACGGGCGGTATCAGATGAAATATCGCCAACCGGCACCTTAATATATACGCCGTAAAAATCTTTTTGCTTTTGCTCGAATACGTTTGTTACCAGCCACTGCTCGTAACGAAGCGGGTTGGTTATAGTTACTTCAGGATGATAGGCCACATCAGGTAAAACCGGGGTATCCAGCGAACCGCGGTTGATGGTATAGCTTTTTACCTTGTTGGCAGTCCTTTCTATTTCAGCCAACCGCAGTACTTCATCCAACCCTATTTTTTGAATAAGATATTTAAGGCGGGCCTTATTGCGGTTATTGCGTTCGCCATAACGGTCAAATACGCGTATGATAGCCTCAATATAAGGGATCAACTGATCCTCAGGCAAAAACTCCTCAACAATACTGGCCAGTAAGGGCTGAGCGCCTAAGCCGCCTCCCAATAAAACTTTAAACCCACGTTCGCCATTGGCCTTTAATTTTGGTATTACGCCAATATCGTGTATGTACGAGAAAGCAGTATCGGCATCGCTTGATGAAAATGATATTTTGAATTTACGCCCCATATCCTGGCAAATGGGGTTACGCAAAAAGTATTCGAATGTAGCATGCGCATAAGGCGATACATCAAACGGCTCCAGCGGATCGATACCGGCAGTGGGAGAGGCGGTTACATTCCTTACGGTATTTCCGCAAGCTTCGCGCAGTGTAATATCATCCTTTTCCAGTTCGGCCCAAAGCTGCGGTGTGCGGTCGAGGCTTACATAATGGATCTGTATATCCTGGCGGGTGGTTAAATGCAGGTTGTGGCTGGCGTATTCGTCCGAAATATCGGCAATACGCAGCATCTGTTTAAAAGTAATTTTGCCAAACGGTAGTTTAATACGCACCATTTGTACACCCGGCTGGCGCTGGCCATAAACACCACGGGCAAGGCGAAGGCTCCTGAATTTTTCATCATGGATCTTTCCTTCACGAAAAGCCCTGATCTTTTTTTCAAGGTCGATAATGTCCTGCTCAACTATTGGATTTTCCAGTTCCGTTCTGAAACTCTGCATGTTTTTGTATTAAATATATTATAAAAACGCCCCTTTGGCTTTAGGCTAAAGAGGCATATTGCTGTTAAATAATACCGTCTATAGCGAAGGATGATCGCTGTACATGCAGCAATCATTCATCATTTTGTGGTCAGTATAATTTGTATGAGTCTTATTCACGCCCCAAATATACATATAGTATAGGGAAATAGTAGTTTTTTAATGAAAAAATTGCTTTTTTACAAAAAAATGTTGATTAAATATTGTCAATGAGGGTGTTCTCCCGGGCAATAATATCGGCTACGCTGGTTTCTGATAATATTTTTAGCGTGGCGTCACGAACTTCTACAAATACATCCCTGATGCCACAGGTAGTTTCCTGCCTGCATTCGTCGCATTTATGGTAAAAGTTAAGGCTTGCGCAGGGCACCATGGCAATAGGGCCATCGGTAATACGCATAATGCTTACCAGGAAGATCTCTTTTGGATCTTTATTAAGGCTGTAGCCGCCGCCCGCGCCTTTCTTGCTATAAAGAAAACCCGCGTTGCGCAGGTCTAATAAAATTTGTTCGAGAAATTTTTTGGGTATCCGTTCCTCCTCCGCGATCCTTGAGATCTGCATAGGTGGTTTGTCCATATTTTTACCCAGGATAACTAAGGCCTTAATAGCGTATTTGGTTTTTTTCGACAGCATTTTTTAAAACTACAAATCCAAAGATATGTAAAAGAATTGTGTTGATAATAAAAACTTAATTACACCAAATATGGCAAAGAAGTAATAAGGGCTATATGCTTAACATGAAGTTAAAGCCTAAGGTAATTTTGGGGTTAAAGGGAGCTTTTGTTTTTCTTTTGAATAAACCACCATTGTTTGCAACTGCACCAACCGCTTTTAGTAATGGTGATAATAATGAATCGATAAATTTCATATTAGTATATTAATTTATATGCTAATACGATAAACTACTGCAATTTGTTTCAAAGCAATGGCTAATCTATAGCATTAGTTAAAATTAAAAGAGAATTTATTAATTACAAGTTTTTAGTTCTTATATATTTGTGTACCAAATAACCGCCGGTATGATGAAAATATTTTTTACAATAAAGCTGGTATGTATATGTATTGCCTGTATACTGGTTTCCGAACAAAGCTATGCACAAAGCGGCAAGCCATTGCTTCCTGAGCATCCGGGCGTGGTTTCATATACCTATCGCGATTATTTTTCAAAGGATGTTGTCAAAACCTTAGACCTGATTAAGGCGAATGGTTTTACCGACATTGAATTTTCAAGCCTTTTTGGTAAAACCGCTGCCGATATGCGTTCATTAATAGATGTAAGGGGGATAAAATGCTCATCGTTTGGTGTTGGCTATGGCGATTTTATAAATAAGATAGATACGGTAGCTGAAAATGCCATAATTCTGGGCGCGCATTATGTGCGTATATCAACCCTGCCGCATAAAGGTGTTTTTACTTTTGATGATGCGCAAAAAGCTGTGGAAATTTTAAACAGCAAGGGAAAGTATCTGAAAGAGAAGTACGATCTGACCCTATTGTATCACGATCATGGTTTTGAATTTCAGCCTTATAAGGATGGTACTTTGTATGACTACATCGTTCAAAACACCAACCCTGCGTATGTAAGCTATGAGCTGGATATATTGTGGGCCTATTTCCCGGGGCAAGACCCGGCAAAGTTGATCGAAAGATATGGTAGCCGCTATAAAGCGCTGCACGTTAAAGATATTAAAAAAGGAGTGCCGGGCAACATGTCGGGCGGCACAGACCCTGATAATGAAATACCCCTGGGCACCGGGCAGATAGATATACCGGCTGTATTAAGGGCTGCCAAAAAGGCCAATATCAAGCATTACTACATCGAAGATGAAAGCAGCCATGTGCTGGAACAAGTACCCAAAAGCATTGCTTATTTAAAAAGCCTGATGGAATAACAGCGATAAATTATTTGTTGCGGGCCCGTGATTTTGTCGTTCACAAAATTAATTTCTACCTTACATTTTTTATAAACTGACCAATAAATTATTAAATGAAAAAGACCACCTTATTATGGCTGGCTATACCCGCGGTATTTGCCATATCATGCACCAGTAAAAACAATTCTGGCAGCGATGACACCACAGCCAAACGCACAGTATTTTTTGATAAAACCGGGATGGATACTACCGTTAAGCCCGGCGACAACTTTTTTCAGTATGCCAATGGCAACTGGATGAAAAGAACCGTTATACCGGCATCTGAAACAGGCTGGGGGTCGTTTTATACATTATATGACGATAATGAAAAAAACCTGCATAAGATATTGGATGACCTGTCATCAAAGGATAATGCGGCAGGCAGCGCCGAGCAAAAAGTAGGCGATCTGTACAAAAGTGGTATGGATACCGTTACTATCGAAAAATTAGGCTACGACCCGGTAAAACCACAATTAGCCAAAATAGCGGCTGTTAAGGATTATAAAGACCTGGTAAAATTAGCCGCCGATGGCTTTAAAACCGGAGATGGTTTTCTGTTCAATTTTTATATATCACCTGACGACAGGATAAGCACCAAAAATGCAGTACATTTCGATCAGACAGGCCTTGGTTTGCCTGAACGTGATTATTATTTTAAAACCGATACAACATCGGTAAAAATCCGCGCGGCTTATGTTAAATACATAGCCAAATTATTTACCTTAACAGGCGTTGATGCTGCAACAGCTGATAAAAAGGCTGCCGGGATCATGCAACTGGAAACAGCCATAGCACAATCACACCTTACCCCGGTTGAACTACGCGACCCGGTAAAAAATTACAACAAATTCGCATTCGCGGATTTCCAGAAACAAATTCCGGATATTGACCTTAAAGATGCCTTTAACCGTATGGGCCTTACCGTAGATACCGTACTTGTAGGGCAGCCTAAATACTACCAGGCGCTCGACGGTTTACTTAAATCAACCCCGATTGATGTTTGGAAAGACAAGGCTACCTTTGAACAATTAAACGGCGCGGCCAGTTTGCTGAGTAAAAATTTCAGGGACGCAAATTTTGATTTCTATGACAAAACAATTTACGGTGAAAAGAAACAAAAAGAACGCTGGAAAACTATGGTTCAATCTGTTGATGGTGGTTTAGGCGATTTGCTTGGGCAGATATACGTTGAAAAATATTTTACCCCCGAAGCGAAAAAACGGATGCTCGACCTGGTGAATAACCTGCAAAGCGTTTATCGCCAGCGTATTCAAAACCTTGATTGGATGAGCGACGCGACCAAGAAAAAGGCTCTTGCCAAACTGGATGCTTTCACCAAGAAAATAGGTTATACCGATAAATGGAAAAAATATGATGATGTAAGCATTGATAAGGGCACTTACTACGCTAATGAGCAATCCATTTCAAAACATAATTATGTTGAAATGATGAAAAAAGTGGGCAAACCGGTTGACAGGACGGAATGGGGTATGACACCGCCTACCGTAAACGCGTATTACAACCCAACCTTTAACGAGATAGTTTTCCCTGCCGGCATATTGCAATACCCTTTCTTTGATAAGGATGCCGATGATGCTGTTAATTATGGCGGTATCGGTATGGTTATAGGCCACGAAATGACCCACGGTTTCGACGATCAGGGCAGCCAGTATGATAAAGATGGCAACCTATCCAACTGGTGGACAGCTGAAGACAGGGACAAATTTAAAAAGAAGGTACAGGTAGTTATCGATCAGTATAATCAATATACAGTATTAGATGGCCTGCATGTAAACGGCGCTTTAACCGTAGGTGAAAATATGGCTGATATTGGCGGGCTTACCATAGCTTACCAGGCATTCAAAAATACACCCGAAGGTAAGAGCACTACAAAAATTGATGGCTTAACACCCGATCAGCGTTTCTTCTTAGCTTTCGCCCAGATCTGGCGCATTAAAGACCGTGATGAAACCTTGCGCGCACGTATCAGTACCGACCCGCACTCGCCTGAAATAGATCGGGTAAACGGCCCGGCATTTAATAATGCGGCCTTTTATAAAGCATTTAATATTCAACCCGGCGATAAACTTTACCGCCCCGAGAATGAGCGTGTAAATGTTTGGTAGATGGGGAGTTGAAGGTTAAAAGTTTAAAGAAGAAAGTTAAAACCTAAAACCTGATATGGACTTACGAGAACTTTTGAGTTGAAAGCTAAAAGTTCAAAGTAGAAAGTTGAAAACCTGATATGGACTTACGAAGTTTTTAAATCTTCGTAAGTCTTTTTTGTTTGGGGCCAATCCTGCAATAATTTAATATTATAAATGTTATTTATACGGGAAAGAATTATCCTCCTATATTTGGTTTCGCTGATTATAAACTGATGGATAGAAAAACGCTTAGGAGCCAGCAATGGTTTGGTAAAAGGGGCAAGGATGGTTTTATATACCGCGCCTGGATGAAAAACCAGGGCATACCCGCGCATGAATTGCAAGGCAAGCCTGTCATAGGCATTTGTAATACATGGTCGGAACTTACGCCCTGTAACGCGCATTTTCGCGAGCTGGCGGAATCTGTTAAACATGGAATATACGAAGCAGGTGGTTTCCCGGTGGAGTTTCCGGTAATGTCGTTAGGCGAAACACTTATAAAGCCCACCGCAATGCTCTACCGTAACTTGGTGAGTATGGATGTGGAGGAATCCATACGCGCAAACCCGCTTGATGGTGTGGTTTTGCTTTGCGGATGTGATAAAACAACACCTGCGTTGGTAATGGGGGCATGCAGCGTGAATTTACCAACTATAGTTGTATCGGGCGGCCCTATGCTTACAGGTAAATACCGTGGGCATGATATAGGTACTACCGATGTATGGCGGTTTTCGGAAGCCAACCGCGCCAATAAAATGAGCGATGAGGAATTTTATATTGCCGAAGCCTGTATGGCCCGTAGTCGCGGCCATTGCGCGGTAATGGGTACAGCATCAACTATGGCCTGTATGGTGGAGTCATTAGGCCTGTCCTTAGCCGAAAACGCCGCTATTCCCGCTGCGGATTCGCGCCGGAAGGTATTGGCGCACTTGTCGGGTAGCCGGATAGTTGACATGGTTAAGGAGGATTTGAAACTATCAGACATCCTCACGCCGCAGGCATTTGAAAACGCCATTACGGTTAATGCCGCCATTGGCGGTTCAACAAACTTTATAATTCATTTACTGGCTATAGCCGCGCGCATTGGGGTTGATCTGAACATGGATGATTTTAATACATCCATCAAACACATCCCCTTGCTGGCAAATTTGCAGCCATCGGGCGATTATTTTATGGAGGATTTCTTTTATGCCGGGGGATTGCCCGCGTTGATGAAAGAACTGGATAGATCGCTTAACCGTGATGCCATTACCGTTACAGGCCAGCCCATATCGGCCAATTATGAAACCGCCGAGTGTTTTAACAGGAAACTGATAAGCACTGTTGAGGAGCCTTTTAACAAAACAGCCGGAATTGTGGTGGTAAAGGGCAATTTATGCGAGAACGGGGCGGTGCTAAAGCCATCGGCAGCAAGCCCGGCATTGATGCAGCACAGTGGTAAGGCTGTAGTATTCGAAAATATTGAGGATTATAAAGTAAAAATAGATGACCCTGACCTGGATGTGGATGAAACGAGCATTTTGGTATTAAAAAATGTAGGCCCAAAAGGTTATCCGGGCATGCCCGAGGTTGGCAATATGGCTATCCCCAAAAAACTGCTGGATAAGGGCGTTACCGATATGGTGCGCATATCCGATGGCAGGATGAGCGGCACTGGTTTTGGTACGGTAGTGCTGCATGTTTCGCCGGAGGCGGCTATTGGCGGTACGCTGGCCATTGTACAGGATGGGGATGTTATAAAGTTGGATGTACCTGCGGGTACATTACACATTGAGCTGACCGATAAGGAAATTGCCGATAGAAAAAGTAAGTTGATAACGCTGCCCAATCTTACTAATCGTGGTTATACCTATTTATACCAAACCCATGTGGAGCAGGCGCATTTAGGTGCCGATTTTGATTTTCTAAAAGGCGGATCGGGCAGCGAAGTATTACGGGATTCACATTAATTGCAGGCTAATAAATGGCAAATAAGGATTTTACAGGGTTAGTAGCCATAGTAACCGGGGCAGGCAACGGCATCGGTTATGAAGTTGCCCGGCAATTGGCCATTAACGGCGCTTTGGTGGTGATCAATGATATTGACGGGGCGCTGGTAAAGGCATCCTCTGAAAAAATAAATGCTTTGGGTGCGGGCAAAACTTATCCAGTTGCAGGTGATGCAGGCGATATTAAGCTGATACAACAACTGGTTGATACTGCTGTGCAACAATTTGGCAAGCTCGATATCGCGATAGCTAATGCCGGTATAACCCTTTTTGGCGATTTTTTGGCATATAAGCCCGACGCCTTGCAAAGTGTGATGAACGTAAATTTGCAGGGTAGCTTTTTTTTAGCACAAAGGGCGGCGCAACAGATCATCAAACAGCAAACGGGTGGCAGCATTCTTTTTATGTCGTCGGTAACGGGGCACCAGGCACATAAAAACCTTGCGGCTTATGGTATGACAAAGGCAGGCTTAGAAATGCTGGCCAAAAATTTGGTGATAGAATTAGCGCCCTATAAAATAACGGTGAATACCGTGGCGCCGGGTGCAACCTTAACAGAAAGGACATTGGAGGATGCGGAATATAAAGATACATGGTCGCGCATTACGCCTATGGGCAGGCCTGCAATGGTAGAGGATGTGGCCAACGCGGTTTTATTTTTGGTATCGCCAAAGGCAAAACATATTACGGGGCAAAATTTGGTGGTTGACGGCGGATGGACGGCGGTAAGCGTATCGCCATATTGATGCTAAACGTAGAGACGCAATATTTTGCGTCTCTAAATAAAAAATAAAAGGGTGCAATATTTGTGTCTTTAATAACAATAGGGAGACGCAAAATGTTGCGTCTCTACGGGGGAGAAAATTATAAATATATTATGTTCAGTCTAAACAACAAAACAGCAATAATTACAGGCGGGGGCAGCGGTATTGGTAAAGCAATAGCCACCCTGTTTGCCAAACAAGGTGCCAAAGTTTACATTATTGATGTAGATGAAAAAGGCGCGGAAGAGACGGTTAAAGCAATAAAGGACGATGCAGGGGAAGCCGCATTTAAAAAGTGCGATATCTCATCAAAAGAAGCAGTTGATAAAATTATAGCCGGCATAATTGATGAATCGGGGCTTGATATTTTGGTGAATAATGCGGGCATTGCACACATTGGCAATATTGAGCAAGTTACCCCCGATGCTATTGACCGCTTGTTCGGCGTGAATGTAAAAGGGATGTACCATACCATATTTGCCGCTATACCGCATTTAAAAAAGAAAGGTGGCGTGATATTAAATATGGCCTCTATCGCGTCAATTGTTGGGCTGACAGACCGTTTTGCCTACAGCATGACCAAAGGCGCGGTTAATGGCATAACACTTTCGGTTGCCCGCGATTATATCAGCTATAACATCCGCTGTAATTCCATATCCCCGGCAAGGGTGCATACACCCTTTGTTGATGGCTTTATCGCTAAAAACTATCCGGGTAAGGAAGATGAGATGTTTAAAAAGCTACAGGCATCACAACCGATTGGCCGCATGGCAAAACCTGAAGAAATAGCCTACTTGGCTTTATACCTTTGCGCGGATGAATCAGCTTTTATAACCGGGAATGACTATGCAATAGATGGTGGATTTACAAAACTAAATACTTAATACCTATGAAACTAATAAGATACGGCCAGCCGGGGCAAGAGAAACCCGGAGTTATCATCAACGATAAAAAATACAGCCTGCCGGGCTTTAATGGCGATTATGATGAAGCTTTTTTTGGCGGCGAAGGCTTAAAAAGATTGAACGATTACCTTTCGGCACATAAAAATGAACTGAGAGAACTGGCGGGGGATGTCCGTTTGGGGCCGCCGGTAGCAAGGCCTTCAAAAATTGTATGTATAGGCCTGAATTACGCAGATCATGCTAAGGAAACCAACGCGCCAATACCCAAAGAACCTATTATATTTTTTAAGTCGACAAGTTCATTGATCGGGCCGGATGATGATGTGACCATCCCGCGCAACAGTAAAAAAACTGATTGGGAAGTGGAGCTGGCCTTTGTTATCGGTAAAAAAGCAAGCTATGTAGACCTGGAGAACGCACTTGATCATGTAGCGGGCTATTGCCTGCATAACGATTACAGCGAGCGCGAGTTTCAAATAGAACGTGGCGGCCAATGGGTGAAAGGGAAAAGCTGCGACACCTTTGCACCGTTGGGGCCATTTATAGCTACGCCAGATGAGCTGGGAGATCTGAATAATTTGCGTTTATGGCTATCGGTTAACGATAAAATGATGCAGGACGGCAATACGTCCACCATGATATTTGATGTGTCTTTTTTGGTGCATTACATCAGCCAGTTTATGACCTTATTGCCCGGAGATATCGTTTCAACAGGTACGCCGCCGGGTGTGGGTTTGGGTATGAAACCCGAACAGGTGTATTTGAAGCCGGGCGATGTTGTTGAGTTGGGGATTGAAGGGCTTGGTAGTTCAAAACAGCATTTAAAAGAGTGGAAACAGAGTGTGTGATTTATGATTGAAATAAGCAATTCATTTCATTGCCGCCCCCATTTATGGGGCGGAACATATATAATTAACAATTTGGCTTTAGCCTAAATATATTTGGCTAAAGCCTTTTACTTGCCTTGTATTCCGTTGGCTGAAGCCAACGGCAATGAATTAAAGAGTAGCCCACTAAGAATATATGGAGATTGGGAAGCAATTACAGCAGATATTACCAGCCAGCCGTATCAAAACACGTTTGATCGACCTGGTATCGTATGCTGCTGATGCGGGTTTTTATCGCCTGATACCCAAAGCCGTTATACAGGTGGTGAGCGAAACAGAGATTATCGCGCTTTTTAAATTTTCTGATCAATACAATATTCCCGTAGTTTTTCGGACAGGTGGTACCAGCCTGTCGGGGCAATCCATTACCGATGGTATTTTGGTTGACCTTAGCCAGTTTTGGGATAGGGTAACTGTTGAGGATGATGGCGCTCTCATCCGCGTGCAGCCGGGCATTACCGGGGCAATGGTAAATGCTAATCTGAAACCGTATCAGCGTATCATAGGCCCCGATCCGGCGAGTATAAACTCGGCTATGATGGGCGGCATCTTATCCAACAACTCCAGCGGTATGTGCTGCGGGGTTAAACTCAACTCTTATCATACCGTAAAACATATCCGGTTTATTTTGCCCGACGGAAAGGCTTTTACCACCGAAAATACGGAAGATTATGACCGCTTTACCACTGAATGTGCTGCCCTAAGCGATACCATCTTGCAAATCAAAAATTCAATAAGCGCTAACAGCGCGATGTATGATAAGATCCGCAAAAAATACCGGCAAAAAAACACGGTAGGCTATTCGCTTAATGCTTTTGTTGATTTTGAACATCCGCTGGATATTCTGGCGCATTTGCTGATCGGTGCTGAAGGCACACTAGCTTTCATAGCGGAAGCAGTATTAGAAACCATTCCGGATTATAAATACAAATCAACCTCGCTGCTATATTTCCCTGATATTTATACCTCATGCCAGGCGCTGGTGCCGTTAATTGATGCCGGGGCAAAGGCGGTTGAACTGATTGACAGGGCATCGCTCCGCGCGATAGAGCATTTACCAAACCTGCCAGCCATCATCAAAACTCTGCCCGAAAACGCGGCGGCCTTGCTCATCGAATTCCAGGAAAGCAGCTATGCGGAACTGGAAGCAAAGGTTAACGGTTTTTTGGCGGTAGTTCCTTCGCTTGCACTGTTACAAGCACCTGTATTTACCAGCGACCCAAAAGAGCAGGATTATTACTGGAAAGTAAGAAAAGGTTTGTTTCCATCCGTCGGCGCTGTACGTGTTAGTGGCTCAACAGTGATATTGGAGGATGTGGCATTCCCGGTGGCAAAGTTAGGCGATGCTATAATTGACCTGCATAGCCTGTTTAAAAAGTATGCTTATGATAATGCCATAGTTTTTGGGCATGCCAAGGATGGTAATATCCATTTTTTAATAACGCCATCATTTAATGATCAGCGCGAAGTTGAACGCTATGACAAGTTTATGCAGGATATGGTGGAACTGGTGGTAAACAAACACGACGGCACACTGAAAGCAGAACATGGCACAGGCCGCAACATGGCGCCATTTGTTGAAACTGAATGGGGCGGCGACTTGTACCTGCTCATGAAGCAACTAAAACAAGCCGTTGATCCCAAAGGATTGCTTAACCCCGGTGTTATAATTAATAGCGATAAAGAGATCCACATAAAAAATATTAAGCTGTTGCCCACCGTTGAGGAAGAGGTTGATAAATGTACCGAATGTGGTTATTGCGAGCATAAATGCCCCAGCCGTAACTTAACCACTACGCCGCGGCGACGAATAGTAATAAGGCGCGAGCTAAAGAAACTACAGCAAAAAGGCGATAAACAAAACTACAACACGCTGCTTCATCAATACCAATACGATGGTTTGGATACCTGCGCGGTTGATGGCCTGTGCGCTACGGCCTGCCCGGTGGATATTAATACCGGCGACCTGGTGAAGCGATTGCGCAGGGAAAATCATTCGGCATTCGCTAATAAGATTGCATTAACAGTTGCGAAACACTTTGGTACTATGGTTTGGTTTGCCCGGTTTGCCTTAAAAAAGGGCATTTGGGTCAATAAGATATTCGGTAAGCGAAGCATGACCAATCTTACGTCGGGCATGAAAAAAGTTTCCCCCGGCTTGCCATTATGGACGGAGCAAATTGCTTATCCTCCCGATCTTTCAGCTTTAAGATCAAATGATGGTGACGGGAAAAACGATAAGGTGCTATATTTTCCAAGCTGTATTTCGCGGACGATGGGTAGCGGGCATGGTGGTAAAAAGAATATTATGGAAGTATTTCTGAGTGTTTCGGCTAAGGCCGGGATAGGGGTGGAAGTAATGCCAAATAGCTCGGGGAGTTGTTGCAGCCAGGTGTTTTCATCAAAAGGATATAAGGATGCTTACAGTTATACCGCCAATGCCATTGTTGACAAGCTTTGGGCGGATAGCGGGCACGGGGCAACCAAAATTGTGATTGATGTAAGCTCATGCGCGTATTCGCTTAAAAATTTAAGGCCGGTATTGAGTGATGACAATAAAATAAAATACGACCAATTACATATTTTAGACTGTGTTGATTACCTGCATGATATAGTAATGCCTCTTTTGCAGGTTAAAAATAAAAAAGGTTCGGTAGTGTTGCACCCGGTTTGTTCGCTGCAAAAAATGCATACACAGGATAAATTTACAAAGCTCGCCCATCACTTTGCCACTAAGGTTACAGTTCCGCTGCATGCGGGTTGTTGCGGCATGGCAGGTGATAGGGGCTTTTTGTTTCCAGAACTTACTGAATCAGCTACTATGCCCGAGGCACTGGAAGTTTGCCAGCTTCAATATGATGGTTACTATTCATCAACCAAAACCTGCGAAATGGCCATGTCGCAGGCGGTAAATGAAAATTATGAGTCGATATTGTATTTGGTGGATGAGATAGGAGAATAATGTTGTAAGGTTGGAACGTTGTAAAGTTGAAATGTTTTATTTGATTAACGTGATTGGTTTTGTGCAAGTAAATTATATCGAAAATAATATCAATATAAACAAAGGCTACAAACAACAATTTAATACTATTTGAATTTTTCAACCTTACAACGTTTCAACTTTACAACGTTCCAACATTTCTACTACATTTGTTATCTATGCAAAAAATACTTATAGCCAACCGTGGCGAAATTGCTTTAAGAATTATGCGCTCGGCGCGGGAAATGGGTATAAAAACCGTTGCTGTTTATTCAGATGCCGACCGCGATGCCCTGCATGTGCGCTATGCCGATGAAGCGGTACATATAGGCGATGCGCCATCCAGTCAATCATACCTCGTAGGCGATAAAATTATCGATGCCTGCCGTAAAACCGAAGCAGAAGGCATACATCCCGGTTACGGTTTCCTTTCGGAAAATGCCGCATTTGCCAGGCAGGTGAGGGAAGCAGGCCTGATTTTGATAGGCCCATCGCCCGAAGCTATGGAAGTAATGGGGAATAAGCTATCGGCCAAAGCCGCTGCCATGAAATATGATATCCCTATGGTTCCGGGTACTGAAGAAGCAATCACAGATGTTAACGAGGCTAAATTACGGGCTATCGAAGTTGGCTTCCCGATACTTATAAAAGCGGCTGCCGGCGGCGGTGGCAAGGGAATGCGCATTGTAGAAACTGCCGGGGATTTTGAAGAACAAATGCAATTAGCGGTTTCCGAAGCTACTTCGGCGTTTGGGGATGGCTCGGTGTTTATCGAGCGTTATGTGTCATCGCCCAAGCATATCGAGATACAGGTTTTGGGCGATACACATGGCAATATCCTGCATTTGTTTGAGCGAGATTGCTCGGTGCAGCGCCGTCACCAAAAGGTGATAGAAGAAGCGCCATCATCGGTACTTACGCCCGAAATACGCAAGGCAATGGGCAAATGCGCGGTTGATGTGGCACGCTCGGTTAACTATACCGGCGCAGGTACAGTTGAGTTTATAATGGATAATCAGCTGAACTTTTACTTTTTAGAAATGAATACACGCTTGCAGGTAGAACACCCGGTAACGGAGTTTATTACCGGTATCGACCTGGTAAAAGAACAGATACGGATCGCAAGGGGTGAAGCCATCAGCTTTAAACAGGAGGATCTGGAGATAAACGGCCATGCTATTGAACTACGCGTTTATGCCGAGGATCCGGCCAATAATTTTCTGCCGGATATTGGTACCTTACAAACCTATATAACCCCTAAAGGCCCCGGTGTGCGTGTGGATGATGGCTTTGAGCAAGGCATGGAGATCCCCATTTACTACGATCCGATGATAGCCAAACTAATTACTTATGGTAAAGACCGGACGGAAGCCATAGAGCGGATGATACGGGCAATTGATGAATACCATATAACCGGTATTATAACCACATTGGCCTTTGGTAAATTTGTAATGCAGCATGAGGCCTTTACATCAGGTAATTTCGATACGCATTTTGTAAAAAAATATTTTACGCCAGAAGTGCTGCAAACCGGTAACGAAGATGAAGCGCTGATAGCGGCTTTGGTGATGGAAAGGCTGTTAAGTGAGAAGAAGATGGCTATAGCCAATAACGTTGCTGTTGAGGTAACTAATTGGGCGAGGAACAGGCGCCCCCTCTAAATCTCCCCCGGTAGGGGAGACTTCAAAGCGCACATAGTGTAAAAATATGAGATGATGCCTCACCTTAATTAAAAAGTCTCCCCTACCGGGGGAGATTTAGAGGGGGCTGGCTGCTTAACCTTTCAATCAACTCCACCTGCGCCGGGTTTATCTTTTGCTTCGCGGCAGCAATTTCAAACCAACCAGCCCTGTCAACTTCCGGGATTGTCAATTTTTTTCCTGACCGGGGAGGCCAGTCAATTTCGGTAGTATTACTGACGATCGTTTTATGATCAATATCGCCCTCAACTGCCCATGCGTGAACTGTTTTACCGCTTTTTTGGCGGATGGAACCTAAAGAAATAAATTCGCCGGTAATTGGCTGCCCTGTTTCCTCATTAAACTCGCGTTTGGCTGCTGCTAATGGCTCTTCATCCTCCAAAAACTCACCTTTGGGGATAGTCCAGCTGCCCGCATCTTTATTTTTAAAGAATGGCCCGCCGGGATGTACCAGGAAAACCTGGAGAGTTCCACCGATCTTTCTGTACAATAATATTCCGGCGCTTTGCTTCATATTGTCACAACCTGGTAAAGGGGCGGTTGGTTTTAGCTAAAGAACATAAATTATCCTAAATTTGAGGATATGTTCACAGGAATAATCGAAACATTAGGAAAAGTTGCTGAATTACGTAAGGACGGCGGTAATTTACATATTACGGTTGAATCTGCTATCGCTGCTGAATTAAAAATAGATCAATCGGTAGCGCATAACGGGGTATGTTTAACCGTGATCGCCCTGGCAGATGGCAGGCATACGGTTACCGCTATTGAAGAAACGCTGAATAAAACCAACATCGGCCACCTAAAAACCGGCGATCTGATCAACCTTGAACGCTGCATGCAAATGAACGCCCGCCTGGATGGGCACATTGTACAGGGCCATGTAGACCAAACTGCTACCTGTACCGCATTTACCGAAATGAATGGTAGCTGGGAGTATACTTTTGAGTATGACGCCGCCATAGGCAATATAACTGTTGAGAAAGGCTCCATCTGCGTAAATGGTATCAGTTTAACAGTAGTAAACTCTTATGCCAACAGTTTTTCCGTAGCCATTATACCCTATACTTTCGAACATACCAACTTGCAGCAAGTGCGTAAAGGCTCGGTTGTTAATTTAGAGTTTGATATTATCGGGAAGTATGTGGCCAGATTGATGAACAGGTAATAAATTAATGTCATTTCGACGAGGAACGAGGAGAAAACTTGTACTCATTGCGTATTCGTTTTGTATGGTGCAGAAGATTTCTCACTTCGTTCGAAATGACATGATTTTCAAAAAGATCATTTACTCAATATATCCACCCGACTTTTAGCATAGGCAATATAGCTTTTTTGGGTTTGTGTGGGTTTTGCGGCGAGGTATCTTTTGTAGTACAGCACTGCCTTTTTGCGGTTTTTAAGTTCGGCATCATACATATTGGCAAGTGAGTAAAGGGTTATGGGTGTTTCTTTAAACTGCAGGGCTTTTTGGTAGGCCAGCTCTGCTTTTGTGTACCTTTTTGTTGTTTCGTAGGTATCGGCAATCTCGCTGTAATAGCTGTTGATGTTGGAGGAGATGCCAGCGTCAATAGTTTTTTGGAAATAGAGAACGGCGTTATTGTAATCCTTTAGCGCCTTGTAACAGGCGGCAGTATAGTAGTACGTTGTTTCGGTTTGCTCATTTTCAGCTATCTGTTTAAAGGTTTCAATGCTGCACTGATAGTTGTTAAGGTTATAATAGGCTATTCCCAACTGTGCTACAATTGCCCCCGACATATCGCCAAGCGAAATTAACTTTTCGCAATTGTTGGCTGTTTCGGGCCATTTTTTCTGCGCGTATTCAAGCTTCACCAGGCTTTCGAGCAAGGTCATATTTTCGGGGTCAGCAGTAATAGCAACATTTAACACACGTTCGGCACCATTGTAAACTTTCAGGCTTACATACATATCGCTCAGGTCTGCTGCTACATCAGCGTCTTCGGGGTTTAGCTTATTGGCTTTGATAAGATAGTTTAGGGTCGCTATAATGTCCTTCTTATCATAACTGAGCTTGGCCAATTGTTTGTAAACAATAAAGTTGGTGCTATCATGCGCTATTATCTTTTTATAAAAATCTTCTGCTTTTAGTGGATTGCCCCGGCGCAGGTTGATGCTGCCAAGACTAAACAGTACCGATGTGCTGGTAGAATCGATAGCATAAATACGCTCATAATAGTTTTCGGCTTCGGGCAATTTACCATCCATTTGCGAGCAGTAGGCCAGGGCTTTTAATATTTTTATATCGGTAATAGGCTCGGGGTAGGTTTGTTTCAGGTAATCGGCAGCCTGGTCGAAGCGTTGGTTTTGATAATCTTCAAGCAATAACGCGTTGTTTATGGTACTTGTTTGCTGCGCGAATGCGGGTGGAAACAGGCAAATGAAGAACGTTAGGAAGAAGTAATATTTCATATAACTAAGTTATTAGTTATAAACTATAATTCCAAATTATTAAACAATTTGTTGGGAGAGGGGTTATAGAAGTATAATTTAAAAACTACAACAATATGGATACGTTAAAGAAATTCGCGCTGATGGAAAAGATAGTTCACGAACTGGAAGATCTGAAAAACAGTCAGCAGGCGATCATACAAAAACTCGCGAAAATAGAAGTGGACAATATGGAACTGGGTGATAAAAGGCTTGAAAAAGACCTGCCGGATATGCACCAGCGGGTATCTGACAACCTGGATACCATTGCCGGGATCCTGGAGGATTTTGCCACTAAGACCGATACCTACAGCAACAAAAATAACATCCAGGCTTTAAAGGAGCAGGACGAGATCAACAAAATATAAAATGAAAATCCCCGGAAACGGGGATTTATTGTTTTACTGAAGATTACCAATCTGCCCTTGCTTCAACTTTTATTATTTCACACGATAGAATTTCGTTCAAAATTTTTTGAATTTGCAAAGCGTTTTCAGCCGATACGATGTGTATTGCATCGGCAATTGCCATATTAAAGCATGGTAAATTATTTTTATAATACCCCATGTAATAATAATAATCACCTGTCCCGTTTTCTCTAATTACCCAAAAATCTTTGTTTCTCATTTTCTATTGTGATATTTTAGTCCCTACTTTATATTCACGATATTTGCTTACTCTATACTTTTCCCCTTCATGGCGGTACTTATCGCCTGATCCATTAAACGCTCGGCAAAGGGGCGGGTAAATTCGTTCAGTTCGTCAATAGCTTTGTGGATCAGATCCTTATCGCCGCTGATCAGCGAATCTTTTAATGCCTGGATATGTTTATGCGTATCGCTTATCTCGCTTACAGATACATAGGCGCTATTTTTTTGCAGGAAACGTTCAACAACATACACCATTTGCTCGCCTTCGGTACGGGCCTCTATCAGCATGCGCTGTGCAACATCATCTTTAGCATGGGTAATGCTGTCCATCAGCATTTGTTCTACCTGGTCGTCGGTAATACCGTAGGTAGGTTTTACTTCCACCTCCTGTTTCACGCCTGAGCGCAGCTCCATAGCCTGGATCTTTAATATACCATCCGCGTTCAGCAAAAAGTTAATATCAACCTTTGGAAAACCTGCGGGCATAGATGGAATGCCTTTCAGGTCGAATTCAGCCAGCTTGCGGTTCTCGCTGATCAGGTCGCGCTCGCCCTGGTAAACGGCAATCTTCATGTTCACCTGCCCATCGATAGAGGTAGTGTACTGCCTGCCTGCCTTCGTAGGTACTTTTGAATTTCGGGGGATGATAACATCCATCAAGCCACCCATGGTTTCAATACCTAATGATAGCGGCGTAACATCCAGCAGTAAAATATCACTGCGGTTTCCGGCTAAAATATCGGCCTGTATGGCAGCACCGAGTGCTACAACTTCATCGGGATTAACCTCATCGTGAACCGGGCGGCCAAAAAATTCCGCCACCATTTTTTTAACCAGCGCCGTGCGGGTAGATCCACCAACCATAACCACCTCATCAATCTGCGCCATGGTTAAACCTGCGTCTTTTAATGCATTTTGACAAGCATTTATGGTTTGCTGTACTTTAGGCAGTATCAATTGCTCAAAGGTTGGCCTGTCGATAGTACACCATATATCACCAATTTTTTCGTTAAACAAACTCTGGTGCGCGAATGCTTTTTTAGCTTCTTCGGCCTTTAGGCGCAGTTGCTGGGCAAGTTTGTGGTTTTGGGTAAGTTCAGCCTTGTTTAACTGGTTTTTATCTATCCAGTAATCAACTATGGCGCTGTCGAAATCATCACCCCCTAAAAAAGTATCGCCATTGGTAGCCAACACCTCGAAAATGCCATTCTGTATCTGCAAAATAGATACATCAAACGTACCACCACCGAGGTCATACACCGCTATGGTTTTTGTTTCTTCGGGGTTAAGGCCTATGCCGTAAGCCAAACTTGCCGCCGTTGGTTCATTTACTATGCGTAAAACATCAAGTCCGGCCAGTTTGCCCGCGTCACGCGTAGCCTGGCGCTGCGAATCGTTAAAATAAGCGGGTACGGTAATAACCGCACGGTTTACCGGTGTTTTGAGCGCATGCTCGGCGCGTGCCTTTAGTTCTTTTAATATCAGGCCTGATAGTTCAATAGGGGTATAAAATTTATCGCCCACCTTAATTTTTACCAGGCTTTCGCTATCATCATCAATAACTTTATAGCTAAAAAAACTTTTGTAGTTCTCTATGTCTTTATATGAACGGCCCAGCAGGCGCTTTACCGAAAAGATAGTATTATGCGGGTCGGTTGTTAAATATTCCTTTGCTTCGTTACCAACGGTAATATCGCCTGTATTTGAAAAGTGTACTATAGATGGCACCAAAACGCCTTTGCCGGTATCATTTATTACCTGTGGATCTTTATCAGGGTTGATGAATGCCACCAGCGAATTGGTGGTACCCAGGTCGATCCCTACAATAATTTCTTCCTTTTGTATTGAACCTGTTGCCAGGTTGATAGATACTTTAGCCATAGTACGGTATTAACAAGCGGCAAATGTAATGAGTTTTAAGGGATGGTATGTCATAGGGATTTCGAATTTATCCCTGATGTCATTTCGAACGATAGTGAGAAATCTTATACGGGCAACTTCGGCTGCAATGTATGGCGCATAAGTTTTCTCCTCGTGCCTTTCATCAGCCCCCGCCACTCGTCGAAATGACATAAAGGAATTGTATGATGTTTCAGCATTACAAAACACAATTTTTTCTCGTATATAACAAAACAATTACCGTACAAATCTTTTAATTCTGTAAATTCTATTTACTTTCACATTTCAATGAATAAGCCCCTGATTCGCCATATTTTAGCCCTGCTACTGCTCACTGCTACTGCAACTTATACCCGGGCGCAGGAGTTTGGGGGCAACCCGCCATCCATCAAATGGCAGCAGGTAAACACCCCGGCGGCTAAGGTGATATTCCCCGAAGGTTTGGATTCATCGGGATTGCGGGTGGCCAATATTGTTGAGCAAATGAATAAGGCCATACAGCCTACTATTGGCTTTAAACAAAAGCAGGTAAGCATTTTACTGCAAAACCAAACCACCATAGCCAATGCTTATGTGCAACTGGCGCCATTCCGCAGTGAGTTTTACCTCACACCCGAGCAAAATAGCTTTGATATTGGCAGCCTGCCCTGGCCGGAGCAACTGGCTATACACGAATTTAGGCATGTGCAGCAGTATAACAACTTTAATGTGGGCTTGTCGCATGTACTGCATATCCTTTTTGGCGAAGGTGGGCAGGCCGTGGGCAATGAGCTATCGATACCCAACTGGTTTTTTGAGGGCGATGCCGTTTTTAACGAAACCCACGTAAGCGACCAAGGCAGGGGCAGGCTACCGTACTTTTTTATCGGTTATCGTGCCTTGTGGGCCGATGGTACAAATTACAGCTATATGAAGCTGCGTAACGGCTCCTACCTTGATTATACACCTGATTGGTACCCCTTGGGCTATATGTTGGTAAGCTACGGGCGTGAAAAATATGGAGATGATTTCTGGAGAAAGGTAACGCAGGATGCCGCGGCTTATAAAGGTGGCTTTTATCCTTTTGAAAGGGCAATAAAGAAATATTCGGGGCTGAGCTTTGAGCAATTCAGGACTGATGGGTTAAATCATTATAAAAATTTGTTCAGCAGCGAAACACCGCAACAATTTGAGGGTAAAAAACCAAAGAAAAACCAGCACTTTATTGCCGACCAGGAATACCCCGCTTATGTGAATGACAGCACGCTTATCTACATGAAAAGCACTTACGATCATATCCCGGTTTTTGTGGTGAAAACAGGGAATGCCGAAAGAAATATCAGTACACGAAGTGTTTCGCTGGATAATTATTTTAATTACCATGATGGTAAAATAGTTTATGCCGCTTACCGTCCCGATCTGCGCTGGAATTATCGTGATTACAGCGAATTGATGGTGCTGGATGTAAACACCGGTAAAGAACACCGCATCACAAAAGGCTCGAAATACTTCTCGCCATCATTTAACGCCGACGGCAAAAAGATCATCACCGTAAGGGTAGGGCCATCCGGCAAAAGCGAGTTGCACTTGCTAAATGCTGATGATGGAAAACTGATAAAAATAATCCCGAACAAGAACAGCCTGTTTTTTACTTATCCCAAATTTTATGATGATAACAGGCTGATATCGGCGGTGCGGAATGGAAAAGGCCGTATGTCGCTGGCTATTATTGATATTAATAGCGGCGATGTTAAGTATTTGTTGCCGTTCAGCTATCAGCCTATCTCATTCCCGCTGGTACATGGCGATACAGTTTATTTCAGCGCAACATCGGGTATTAACGATAAGCTGTTCGCGTTAGCCATAAATACCCGTAAACTTTATGAACTCAGGAGCGATTCGCTGCAAAGCTCCATAGGCGATTATGAGCCTGCTATAGCCAACGATAAACTGGCATGGGTAAGTTTTACCGCCTTTGGCTGGAAATTGCACCAGGCCGATAAAAATGCGGTACAGTGGGATGATATCAGCCAGCAAATGATTCCCGGCGGTATGCCTGATTTTAATATTTCGGCTTTGAAACGCGATCCGTCGACTGATCTGTTGGCAAATGTGGTTGATAGCTCGTTAAAGGTTACCAAATATCATAAATCCTACCATCTGTTTAATTTTCACAGCCTGATACCTAATATCGACGATCCTAACTATACTTTTTCCCTTGCCGGGGAAAATGTGCTGAATACTTTTCAATCCGATCTTTCATTTAATTATAACCGCGACGAAGGCTATAAGGAGTTTGGATTTGATGCCATATATGGCGCTTTGTTTCCGTACCTATCCGGCGGAGTAGATTATATTATCGACCGCCGGACTTATTACCGTGGTGAAAACGTGTACTGGAACGAAACCAACTTACATGCCGGGTACGAACTGCCGTTCACGTTAAGCAGCGGGAAAAACCTGACCTCGCTATCTATCGGCACGGATGTATATTACAGCGGCACCAATTTTCAACAGGCCTATAAACAACAGGGCTTTGCCGATGTGAACTATACTTATTTAAACAACTACATCAATTTCAGCAACAGCATACAACAGGCAAAACAAAATATTTACCCGCGCTTAGGCCAAAGTATTTCACTTAATTATAAATCGGCCATCAGCGGGATTACGGCTACACAGTTTTTGGCGAACGGTTATTTTTATTTTCCGGGCCTGTCTGTCAATCATAATCTGTTTTTTAACCTGGCCCATCAGCAAAAAGGGAATGATAATAATGTGGTTGATTTCTCGAATGATTTTCCATTTTCGAGGGGTTATACCGCCGAGAACCTGTATGACATGAACAAAGCGGGCGTCAACTACACCTTCCCGATAGCCTACCCGGATGCCGGTACCGCCAACCTGATCTATTTTTTACGGATAAGGGGCAACCTGTTTTATGATTATACCCACGCTACCGATTTCTACACTGATGGCAGCCAGTTTAAAGGCACTTTCCGATCAACCGGCATGGAAGTGTTTTTTGATACGCAATGGTTTAACCAGGAGTCGGTATCGTTTGGGATAAGGTACAGCCGCCTGCTTGACAATGATATATTTGGCGGCAATGGCCGCAACAGGATTGAAGTGGTATTGCCGGTGAGCTTTTTTTAATTAGTGATTTATTGAATTACTGAATTATTGATTGGGTAGGGAAATAATCAAAATGAAAAACAAATTTTTAACGCTATTTATACTGCTATTAAGTACGATGTTAGCGTATGGCCAAAAACTTAAACCTAATTCAACTATTAAAGCAGAAAACACGACCTTTAATACGTT
>Ga0302303_10000504_pt1 | contig 31656 bp, 27 predicted proteins | sample III_Palsa_E2_1_FD_194542 | JGI IMG/M metagenome (GOLD analysis project Ga0302303, IMG submission 194542) | Peat permafrost microbial communities from Stordalen Mire near Abisko, Sweden - III_Palsa_E2_1 | ecosystem: Environmental > Terrestrial > Soil > Palsa > Peat permafrost | place: Sweden...
ACGCTCCCGATTTATCATTAGTTACACTCGGAGGATTACCGCGATATTTTATCTCTGATGCGCCACTGCTATGCACTTCGAGTGAATGAGTTGCATTGATCTGGCATTCGCTCGCACCCGATGTTTCAATATAATAATCACCTACTACAAAATCAAGTGCGTGTACCTTACCTACCCCGCTCATATCAACATGGTGTGCGTTGGCACGGCCGGTTAAAAATATTTCGGTTGCACCGCTTCCGTCGGTTGTTACATTGGCCGCATCCAGATCAAGTGTAATTTTGCTGGCACCTGACATATCAAAAGTCAAATCCTTAGTAACTATTTTGCCATCACCAGCCACTTCAATAGCTCCCGATGATTTCAGTTTTTCCAAAGTACGAATGCCAATATTTATGGTCATTTGGCCACTATTACACATATTCTTCCTGGTATATATGTGCAGGGTATTGCCATCCACTTTTGTCTTAATATATTTAAGCAGGTTGTCATCAGCCGTAATATTCAGGGTTAATGAGCTATCTTGTTTAAGGTTGATCTTAAAGCCACCTGATATGTCAAGCCGGGTAAAATCACCCACTTTACGCGTTTCGCTTGATTGGTGCCCTGAACCATGCACACAATTAAACATACACGACGAGGTAGCCGCCGCAACTGCAAAGCCTGCGATAAGCATTATAATGTTGTAGAATGACTTTTTCATAAATGGTTGTTTTTTGAGATTATGACAACTAATATACAAAGGAAGTTACATTAAAAAGAAAAAAAGCTACCACCCGTAGGTTGCAGCTTTTTGGACTATATGTTGAGGTAGGAATTATAGTTCTGCTATTTCTTCACTTTCAGTTTTGCCAGCTTTTTCAAATCTCACTGTTTTGGCTAAGTGCTCAGTTACCAGTTGTGATTGATTTATAGTTGTAGTGTTGGCATAATTAAGATCACACTCGCTAACTGTACCACTTATATCGGCTTTGGCACGGTCGTTTAGATGAATATCGGCGGTGTAAGCGGCTAAGTCTAAACTGGCTTTTGAATTATTGTAAAGGTTAACATCCAGCGCAATTTCTGATAGCTTGCCAAATGATCTTACTTCGGCATTATCATAAGCGCTTATGCTGCGCAGATCTTTTGCGCTAACCCATACTACCAGTTTTTCATTGGTATATGATGATATTCTTAAAGTACCGTTTTGGCTTTGTACCAATGCGCTTTCGGCATAGTAACGGTTATATACTTTTACCTGGTCGGCTGAACCATCTGATACATACACTTCAACATTGCCACGAACCTCGATATTGTTGATATTGCTAACGTTGGTTAATGTAGTGCTAACTTCCTTATTTATGGTTTCGGCTTTGGTTAAATTTACTGTCCCAAATGCTAATGCTGCAATAGCTATAAGGGTAAATGATGTAGTTTTCATTGTTTTATTTTTTTGATTGTCAGTGTCTTGTAGTTGCATTGTTATTAAATACATCCATAAGACCCTCACGCACAACAAACGTTACAGCTATATCCGCTCTAATAGACGTATGACACTAATATGTCGGTAAACACTGGATTACAATCGGTGAAACGGGGAGAAATTTAATGTGCAAATACGTAGATGTGCAGATATGCAGATGAAATAGTAATGTGCAAGTGCGTGGATTTTACCTCTTGCGCTCGTCTGTGACGAGTGCTTAAAATGGGAATGCGATTGTATCGCCAGCGCATCACAGATGCATTACAGTATTAAGCACTCGTCACAGATGAGCGCAAGTGTATCAGTTATCAATGGCTGATAACTATAATTGAGTTGGCACAAAGTGCTTTTTTACCAATGCCGCAACCTTATGCCTGATATGGGTAGATACATTTTTCTCCCATACCAATTTATAGGTGCCATTAGCCCGTTGAGAAATAGTAAAATAATCTTTTAAACTCCCGTTAATTTCACTTGGATTGCTTAAGCCTATTTTCTCTACTTCCTTATTAAATTCGTCCATAATTTTTATTGCAAAAATATTGATTTTTTAGCTGCCTTTTAATAAAAGATATCTAAGATGCTGTATACCGCTCATAATTCCGATCTTACTCTTGCTTTAGTGTGTGACTAGTGCTTAAAATGGGAATGCGCCCATGCAATTGTAAAACGTTGGAACACTGCAATTTATTCAGCAGTAGTTGGATCAATAATTGCCGATATTTGGCTAACAGAATTTGCCGGAAAACCACCCTGCATTGCATGCTCACGAACCATGGCCTCATTAGGGGCAATATAAATGCAATAGATCTTATTAGCGGTTACGTAACTATTAACCCATTGAATTTGTGGCCCCATTCCACTTAATACCCCGCATGAAGTTTGTGAAATAGCCTTTAATTGTTCTGGTGAAAGTTTTCCTGCTTCCGGAATTTCCCTTTCAATTACATATTTTGGCATAGCTGTATGGTTTAGTTTCCTAATTATGTTTACTATGTTAAATAGGTTCAGGTAGTCAATTATAGATACTTATACAAGAAATTTCAATCAGGAATTCAACAGGTTAAACCAGGGTTATGAATTAATATTCAATGCTAACCATCAATCAATTACTATATATAAAGCTATGCTAATTAAATTTTACCTACAAGTTTTATTTTTTTGTTAAGTTGTGTAACCATTGCGCTCGTTTGTAACAAGCGCAAGAGTAACATTTATGGTGAACCATTAAATTAATAAGGGTCAAATTTTCTTATCTTCGAGTATCTAAATTTATGAAAATGACCAACGAGGAGGGCCTTCCACTAGCAAAAATGATAACTATTAGGAAGACTAGTTTCTGGATTTTCTTTGCAGCATGTATTATCTTATATATCTGTAATAAGATATTTCGCCAAGATGAACCAACAACATCAGTTTTAGTTACAATCCATAAGGATCTGTATATACTTGTGGTCGCATTTGTAGGGCTATTATTAAATCTGATTACAATGGGTATAAAAAAGCCAATGCTGATCCGAACTTTTTCAATACTATGCCATACATTTGAAATAATAAGCGTGCTAGCACTTAGTTATTGGATATTTTTTACCTAATTCGAATGAATTGTAATCTATCTCTTGTGTTCGTTTGTGACGGGTGCTTAATATGAAAATACGATTGCATAGCTGCGCAAATCCGCATAGCTACAAATAATAAACCGCACCATCTGTTTTCAATTTCCCTGCATCCAAAAGCAATCGTATAGTTTCCATCCGTTCCTTTTCAACGCCATTTTTTAATGAGGTTACCAGTGCGCCAATATCCAACGGACTAACACTTAGCAACTCCACAATTTCATTGGTGATAGCATCCCCTATTTCGGCAGCATTTTGATGGCGTTTTTCTTCGAGGCATATATCGCAAATACCACATTTTGGAGCATTGGTTTCATCAAAATATGCAAGCAACATCTGACTGCGGCAATGCCGATGGGTTGAATATTTAAAAACAGCTTCGATCTTGTTTCTGTAATTGGCCTTGCGGGTTTCAATATAACCTTTGTTAATATAGATATTATTGGCTTCCTGTCGTGATTTTAGCCAGGTTACCTGCGGATGATCCGTTTGAGGTAAATAATTGAGGATTCCATATTCCTGGAGTTTGTTCAACCCTTCAATCACCTGCTGGGTATTCATGTGGGTTCGGCGCGAAAGATCAAACTCGCGGAGTCTTACATAATTTTCAAATGCACCGCCATACGAGCGCAGCAAAGTTTTAATAAATGGGTCCCATCCGGGGTTTTGGATCTGAAAGTTATACAATTGCTCATTAAACACCTCAAACCTGAAGCGTGATGGCAAAAACACACTTTCATTAAAACTTAAATATTCATCCTGCTCCAAAAATTTAAGAGCGCTTAAAGTTTTAACCGCATCAAGGCTATATTTCGCACAAAACTCGCTTATGTCCAAATCAAAGCTGATACCAGAACCTGCGCCAAATGCCAACTGATAGTAATTGGCCAAACAATGGTATACCCGCTTGATCTCCTCAACCGATGGAAAGCTCAATGCGAATTTCTTTTCTTCTTTAAACCTATCAGCAGTATTGTACAGTAAAACGGCGAAAGCTTTATGCTCATCGCGCCCTGCCCTACCTGCTTCCTGGTAATAGGCTTCTAAGCTCTCCGGCAAATCTTTGTGGATCACAAAACGTACATCGGCTTTGTCAATCCCCATCCCGAAGGCATTGGTAGCCACAATAATGCGCGTGCGGTTATTGATCCAGTTCTCCTGCCTTTTTGAGCGATCTTCCATTGCCAGGCCTGCATGATAAAAATCGGCTTTTATACCATTGTCGTTATAAAACTTGGCTATTTCGGAGGTTTCTTTGCGGCTACGCACATATACAATACCACTACCTTTTACACCTTTGGCAACATCAAGCAATTTGGGCAGCTTATTTTCCTCGTTTAACACCACATAGCTGATACTCTTGCGCTCAAAGCTTTTTTGAAAAACGTTAGGCTGTTTAAACAGTAGTTTCTGTTGAATATCCTCTCTTACTTCAGCAGTTGCAGTTGCTGTCAGCGCCAGCACGGGCACATCAGGATGTAGCTCACGCAGATCAGCAATATGCAAATACGGCGGACGAAAATCATAGCCCCATTGCGATATACAATGTGCCTCATCAACAGCGATCAGGTTTACCTTCATGTATTTGATGCGCTCGCGCACCAATTCAGATAGCAAACGTTCCGGAGATAAATACAAAAACTTAACCGGGTTATAAATGCAATTATCCAGCGCCAGGTCTATCTCGCGCTTGCTCATGCCTGAGACAATGGATACGGCATCAATACCTTTGGCCTTGAGATTCTCAACTTGATCTTTAATTAACGCGATAAGCGGCGATACCACAATACATATCCCCTCCTTAGCCAAAGCAGGCACCTGGAAACATACCGACTTACCCCCACCAGTAGGAAGCAGCGCCAAAGTATCATGCCCCAATAAAACAGAACTGATGATCTCCGCCTGCATTGGCCGGAAATTATCGTGATTCCAGTACTGTTTTAATATTTCTTCTATGGTCATGGGTTGATAATCGACTGATGAGTCTATTATATAAATATTGGCCTAAGATAGTAGTTTACGATTATATCCACTCTCCTAATAAACTAACCAACGTTGCCATTCTCCCCCGCCGGCAGGGTAAGCTTCGTCCGAAAACGGGCAGAATTTGTTGGCCCAGTGCGTTTGCAGGGCATTGCAAGGTTTTTCCGAAGCGGAGGATAAGAGCGGCGAAGCAAGTGCGTAAAATCTTGCGCCCAGGTTCTGCATGTTTTGCAGCATAGGGCATGTGCGGCAAAGAAGCCTCCTTGCTGACTTGATTTTTTGTTACTTTTTTATCAAGAAAAAAGTAATAAGCCTAAGCGGTAATGAGCGATAAACGCGCTCCGTTTACTCAGCCAACTTACTCCGCTAGCCAGCGGATGGTCGCCCTCTCTTCCGCAAGCGCAATGTCATTAAGTTAAGCTATAAACTTTCTGGCATTGCTCCGGTGGAGCAAAATGTTGGTAGCAAATTAAATGTAAAATGTTTAGCATGGTAGGTATGCAATACAGCGGGGTTACGTACCTACCGGCACGGTTCTTAGTGTTCATTAATTCTACAAACATATAGCCTCTACGAGGCTTTGGGCTTAACTTAATGACATTGGCCGCACGCGGCAAAGAGGCAAAAATGTTCACTATTCACAATTTGTGACATTCTCAAAACTATCTAATTACCTCAATAGTTTTAACTTCGCAATCATAAACATTTGTAAAATAATGAAGTTCACCTGCCTGCCCCTATTGCTATTACTATTTACGGTTAATGTAAATGCCCAAAAATGGAATGTCGAGAATACTCCCGGCCCATCAAAAAAAGTTACTATTACTACCGATGAAGGTACCTGGATGAACCTTGATGTGAGCCCGGATGGAAAAACTATTGTATTTGATTTGCTGGGCGATATTTACAACCTGCCCATTGAAGGCGGTAAAGCAACCCTGCTGGCAGGCGGCAAAGCATGGGAAATACAACCACGCTTTAGCCCGGATGGAAAGCAAATATCCTATACCAGCGACAAGGACGGCGCTGATAATATCTGGATAATGAATACTGATGGCAGCGATAAACATGCCCTTACTAAAGAAACTTTTCGACTGCTCAACAATGCCTCATGGACACCCGATGGGCAGTATCTCGTTGCCCGTAAACACTTCACCAATACCCGCTCGCTTGGCGCTGGCGAAATATGGTTATATAATAAAGCCGGGGGCGATGGCATACAGCTTACCAAACGCAAAAATGATGAACAGGATGCAGGCGAACCCGTTGTATCTCCCGATGGAAAATTTATTTATTGGAGCGAGGATATAACGCCAGGCCCAAACTTTCAATACAATAAAGACCCCAACAAGGGTATCTATGCAATAAAAAGCCTGAACCGCGAAACAGGTGAGATCAACATTATTGCCGGCGGAGCCGGTGGCGCATGCCGTCCGCAATTATCGCCAGATGGTAAATTGCTTGCTTTTGTAAAACGGGTACGACTAAAATCGGTGATCTACCTGCATAGCATTAGCACCGGCGAAGAATGGCCCGTATATGATGACCTATCGCACGACCAGCAGGAAACCTGGGCTATTTTTGGTGTATACCCTAATTTCGCCTGGACACCCGACAGCAAGAACCTTATTTTTTATGCAAAAGGCAAAATATGGAACATGGATGTCACCACGCTAAATGCAACACAAATACCTTTTGAAGTTACTTCGCAGCAAACCATAACCGATGCATTACATTACCCGCAAAGGGTTTTTCAGGATGAATTTACCGTGAAGATGATTCGCCAGCTTGCCACATCGCCTGATGGTAAAATGGTGGCTTTTAACGCAGCAGGTTACATCTACACCAAAACATTACCCAATGGCATACCAACCCGCATAACTAACACTGCCGATCTGGAATACGCCCCTGAATTTAGCCCAGATGGTAAATCATTGGTTTACATCGGCTGGACAGATGAGCTAAAAGGCTCGGTAAATCGCATAGATCTTACTACCCATATTGTTACCCGACTTACTACTGAAAAAGGATTTTATTACACACCAAAATTCTCTAACAAAGGCGATAAGATCATTTACCGCAAAGGTGTAGGAAATGAAATATCAGGTTTTGCATTTGGCGAGAATCCCGGCATCTATATTATACCTGCAACGGGTGGCGCTCCGCAACTGATCATTAATAATGGCATTAATCCGCAGTTCTCAACTGATGATTCAAAAATATACTACCAAAGCGAGGATGGCGATAAAAAAACATTCCGGGTAATGGATGTGAGCGGCGCTAATCAAAAAACGCTGTACACATCTACTTACGCTACACAGTTTAATCCCAGTCCTGATGGTAAATGGATGGCTTTTACCGAGCTATTCAACTGCTATATTACCCCAATGGTTAATACAGGCAGCCCACAGGATCTTTCAGCAAATAACAAAGCTATTCCGCTAACAAAGCTTACCCGCGATGCAGGCACTTATCTGCACTGGAGCAAGGATAGCCAGAAAATAATGTGGACGCTCGGGCCTAAGTATTATACAAGGGATATAAGCAGCGCCTTTAGCGACAAACCGGCCGACACTACAGGAACCGACATCGACCTTAAACTAAAAACCGATGTACCTGATGGTAAGATAGCGTTTAAAAATGCACATATCGTTACCATGAAAGGAGATGAGGTAATTGATAACGGCACCATTATTATCGACCAAAATAAAATTGTAGCTATTGGTAAAACCAGCGATGTGCAAATACCTGCCGATGCCAAAGTTTATGATATAGCCGGAAAAACTATAATGCCCGGCATTGTAGATGTGCACGCACACCTGCACCCAAGTCCTGACGGCATTTCGCCACAGCAGGACTGGAATTATTATGCTAACCTCGCCTACGGTGTAACCACTTCTCATGATCCTTCAACCAATACCGAAATGGTTTTTAGTCAGGCCGAAATGATTAGATCAGGTCATATGGTTGGGCCAAGAATTTATTCTACCGGAACAGTTTTATATGGTGCCGATGGCGATTTTAAAGCCGTAATTAACAGCTTGGATGATGCGCGCGCGCATTTGCGCCGATTAAAGGCTGTAGGTGCTTTTTCGGTAAAAAGCTACAATCAGCCACGTCGTGAACAGCGGCAGGAAATTATTGCTGCCGCCCGCGAATTGCAAATGGAAGTGGTACCCGAAGGCGGATCAACATTCAATACCAATATGAATATGATATTGGACGGGCATACAGGCATTGAACATAATATACCCGTTTGGCCAGTTTATAAAGATGTAAAGGCATTGTGGAACAACAGCAAATCGGGCTATACCCCTACCTTAATCGTTAGCTATGGTACCCAGTTTGGTGAGAATTATTGGTATGACCGTACCGAAGTATGGAAAAACGACCACTTGCTGAACTTCACTCCGCAATATATTGTTGATGAACGCTCACGCCGCAGAACAACATCTGAATATGGTGATTACGGCCATATTGAAATTTCGAAATATGTAAAACAGATCAGTGATGGTGGCACTAAAGTAAATTTAGGTTCGCACGGGCAATTACAGGGCCTCGGCGCACATTGGGAACTTTGGATGCTGGTTCAAGGCGGAATGACACCAATGGAAGCTCTCCATTGTGCTACTATAAACGGCGCATCTTACTTAGGAATGGATAAGGAGATTGGTTCGCTTGAGATAGGCAAACTAGCCGATCTGATCGTAATGAATGCCAATCCGCTTGATGATATTCGTAACAGCGAGAAGATAAAATATGTAATGGTTAATGGCCGCCTTTATGATTCTGACTCAATGAATGAAATAGGTAATCATGATAAACCGCGCCTGCATTTCTGGTGGCAAACCACTCGCGGGGATTCTATTAACCTGCCTGTTGAAAACTCAGAAACGTATCAGTTTGGTACAGAGGATGGGGATTAGTTCTGAACCAGAATTTTCAGAATTTGAGAATTTTCAGAATGTTTTCGCACACTACCACGGGTTACACTACGCCAGACCCGCGGTAGTGTTAAATTAAAAAGTCAGAAATCAGGATATTTTTTTCTCCTGATTCCTGACTCTCAATTCCTGATTCTATCTTATATTCCTCTTCTTCTTTTCTCTTTCACTATTAAACCCAACTCGCGACTCATTTGGCCTGCGATGGCTGTATTTTCTTGTGCCCTTCTGAAAAGGTAAGGCAGTACTGCTTTTATAGGTCCGTATGGCACATATTTTACTACATTGTAGTTAGCATTGGCCAGGTTAAAACTTAAATTATCACTCATGCCCAACAATTGCGAAAAATAAACATGAGGGTTTTTATGATCTACCTGTTTATCATTTAATAACTCGGCTAATAGCCTGCAGCTATCTTCGTTATGTGTACCTGCAACAATGGCTATCTGCTCAATATTATCTACGCAAAATCTTAATGCGTTGTCATAATCAATATCTGCCGCCTCCTTATTAGGTTGTATGGGCGATGGATAATTTTTCTCTTCTGCACGTTTGCGCTCTTTTTCCATATACGCGCCTCGGACAATTTTCGCACCTAAAATAAACTCTTCATTCAACGCATGCTGATAATCCAGCTTTATTGATTCCAGCTTATCATGCCTGTACATTTGGTAGGTATTGTAAACAATGGCCTTTTCTTTATTAAAGCGGTTCATCATATCTAACGCCAGCAGATCAATGGTTTTTTGTATCCATGATTCCTCGGCATCGATCATTACTGGTATACCCGTTTTAAATGCTTTTTCGCAAATAGCAAGTACACGGCTTTGCACTTTCTTCCACTCAGCTTTCTCAAGGCTTGTCAATTCCAGTCCTTCATCAAGTTTCTCCAATAAAGAAAAACGGCCCACGCCTGTAACTTTAAATACGGTAATTGGTACAGCTTTATCAGCCGATGCACGTTCAATAGTGCTGATGATCTCATCGCAGGTATGATCAAATACATTTTCATCATCCTCACCTTCTATCGAGTAATCCAGTATGGTGCCTACGCCACCAGCATAAAGATTTTTTATGGTAGTATCACATTCGGCAATGGTTTCGCCACCGCAGAAATGCTTAAATATGGTTGCCTTTATCATTCCCTTAATAGGCAGACCTATTTTAATGGCAAAATTGGTAATCGGCGGACCGATCCTCACTAAAAAATTTACATTAATGATCCGGAACAACCAATATGCGCGTTTAAGCGCAAAATTGGATGAATGATGAAAAGCAATCTCGGTATTTTCAAACGAAAGTGTACTTACCGGTGATGCTTTGAGGTCAGTTGCATTAGAAAGCATAAATGCAAAATTATAAAATACAAGTTAACATAACTCATTATTCTGCGAATAGTTTATTTTTGCCGTTCCATGATTGAATTTAAGATAACAGGCGACTACATCCCACTAATACAATTATTAAAGGCTGCCAACCTGGTGCAAACCGGCGGCGAAGCGCAAATAGTTGTAACTGAGGGCGAAGTGAAGTATAACGGGCAGGTAGATTACCGCAAACGCCTGAAAGTTAAACCCGGCGACGTAATTGAATTCAGAGGCAACAAGATCATGGCGATATAAATTATTATGAACACTATTCAGAGCATAGACTATCCTATATATTTTACTGACAGCTTAAACCAGCTTGAAAATTTTGTAAAACAAGGCAATTATTCAAGGTGTTTTATTTTAACCGATGAAAATACCGCCAAACACTGTTTGCCAATGCTGCAAGAGAAAATGGGCGACTTTGATAATTTCGACATTATTGAAATTAATGCAGGCGAAGAAAGCAAAGACATTGATTTTTGCATTGGCGTATGGAAAATGCTGATCGACTTTGGTGCCGACCGCAACAGCCTTATGATCAACCTTGGGGGTGGAGTAATCAGCGACCTTGGTGGATTTGCCGCTTCAACCTTTAAACGCGGGATTGATTTTGTGCATGTGCCTACTACCCTGCTTTCGCAAGTTGATGCATCTGTAGGCGGCAAAACAGGTATTGATATTGATAGCATAAAAAACATCATCGGCACCTTTACACAGCCAAAAGCTGTGTTTATAGAGTATGAGTTTTTAAAATCGCTGCCCGAAAGGCAAATACTCTCAGGCTTGGCCGAAATGCTCAAACATGGTTTAATTGTTGATGCAGCATACTGGAACCTGCTTAAAAACAGTGATCTTGAATTTCCTGCTGCAGAATTGATCTATCATTCTATCGAAATAAAAAATAGGGTGGTAATTGAAGACCCTAAAGAAGCCGGTGTACGTAAATCACTTAATTTTGGCCATACGGTTGGCCATGCTGTTGAAACCTATTCTTTATTGAAAGAGGATGGCAATGCCTTATCACATGGAGAAGCAATAGCCATCGGCATGATCTGTGAATCTTATTTATCGCATAAAAAACTTGGTTTAAGTGCTGATGAATTGAATGAGATAGTAGAAGTTATTACTTCCTTGTATCCAAAGTATTTGCTTGAAGAATCAGCCAACCAGGAGTTATATGCACTGATGCAAAAGGACAAGAAAAACCAAAGAGGCAAAATAAATTGCACGCTGCTAACAAACATCGGCCAGTACAGTATTGATAATGTTTGCACAGAAATCGAACTTTGTGAAAGTTTAGCTTTTTACGCAACTTTATAAAATGCCATCTATAAACCCCAGGAATGAAGCTGTAATTGCATTGGTTACCTTATTGGTAGTACTTACCCTGGTTGAGATGTGGCTGAGCTATCGGGAAGATCGTAAGTACTACGAAAAGCGCGATACGTTAACCAATATCTATTTAACCACACTTGCCTTTATATTAAATCTGGTTGTTAACGGCAGTATCTTTTTTATTTTAAGCTATACCTACCAATTCAAACTATTCCAAATAAATAATGGGATTGCCTATTGGTTTGTGTTAATTATTGCTCAAGACTTTTTATACTGGGTATTACATTATGTGGGCCATTACTCGCGTATGTTTTGGGCCGTGCATGTTACACATCACTCATCAGAGCATTTTAATTTAACTACCGGTTTTCGCTCAACAGTTTTTGAACCATTATATCGTGTATTCTTTTATTTACCGCTGGCGCTGATGGGTTTTAACGCTATTGATATTTTATATGCTTACCTCATAACCCAGCTTTACGGCAACCTGGTGCATACCCAATACAATATCCCACTGCCTAAATGGTACGGCTGGATATTTGTAACGCCATCGCACCACAGGGTGCATCATGCCTCAAATATTCCTTATCTTGATAAGAACATGGGCATGGTATTTATTATATGGGACAGGATTTTCGGTACCTTTCAGGAAGAAAATTTGCCCGAACCTATTAAATATGGCCTCACCCACCAACCCGAAGACATGGGCCCGGTAAATATCCTTTTCCACGAATGGAAAGCATTATTGCATGATGCCCGGAAAGCGCCCGGCTTTACTGCTAAATTCAAATACTTTGTAAACCCTCCCGGCTGGAGCCACGATGGCAGCACACAAACCGCAAGGGCATTGCAGCGGGAATATAAAGAGCAACAGAATATAGTTGAAATCAAAAGCGATGCGGCTTAAAACAGCCTATATAAACTCCGCTATCCAATTTTTGAAAGCCTCTACCGAATAAAACAACCAATCGGGATTTAGTGCTTCCAATTCTGATGCATTTGTTGTAGTTGCCCATGCAGCGGCAGCTATGGGTATACCGATTTCCTTACAATATTTAATATCACTTGGCGCATCGCCTACATAAATACTTTCATTTAAATCAGCATTCAGGAGCGACAACACACTCCGAATACCATTAACTTTATTAGGTCCTTCAGGCGAACCCGTTTCCATCACTTCAAAATATTGCTCCAATCCGAATTGCTTTAATGAAAGCCGCGTGCTATGAATGCCTTTACCGGTAACCATAGCCAATTGAATATTTTTAGTCTTTAAGTAGTCCAACAGATCAGCTATGCCATCAAAAGCAGCAGGACAGGTATAGTGTAATTTTTCATACTGCTGCAAATAAGCTTTTACACCAGCCTCTTCATACGCTGGAATAAGTTTACGGATAGTCCCCTCTTCTGACGGACCAAAGGTTGCCATTATCTCCTGCTCACTAAGTTCGGCTTTTAATAACGGCTCTACACTTTTTTTAAAAGCAGCAATACATAAAGGTAAAGTATCGGCAATAGTACCGTCTAGGTCGAATATCACAGTTTTGATTTTCATAGGCAGCAATTTGCAAAAATGCTCGGAAAGAAAGATTTAAAATTATTTAAATTAGGGCTTTAATTTATTATTGATGCCTGAATTTATATCCAAACTCCAACACAAAACCTACGAAAAAGGTGAGTTTTCTGATGAAAAAGTAAGAAGCCTTGATGAAACTATCAAACTAATAAAAACTTTCCCCTGGGATGCTGAACGTACTTTAACTGATGTTCAGCTAACAGGCCCATCGGTAACTATACGCGATGAGGATATTAATTATCTAAAAGTCGGGCTTTATTTTAATGGCAAATACTGCCTTTATTATTTAGATAATGATAATCATTTATACGAGTATCATGCGCCTGACATTGAAGATGCTTGTAAAGTTGTAACAGACTTTTTCAACAGCAGCCTTGATCTACAAAAATTTGAAAAACACTTGCTTAATGTTGGCAACCAGGCACACTTTGTTACTAATTACTTTGAATACCGCGAAAAACCCTGGCGAATATTAATGATCACCTCATTATTGATATTATATGCCGGTGTAACCATTTTTCTGGATGTAACATTAAGTAAGGTAGATGGAGAGTATGCTATAAAGATTGGTGCATTTATATTATCAGCAATATATTACTACGTTGTAATAAAGATATTTTTTGCGGCAGTAATAAACCGCAACAATTTTTTACAATTATCAAGAGGCAATGATGTATTTAGTTTTGGCTATTTTAAAAATTTAATAAGGACCTATAATAAAAACAACATTGAAAATATAGTGATTTATCGGTCTGGCGGATATAGAAACCCAAATCTAATTTGTGTGTATGAAATTTACTTTAAAGATGGCACCAAGATCAAGTTCTCAAACATGCTGATATCTGATTTTTCTTTTGCTGATAAATTCCCGAATAATACTATTACTTATGGTAAGAGGAGTCCGTTGAAGATGTTAACTTGATAATATGCGCCAACATATATTCGAGTGTCCACACTTGAATACCAAATATTGTAAGCGTTCATGCTTACAATTTAATACACATATTAATTATTTAAGAAGTAAAATCAATTTTTACCAAATAAAATTCTGTTTCAACTATTTATTTTCAAAAAATAAAAATTATCTATTGACAAATTGTTTTTAAAGTGTACATTTACCACACAATAACAGACAGATGAATTTTAACACCGCATTTTTTTATGGCTACTACTTTTACTTTAACAGTAAGAGCCGGGACTAATATGCGATAACAAACATATAAAGAAACTGAAAAGTCCCGGCCCACAAGCCGGGACTTTTTGCTTTAAAGCAATTTATGAAAAGCGAAAGACCAAGAGTTGCCATACAGGGTATCCGCGCTTCCTTCCACGAGGAAGCGGCCTTCAAATATTTTGGAGAAGACATTCAGACCATTGAATGTAACTCATTTAAACAAACATTTGAAGCCCTGCAAAACAAAGAGGCTGACTATGTAGTAATGGCCATTGAGAACAGTATAGCCGGCAGTATTTTGCCCAACTATACCTTATTAATGAGCTATGGCTTCCCTATTGTTGGTGAAGTTTACATACCTATTCAACTGCATTTATTGGCATTGCCGGGTGTAAAGTTTGAGGATGTAAAATACGTCACCTCACACCCGATAGCTATACGCCAATGTGTCGACTTTTTTGATGAATACCCGCACCTTAAAATGGTAGAAAGCAGCGATACCGCTGCCTGTGCCAAACGCATCCGTGAGGAACAGTTGACCGATACCGTTGCCATTGCCAATACACTGGCGGCTAATCTTTACGGATTGGAAGTTATGGAGCGTCGTATTGAATCGAACAAGAAGAACTTTACTCGTTTTTTGATCATCTCCAATCATGAAACACCTGTAAAGGGAACACCGAACAAAGCATCACTTTGTTTCGAAGTAAGCAATAAGGTAGGCTCACTGGCTAAGGTGCTAAACATCTTCTCTGAGCAAAATCTTAACATGAGCAAAATACAATCAATGCCGGTTTTAGGTAAGCGAAATGAGTATAATTTTTATGTAGATATAGAGTGGAACGAGGCAAAACAATACGACACAGCCATAAGGCAAACGCTTAAATACACCCATAACTTTAACATATTGGGCGAATATGAACGGCACGAAGAACAACCTACTACAGAGCAGTTTAAGAAACCAGAAAAAAGAACATACATTAAAATTAAGAGATTCAGTAGTTGAGAGAAAGAGTCCGAAAGTAAAAAAGAAAAAATTAACAAATAGAATATACACACATTAAACAAAACCCGGACTTTCGGTCTTACCGACTTTCGGACTAACTAAATAACAAAAAACGATGAAACTAGATTTAAACATACAGCCACTTGAATCCTGGATAAAAACAGGCAAGGAACCACTTGTAATAGCCGGGCCATGCAGCGCCGAAACTGAAGATCAGTTGGTAGCTACAGCACATTTATTAGCAGCAACAGGTAAAGTAAGCGCACTTCGCGCCGGTATCTGGAAACCACGTACCCGCCCAGGCGAGTTTGAAGGCATAGGCAGCATAGGTTTGGAATGGCTTAAACGCGCCAAAGAAGAAACCGGCCTGCCAACTGCTGTTGAAGTTGCTACAGCCAAACACGTTGAAGAAGCGTTAAAAGCAGGAGTTGATATTCTTTGGGTTGGCGCACGTTCAACCGTTAACCCTTTTACCGTACAGGAAATTGCTGATGCCCTGCGTGGTGTTGATGTGCCTGTAATGGTTAAAAACCCGGTAAACCCTGATCTTTCATTATGGATAGGTGCTTTGGAGCGTATTAACAATGCAGGTATCACCAAACTGGCGGCTATACACCGTGGCTTTTCATCATACGAAAAATCAGCTTTCCGTAATGAGCCAATGTGGGATATCGCTATCCACTTAAAAACATTAGCTCCGCACCTGCCTATCATCAATGATCCGAGCCACATTACCGGTAACCGCGATCTGATCGGCTACATTTCACAAAAAGCATTAGACCTTGACATGCAGGGCTTAATGATCGAATCACACATCGACCCAAGCATCGCCTGGACCGACGCTGCACAACAGGTTACTCCTGCTGCTTTGGCTGACATCATAGATCGTTTAGCTTTACGTAAACCAGAGGTTCGTGATGCTGCAGTGAATGATAAACTGGCAGAACTGCGCGCTAAGATTGATAAGATAGATGATATAGTGATTCAAAAAGTAGCTGAACGTATGCAAATAGCAGAAAAGATCGGTCAATACAAAAAAGATAACGGCATCACCATATTACAGGTTAATCGCTGGGATGAGATATTGAACAAACGTACTACTTATGCAAAAGCATTAAAGTTAAGCGCTGAGTTTACCGAAAAATTACTGGAGCTATTACACTCTGAATCTATCCGTAAACAAACAGAAGTAATGAATGCCGGCCAGGAATCACAACCGGCTGAAAAACTTAGCCACGTTTAGTACATACCCCCTCCAAAGGGAGACGGAGGGGTAAAATGTTTAATATTTAATTTTAATTGAATTTCGATTTCTATCGAACATATAATGAAGGGCAATATAATCCTTAGTAAAAAAAACAGGTCGGCAAATGGTACCGTGCAGCTTACCGGCTCAAAAAGCGAATGCAATCGCGCGCTTGTTATTGAAGCCTTAAGCAACGGCAAGGTAAAGGTGGAGAATATTTCAGATGCTGCGGATACGGTGACGTTGCAAAAAGTTTTAAGTTATAAGTTGCAGGTTGCAGGTGAAAATATTGATAGTTACTCACTCACAACTCACAACTCACAACTCACAACTGTAAACATTGGCCCCGCCGGTACGGCCATGCGTTTTCTGACCGCTTATTTTACGTTGCAGGAGGGTGAAGTGATATTGACAGGCAGCGAAAGGATGAAACAAAGGCCGATTGGTGTGTTGGTGGATGCGTTGCGCCAATTAGGGGCGCATATTGAATACGAAGAAAAGGAGGGTTTCCCTCCATTAAAACTTAAAGGCAGCTTCGAGCAGCTCACTAGTAAGATCAGTATAAAAGGCAACATCAGCAGTCAGTATATTACCGCATTGTTGCTCATCGCTGCCCGGCTGCCTTTAGGTTTGGAACTACATATTGAAGGCGATCTAACCTCACGCCCTTATGTTGAAATGACTTTAGCCATGCTTGAACAGGCAAAGATACAACACAGCTGGGAAGGCAATGTCATCACAATTTCACACCAGGAATTTGCAACAACAATTTTACCTGTTGAACCAGATTGGAGCGCAGCATCATACTGGTATGCTATAGCCGCTTTAGCTGACGAAGCCGAATTATTTTTACCCGGCTTAACGCAATACAGCCTGCAAGGTGATAGTGTAATAACCGAGATAATGGCTAATTTTGGTATCACTTCGCAGTTTAAAGATGGAGGCGTACATTTACAAAAGGAAATTAAACCTATCTTCCGGAAAATATTTGATCTGAAGGAATGTCCTGATCTGGCTCAAACCATTATTGTAGTTTGTGCAGCATTGGGCCACGAGGCAACATTCACCGGGTTGGAAACACTAAAGATCAAAGAAACCGACCGTGTTAAGGCCCTGCAAAATGAGCTGGCCAAGATCGGCGTAAAACTGATTGAAAAAGGACAGGTATATAAACTGGATTGCAGTGAAAAGTTTATCCCGGAACGGATATTTATTAATACTTATGAAGATCATCGTATGGCTATGGCATTTGCACCGTTAGCCTTGCTGATACCAGAGGTGGAGATAGAAGATGCAATGGTAGTTGAAAAATCATACCCTGCATTTTGGACCGATTTGAAAAAGGTGGGATTTGATGTAGTTGAGGTGAAAGGTTAAAAAGGATGTCATGCTGAGGCACTCGAAGCATGCGGGCAAAGGCCTTTACGCTTATGCTTCGAGTACCTCAGCATAGCCCGGCGCATAATAAAAAAACTGTCATTGCGAGCGATAGCGTAGCAACCTCGTCGGATACATGGCGAATAACCAGGGCTACGAGATTGCTTCGTACCTCGCAATGACACATAAATAAAACAATCGAAAATTCGATATTCGAAACACAAATAACATGGCAGGCAATTCATTCGGACAACTATTCAGGATAACTACTTTTGGCGAATCACATGGCGAAGCTATTGGGGTAATTATTGACGGCTGCCCATCGCAGTTACCTGTCGACCTGGAGTATATTCAGTCTGAACTGGATAAACGCAGGCCAGGCCAGTCAAAAATAACAACTCAACGTAAAGAGAGCGATACGGTCAAGATCCTTTCAGGTGTGTTTGAAGGCAAAACTACGGGAACACCTATTGCTATGCTGATACCAAATGAAGATCAACGTTCAAAGGATTACACCCATAATGTTGATGTTTTCCGCCCTTCACATGCTGATTACACTTATCAAACCAAATATGGTATTCGTGATCATCGCGGTGGCGGCCGTTCATCAGCCCGCGAAACTGCGGCTCGTGTAGCAGCGGGTGCATTAGCCAAATTGCTATTAAAAAGCCAGGGAATTGAGATTGTTGCCCATGTGAGCAGCGTTGGCAAAATAACTGCACCAAATGTAGAGATAAACGATGTTCAGGAGTTTATTAACGACCGTGAAAAGAACATTGTGCGCTGCGCTGACCCTGCAACTGCCGAAGAAATGATAGAATACATAGACGGCGTTCGCAAACAGGGTGACACCGTAGGCGGCAAAGTTAGCTGCTATATTAAAAACTGCCCTGTTGGTTTAGGCGAGCCTGTATTTGATAAACTGCATGCTGATCTTGGCAAAGCTATGTTGAGCATTAACGCTGTACATGGTTTTGAATTTGGCTCCGGCTTTGCAGGCAGCGAAATGCGTGGATCGGAGCATAATGACATATTTGTGAGCCTCACCCCAACCCTCTCCAAAGGAGAGGGGGTTAAGGAAATTAAAACAATTACCAACTATTCAGGTGGCATACAGGGTGGTATCAGCAATGGCATGCCTATTGAGTTTACCGTTGCATTTAAACCGGTGGCTACTATAATGCATAACCAGGCTACTATTGACAGCGAAGGCAATGCCGCCGAGATATCGGGCAAAGGCCGCCATGATCCATGTGTAGTCCCCCGCGCTGTAGTAATTGTTGAAGCCATGGCTGCACTGGTATTAGCCGATCACTGGCTAAGAAACAGGAACGCTAAATTGGTTTGACAGTTTGAAGATTTGCTAATTTGAAGATTAGGCGATCTTCAAATTTTCTAATTATCAAATCCCAAAACAATGACCTCACCTATCCAACTTTACAAACAAGCATATTCGGGGCTTTCACGCAATAGTTGGTACTTATGCCTGGTAATGCTCATAAACAGGAGCGGCACTATGGTTATCCCTTTCATGACCCTCTATTGCATCCACCAGCTACATTTTACCATTGTGCAGGCGGGTTATATTATGGCTATTTTTGGATTAGGGTCAATATGCGGTGCATTTGTTGGCGGCAAATTGACGGATAAATTCGGTTTTTATGATCTTCAGATCTTTGCCCTGCTAAGCGGCGGAATTCTTTTTTTGATCTTAGGCTTTCAACACACTCTTCTTACTGTTGGCCTTGGAGCATTTGTATTAAGTTTTTGTAATGAATCCTTCCGGCCTGCAAACTCGTCAGCTATAGCCTATTATAGTACCGAGGAGAATAAAACACGTTCATATTCCTTAAATCGGTTGGCAGTGAACCTGGGCTGGGCATTTGGCGGTGCTTTGGGTGGCTTTTTGGCATCATTCAATTATCATTTACTTTTTTGGGTTGATGGTTGCACCAATATAGTTGCGGCATTTATGCTATTAAAATTAATACCACGGGCACACATTGTAAAATCTGTAAAAAGCAGAGTTAAGGCTGTTGTTACCTCATCAGCCTATAAAGACAAGGTTTACCTGATATTTATTGCATTGATCGTACTTTTTGCCACCTGCTTTTTTCAGTTGTTTACCATGCAACCGGTTTTTTATAAAACACAATGGCTGTTTAATGAGCGCACTATCGGTTTCCTAATGGCATTAAACGGAATACTGATTGTTATAATTGAAATGGTGCTTATCCATAAAATTGAAGGCAGGCGGCATCCGCTTAATTATATAAGCGTAGGTGTTATACTTGTAGGAGCGGGTTTTGTGCTGCTCAATGTAATGCCTGCAAATATTGGATCGGGATTATTGGTTATAATATTTATCACAATTGGCGAAATGCTGGCCATGCCTTTCAGTAATTCCTTTTGGATATCCCGTACCAACAGCAATAACCGCGGCGAGTACGCCGGTTTGTATACTATGGCCTGGTCAACCGGACAAATTTTGGCACCCACCATAGGCAGTCAGTTAATTACATACGGCGGTTTCAGCTTACTATGGTGGATACTGGGAGGTGTATGTTTAGTATCATCTATTGGGTTTAATATTTTATACCGCAATGTAGTAGCTAGTAACTAGTAGTTAGTATCAAGTAGCTAATAATTAGTAGCTAGTAACAAGATAAAACGTATAGATCAATATCCCAAACAAATATGGCAGTATTTGCAGCTAGTCTTGATACTAGTTACTAGCTACTTGATACTAAACACATTGCAGCTAGTCTTGCTACTAGCTACTTGATACTAGTATCTTAATAGTTGCCATCAATTGCCCTGTATGCCGCATAGTATGCTCCGCAGCATGTACCAATAAGCCAATAACTGTTGATGGTAATTGCGCGCGCCCCACTCCTCTTGTTTCGGTTAATGAGGATTCATCCATTTCGCTTAATTGCTTAATGGCTTTATCAACCTGCTGATTGAAGTTTTGCAATAAATATTGAACATCATGATCCTGCTCCTTGCCTTCAGCAGCCAGGTAAGTTAGTTGCTGCACTGTAAGTTGTTTACCTTGTGCATAAGTAAACAATCGATCTAAAACACCAGTCAAATGTTGCAAATGAAAGCCGGGCGATGCCATACCTACAGGTTTTTCCCAAAGTAATGTATCAGGAAAATCAGCGATCAGCACATTGATCTCCTCACGTGCTTGCAGCAGAGCGTGAGCAACGGGTTGCAATAAAGCTGGGATTTCTTCCAATGGGCCACGTAACCAAAATTCCAATTTATCAGGCATATTATTTGTTATTTATCTTTCAATGCCTCGCTTACCTTATCGTGGTTAAGCGTTTGCGGCAACGAATAGATCTGCTTTACACGATCCGGCGTATTAGCGCTCCACAAAAAGTTTGTCCAAACCATAAACCAGGCCCATTGTGGCTGGGCAGCGAGTACCTCCGGCTTGGGTAATTCACCAACTTCGGTCAAAGCGATCAGTTTGCCATTAGCCAGTTGCAGCAATTCATTATAATCCTTTTGCTCATAGTCGAAATGGTAAACATCGGCACCCAAAACATCAACATAATTAGCGCCAGGGTAATAATCCTTATAGCTATAAGCCTCATCCAAAGGAATATCTCTTATACCGTTCGCGCCCCATATCCATATCAAATTATTTAAGTGGTGATAGTTTACATAACGGTCATACATCATCTTCCACAGCTTTGCTATACCGTTCTCGCCTTTTTTGTTTCCCCACCAAAACCAAACGCCATTCATCTCATGGTAAGGCCGCCATAAAACAGGCACATGCGCATCCTGTAATTGCTTTAAATACCCCGCGATCTTATCTATCTGTGCCAGCCACTTTTTGTTAAGGGGTGTGTTGGGAGTAACCAGTTCATTCCATTGTGCATCGGTTAATTTGCCTTGCACACTTTCTTTCCAGCCATAAGGTGGCTCATCAATTGGCCTGCCTTCGTGCCACATTAATGTAACTATATAACCTTCACGCGATTTTTTGATCGCCTCATCAACAATCTCTTGCCCCGCATCATGTGTACCATCAAGTATAAAGTCAGTTCCCCACAAAGCCGGATATTTACCCGTGATGGCATAGGCGCTATCTGAAAAAGTATTAAGCTGTTGATTAAAATTATGCTGACCCGAAATAATATATTTCCCTTTAATGCTATAAAGATAACTAAGTAATTTTTTTGCCTCTGGCGATGCATTTTTGTTTACCGGCTCAAAACTTTGAGCTTTTGCCAGTAAAACTGCAAACAGCATGATGATAAGTGATATCTGCTTTTTCATAGGTATAAAATAGTTCATCAAATTTATTAATTTAATACCGGCTTATATTATTTTAAGTTGTGGTATAGCAATTGCTATACACCCGATATATCTAGCAAAACAAATGAAAAACCTGTACATTAATACTAAAAAAAACATAACCCCGACTATAATCTTATTGCTTTGTCTGTTTACTCTCACGTTTCAAAGTTGTAAAAAGAACCGCTCTGACATGGCGAATATTCTTTATAAAAAGACAAAAAATAAAGTTTTTAAAAAATTAGAACCTGATGCTTTTGCCGACGTTTTTAAAAATGTATTGGACAGCGAAAGATCGAAATTAAAGAACCCCGATCTGATTATTTCATACTATGATCAGAATGATTATGACCCTATTTTTATGATGCAACATCTGCAAAATGATGACTTTAAAACCATGATCAGTTATTACGATAAGGCAAATGAAAATGGCCTTGATTCGAACATGTTCCAGGTTGCACAAATAAGGGCGCTGGTAAGTAAATTCTATAATAAAAAAGCGATAAAAACTGTTGATGAAGCCTATCATGATATGGCAGAACTAGAATTGCTGACCGCTAACTCACTGATCAACTATTCAAACGCTTTACAATATGGCATAGTTAATCCTAAAAAAATATACTCACGTTATTTTACAGTTACTGCCCGGCCCGATACTAATTCAATGATGAAGGTTTTTAGAGGCGGAAGTTTAAAAACCTACCTCGACAGTATTCAACCTGTTGACCCGCAATATAAAGCCTTACAACAGGCATATATAAATGGTGCGACATTACCAGGCTTATCAAAAGAAGAATCGCAACGTGTATTGCTGGTAAATCTGGAGCGTTTAAGATGGAAAAACAAGCCTGCCGAGAGTAAATATGTAATTGTTAATATCCCCGATTTTCATTTGGATGTAATGGATAATGGAAAATCGGTTTTAGGCATGAAGGTTTGCGTTGGCAAAGGCCGGAACCAGAATTACACAAAAAACCTAATGAACTATGTAGATACCGATAAGGTAGACAGGCCGGTACATGAAACGCCCTTATTGAATAGCTTGATCTATAGCGTTGAAGTAAACCCGGTATGGAACATTCCTGAAAGCATTGCCAATAAAGAAATTATGGTTCAGGCCGCGAAAGACCCTTATTACTTATCGAACAAAAATATTGATGTATATAAAAACGGGCAAAAAATAGAAAATAACGATTCTATTAATTGGTCAGAGGCAAATAAAAATGAATATGAATTTAAACAGGAACCCGGTGATGATAATGCATTAGGCAAGATCAAATTTGTGTTCAATAACAAAAGCAGTGTTTATTTGCATGATACCGATGCCAAATCAGCATTTGGCGAAAACATGCGCGCTGTAAGCCACGGATGTGTGCGGTTAGAAAAACCGCTCGATCTGGCGCATGAGCTTTTTGGCAGTGGCCCTAAATACAACCTGATAGTTGCAGACATGGGTGCCGATAAACCCGACCCAACAAATATTGATCTGCCTAAAAAAGTGCCTGTTTATATTACCTACATAACCTGCTGGGCCGATAGCACCGGAACATTACAATACCGCCGCGATGTTTACGGACAGGATATTATCTTGTATGCAAACCTTGAGAAAGCAGTTAAATAGAGTCAAGAGTTGAGATTCAGGAGTCAGGAAGAATATTATAGTTTTTCTTGATTCTTGACTCTCAATTCTTGATTGTAAATATTATAAGCTGGCAACTTTATTTGCGGAAGTAGTATCAGAAGGAAAAATATAGGCAGCCGACAGATCTTCATTCAAATATTTTGAATTATAGCTGCTGTCGTTACCGTTTATGAAGAATACGGTTTTTCCTTTAATAGCATCAATCACCATATTTGACACCTCTGGTGATACAGCGGGGCAACCCCAGCTGCGGCCCAATCTGCCTGTATGTGCAATCGTACTTTCGCTTACATAAGGTGCGGCGTGTACCACAATTTCGCGAGCGCGGGCATCGCTGTTAAAGCCTTCATCCAAACCATCTAAACGTAATGAACGGCCATGTTTGCCGAAATATACATCATCGGTTAAATAAAAACCCAGGCTGCTTTGATGCGATTCATCAGTATTTGAGAAAGCATTAGCCATGTCCATACCACTACCCTGCCCGTGGGCAACCCATGTATTGAGTAAAAGATGTTTGGCTATCAGATCAACGATCCACATGCGCTTTTCACGACTGGATTTATTAAAATCAACGACAGTAATAACTGAGCTGTTTTGAGGTAATTTATTAGCTATCTTGAGGTTAATGAACCCGGTTACTGCCTTTCTGAAAACAGCTTCATCTAAACCGGCTTGCTGTAATTGTGCTGCATTGTAAAGGTCTTCAACATATTTCTCAAACAGGTATTTTGTAGATACCACAGTTTTTACATTAGGGTCAATTGTTTTTGTGCCTGCGGGTCTCCAACTAATAATAGTAATTGAAAAAAGTAAAACAACGCAAGCTACCCACCAAAAGTTTTTCCTCATAAATTGAATAAATATTATAAAGTCTGTTAAAAAATCAACAGGTTCAGGTATTTAGAACTATTTATAATTGTTGAGATTGATGCAAAGATAGTTATTAAATCAATATCTGGCAATAGCACCTACACCATGAAGAAATATTATTAACTATTTGGCAATTAAATGACATGGGTATGAATTAACATACTTTAACATATACAGGCCAACCTGAGGTTATTTAATTGCAGATATTTGTTTAAACCAACCTTAAATGAGAAAATTTTCCATCCTGTATATACTGTGTTTGATAAGCTTTACCCTGCATGCACAAAATAATGAAGCGTTAAATTACATTAATCAAAATGCAATTGCATTGGATACCACCAATGCTGATACTGGCTACCATGACCTGCTAGCACTCAAATCTGTTTTAAGCAACAGGCTACTGGTAGGCATGGGTGAGGCCACGCATGGTACACACGAGTTTCAGGCCACTAAGTTTAGGATGTTTAAATTTTTAGTGCAGGAAATGGGTTATAAGCTTTTCGGAATTGAAGCAAATTTCACAGAATGCAGATCTGTTAACGACTATGTGCTATATGGTAAAGGCGATGCCCGGACTGCTATAGGCGGCACCTATTTCTGGACCTGGAAAACAAAGGAAATGCTGCAAATGGTAGAATGGATGCACAGCTATAACATTAATAAGCCCGATAGTGCGAAGATAAAATTCTATGGATTTGATATGGAGTTTGACCGGGCAGCTCTTAAATCGGTAACGCAAAAATTAAAACGGTTTGATAGTGTTTATTACTTCGCAAATTTTAACGCTATGGTAACATTAAAGATTTGTGATACATCAAAGACCAGATATGCAAAATTCAGTAAAGAAAAAGCCGATAGCACTAAACAATTGCTGGCTGATATTAAGGTTTATTTAGATAAACAGAATGCTAATTTACTGAAGGTATTTTCTGCTGACGAAATAGCTTATTTGAAACATGATGTCAGATTATTGGAGCAATGCCTCGATTTTGATTTAGAAATAAATAAAACCGGTTATGTTACCATGAACGCAGAATTTTTGCGCGATAAATTTATGGCCGAAAACGTTGAGTGGGTATTGAAATATGAAGGCCCAAAAAGCAAAATGATGATTTGGGCACATAACGGGCACATAGAAAAATCCGACATGATGATGGGATCATATTTAAAAAGAGCTTATAAAGATGACTATTATGCTATAGGTTTCGATTTTAACAAAGGCACCTTTAGGGCAACTGATATGACTGATCATCGTGGAGTAGTACAATTTACCGTTGGTGATGCTGAAAAAGGTTCAACCAGTTTTCTTTTCTCACAGCTAAACATTCCAGCATTCTTTATCGATATAGAAAATGCTGTAAAAACCGGGTCCCCTGCCAAATCCTTTTTCATAAAAAGCATAAAGCATAGAAGCATTAGCGCCGGTTATAGCAGTAAATGGGAAAGCACACAGTATTTATCCAATCCGTTATATGATTGTTTTGACGGGCTTATATTTATAAATGACACCAAGCCAACGCAGCCCATGTGATCTATTTAACCCAAATTACTTTTTCTTCCAGCGGTATAGTCCTTTTTCCTTCGGGATGTTCATCGGTATAGCCTAAGTATAAAACACCCATTACATGATTATCTTCGCCAAGCTGCAAAAACTGTTTCATGGCGGGTTTTAACGTCATACCGCCGGTGCCCCAGTAGCTTGCTATATTTAACGCGGTTGCACCAAGCAGCAGGTTTTGAACAGCACAGGCTGTGGCAGCCATTTCTTCAAATACCGGTATTTTAGGCAGCTTACCCCGTTTCATTATGGCGATAATTACATGCGAAGCCTTATCGCCCTGATGTAGTAGATTATTAAAAACCCCATCGTTAAAGTCCTCATCACTGGTATTTTCCCTGTAAATATTAGCATGAGCGGCGCAAAACCGGGTAGGATCTTCATAAACCACAAAACGCCACGGCTCGGTATAACCATGTGTAGGTGCCCAATCAGCAAGTTCCAATATCGCGGTGATGTTTTCGTTTGGTATTTTATGGCCGTTCATCATAAATGGTTTGATGGTACGGCGATTTTGGATAATGGTTGTTAGATCAGAAAATTCAGTAGTCATAAAAATACAATAGTGTGATTATGGAGTCATTATTCACTCAATCACTAATTCACCTCAGTCACTAATTAATAAATAGCAGGATACTTTGCCGGATTAGCTTCACTCATCATATTATACACTGCCTCTATCACATCATCATGCGATGGTTTGCTGAAATAATCACCATCAGAGCCGTAAGGCGGGCGGTGTTCCTTGGCGCTCAATGTTTTGGGTTGAGCATCGAGGGAGTAATAACCTTTTTGGGCCTCCAGTATTGATTGCAAAATATAAGCTGAACCTGCCCCGGGCACATCTTCATCAATAACCAATAATTTGTTGGTTTTTCTTAATGATTCGCCACAAGCATTATCTGTATCAAAAGGATACAAGGTTTGCGGGTCTATCACTTCTATATGAATACCCATTTGTTCCAGTTCCTCGGCAGCTTCCATCACAATACGCAATGTAGAACCATAAGAAACTACAGTCATGTCACTACCATTCCTTACAATTTCAACCTTGCCAAGCGGTACGGTAAACTCGCCTATATTAGCAGGTAATTTTTCCTTTAAACGATAACCGTTAAGGCATTCTATTACTAATGCAGGCTCATCGCCTCTTAGCAAGGTGTTATACATACCTGCAGCTTGTGTCATATTACGTGGTACACAGATATGCAAGCCACGCATCGAGCCTAATATCACCCCCATTGGTGAACCTGAGTGCCATATACCTTCAAGCCTGTGGCCGCGTGTACGGATGATCACCGGTGCCTTTTGGCCGCCTTTGGTACGATAGCTTAAGCTGGCCAGGTCATCACTTATCACATTCATGGCATAGATCAGGTAGTCAAGATATTGAATCTCGGCTATTGGCCTTAAACCACGCATAGCAAGCCCCATACCCTGCCCTATAATGGTTGCTTCGCGTATGCCGGTGTCTACTATCCGAAGATCACCGTATTTATTCTGTAAACCGGCAAATCCCTGGTTCACATCACCTATGGCACCTACATCTTCGCCAAAAGCAACAATACTTTTATCGCGTTCAAAATTGGCATCAAAACAGGCGTTCAATACCTCGCGGCCATCTATAAAGCGCGCATCCTCATCATATTCAGCAATAACAACCGGTACTTTTAAAGGCGATTGCGGCGTATTTGTAAATAGCGTAGAGTTATAACGTTCGTTGTTCTTTACATACTCTTTATTCAACCAGTTTATAAGTGTTTGCCTTTCAGGTGTATTTTCTTTTGCAGTAAGTCGCAATGTTTTGCGTATTGCTGACACCGTATCCTTACGGCCGGGATCAACACATGAGCGCAGATTGGCTGCAATAGAGGCCAGATCAGTCTCGACGCTTACATGCTGCGACAGATCATCAATAGCGGCTGCGGCTTCATCCAGTTCAGTTTTAATAATGTCAGCAAGATCGTTCCATGCTTCGCGCTGACAATCGCGCACATGCTTTTTGGCAGCCGCTTCCATTTCATCAATCTCCTCAGCAGTAACAATAGCCGATGTGATCATCCATTCACGCATTTTCAGCAAGCAATCATGCTCATTTTCCCATGCAAGGCGTTCCTTGGTTTTATACCGCTCATGCGATCCAGAGGTAGAATGACCCTGTGGCTGTGTCATCTCGGTAACATGGATCAATACAGGTACATGCCTTTCGCGACAAAACGCTATAGCACGTTCATAAGTTTCGCACAGGGCAACATAGTCCCATCCACGCACTTTAAATATCTCGTATCCGTTTGTACCTTCTTCTTGCTGAAAGCCTTTTAATATCTCAGAAATATCTTCTTTAGTAGTTTGCAGTTTAGCCGGAACCGATATGGCATAAGCATCATCCCAAATAGAAATTGCCATAGGCACCTGCAGCACACCTGCAGCATTAAAAGTTTCGAAAAATAAACCTTCGGATGTTGATCCGTTGCCAATGGTACCAAAAGCAACCTCGTTACCATTCACCGAAAATTGCTTTAAATATTCAAGTTCTTTATTTTGCCTGTATAATTTCGAAGCGTAAGCTAAACCCAATAAGCGTGGCATATGGCCACCGGTGGTCGAAATATCTGAAGCACAGTTCATGGTTTCGGCCTGGTTTACCCAACTGCCATCAGTATTAACGTATCGCGTAGCATAATGGCAGTTCATTTGCCTGCCGCCTGAGGCCGGGTCTTTTTCAATATCAGGATTTGCATAAAGCTGTGCAAAAAACTCTTTCAGGTTGCTCATCCCGGTGGCAAACATAAAAGTTTGATCACGATAATAGCCTGAACGCCAGTCGCCAGTCTTAAAAGCCTTGGCCATAGCCAGTTGGGCTACTTCCTTACCATCGCCAAATATGCCAAACTTAGCCTTACCTGTAAGCACCTCGCGGCGGCCCAGTATACTGGCCTGGCGACTCTCATATCCTACACGGTAATCGTTGATCACAATTTTTTTAAAATCATCAAAACTGAGCTCAACAGCATCAAAATTGCCGGCATTATTTAATGCAGTTTCGGGCATATCTAATTTGTTTAAGCGGTAAAATTATAAAATTCTATTTTGTAATTGGCACAATATTCATTCAAAACGTTCAGTTTTTATAATAGTTTTTAAATCACATTAAACCTTATATATTTGTACAAATCAAATACAAATATGAAGAAGATTTTAATATTATGCGCAGTTATTATAGGCTTTGCCTTTACTGCATCGGCACAAGATAATCAAAAAGCTGAATTTAAATTCAACGAGGAAAAACACGATTTTGGTAAAATACCACAAGGCACCCCGGTAACTACTGTGTTTGAGTATACTAACATTGGCCAGGAACCACTTATTGTAACCGATGTACGCCCTACCTGCGGCTGTACAATTGCAAATTTTACTAAAACACCTGTAAAAAACGGTGAAAAAGGCACCATAACAATTACCTATAATGCTGCTGCTGCTTACCCATTCAATAAAGGGATCACAGTAACATCAAATACTAAAACACCAACAAAAATTTTATACATAGTTGGCGAAGTTGTTGCAAAACCGGCTCCCGCACCTGCTGCGAGCGGCCAGTAACAGTATATTTAAAAAAACATCTGTAAAAGGCCCCAATAAACCGGGGCCTTTTGCTGTTTATAGGTTTTATCAGAAACAACGTTAATCTTTATTAATTTTGCCTCATGCCAAAAATTTCGCACAAGGGACAGCGGATGCCTGCATCTCCTATTCGTAAATTAACCCCATATGCCGATCAAGCTAAGCTTGACGGTAAAAAGGTTTATCACTTAAATATTGGTCAGCCTGATATTGAAACTCCGGTTGGCATGCTTGATGCCATTAAAAATATCGATTTTAAAGTTTGGGCTTATACGCCATCAGAGGGAACATTAACCTATCGTGAAAAACTGACTGAATACTATAACAAGCTCGGTTATAACATAGGGCCTGACAATATTTTAATAACTACAGGCGGTTCTGAAGCTATTACTATAGCCATGATGACCTGCCTTGATGCAGGTGATGAAGTGATCATTCCGGAACCATTTTATGCCAACTATAATGGCTTTGCCAGTCAGAGTGATATTGTTGTAAAGCCCATATTATCGTATATTGAAAATGGATTTGCATTACCGCCTATAAGTGAATTTGAAAAGCTTATCACCCCAAAAACTAAAGCTATATTCATTTGCAGCCCTAATAATCCCACGGGCTACCTGTACTCAAAAGAGGAACTACTGGCATTGAAAGAATTGGTGTTAAAATACGATCTGTATTTATTTTCGGATGAAGCATATCGTGAGTTTTGTTATGACGGTAATACATTTACTTCGCCAATGCACTTAGATGGATTGGAAGAAAATGTTATTGTGCTGGATACGGTAAGTAAGCGCTACAGCGCCTGCGGAGCACGCTTGGGCTGTTTAATAACTAAGAACAAACAAGTATGGACAGCAGGATTAAAGTTTGCACAGGCACGCTTAAGCCCCGGAATGGTTGAACAGATTGCAGGTGCGGCAGCTGTTGACACCCCTGATGAATACTTTGAAGCTGTAAACAAGGAATATACTGCCAGGCGCAATACCATAGTAAATGCACTTAATAAAATGGATGGCGTTTATTGCCCTAACCCTGGCGGTGCATTTTATGTAGTGGCACAACTGCCGATAGATAATGCCGATAAGTTTTGCCAATGGATGCTGGAAAGTTTCAGTTACCAGAATCAAACGGTAATGATGGCCCCTGCAACCGGATTTTACAGCACCGAAGGTGCCGGACTGAACGAAGTGAGAATGGCATATGTTTTGAATAATACCGACTTGCAGAATGCAATGATCTGTTTAGGTGAAGCATTACGGGTTTATCCGGGCAGGGTTTAATTGGCAGTTTGCAGTCGGCAGTTTGCATTGAGTTGCGTTTGATAAAGCCTAAAAAAATGCACATTGCAACCAATAACTGCGATTGAAATCGTATATTTGTATCCTTATCAAAAACTGAAAACTGCCTTCGGGCAACTGCAAACTCTAAAAATGGGGTCGACCGGAATTGACAGGATGGAGATAAGTAAGTAAGCATGCAGCGCGTTGGGTGAATTAGCGCTTAAATCTGAACGCTCAAACTTACAAATGGCGAAAATACTTACGCCTTAGCTG